>JGI24021J15306_10001161_pt1 | contig 24665 bp, 18 predicted proteins | sample Ectturendosymbi1_FD_15306 | JGI IMG/M metagenome (IMG submission 15306) | reverse complement strand
TCGCCGTTGTCGACGCCGCTGTCGCAGTCCGAGGTGAGGATGCAATCGCTGGATCGGGCGACACCTGGGTGTGCGAAGAATATTCGATTGCTGCGAACAAGCTTTTTCCGAAAAAAGTAATTCTCGCTTTTGAAGGCAATGCGGAAAAGCCAGTTCGGTGATCGCCCCGAGAATCAGTCGCTGGTATATGGTGTCATGTACTAACGGGCAGGGTCGTACCGAGGTTAGATGGCGCCCGGAACAAGAAACAAGTCTGGAGCCCCCATGATCGAATCTGAGGTCTTTCGGGAGCAAATGTGCTGTTTTGGAGAAAGTACTTACGATAGTGTTAGGTCTCTTCGGCGCCCGGAGCATTGTACCCCCTTTCCCCCTCGGTAAGCCCCTGCTGACGGTTTTCCAAAATGCAATCAGACCCCTGCCCCCTTTACCCGATCCCTTTCGTTGCCTGAACCTACAATATGCAAAAAATTTCCTGATTGCGCCGAATGCTCGAGTGTGAGATCGGTCGGTGACTTTTTCCGAATGCGAATGATCGTAACTCTCGTTGTTGAAAATAAATCGCATTGTCAGGTTCGAATGTTCAGAACGAAGAGAAAATCGGATATTGGCAAAAACCTAACGAGCGCCAAAAGGGGGCCTAAGTTGCTGTTTGACGCTGCCGATGTGGCTCTGCGTCTTTTGTGGGCAAATTTAAAAAAAATGGCATCTCCGCTGATGAGCTGCATTTACAGGAGTAGGAAGTTGTTTACAATACTTGACTTGGCTTGTACTGATAATTCCCCGAGAAAATTCTTATGATATTCACATGCGCAATTTGTGGACCAGAAACAACAACTACATTTACAGGACAACAGTGATGAGCTGGTAGCCTGCGAGCAAGTAACCTAAGATTCAAAAACATTGTTTCATTTGCAGTACCACAAAGACAAAGCAAGTAGCGTGTGGGCCACTACCCTTAAGATCTTTAAGATACGAGAAATTCACCCACATACCAGCGCTTTCCGAGGACTGCTGCTTGACAAGCGTTTTCTTTCCGTTGTTTTGATTCGAGTTCACCGACACCGTTTTCCGATTGGTGGCGCTAAAGAGCCTGTCGATCGTTGCCGGTGGCGAAGGTTCGGGACTCGAGTTCTGCAAAAAAGCGGCAAACAACTGAGTAAGCTGCGCTTCGTGAATAAACGCGGAAGAGAGGTTATTTGCCACAGCTCAATATCATCAGCGTACGTGCCAAAGCTACTACCTACAACTGATGAACGGCACGTTTATTGGACATGGCAAGCGACGCATGCACAGTTGATATTTGTCATATTTCCGTGCGCGCGTTTCAACGCACACGTCATTAAACGATGTTTTCAAAACGTCCCCTATTTATCTTCGGCCAGGGCCGCAACCAGCTGATATTTTCGGCCGGAGGGGGCAAATTGCCCGGTTGTCTAACCCCTGGTTGCGAGCCTGTCCTCGACCAAACCTCATCTAACACTGGTATGTGGCCGGTTGCGTCGAAACAACATTTTTAACATCGCGTTGGTCAAAAACTAGTTCCTTCCCCGATTTTGTCTAGGAAGTTTAATTTACTCGACTCCTTTCGCCATATTAACTGGGAATGTGCGCCTCACCAAGTCGTTGACAACCCGCAGTGCAATCCAATACTTCCACGCACTTATTCAACGGTGACAGAAATGAACACTTTAAAGAATCGAAAGAAAAGCTCGTGTGTATCCATATGGACAAAAATCTCCCTTTACCCCTTGATTCGCGCGTCTCTTGTTAAACTGGAACCAATATCGCGAAACTGGTTAAACCACCAATTTCGCGACACTTCCAAGAAGAAGAGCTACAATACGGGCCAAAAACATTGCATTCAGGCTCTTTAGCCAGGTTATCTACCCACCCCTGTTGACAATGACTGCAGACCAGACGACCGAGGTTTGCGGTTTCACTGGAGAGCTCGACCCAGGCTATTTTGTTTTGTTTCATTTCTTAGAACAACGCGTTAATTACAAAACAGTCCNGAGTCGNNCATTACCAGGGACAGAAGCGAAGCGCTGGAACCGCCGAAGACCGACGCGTCGTCGAATGACGATCCGAGCGTTTCACACGACGTGGATGAAACGAGAGTGGCGGAGATTTTTGCATCCGATTCGTTGGCCGTTTCGCGACGGCGACCGTTGCGTAGCAGCAGCTCCTCTTCCTTGCGCAGGCCGAGTCGGAAGAGATCGATGCAACACATCAGCTCCGTTTTCGCCACCGTCACCTGCGAGGAGCGGCGCGTGTGACAGCGGTCATGGGTCGTGGGTCATGACTAAATCCTGTGTTATTCACGCGTCTTGCGTTTGCCGAGTCGAGATCGAACGGAACACTTTAATTTGATCATCGATGCGTCGTCGATGTGCGCACGTCAATTAAATCAGTTCGTTTTGCAACCGATTGAAAAAAAAACATGTTTACGACTCGAATTTAAATAGACCTTCTCTCATCAACAGCAGGAGATTAGAATGTTTGGTATATCAGCCTCTCTTGCAAAAACAAGTCTGGCAGTCAGTGGTGCGACTGCAGCAAAATGAATGTTTGTCCGTTCTAACAATTCACCCGATAAAACACAAACGTCTTTAATTTGGTTGATGACAATTGGCCTTATCATTTATAGAAAACGCACGAACTGCAAATCTTGACGGAGGCTTTCCGTACAAGCAAGAAATGCTCTTACTAATACATTTTGTTTATAATTTTTAACCATAAACGTACAACAACTGAAAATAAAAAATACTTAGGCAGTGAGGATTTGGCGGATAAACGCAACAGATCTGCACATTTTATACAATTGAATGATTCTGTATCAACAGAAACATCAAACAAGGCAATTGCATTGGTGAATCAAATAACCACAGCTAAAATTCAAGCGAATACAGTATTTACATAAGTGGTTTCCAAATCCAAATAGGAAAAAATACAACACAACAATAATTTTGGGAATTTCTTTGTTACTTTCATCTTAATCCCGATTTCTATCGATTACTTCACAGCAATCAGTCTTGTGGCTAGTGACAATACCAAACGCCCAAATTAAGTCGATAAAACCAGGAATTTAACAAGCACCTTTTCTACTGTCTTTGTCAAAGAACTACGAAAACCGAATCGCGCGCTTTTAACAAGCCGCATCGATTTTGCTGTCAAAGCAAATCGGTGGCGAGGTGCACTTGCTAAAAAAATACTTGCAGTTGAGGAAGGACGAACACGATATCTAGATTGGAAAATTGTCATGCCAATCATGCCCGCAGGCCGCGCTTCTTCACGCTCACGGAGCGATAACACTCACCTTCATCAAGTCTCGCTGCTCTTGAATGCACTGTTCTACAACCGCCAGCTTTTGACGCATGTTTCGCAACTTTCGTTGGAGCGCGCGCCCCCGTTCATCGCTGATGGCGCTCAAGTCTTTTTCGAACTGGTCGCATTTGATTTTTAGCGAGTTCTTTCGTCTGCAACGAGACCAGGAACGACCGGTTGGGGCTGGTGAGTTCGCAGACGACATGGCGAAAGGACGTGCTGGTAATTCGTGGCTTTTAGCTAAACAAGTTTGCAAACGCCCACACCAAGCAAAACACCACCGCCCAAACGCTAGGACACAGCAGAAACGCGACTGTTTCACTGTGTGAAAAGAAAACGCGCAGCTGGAGAAACGTTGATGATCTGGCGTTTCGTGACAAAACTGCAGGTTTCTTCGAAGCCTCGCACGGCAACACAGCGGTTGTTTCGTCGCTCCCACCACTGACACGTTGATTCACCGACTGCCAGGATGTGGGCATGTCACGTGTAGGTTTGAGCATACGGGCTTGTTGTTGCGATTGAGGCAACTGCCATCGAGGTGAAAAAAGCAGAACATTTTCGTTTCTTGCTGTGATGACAATCGCTGGGAAGGCTGTCCAATGACGACATTCACTGCGGTCAGCAACCACATGAAGAGAACGACATCAAACAGTCACGTAAAACCGCTTTGCCGAAGCCCACTTAGTACAACACACCTGCTCAATAGCGAAACCACAGCGACGACGCGCATCTCCTCGTTTTCTCTAACTTGTTGATACTTTTTCGTGATCAACTTTTCCGGCGAGTTGGGGGAGGATTTGAGTGATGTTGGTGCGTCAGGAAACTGCAAGCACAGAAAATCAAAACAAATTCTCTCAACACGCTTTGGCAAAACCAACGCATGTCAGTGATGCCAACTGTTGGGCATTGTTTGTAAATGCTGACGAAGGATTGCAGCAGCTACAGTTTGCAAAGACCAGCAACAATGACGTTGGAACCATCTTGTTGTCCATATAAAGGCAGCAACGCTCAATGGGGTCCTTTCTTGAAACACTTTTATCCGTAATTTTGCAGCATGTATCCCAAAGAAGAGTTTTAAATTCGGTAAAACTATGTGAAAAATTACTGTTTCTTAATCGCGGCTTTGATAAATCGCAAGAAGGAATTTAAGGAATTGAACGCATTTCATCGTTTTTGGACATGTCCGAACCAAAAACTAACACGAGGCTGTCGCTTGTGGGAATAATTAGATTTAAGCAGCTTCCATACATGCTTTTACGATGGCAACGAAGCAATAGCTTGACGCAAAAACTCTGTCTGCTCGAGACCAAACAGTAGATGGAGAAAAAATTAAAATAAAGTTTCGGTCTGTGCACCCGCATTACCCGAAGGCGAAAACGCTCTTGTTCCTCAAGGATCTGCCTTTTTTGCTCCAGCAACTGTGCAAGAATGTCGGGTTCCGCGTCTGGGGTCGGCCGCGCAGCAACAGGCACGAAATCTTTGCCATCGGTGGCGATTTCGCGGCATGCCACTGGAATGAAGGCGCTGTATCGTTTGGAGGCGTCGCTCTCCTGAAAACAAGCAATGGTTATTTTCTCCTTAATGCCATAAAACGACAGGTCTTATTTACAACTGAAGATTTTTTAAATTCCTTACCATCGTGGCCCATCTCCAACAGCATCTGACTGCGTTTGTTTGACTACGGGATTGTACATGCAACGGCGATTTCTCCTGTTTTACGTCAGCAATTAATCACGAATTTAGAGTTTTCTAACCGTTCGCCAACTATAGGCGTAAAAACTGCGCGATTACATCCAAGAGCACTCGAACTGTCATCCAGAGTAACAACCACGATAACAAGTCTATCGCAAGAATAACAAAGCCAACAACATCACGCTACAAAAACAAAAAACAAAGAAAACGGACGCAAAGCTCAAACCTACGCGCAATTTGGTTTGACGAGAGATAGAGAAAACTTTCAGTTTATTCAGATCTTTAGAAAATGGAAAAAATCATCATTTCAACGATGTTCTGCTCTCACGGCAGCTTCAAACAAAATCACCAACGGTGCACTGTTGCTCAACGCGACGAGCACCTGCCACGCAAGTCACAGCAATCTGAATGAACAGTTTGCTTTCTCGTATCGTGCAGGCCGAGACTGCTGGATTAATAGACGGCACGAGCGTTGTGCGTGTCAGGCCCGATTAAGACGAGTGATTGAACAATGCTAGGATGGCGCGAAAATGAACAAAACATTGCCACGTACAGCACGCAGGCACATCAATGGAAGATGGCTAGCTACGGGATACTGCACTGTTTGCCAGTGGCTCGGGGAAGTCAGAGCATGAAGGGCTGCGATTGCGTCCAACACGAGTGTATACAGAGAAAGGTGTACCGCAATATATCACATAATCAATCGTTTTCTGCCAAGTTTCTACACTTCTCTGGCAAAGGTTGCCTCCAAAAATTAGGGATTTATGAATTATCATTGGCCTCCTGCACCACGGATTAGTTCATTTTCGAGTGGTAAATTTCAAAAATTTACGACATTTTCACTTCCACAATTTTTTTCCTGTTTCCGTAAACATCAAACATCCATTAGTTTAGTAATACGCTAACAACCAAAGGAACTAAATGAGGCAAAGATCTCAAAGAGCAAGTAAACAAAACATACAACTAATGCAAATGACCCCGCATGCTTTACAAAAAAACTGCAAATGTTAAGTAGTGGGATCTACATGACATGCAACGCCACCAAAACTCACCACTCTCAACGCAGGAGAAGTGAGTGTAGAGTAGCTGCTGCTTCTTTTCATTTTCAGCCTTTCTTTAGGAGGGTCGGTTGATGATTGCCCAAAGAAAACATGGTTGTTGTCTTTTTCCTGCAGTTTCACTGCATTGCTGCAATTTAATGAAGATAACTGTAACGCACACCAACGCGTTTTTGTTCATGTTTGGAAAGAACTGCAGGCAAGGTTTTACTGTAAAAGTCATCTTGATAAATTTGAAAGAATAGGGAACCTCTCGTGGCTTTGGGGCAGGGGCGGCCAAACTTTTTGACCGGAGGGCCGAATTCGCGACTGCCTAGCCACTGGAGGGCCGGATACAGTGCGATTTACGTAATCCACGCAAAACTAGGTTGTTAAAATGCATCGAAGTACATTAATAACGATAATATCACACCATTTTGTTTACATTTTCAGCCAATGCTGTTGCATTGCTGACCACGGTCGGAAACGCGGTGCTTGAAAAAAATGTTCAATGTGTTTGGCGGGCCGGATTAAACTGGTCGGCGGGCCGTACTTTGGCCACCCCTGCTTTAATGTAAAAGTACGGTTTGCACAAAGCAGAACAGCATGAGCAGACGTTGTTTCGCGCCTTTTCCAAGAGCACCAGCGAGGTGGGAAAAGCTTGGAAGCACACAGGGCCCCAACTACGACAACATCAGACGTCTCTGAAGATGTCGTAAACGTCCCTAAGGCCTGCCATGTACATCGCCAGTCATTTTGGGAAAGTTGGTTCGATTCATTTGCGCTGCTGTGCGGGAACAGAAAACAAGGGCATTCGATGAATCCCGGAACGGAACGAAGCGGCCAAACTGCTGCGATGACGCTCGCGTGACGAAAAAACTGCAACTGCCTGAACGCGTGCAGGGCATTGGAACCACACGCAACAAAGCAATACCTGCGTGCCAGAAACGCGCACAGATGATTCGCGCTCAGCTAACGTCACCGCCGCAAGCCAACTGCGAAATACCGGGCGCGTTGGATCACCGAACACATCGTTAGCGTTAACTAGCAATTAACAAAAATCAAGTGAGCCAAACCACGCAAGGCAGGCAGCACCCAGTAATTGCGCGTTTTGCGAAAGCATCGCGGCAGGTAATCAGAAATGAGCGGCATAGTTTTCGTTCGTTGTGATCGGACCACGAGTAAAACTGCAGCTCTTGATAACCAACATTACATTAAGCAACACAGTCGTGTATCAAGAATCATGTAATAATAGCTGTTATGAACCTTGCAATTAACGCGTTTCGTGGAGTTCGAAACTGGGTTTTGGCCGAAACGCAGACAGTCTTTCCAAGATTAGCTTTTCCGAGGCAAAACCTAATTTTATCTGAAAACAATTGCGCCATAGATTCCAACGCCGTGGTTAAATTTTTTCGCTGTCGCTTTTCACTGCTTCCTCAGGAAATGCGCTGGAACGGAAGCAACAAGGAACCAGCGTTTCGCCATACGTTCACACCGAGTCATGTGAGCGCTCAAGGGTCGTTTCCTAAAACGCTTTACACAGAAATAGCGATGGCTGATGAAAAATGTTGTGTCACACTCACGCCCGTTGCTTTGATCTACTGTACTTCTGAGCTGGCGCTGCAGCGAAGGGATGGCGCAAGTTATTTTTTCATAAAACAAGCTTGTTTCTGGCAATCATTTCTACTTCGAACACGTTTAAAGCAAGCGGTTTGGTTTAAGTATATTGTCTTTCAGTGCTAAATTTCTTGGTAGATTAACGTTTGCCAATATTGATTTTCATACATTTTGATGCGCACCTCCAGAAACGAAAATAGAAAACTACATTCGTAAAAATATGTACTTTGTTTGTGACAGTGGTCCTGCGAAGAACATGCTGAGTAAAACCATACAGCCTTGACCGACCACGACGATCTTCGAATTATTAACTGTAGGGCAGATGATGTTCCTAAGAAGTGAGCGTCACCGCACGAAGTGCATCGTGTTTAAAATGTTACTTTATTCGAGCCGGATTCCTGAAAGCTTATATGGCAAAAATTGCGGAAGTCACGAAAAGAGTTAAATGTCACTCGTTGAATTCGTTCTTGTCACAGCACTTGCATCAGCACGATGCTGCTTTTTTGAATCTGTTCGGATTCGGAAAGTTATTACCAACAACAGCGCTTGGGAAAAGGCAGGGTCAGTGGGGGCGCTTTGGAAATATGTCTTCTCTCTTTTCCTATTTCCATTTTGTGTGCGCGTCGCACCGGCCTCGAATTTCATAATTCATTGTCAAACCTCAGAACAGTTTTCCAATTTTCAAATAAGTGATTATTCAGGGAAGAATCAGTTATGACCTGCATTTGAAATTTAGTGGATCGAGGCAAAACGGTGGTTTGCGTCGGTTCGGTTTTGTCTTACAAGAAGTAGTTTACTTCNGTTGGAAGGCATGCAAACGAGCTGTGATAGAGTGCGTTAGATGCGTTTTAAGGTTGTTAGTGAAGGATATCAAATTTCCTTGCGATAACTTAGCTCTACCTCGTTCGTGAAATACTTGTCACTTGCCCGTGGTGACAGCTATAGAACCTTAGCCACAATTCCAGCCAGTTGAAAGGGTCTCATATCAGCACGCGCGTCAGTCAAGCTATTACCAAGCAACGAAAACCTTGAAAAGCGCTGAGAATGTTCGCGTTGAATATAAATGTTACGCACAAATAAGCCACGGTCAAGTCCGCAGCCACAAACACCAAACCAAACCCAAGCATACAAGTGAAAATCAGAGCTGCACATGTTTACCTTTTGGGCGACGAGTCTCTGTTGACGCTGTGGCTCCGCTTAAAAAAAGCTTTGAACCGAGTCGGAGTCGGCGGTCGACTCGACGGCTTCGACTTGTTCGGAGCGGAACTGTCGCTGCCTTTCCGCTTGCCGTTACGGAAGCTCCTGCGCGTGATACGACTGGCAATGTTCTGCACTTTGGAGTTACGTCGCTGATTAGTGACGTCGTCCGGACCTGGTGACGTCATGTCATGTGCGTCGCTGGCTTGAGCGCCTGAAATACATGAAATCTACAGTGAGCACGAAATAGCTCTTCTCGCCAACACAACAGGAAACGCACAGTATGCTTGACCAGTGAATTTCGTTACTGGACAAAGAAAGCAATCGAATCCTTTACGGTTCTGCAATAACTTAAAGCACGCTTGGACTCAATGTCGAGACTCCGATAATTGTATATTACCAAACGTAATATGGATTGCGCAAACAATACATTGTTCTGCTGGTCGTTCGAGGACTGCACAAGACAGAAGTTGTGGTCGTGCTCCAAAATCGATTACAATCTGAGCGTTCGAATTTTCAGTACCACTGAGAAATGACCAACTTAGTTTCTCCCTATTCTGAGACCGCAGCTGAGTCACGGTCGATTAACTCCAGGGCGACCGCCACAGGACAATAGCGCCGGATCTAAATTTAGACAGACCGAAATCGAGAGATAAAGTGAACACTACGAAATTACGAAAAATTGAAGTTTTGTTCTCATATTTCAGGAGTATTACAAAGATACGGTATTTGTGAAACATAACTGACAGCAAAACACGGATCCTATCAGCTGCTGCAGTTATGCACGTGTCACAACACAAGAAAACAAGTGCATCATACCTGCAGGCAAGATTGCACGCATTGGCTTCTTCGGTGAGGTTTTCTTCAGCTTGCTGTTGCTGTTGTTGCGCGGCTTCAAGTTGCTTTTCTACGATAAATAAGAAACAAGCATTACTTCAGGTACAAGAAAAACTTAACGAGGACACGGACACTGCCCTCCTGCCCAGTGCACAACGATTCGGACGACTGTCACGTTTTGCATCATTCGAATTGTTTTCTCCAAGCATGAACTACTGTTATTTCCGGTGTATCTACAACCTAACATGTTCGCATCGCTTGTACAACGCGAACACGTCGGAATGTGAGAAGACGTACACCTTAAAAGATAGTTGCTACAAGCAACAATTCGCACACGGTTGTCATGACACCGAACGGCGTCAATCAGTGGCTATGAGCATCAGCGCAAGCTTAACCTTTCATCTCGTGTAAGTAGGTAAGAACTTTTAACAGAATCAAGTGCACTCCATCCTGGATGAAAGACTTCAATTAATGTCACATCAAGACAAAACGTTCGGACGAACATCTGGCCACAATCGTCTCTGACGATATTCCGGATCCGATCCAAAGTGATTAAGAAATAAAAGCAGATACAGCGTTGTTCCGATTGCTGTGAGGCTGGAGTTGCACTATATACAGTCAAGCTTATGCGTTGGTTCGTAAGTCGTGCAAATCTAAAATAAATTCATAAATGCAGGTTTGCATGAGGAGAGAACAGGAAGCGTTGTTCCAATGTAGTTTGAGATGATAAGGCCGATTCCCTTATTACGCAACATCGCGCGGTTCTACAAATTCGAAGCAAAGGACTGAGAAACACACGACGCTTTTTACAAGTTTGCCTTCGCACATTTTCCGAAAACGAAACCCCCTATTCACGAATGAAGAATTTGCTTGAGCATGTTATGAACTCGTTGAAGCTTAACCTACACAACTTTTGCAATGAAGCAACGGATAGTAGAAACAAAAGCGCAAGTGTAAAACGCAAAATCCGCAAAAGCGAAAACAACATGAACATCAAAAAAGTTTTAAAACTTGGATGAAAAAAACAAAACTACCACGAACTCAGTGCACTTGCAGTTGCACTGCAGCGGTATTAATTCTGCAACAGGACCCTCGGTGCGCGCGACCTATAGCTTCGCTTGAGATTGATTAAAATTAATCAAGTAAGAGCCAATGGACAGTGGCAGACTATGGATGGGGCACGAGCAAGCAACGCGTTGGTACTCAAGAGATTGCCTGAATCAGCACAATTAAATCTGTATTGGCAAAATTTGCTCCAAGATGATTCCAAGCGGCCAAAGCCTTATTCAACGAATGAGTCTTGTATTGGTAATTGTTCGTGCAATCAATCGTGTATTGCGGTGCTCCAGCACAGGTGTTGCACGCGCATTGATGATCAACACGGAGCACCGACACCGATCTTCAAACCAACAAACGCAATTCGCGCAACTGCATAACTCTCGATTAGTCAATTGAACGATCGCTGCAATGCGTTGGAAAAACATGCGCAGATTCATGAAAATCGGTCACATTTCTACCGCCCGCCTTTGATCGCAAGTGCAAGAACAAACTCAGTCCCAACTCTTTTGTGCCTAATCTGCGTGGTGTGGTATGAAGCGGAGCATATTTCTCATGCTTGCCCCATCCATAACCTACCACTATCCACTGGCCCTTACTTGATTAATTTTAGTCAACCTCAAGCAAAGCTATAGCTCGCGCACACTGAGGGCTTGTTTTACATTAAAAAAATCCTCTGCTCCTTACCACATTACGCATATTATCTGCGTGATCAGGTACGGAGCAGAGCATTTTTTTGCAAAACAAGCATTTGTGACGCAAAAACAACAGGCGTCACACTTGCTAACGAGTGGGAGATATGTCTGATTCACCGATAGTGGTTTTGTTTTGATCATAATCAAGCAAACAGTTTTCAAATGTTTGTACAGTTTGCACAAACTGCAAACACTGTTTCTATCAGTGACGTCCAAACGTACTGTTGTTGGCATAAATGATATCAGCGCGCATGGGTTGCGACAAGTGTCATGATTGACATTGTATTTAACATGTCTTTTTATTTGATTAATCGTTAACTGGAGATTTAGGTAGAAAATACAGCTCGGTAGAAAACAGTTGTCAATGTCGAAAAGTATTTAAGTTTCGAGCTTCTACATTTACCGTCGTGTCACAAATCCCATCGAGCACGCACGAGATATACGCATGGCTTGCTTGAAAACCACGTAAGGAAATTTCGTATTACAGATCAACATCAAACACTAACTTGACTGTGTTTACACTGTTCAATGCCCCCGGGCTACTACCATTTCAGAAAGCTTTAATCAAGCTCGACCAACGCGATTGAAAATTTTTTTATCAGGTCCGCGGTCGCTGTCGGAATACAAGCAAGACCTTTGAGGAATTTCATAAACCAAGACAAGAACGTACGTTTGGGGCATTTGCATTAGTCCAGTCCGTAAAAGCAAACAAGCCACAAGGCTGAGACGCCTTTAAACCTTTCACTGTGAAACGGCACAAGCAGCCTACGCTGCCAGTGCCTGTGCTTGTCCGGTTCATGTTTGTTTGGAAAGCAAACATCAAGCATTCCACAGCTGCAGCAATCTTTAGGTGACACGATGCGGTGAGTCTACCGCGCAGTGGTAGTGACAACATTTCATGCAAGCGATTGCTTTCGAGGTTATTTGGTTTTCTTGCTTGGCCGCGCCATTGGTGTGCTAAGTCAATAACCCAGCATCGCCAGGATCAAAGCGTTAAGATTAACGATCAGCTGCGGCCATTGCAACGTCTCAATCCACACTTGAATGTGCTCGTAACGAACCTGTCAGAATTACAAAAATAGTGAATGGTTTAAACATAGAATGAGCTCCGTCCACGAATTAAAGCTAGAACCGTAGGACAACGGGTGAGTAATCGATGACGGAGGCCCACCAGCCAATTCGCACAGACCACAAAAGAAACAAGCAAACAATAATATACCCAGCACTCAGCAAGCTAGGTCGTTGAAAAACGTAAATGTGAGACTGCCGATCGTTTTTACTGTCGTATTCACTTCAAATGAATCCTGTTCACGAAGGCTCAGCGAAGAAGACATGCGCACTTGAAAGCATGCGTGCATCACGCGCAACAAACCAGCAGCCTGATAAGGCGATTACTCGAAATACCTTACACAAAATTCTTTCAAAAGTAACTTTCCCTTCACAAGCATCCCCACTCAAAATTCACCACGATAAAGACCCGTTTTCGGAACATCTCCAAGTGAAAACACGTGGAACAGAAAAAATGAAGTTTGTAAAATTCATCTTTTACTGAACGCCAAATGCACAAAACTTACCGGTCACTGTTACAGAACTTCACACAGTAAAGAAACAAAGTTTCCTGTTTTCTTTCAATTGCTGTACTTGATCAAAACAGAAGTTTTTACAAAAACAAATACGTTTGGCATTGCTCAGCAGAGCGTCAGAGTGCAAGCAAGTGGAAAAGGCCGCTTATGACCTGATTTCGGATGTCCAAGTCAGCGAGTACATCACCTAGCTCCCAAAAGAATAGTGTTGCACTATTACCAGACACAAGGCGATCACCAGAGGCCCCTGAGAAACCAACTTTACTTATGCCAATTTCTTCGCGCGTCCGAACAGATTCGTCAACGAAAGTTTCTCCCACGTGGTGGAGGAGAAATGCACTTTCTCTCAACCGCTGCAGGAATAAACGTACCGAAAAGGGCTGGTAATGCTAACTTCAAAAACAAGGAATTGTCTGATCTGGCTGAGTGAGCAAGATCCGGCTACCATTTATGCAGTATGATACAGCTTGATATCAAACGCGATCGAGGTTTACTTGAGTGTAAAATCGATATCCATGATGCTGATTTCACGATAAAACCGAACAACCGTTTTCGGTGCGTATTTTGCTTCGAGCAACTATTTTCGCGCTGTAAGAGTGTAATGGATTCCGTGGCGTTACTGCGCCGAAAACGTTGCCTCAGTGTTACAGGCATGCAACGGAAGCACCTTCAAGATCCAAAGATTGCGGCTGGCTTATCGACATAGCCGTGACAGTTTTCAAGAACTGAGAAAGTGTTGGACGAAATTTTGTGACTGCGAGGAGACGTGGACAAACAGTAACCTAAGCGTTCAAGACAACCACTTACGGATAGCAGTTTGCAACCGTTATTGAATTACAACAATTGACTATGTCCTTTTGCACTACTTTTCATTACTTCGTTTTTTCCTTTATTGTCCTGATTAGTGCTGACAGGCATTTTAGGCTAATTTTCGTCACAAAAAATCTTCATTCTAGGTTAAGTACAAAAAAACTTTTGTCGATTGTAAAAAAAAATATTTCGCCGTTCGATTCCTTGCTTGTTCCCTTTGTGGAAAGTGCTTACTTGAATATACAGTAGATATGAGCAAGTCTTAATCATCGCAAAAAGATGAAAGCAGAGCCCACTCGGCTGATTCCAAGAATGCTAACAGAAAACCTAGACTTTAAATTGTTCTGTCTGAAGTTACATCACTTTCAACAATAGAACTTCAATATTTGCCAGTACTTCCTTTTCTATTTCAGAATCAAAGCAAACGAAGCAGTCGGAGAACGTTGTAGAGGAAGGCACAGAAGAGTGGAGCGAGCTTTGTCTGGGTTCTTTCAGATCTCTATCTGACGAACCACATACGCTGAGTTGCGTTTCTGGTTATAAAAAACGTTTGAAATTATTCTCTATTTCTGAATCTCTGGGTTCTACATTCGGAACGGTACGCTTTTGGTGCGACCAATACGTTTGGCATTACATGGATGCATTTTTGTTCGAGCCACGTGCTACACAAACCTTTGGTATATTGCCCACAAAAAAGTGTTTTCGTTTTTCAGCAGAGAACTTTTCCGTGGGTCTCACCTGAGTATCAGACCGCTTCGCACAGTAGCGATCCCAGCAGAGAGAACAAAACACAACAAAGAATATATCTGCCGAGGAGTGGAAAAGTAAAGTACAAAATGTAAATATTGTTATCCGCTTGCCGTTATCGGTGACAGGCCTTTCGTCAACAAACAAAAGGAAAATCGAGGCGGTCAGCAAATGGAAGCATTGAGACCACCACCAGGAAACTTGTTATGTAACGGCATGGCGACAGCAAGAAGGTTGACGTCAACGGTCCTGAGCTGCTGCAACCACAAGGCGGCCTAACGGTGTTCACAAATTTCTATGTGCTACAACCGAAACTTGTCTGAAGTCAGATGTTAAGCCAGCTTTTCAAGAGTGTTTCAGAGAAAGAAATTACGAGTGGTTCCCGTTCAAAGGTGTCAGAGCGCAAAGGCTTGCACATTCCAGGGGCACAGGTTACTGATTTACAAGCAAAAGCAAAAAAAAACGTTTAACGGAGGCGGGTTGTTTAATCTACGGACAGTTTTCAAGTATCAAAGAAAGAAGCCACAACAAAGTATTCAGAATCATCACGTGCGCGTTCAACACATTACAAAATCCAACTTTTGCGTTTATTTAACTGTCTCCAGAAAAAAACGCTATTCCATCTGCTAAGTAACAAGAAAAGCAGTATTGTTTAAAAGGTCGTCCGAACAATGCACCCTTCGCACTTATTTTAACTGCAACATGGACCCTCAACGAACAAAAGTTAATCCGACTTCTACAAAATTTACCCTTCCTCGAAACTGCATAGCCCTTTCACTCATTTCAAACCCGTTTTTCCTCTGGGGTGAGTCGCTGGGGCAGCAGCCATAGAAGGACTCGAAACACCTCACGGTTTTCAGCAACCCTGATGGTTCTGCTGGCTCCGTACTAAGACGGGACCGAGTCAGATCGCAAATGCAATCACGCCACCCGGTCTTTGGTCGACCTCTGGGCCGCTCTCCCGTGGGTGTAGCTAACAGGTCCGCATAAGGATCCAATTTGTTTAGACATCACAAAGTAACAACTCGGAGCTACAAGCTAGTGCCTTCTGTATGTCGTATAACTGTCTTGTGTTTGCAGCTATTTTCATCTTTTGTTTGCAACCATTGAATTTGCGCGTACCGCGAAAACTACTTTCGCATTCTTCAAGGGCCCGTTCATGTGCCACTTCAAGAACGTCTGCAGTAAGATGCCCACGTAAACAATTCTAAGCTCAAAAAATCGATGGCTACACGCGTTTCTAATGTCTCCAGCATCTGCTCTACGTTAGGTAAGCTTGAACAGCATGCAGAAACGTTTAACGATAATTTCAGCAGATTTTTTAGGACACTGCCGCAAGTCTGTTTGAAAGCAGCTGGTTGGTGAAATGGTGTTAAATGCTAGACAGCGAGCTTGTCAACTAGTTTCATTCTAAGCCAACAAAGGCAGTTTCGTCGCTGGCGGCCACGAAACAAAGTATGCGAATGACACGAGCCTCCGGTATTGCGGAATCGCAACGTGACAAGGACCGTGCAGCCGCAGCACTACCGCACATGCTGCGGTGAAAAGGACCTGCATCGCGTGGTTGCAGGGAACTCGACGCGATGGCATGCTGACGATTGCGGGATGAGACCAGTATTGACAGCGGGAGGCGCATTTCAAAACCGGCAACAGCCTTTATTCTTCGAGGTGACAGAAAACTACAACATCGGCTTGACCTTTGCGACACAGGAATGTTGTTGATGGCACAGCGGGCTGTGAGAAGGAACCTTCCCGAATACCTTTGTTATCGGGTTATCACATTTTGCAAAGGTCAGAAAAGATTCAGAAGAACGAACGATTTGTCTCTTTTTCGATTTAGCACGGAATTCCAATCGACCGTTTTGAAACCCGATCTGCGCAAAGCATCTGTTCATCGACACCAAAAAATACAGAACGTTGGAGTTGAAAGCAACAACTGCAGACACGCAACACCCACGGTACATACTTGTGATCCCAGTACCCGCTACATTGGAGGACATTGTGAAACTGCAAATGTTCTGCTACAACAGATCGACCTTTCTATCAGTTGCACGTTTCCGGCTGCAGCTGCTTTCAATACAACCGGCATTCTAAACCCAAAGTTCTTAGACCAAAAAAGTAGCGCACATTATGTTAAGCAAATTTACCATTTTGCAAAGAAAGCAGATAGAATATGACGCTGACATAATACTGTTTTGAAAAGGAAACGCTGTTTCACAAAGCCACGTTCTGCCAGAATAGGATAAGCATCATCACACAGCACAAGTAAGGTGCAATGAAACAGAGGTCCAAAACGCCGTTTGGCTGCAAACAATTTCCAACCGGCAAATTTACATTTCCAACCTCAGACTGCCACTTACCTGGAAGAAAAAATATACGCAGTTACCTGCGTCCGGCCAACAGGTGGTGGTTAAATAGAATCTATCGATAAACAATTATGGCACAAGAAAGCCAATTACTCGAAAGCCAAAAAGTTGCTTACATATTCGAGAGGCTACCTTTCTACGTACTCAAATAAACACAAGAATATGATGATTACAGAACAGATCTGACACCGGAGTCGGACAAAGCAACCCCCTGATCGTCGTGTTTTTAAGCACACTAGATTTCAAAANCTTCTTGCGACGAAAAGNTCGCTTAACAGGTGTTTTTAAAGGCAACTTCGGAGGATTTTCGNTTGTGCGAGCTGCTTCCTAGGTTAATTAAAGCGAAAACNGGTTGATGTACTGATTACATAAAACAAACCGAAATTAGCTCGGNAAATGAAGCATGTGGCAAATGCACTATGAAAACCATAAGCTAACAAGTGTACAAACAGTGAAAACGTAAATAATATCGCCTGTCGAAGACCAGGAATATCAATGAAAATTGGGACATATCCCAACCCCGCATTTAACTTTCTTCGTGGATTTATGTCAGGGCAGCACTACCTTTCCGCTATTGCCGGCCCCATTACGTTTACTTTTATGAATTACGGCCGCCAGTGAGTTCAGTATATTTTATATTTTGCATTGCTTCTGTTCTGCTTTCACACACTGAGCCTACCCCGCTTCCACACGTTTGTTTGGCCTTCTTTCTACTAAGTACTGCATACTCATGCAGCAGACAAAGAGTTTTTAATAATGCACCGCCACTATAACTTCTATATTTTGAATTATATCATCATGTGCACGGCCCCATCTATTTTTATCGAAGGCCACATGCGGTAGGTTGTGCACCCCTCCTTTATGTAGTAGTTGCAATGATCTGACGGACTTAATATGAAACGCAACATCGAAGCCGAACTGAATCGAATTCAGAAATACTGATCTTGCGTTCATTCACCTCATAAGGCATGGTCCGGTTCGCTTTGAAGCGCAATCCGGTTGGTTGATAGGCAAAATCGAACCAAAATTTCCACAGTTCATATTTGCTGAGACAGGTTATGTTATCGCGACATGCAAAAAAATGTGCAGTTCTACTACATGCAAAATAGACCCATTTTATTATGTAATAGTTTCAGAGATTGGTCGAAATCGAGACATTTGACAAAATAGCATCGTGCCACAATGACCCATAAATACCATACTTCCAGTTTTGGGGCATCCACGAAGACATTTATATGTGTCACAAATTGGTACAGAAATGTGGTAAACATGCTCGTCGCATTATTATACTGCGCCGGTTTTTATGTCACTGAAGCGTGCAATTTCTCGCAGAACAGATTCTATTGAATCAAACCGTACCCTGGAGCTACTACGCGATAGAAGTTGATTCAGCTAAAATTAATCTCTCAACACGCTCACATGAGCGACCATCACAACTTGTTTTCGCGTAATTTCTAAAATTACTGCCCAAAATCGCTTGCTTCAGGCTGATTTTAGCGTAAACAGCGAGAAGTTGTGGTCTCAAAGATTCTGTGAAGCTTTATGTTAATCAAGCCACGTGTACGGCAGAAAACTGTTTGGAAACGCACGAATACTATCGATAAAATTTTTATTGCAGGTGTAGACACAGATGCGAATGTTTCGCAGAAAAAAAAAACTGATAAAAAGAGGCATAAACACACAACTGGAAATGTGGAACAGCTAACAACCCAGATGTAGAGAATTGGTAAGAGTTGAAATAAAAACAATACGATCTCACGTGCAACGCACCCTTTCCAAGCTGGCGTGTTTAGAAAATGGAAATCGTGTTGGTTTCAAAATATCGACGAATCAGTGCAAATCATCCCAACGTACCGTGCAAATGATAAAATAATTACCGCGTGTATGGCACCCGCTGGCACTATGCAATGTTGGTGCTTCCGTCCCTTCAGAGACAAACTCCTAAAACACGCGCACGGAAATAGCAAACAGATTTCGCGGAGTCGTTTGCGCCGCCGCACCTACTTCAAAACACAACGTCAAAGTTGATAGACGCATGCGAAACGCGCCACCTGCATGTCGTCATGAGTAAGCCTGGTCGAAGACACGCAACCCACGAAAGCTAAATGCACAATTTTACAACCACGCACTTGCATTGCTCAAAGCCCATTACCACCAATGTTTCCACAAATCAAGTAATTGCCNACAAAAGAAACATTCCCAACAGTACATTTTATTAAAGTTTTACGCCGTGTAGACTTGCTGAAAATAATACCACTTTTGGATTTCTTCAACAAAACCACTGCCCTACTGGTTCTCACAGCGTTTTCCGTATGATTCTTAGCAAACAGGCAGGTTGTGCAACATGTTCCGAAAATGACGTAGTGGAAAATCAGTCATTAAACGGCGCGCCAATGACAAAATCGTTGACGTACTGAGATGACATGCCGTTGGCGGGACTGAAACCAACCCATCTATTTTAGGTAATTATTAAAGAATTTGTCGACAAAGACTCAGAACACTTTCCGGGTTTGCTACGCAAAAATCCGTGGCATCTATCACAAAGACTTGCCAAATAAACGGCCATCCTTGCCCGCCTGCAGCCAGATACAAGCCTTGCCTTGAGTATGTTTTTCTCCGAGAACGTGCATGCGGCCAGGAGTTGGCTGAAGTCACTTGTCTTCACAAGTCAAGTGATTGTGGATAGCGGTTGATCTAACGTTGTGGTGCAACGTCTCAAAAACGATTCAGGGCTCGTTTCGGTGGGCGCTAACAGACGCACACGCACTAAACTGGTTTGATTGTATGGTCAGTTACAGGCAATTACCTCATGATGGTTTGCGCCCTTTTCAAATACAGCAGGCACTCTTTATCAGCTAAAGCCGACCGGTATCTTTTGATTGTTCTTTTGTCGGCAAACACGCAAAGATAGTTGTCAACGCATTGCTCATTAACCGGAGTTGAAACCTCTAGGCCTCTTCGTCTAAGTTGTTTTCAACCTGTTGCGGTGAAACAGACTGAAAAAATTCCCTTTGCTTGCCCAGCAATTAAACCTAACACGTTGGTGGCTGCTAACGCCCTGCGGCAGGGTTGCATTCCAAACCACTCAGCCCACCTCACGTGGAAACACGTGAATCACATCGATGGTGACATCATCCGGTGATATGGAACCAGGGTTTGGCATGTTTCTACGACGGTTCTCACGACTCAGCTGAGTATCGATCAGAGATATCAGCTGCTGGGAGTGGAGGCAACGGCAACCTGGCCTCTGCCTTTCGTGCCACGGAGTATGTTGCCCCGCGCCAAGTTTGCTCATGTTATGAGATACGGCACAGACAAAATGCCTTGTTTTGTTATCACACTCGGGAACATTTGTTCTGTATTTAGAGCAACGGAGAGCAGTACTAAACCTCAACTATTTGGAACTTGGCCAGATTGCGGATGCTTGGAGCTTAAATTATATTTTATGCAATCCAGATGGTTTCCACTACTGTTAAATCAGGTCTAAGGACGTTCAAGTCACCATAATTCAAGTGCACGTTTTTTAGACCAACCACTGAAAGCACGTGAACCCGCTAGCTGCAAAATATCCTGAAAGAAGAAACAAAACCACATTGTTGCGCGTAAATATACGGTATATGATTTTTGTTATTTTGTCGGGCAGCGTTGTCTACACATAACATACTGTTGTTGGGTCACGCTCACAAATAAAGTAGTAGATGGTAAAAGAACAACTGTAAAAATAGTAATCTTATCTAAAACAGCCGTGCGTCGACATAAATGCAATGTTCCGCAATCCGTTTCTGAAGGGTCATTATTTCTGAAAATATCAGGGCAACGACAACCGCGCACAGCCCTGAGCGCAATTTAACCCCAAGTGGAATGCGATCACAGATTAAGACTTCCTTCCCGGCGTACGCCGAGGCTGGCTTCACTTCGGCGCTAGGCCTAATCCGTTCAGTCTCTTACTGCCCAGCGACAATAGGTCGAGGTATGAGATGGTATCAGCAGACGTGCCCAAACCAAAAACAAACAGTAGCTAACAGCGCCCCTGTATACGTGTCCGTAGAAAATTACCGTGCCTGCTGCCGTTTCACCAAGTTAGTTCCTAGTGAGACTAGTTAGTGCTCAGGCTTGGAATTCGTAACTAGATTATACTGATGCATTTGTTCCATCTTCACATTAAACTCACATCACATCAGCTTACCTCCATTTGGCCACCAAGATCGGCAGAACCAAGGCCTTTTGCCGCGGCAGTTAGTCCCTTCTTGATGGAAGGTTTCTTCGACATCACAGACCGTTGCTGCTGCCCGGTTCGGTTCGCTGGCGCTGACGACATAAAAAAAGTCCTGTCAGACAACTGTGGCCCACAGTTCACAACTGCCACTTCGAACCCTACTGAACTGTCGACTGTCCACTTGCGATTGACGATCTTGTCAAAGAGGGCCGCTAAGCCCTTACTCGCTTAAAGGCAAACGAAATGGCCACTGGCGAGCGAAACCTCATTACATGGCCGCCCTCACCGATAATAGCCAAAACAGCTAGCGTCGTTATCGGTTGGCCAGCGTTGTCTTGAAAATTGTGGACCAAACAAAAAAGGCTAATGCGTAAAAATGTTCTTGGTGCATCGCGCCGAAGCTTCAAACCATTCGCTTTCGAACCACAGCACCTCAAAATTACCTGTCTCCGGATCAACCGCAGCAATACAACTGAATTAGCGTCAGTGATACGAAATAACTTGGCATGTGTTTTACATTGTTCGGTTCATCAGAAGTTCAGCACAGAACACGGTATTTACAAACAACCCTTTGCCAACGTGAGTGTCGTGCGAGAGAATGAATGAGAGAACGCCTTGAGCAGACTGGTTTTCATTTGCTTTCCTTCCTGATAAGCAAAATTTCGGCAGAAGTTGCGCTGTGTCATGTTTTCACAGCAAGAAGCATTTTCCCGTTACATCATCAACATTCGCAAAGCAATTTCTTTTGACACACTCGCGCGAGGAAGGGTGACCCCAGACGTTTGTGGGTTTGTCTGGTTGCAGAGTCGTTTGTGCTCTGTCACTTATCTTGCGCGTTACAGTGGGCGTCAATTTGAGGTGAAAAGCTTGCGGGTGCAAGGTCGCACGCAAGGGTTGATAAATTTTCCCCGATTCGTTAAAAGATCAAAAGCGCTGCCAATGTTTCAAAGGAAGCTGTGCTTAGTAGTTCGATATGGCACTGGAAAAAGAAGTTTCTGGAGTGGAGTTCTTTTATACGTTGGTATACACAGTTCAGGCGTGCCTAACCAGTCGACAACGGTCTACTGGTAGACGGTGAACTGATCCCCATGTCGACCTCGAGAAAAAAAAACGGAAGAAATTTTTCTACAGTGCCTTCTGATCAATCGCCTATTTGCCTTATAACAATGGTTCTTAAATCTTAACCTTTTCCTACCACGCCTCCCTTGAATAATTTTCCTTTGTTTCAAGCCCCCTTGACTTTAAATAAGTAAAGTGGACGGAATACTTTAAGGTGAAAAATCGTTCCATGTTGAAGAGAGCTTGAGGCTAGCCTCCCCCGGAAATTTATTGACACCCCCCTAGGGAGGCGTTCCCCCCGGTTAAGAACCACTGCCTTATAATGATTTTTGACTGTTTTTGCAAGTGTTAAGGCATGTTATATGCTGTATTTTTGGGAGTAAGAATTGTTTGTTTTTTTCTAGGCGCCATTCTGCACTACTGTCTTCAACCATTTGAGTGGGTTTGGGATCTACTGTACATTGGTCGTTTCGTGATAATATTTTCGCTATAGCTTATCATGTAGTTATGACTATTGCTTATCAAGCATGTTGGCGTGTGTGTGGTTGTGTTTGAGAGAGGGAGGGTTTATGATGTGATGTCTAGTGGTTGTGCCACAACAAAAAAGTCTTGTGATGCTGGTTACTGCAAGCTGCAAATGATGTGTGTGGGTTTGCAATGTTGACATTGGACTAGTAGATCTCGGGGGGTTGGCTACTTGCAAAGTAGATCTTGAGTCAAATAAAGGTTGATCACCCCTGGATACCCACCTGGAATGCCTAAAATTAGCCATACTCACTAAAACGATTTCAAACCACGCTAGGTTCAATAAACGCCTACTCGCAAACACAGTTCAGTCAAAGCTGCATGGTGCGCATAACGCTGCCGCAGAAATCCCTTGCAGTCCGGGGTGTCGTGCAGTGTAGTTAAAACGCATGATTCGTTTAAACTAGACCTGAACATTGTACGGCGCCCGGGCCACATACGGCCCTTTGGTTGATTCTGACCGGCCGGTGCAAGGTCATGACATATACTCATACCAGTCTTAACGCTTGTCAAAACAATGCCATTAACTGCTTTTTATAGGGGTAGAATTCACATTATGCAGAATTGCGTTTATCGTTTTGACCCGGCACTCCACAGTATTTATCGTTTTTTCATGTTACCCCATTGAAAAAATTATTGTCCAACCCTGGTTTAAACCATTGCGATAGAAACACGTTTTCTTACTTTATAGCACAATCACAAAAGTTTCAGATTTTGCACACAACAAAGCACGACTTTGTGAAGGGAATTCAACCGAATGCGACAAATCATAAACATTTTGTTATGTGAGAAGTAACCACACGGATGCCATCGTACACATATAAGTACGCCAGCTATGCGTAAGACATTCTGGCAAGTTTTGCATTTGACATTTAATTTTATGCTGCTAATAAGTATAGATTGAGAACAACCTGCCTTATCATTACATTTAGACCAGGGTCTGAAACACGCGGCCCGCGAAACTTTTTGGGAATTTACAAATAATTAACATTAAGTTAGTTAGTTTATTCACCGGTGTTTCGAGTGAACAAGTTCCTTTTAAACGAACGTAGAGACGGTTAGAAATGATTTGCCTCCAAGTCACTATACCTTTCGTGGGAAATAAGACGCAAAAGTTGTTCCTATTAAGGTTCGGGTGCCACCATTTTAGCGTCAGCGTCATAATGCAGCCTTCGGGTTACAAGTCCTCATTCGGCCCTCGGAGCAATTTGAGTTTGAGACCCCTGAATTTTTAGACCCTTTCACCATCCCTCGGAGAAGGGAAAGCAAACTGAGTTTAGAGTATTTGGACGTGTTTGGGGACTTTGTAATCAAGAGAGAGGCAAAGGTTACCATCTTAATATGTTGCTGCATAAAAAAATGAAGAAAGCAACACCCATAGTTGGCTTGAAACAGCTTAAAACCGGGAGAGCACAAAAATAATTACAAGTCTGTGTGGTCGGGGTCAAAAGCATATGTAAGTTGCACAATGATGATATGTACTATATGAAGTATTTACGAATGAAAAAGCAGTCAACAGATGTTTGTTCATTAAAAATGACAAAAAACACAAGTGAACAGGTTTATTTAAAGCTTGACCTTGGTGACCGCTAAGACATTTCAAGAAACTGCAACCATATCGTCTAAATACCGAGATGGTCTTAAAGCGAGGTTTTAGTGTATTTTGGTGGTGGTTATCTACAGCGATGTTCCACTGCATTTTGAGAGACCGTTTCTCTCAAAACAGCTTTAAAAAACACTGCAAGTGAATAGCACCGCTTGTTGCAGCGCAGCAAGGTAACTTCAGGACAAGGAAGAACAAATCAACCAGCACCTAGAACCCACCTGTTTTTGCGTCCGCGGCCGGAGGGAGGGGACCATAGGTGTCCACGAACTCATCGTAGCTCATCTCCCTCGACGAACGC
>JGI24021J15306_10001160_pt1 | contig 24666 bp, 15 predicted proteins | sample Ectturendosymbi1_FD_15306 | JGI IMG/M metagenome (IMG submission 15306) | reverse complement strand
TCGTAATGAGTGAAAGCACGAAAAAACGAAAGCGAGAAAGCACGATCATCCGTGGTCGTCCGCAGAAATTTTTCAGGGGGGACAACAAAGGCATTTTGCTTCATTTTCACATTGTTGAGGATCAGTGTTCCCTCTAAAGTTATTTTAAAATGTGCAAATATTTCTTTTAGTCAGCATGATATTTTAGGGTTGAGTAAGTGGAGTTTTCAATGAATTACAAACTTCGTGAATTATATGATACATATTTCATTAAAATAGCTCCTTGTTTTCGAGTCAGTTTCTATTGTTTTGAAATGTTGCAAGTGCGCAAGAATGAGATTTTACTGCGCAACAATTCTGGCGGTCCTGAATATTTGCGCACCGTAGACGGAACATTGCTGACGACGCAATGCAAATGGGCGTTCACAAAAGGCCTTTTCCTTTCTACACTACGAAGAAAATGCGGTAACATTGATGAAAAACGCTTCGTTAGCAGCAACAGCCAGGTATATTAGTATTACAACAATTTACACAGTACCCTATCTGCAGATTTTCAACGCAGGGTATTTCTTTTCAAGTAAGCATTGCCATGACCTGTGACTCCCTGCTCATCAATAAAAATGCCTAGTTTTGGCCCCTGCTCGGCCTCTGCACGTGGTCCCCAGAGAACAGCTTCCGTGGCCTCAAAGGGGACGAAGGCCCCGTGTGAGAAACCCTGACTTAGAAACAAGAGCTGCAAACGCCCAAAGCGATCAATAAAACCTTGCTACACAAACTGGACAATTAAGTAGACTTGAATATTGACACGAATACGGACAAACTGACAATTAGAACGCCACGCAGGTTTTGCAAAATTGACCTGATGAATTATGAAAACTCGCCACAGCAAATATAGCTTTGCACTCAGCATTCACTTAGATGTCAGAATTAAACCTTAACGATAAGATGTAATCCTACAAGCCTGCATAGATGGATTCTAACAAGGCACGTAATTTTATACTGCAGGATAAGAATCCTGCATAAGTGTAGTTTGACACTCAGCCACATTGGTCTCACTCGCGCTAATGATGAATTTTTCAAACTTATGGAAACATTGCTATAGACTCACTCATGCTTCGTTTCACNAAGTATAAATGTACGTGGCTTACCGCTCTCAGCATGTCAGTGTTTCGCTNCATTATCTGCCAAGATGTGTGCGTTCAACAGTCTCATGCAACAAAACGCCTGCCAGCGTAATATGAAGTGAACCTTTGCAGATTTGTTGCCATGTTATTGTTACGCATTGAAGACTAACAGTAGAACAATCCGCTCGCGACTTTTGCAACCTGCCTCTGCAGGCAAAGGAGGGGACATGAGTGAACTACAAGCGTCTGTAACTATGAACCTGACTCTTGTGCAGTGTGAGTTTCATACAGGCAAAAAAACTGTCATTGCAAGAATCAAATCAATCAATCGGAATTGAGAAGCCGACTTCAGTTTTTTCCAGAAATATTCGGTTGATAATCCCAATTTCCAAGCGGGGACAAATGTTTGTTTTGCCCTCCGTGCCCGGCGGACGCCCAGGCGATCATTGACTATTTCAGATCAGGTTCCATAAACAAGGCCAGCTCATCTAATGAAACGAAGAAGCGTTTTTGACTAATTGTTAGCGTAAGTTAATTTTTAGCATCTTTAGCGGGTAATGTGCAGTACAAAAATATTTTTGGCGATGATTTTCAATGAAATCAAGTGTCATGTCAATACCTCTTTAGGTACGGTGGGGGGATGCATCCCCCCTGTGCCCGCACCTGGTCAGAAGTGTGAAAGCTAGCGCAAATCCAGGCCTTGTGACATGTTGCGAGTTTGTACATCACTGGTTTTTGACTTGTGTTAAAACTGCTGTGTGTGCACCGTTATCACCTTTTAACGAAGCTACGACCCCACGATGTTGTTGAAAGCAACTGCTTTCAAGCTGAGCGTAATTCAGTGCACAGTCAATGCAAACGTACAGTAGCATTTTCACTGATACGCACTGAAATATTAGTGCTGTTCATCTTCTAAAAGAATATCTGTTTAATTATTCCGATCGTGCAGCTACCAGAAACAATCTAAACTGTAAACCAGTGGTTCTCCAACTGGGCGGAATCGCCCCTTTGGGAGCGATTTTGAGGAGCAAGGGGGCGATAAGGTGGAAAAATAACACAAAGGGGGTGAACACGCTCAACCACTAATTGATCACTGAGTTAACTTCGGTAGCCTACTATTATGACTCGTTAGTTTCTTGCAAATTTTGATTTACTATGGTAATCGGTTGAGGTGTTAGTAAAGCAATTTATCCGTTAAATCTTTACTCTGGATCGTCTACGTGCCCGACTACAGTGTGGATAATTATTTTCACAAGAATTCTTAACGCAATATAAGCGTCGTAATACAATTGCTTAGTTCAGTTATTTAATGGCTTGGTTCACCTACCGTATTCATTCGATTGTAAGCCGCGGCTTATGAAGTTTTTTTCATTTCATGCGGCGCGTATTCAAGTAAGGCTTACATTTTATATTTCTCTACCTTATCAAAACGTGTAGATGGCCCTCAGTCTTTTCTTGGCTACGTTTTGTCGATCAAACTCTCATTTCGCATTCTGTTCTCTTCAGCATCACGTGCACATCTGTCACAGGAGTATCATGATGAACAGAAAGCAGTTGTGGTGGTGCACGCAATATTACCAGGGTTACCAATAAAACGCGAAGTACGCGAATGTATCTCAGAGGCTTAGGTAACCTATGTTCAAGTGCGGCTTACATTAATTTTTAACACCATTTCATGCGGCTTACAATCGAGTAAATATGTATTTAATACTTTATTTAAATAAAATTCTTTAAATTTACTACCTTGTGTTTGCTTTATCAGGCTTGGGGAGCGAAAATGACGTGTCGAGAGTGAAAAAGGGGTGAAGGAATAAAAAAGTTTGAGAAACACTGCTGTAAACAGCCAAGACAAAGTGAGCCACGACATAATGGAAAATGATAACGTAATACTTTAAGAGTGAATTTTGCCCATTGTTATAGTTGCAAAATCGCCTTAATTTCTAAAAAAATTAATAAGCCCCAGGGGACGATATCGTTGACGTTGGAAAACCTTAAACTGCAGAACAAAGTATGCCTTTGATCTACAAAATCTTGTCGCAGGTTTTACATCCCGTGGGGTCCAACAACACCTGGCGCAGAATAATTTGCTGCTTCGTGGATGGCAAAATTATGCAAATCAAGCAGGTTGTGTTTCGTATGCGTTGTCTTAGTGCGTTGCTGGTCACATGGTCAGTTGCTATACGATTTTCCATTTGTATTGAGTGTGAACTTGCCATCTGCATCTCACATTACAACAAACTACTTCATTCACGTTCCGAGTTTATTCATGTATTTGTGACACATGTTATACTTTACTAAAAATGCAGTGTATAAAAAGAAACAAATCATGTTCGTAACATATGACTCAAGGTTAAAGTAAGAACGTCACATATCTAGATTTGTTTCCAAATGAGGTTCATAGGGTTGACGAATGGTTGACACGTCTGTCAGCCACATGAGAAAAAAAGACCAGATTGAAGTAGTTGACAAATAAAGAAAAGAATTTGAAGATTATTTGTGTTTTCTGTTCTATAAGTTCACGTGGCTTCGCATCACCGGATTCGCAATTTTGTTGTCTGATCGTGGCTCTTAGCTTGCAGCTTGGTTAATCGAATCTTCTACAGATGTGCAATAGCATTGCATAAACTACGCTAATCTTGTGATATTGCTATGGTCTTTATTTTATAGACGCGTTGCAAAAGCTAGTTGAGATTCCCAGTTGGCACGATGACTGAGCTCGTTGGCGTATTTGTTCTGTTTAGTTTCGTGGTAGGTCGATTATATCCGCATCTGGCGTGCAGACCGTGGTTCGCAAAAGTACTTACTGTCTGAGCTGGCAGTCGCTGTTTCCTGTATTTTGCAGTTAATTTTACGCCTTTTTCTTCCACGTTTGCTCTGGGCCGGAGGTCACCCGAGTTCTGAAGGGCCAGACACACGACCAGGTGGGTCTTCACCACTGCACTTGACAGACTTTTTGAAGCGAATTTCTGCGCAAGAACTGACAAGGCGGTCGCTGTAATGACCGCTTGTTTAATGTAAATATCGATCTCGCGTAAAAATAACTGTTTTTTCTTGTGGCACTTGAGTGAGATCCATGAATGCGTTTTCCAGTGCGTTAGCAGTTGTTGCTGATTTACTACAAGGATGATCAATCAAGCAAACTCAAATTTGGGCACGAAACGCTCATATTTGCCCGGTTGGCATGTGAGATGGAAACCTGCACTCTCTGCCGCACAGCCGAAGTAGCCCAAGCATGATTCACAACAGAAGACTGAAACGATTCAGACGCTCTACATAATTGTTTGTTCCGTAAATGCGCGATTGTAATGAACATTAGTCGCAACTGTTTGTGAAGCTAGCTTTTAACCTTCGCAGCTTAGGTCTAATTGGCAGTCTGAAAAGTTAAAGTTAGGCCGTTGCGCCTTATCGACTTGGTTAACTTGTTGCATATTTATCATTAAATTTGTATTAAGCAATGAAAAATACTGTAGTTTCAAATTTGCAACACCCATGTCATCGCGAGTTCAACATATTCCATCTGCTTCCACTGTATTAACTCTCAACGACGCAGTTCACTTGGAGTGCGCTGTGAACATGGTCGTGTAAATTGGCCAAACAGCTTTCTATCATCTCTTGTGTGTGAGGTTTCGAAGAACGTAAAGTGGTTAATTTTGGCGCTCAGATGCAGGAACAAGCTTTCTGCTGCTGAGACAAAGAGTTCGCAAGCTCTAGTTGAACAAGACGAGCGCGAAATGTGAACGATGGTAACACTTACCTGGCATTTCGGTTATGTTTTGGACCAAACTAATTACTGTACGCAAACACAACTGCGAAAATAGCAGTGTCTCGGATTAGCTATTATGTTGCAATTGTATCAACCTTGAGATGTCAGCGACAACGTTCAAAACGCCTTCAGACCAGGGGCATGAGGTCAGGTGATGCCCGGGGCAACTGCTTGATTGTATGCTCCCCTACCAAATTCTAGTGTTGGGGAATGTGAGAAATGTAGGCACTTGAATTTTGAAAAACGCAAAAGCTGGTCTTGACAAACTAGAAAATCCATGCAGCATGTGTTGGTAGACTTCAATGCGAAAAGCAAGTAGTTACAACATTTAATTTTTTTAATTTCACTCTTTGGATGCCCGTGGCCGTAGCTCCTTTCTCCCCCCTCTGCGCGCTCCTGCTTATGATTGACGGTCACAACAATATATCCTGCTTCCGAAATCCACCTTGCCTCCAGCAAAATGGAGTTATCGTATTTTATTTTAACACTAGGACTGAAGATGCGTTCTTTAACCGCGAAATCGATTTTTACAAGTTCTGTAGTTTGATTCGACTGCTTCGCGCAACCTGGAGATTGTACGGCCATCGATTAATACCAGTATCAACCTTTGCAGCCTGTAACACGGAAAAGCTACGAGCAATTATTGCGCAAACTTTCTGCCAGCTACTCAAATTTCAAGAATTCCAAAAACATCCAAGTGTGGGAGACCTTTGATTCGCGAACCACATAAAATCATAACGAAAGTTTGGTGCGATCTTTGCATCATATCTATACTTCATTATCTACTACGGTGGTTCTCAGTCCTTTGTCCCAAAATGGATTAGGCCTACTGGTAAAGTCTCTAATCCGCAGGAAAGATCAACACAAGTTTACTTAACTCATACACAAAGTCATCCACATTTTAGAAACAAAAGTAGCTGTCTATGCTTGGTCCTGTTCATACTTGTTAACAACTAGCCTTCTCTAGGTTTATGCGATGCGAAGATAACGGTATACGCCACGATGAAAGCAGCTGTACAGTTTAGTGGTTGGCAATCCGTAGTTTACGAAACCTAAAGGGACGGCCACTGAAGCACTGGTGTAGGAGGCGGGGTGCAAGCGCACTTCAAAGTTTTGATTTGGTGAAAATCCGGGAAAAATCACTTAAAATCCGGGCGAAATCTGTGGAAATTTGGGCAAAATATGTGAATACCTTTGCAAAATCGCTGGATTTTTACCAAAATGGCACCCAAAATCAAAATGCAGACGTTTTTATGGAGATCATTTTCTTTGGAGTGTTTTTCGGGCAAGTTTGGGGAAATTTGGGCAAATATCCGTCGCACCCCCAAAAATTTGCCTGCTCATACACCTATGCACTGAAGGTTTCTTGAGAAATATCCCTCTACGGTACGCTAAAAAAACTGTGCGGAAAGGCTTCGAAAACGTCCCGCATTATCTGTACAGAATTCGCACGCGTAGCATTGGCTGTTGATGCAGGTAATATTGAAAAAATTCCGCAGAGGCCTTTTTGGTCCAGCTATGAACAACTCGCGGGCCTGCTGAAAGCTTTGTGCAGCCCAGTTGACGTTTTTCTTTGTTTTTTTGCAATACTGTATAATGATAACCTGTCTACAATTTCACATTCTGAAATTGGACATTTTTGATGCAGTGGACCTCGGTGCCACTTTTTCACTTCTGTGATCGCGAACTTCCAGAATTCCACGTGTCTACTGATACCTCGGTGCAAAACTGATCTCTAGTTGTCTTATTTGTACCCATGTTGTTACATTGGCACTAAAATTAATTACCAATGACATCACAGTGAGTGATTAGAAGGAGAAACAGTCGTTGCTATTGCAGTTTGTTAGTTATCTAATTCTTTCAGTACCTTCATAAGCTAAAATTAGTTCGCTGTGAACAACGCAAAAGTTCGAGGAAAAGTTTAATCTCACTCGTCTGTAGGACGTAGTGAAAGGCCCGCAAAGGTGCCTGTGCGNGGGTTATAAAAATGGCCCGCTATTGTAGCAAGCTTGCCCATCAGTGCGGCTGCGTTGCTCTGACGAGCGCAGTAGGAATTCAGTGCAGCAGTATTTCAGAAGACAGAAGCTGCTTTCCTCGCAAAACACAAATCATTTGATGGACAAAGTCGCTGTGGGTAATTTCAAAACTATTGCCGGATTTTATAGGTTTGATGCTTAGCATGCAATCTAAACATTGCAATCATAGCTTAACACCAGAATGTTGATTGAAGCTTGTAAAAATAAATTTCTGAACCATCTTCATACGTACGCTTTTTTGTAATATTTTTGGAAACCTTGTGCAATATTCCATCACGCAGTGAGTGGTAAAAATTTTCGATCCTCGCGTTGTTCCAGCATCATACTTTTTTAAACAATTTTGTATACTTCTCATTACATTTCATAGTTCGGGGTAAACATTAAGTTTTCAACCCGCAAGATTAGAAGAACCGGAGCAGGGTGGCATTTTAACTGGGCTGACGTTTGTCACTCTCAGCTCTTTTAACTTGAGCAGTATCAAGATACATACTACTAGCAACCCTGTACTTTTAACTGCCATGACAATTTAGCACCGGGGTCTCAACTTTTTTGTCATAGGGTCACATAAGCTACTGCACAACATTTTGAGCGCCGGACATCTTACGTAATGTGTTTGTTTCAGGATAGGTTACATTCAACCAAATCAACAAAATTTTTGCAAATATACTGTTTTCCATTATTGACGAAATGTCTTTGCGGTCGGATGAAATTGATTCGCAAGCCGGATAAAATGACTTCGCGAGCCGGATTTGGTCCGTGGGCCGTGGTTGCGACACCGTTTATTTAGCAGAATGTAACCGCATGTAACTTCAACACAACTACAACTTCAACTGCAATTTGACCGTCAAATTCAAACCCTAAGTAAAGATTTATTAACCGTCGAGGGGTACTCGGGAAGACAGCGTGGTCACCGTGTTCTTTTGTTTCTTGACGGTTTCACGTTGACTTATGAAACTATTGGGTCTTACCGCCAATAAATCCAACTCAACAAACCTGAAACGTTAATGTACATTCAAAAGTATCAAAAACAACTGTTTAGAATTGTTTGATTTTATAGATTTAATTTCCCTCCGCAATTGTTAAATAATCCCTCGGAAGGTAATTACACCCAGGTTTAAAGTAATCGTTTCCCATTCAACAAAACTAATGCCAATCTGAAAAAACGTACAGTCTAACCGAATATACGACACCTAAACATGCGAAGTAGACATGAATATTGTTGGAATAGGTTTTGTTTGTTAATCTGTCAATTTTTTCACGGAAACCTACGTGCGTTACGACATGCCGGAAAATTGAAAATTTCCTGTATTGCGAAATGCTGGAAATTTGAGAATTTTTTGTATTGTGTCGTGCTGGGAATAGCAGTCTCTAAGCTTACCGGAAAAAATCACGTACTTAAATTCTTTAATTGGTGTGACCCACGAATGACTGGGCAATTCGACAAATGTAACGTAACCCCACCAACTTAAATGAGCAGCATTTTCGTAATACCCAAGCGTCAGACGCTGTGCTTGGTGAATAATGCTTAGGTTAGTGTGAAGTATTAAGTGCAGAAAGGCCTTCCGTAAAAGCATTTTAAATACAAACTAAGGTGAAATCATACGTCGAAACTGAATTTAGGTTTCGTATAGACTTCGATGTCTGTGGCAACAGGTAACACCATATTTTCCTAACCCCACACGTCGTTTAGCAGCAGCGGATTAAGTGGGTGGCTAACTGGGTTACAGCCAGGGGCCCCCATCATTTAGGGGTCCCCCAATCCTTAGTTGATAAAAAAGTGTAATGTGTTGTTGTTAGAAAGGGCACCTTTCTAAGTTTCAGCCAGGGGCCTTATACAACCTCAACGAAACTGCCGTTTTGTTCCGATTTAAGCAGGAAAAAACACCGCTCAGCTCGCGAGAACAATATCAGACAATTACAAACCGCGACTAGAGAAGTTAAGCTAAAAAACACTACACCCTGGCTTCTGCAGATGTAACGATCAGCTTCGGTCTCCATTTCCGTCAACCGACAGTTTTTTGTTTGAGCTGCAAAGGTGGTTTCATGCTGTGATAATTACTCAGTATGCTGTTCTACATTTTCAAATTGCTTCAACGCGTCCTTAGCTTCTAATGGCTGAAGCAGACCTATGGTCAGTCCAATCGCATGGTTGTTCAAATGCATGATGTCCGTGCTCGTTTCACGTTCCGCAAACATCAGCTTTCAGGTCAAGTTACGTGCAGTTTGGTGTTTCTTCTTCATTAATCAGTTATTTCTTTTGTTTCATGACATAAGTGTTATTGCATTTCATTGTGCCGAGATAGCAATGCTCTCTCAGCGTCTAATGTATTCCTTCCTGCTGATGTTGGCACAGTTTCGGGAAGTAGTGGCCGCTGGGTGGTTAGTACTTGGTGGGCCGGTCTCTGAGCAAACTTTTCACGAGTTTCTACAAGTGTTGTGTGTGGATTGTCATGTGGTTTTGCTCCAACTACTTTAAACCTTCAGTTTGAAAAATTCAGTGCCAACGCGTCAGGGCTTGATCAATAGCAATTACCCGTATGTTTTTGTCGCTTCAGGAACGATTTCCTTTCGTTGATTTGTCGAGCGGCTCTCCGCCCCGCCACGTGTCAATGAACCTACAAGACAGAAACCTCGGGCTTCTAACGTGCCTCCTGAAGCTGTTTCCTGAGTGCAGAACGCAATTGTCGCGGTGCGTTTAACGTCACCGCGCTTGTGTTTCAGCGATCCACTGGTTTCAAGCAGAGGCACAGCGAGTTTGCTCCCCCTCCCCACTGTCTAGTTTTTCTGCGGGTCGAAGTTACATAAAGGTCATGCGTGTTTGGGGTTCATCACTTAGTAAGTAGTGTGCTTGCTTGCAGCACACAAAGTGTTTCTATGCTGATCTGTATTTGGGGGCAGTAACACGGCTGCTTTAAAATCAGAAAATCCCGACCATCGAGTTTCCTTCATCTTGTTTATTTTCTTAAATCTTTGTAAAAAGTGGCTTTATCTCAAATCAAACTTTTCTGCTTACTTCTCTTCATAAGGGTAACGGAGGAACAACTTGCGGCAGATCCTACATCAACATCGGATCGTTTTCATTGCGTTCGTTGAGACTAGATCGAAATTAAATCAATTTCCAACGCTTGCTGTTCTGGCGGCCCACGCGCACCGCCTTTTGCATGCCGTTGTTGATCTAGGACAGGTGGGGAACATCCTCAATATTTCAGGCCGCATGAATTGGGCAGCATCATATAGCGCATCTTAAAATTATATCGGTATCTTCCGAAGAAGAAGAAGATATAAAGAAAATTATAAAAACGAACAAGAGACTTCTCTTTTTTCTAAGTATCTGCTGATCTTGGAGTTTCGTTATGACGCAATGTTGTCTTCTAATGTGGGTAACGAAAAGTCTAACGTGGGCATAAATGTAGCCAGGGGGGACCTAGGGGCCATGTCCCCCCAAATTGTTACAACATAGTCATTTTGTGCCTTGAGAGGTGGTATCACAAACAAAATTGTGTTATTCACCTAAAATCAAAAATTTTGTCCTCCAATTTTTGGGCTGGCTACACTAGTGAACGTGGGTCGCGTTAAATGGCAACGCGGTGATCAGGTTCCCCACACTTGACCTAGGAGGTACTTGTATAGACCGCTTCTGGCAGATTATATAGTCTTTCTTCCAAATACATTCGTTTCGGCACAAATTTATTTCTTGCGCACAAGCAAGACCGTATGTAATACAATTACCATAGTGGGTCCCAGATCTTACAATTAAGTGTTCAACTTTCGCCGAAATGTAGTGGAAAGGAATATATTCAATTTTTCTTAGATTGTGAGTGTGCAACATCTACTGTCGTAAAGATGAATGGAAAAGCGTTTTGATTCTCCGTAAACGACAGCGTTAGTCGTTACGCCTTCCAGGTGTGGGTGTTCGCGCACTGGTTGCACTTGTCCACAGCGCAAAATCACCTACTGTGCAATGATTCTGAAACAAATGACGTTCGACAATTAGGTCAAAGCAGGCCACAGGATTTATCCGAGCATTTCGTAATTCTATCTTCAGCTGGATCTATAGGTAGTGGATGCATCTGCATTCACAACATCAGATATGTAGTATCTCATACGCTTTAAGTTAAATTTTAATTAAAAAAATTAATCACCTTGAAAGTTCTGATTCAGCGACGACAGTAGGTTTGCAAATACTGCTTCAAGTTCAGCTAAATGGTTGTTTCCCTAATATATGGTCGTAGTTCAGCATAGCGTGCCCTCAGCCACTTGGGTAAGACAGAGAAAACTCGAGATGTCGCATGAATTTCCGCCTTAGAAGTGTTTTTCACGATTTATTATTCTTCTCCACGACAGGTTTGCTGCTCAACATTCAGGGTTGGCTTTAATCAGTCATCTGAATCTAAGCATTGACCAACCTAGTCCTGACGAAAGCGATAGACAACACTTAAACCAAATTATGTTAATTAGTATCCACTAACCTGTTATTAAAAAAAGGTTTGCCACTCAAAAATCTGATTTCTCGCTCTGGCTCCGACAGGGCCAAGTTGTTTCAAAGAAATGAGAACTTGTTTTGTCGCGCGCTTTCTCGAAAAAGAAATACTGCAAGAAGTTTTCTTGTTTGGCAGGCCAGCAGTGGTGTAGTGGGGTGGGAACGCGTGGGAATGGCGTTCCCACACCTTGTTTGATGTGGAAACGCGTTCCCACACCTTGTTTGATGTGCAAACGCGTTCCCACACCATTTTGCACTAGATTACATCAAAACAGGGTTGCAATCTCGGATGCACTAGCGACACGCAGATTCGCACTGCTAGTCTATAGTGAAACAGGAGATCAGTGTGGAAATTCTTGTAGGCGAATGCTTACTTTATTCGAACTATGGTGCAATCTTTCTTTTTTTCTGGTGTGGGAACGGCGTTCCGACACCTCTTTTTAGTACTACACCCCTATAGGCCAGTAACAACATTGTAAATTGGCCAATGAGCTACACAACAGGCCTGTTAAAAACGAATGCCTACCAATCACACAACCGGCCGTCAATTGTTCTAATTTCTTTTAGTATTTGATAGCTGCACTCGCTGTGCTAACGCCGGGAAACGTTTGCAAAAGTTTCTAGTTTTTCTGTAGATTATGTTACATATGTCCCATGTAGATGTTTTGCCTAAGATATCAAAACCGATGTCTTTGATTTATGGTCGGGTAAAATTGTTTTTCCCTTCGCAAAGTTGTGCAGGCCAAAATCAAAAAGAATTAGAAATCGGGCAAAGGTAGGTCAAACATCAGTTACCAAGTGTTACTGTTGAAATATGAAGATTATTGTTAGGCGCACTCTTTTTCGGTACAGAAAATGGGTAACACGGATGCTGTAGTTGACCGCAGTGTAATAACGGCATTAGTTTTTTCAGCAGATTGTTAATATAGCGGAGTGGTAAATTGGTAAACAATAGCCGTGTCAGACGTTTTTCAGAGATCGATTTGCTGTTCAAGCTGTTAGAGCAAGCTTCGGTAGGTAGCCTTTATCAGTGATAGCTCGCTTGCAGATCGTGCTGGTTTCTCGGCGCGACACAAAGAAAAATAGGCCTCTAGAACGCAGCAACCGCCCTGGTTCAATGTGTTGACCTGTACCACAGACCAAAGCCTGCCGCGGCGAGTAACCTTCAGTCATCTGCGGGAAGAAGTGGCGTCGTTAGTAACACAAGAGCGTGCTCAGCAACTGCTGTGGGCACCGTTGCGACAGGAGTAAGAGAGAAAGGGTTTGTCGCTTCCGAATTTCCCGTTGCTCTTGTCTGTAGCCAGAACAACACTGCGTTTTTCGCAGTCTGCTCACTGGCGAATGGATGAGTGGGGCCACGATCCGTTCGGTGCGCATCACACAAGCCAGCTGTCGGCATCAGGGTTGGTGGCAAGCGTTGGCGTTCAGAATGAGAGAGCGTTAGGTATTGTGATTTTGATGGAAACAGCAACTTAACATTGTGGCTACGTTTTTGCTGAAAACTGAATTTATTGTAGACAGAAAACACATTGGGTGGCCATTTAAAGATAGGATATTAGTGGAGTTAATGCGAAAATAGTCTAAACGTTTGCTAGCTGCCAGCAAGTTTCTAACACGCTTGAGCAAAACAATGTGTGTTTGTAAATGTCAAGTACATGCTGTCCAGTTGTTAGCTAAGTCCGAAGTAGTTATTGTAATTTAGCTGACGCAGTTTGAACTGGGAAATCAGCAAGCCCAACTGTGCCAGCAGAAAGCCACGGTCAGAGGAAGTCATCTCGGTGTAAAAGTAATTTAGTTGCTTATTTTTGCAATTTGAGGTAGCTGCACCATATAAACCACGTTGAAGTCTACCCCTTGCAGTTGCATTGTCATGGCAAGCACGGGGAATGGTTGGTCATGCAGTTTCTTGACAATTTATCGCAAACCTTCCGTTGGTGCTTGGTGGTCATTGGGACGTGATGACTGCGTATGATTTGCGTTAGTTGGAGTGAGTCAGTTTGTCGGGTTCAGGTTATAGCAACATTACACAACACCAAACGCAGATGTTGGTTCAATTTACTGCACGGTCGGTGGCTTTAGTTATATTATGAGTTGTGGTCTTTGTCCCTATTGATCAGGCCTTTTCGACTCATTAACTCTGCCGTAAGTTTAGGGAACGTTTTAGGGACATTCAAGAAATGGGAAAACCATTTGAACCGATCAACTGGGAGTGGGAGATCAAGTGTTAAGTTTAACAGGTGTCAGCTAATAATTTTTAAGTATTCAACAGTTACAGCGCTTTTGTGGTTTTTGTAATATAAGTTGTGCTATTTTTTATTACATATTTCACAGATACACTAGGTAACCAGGCTAGAACCTGGGTCGTGTTTTCACTGAACGGGCGAGGCAAAATGTGTGCTTGGAGTAAACTATAAATTCTGCCTTTGAAGCCACTAATTCTGTGTGTCGAACGCTTGTTGCAACATGTCAGCCAACAGTTTACCCATCTGTGCAGTTGGTTCTGCTTTTCATGCTTTCCCTACAAGGAGCGGAGGTCTTGCTGGGATTTGCGAACCACACGGCAATTTAGTGTGCACTGACGTGAGTTGCTGGCAGATGCCTGAAAACGGAGTAGGTACAATATGGTTTACGAACAACACGGCGGGCGGATCAGCAACAACATCGCCAAGCACGAGACCCGTCAATCTGATTGACACTCGTTCTCAATTTGCCACTGATGGACAGACGCACGGCACTTCAATCACACAATTCGAACCTGTTATTGCACACAATGTAGCAGAATACGTTACTGTTGCCAACGACGAACAATCCAACCTTCGGAATAATGCAACGTATTTTGCACGTGATGCCACCGGCAGGCAGTACCCTGTTGTGGATAACGCATTTAGTGGAATGCATCATGGTGTGGAATTCACTGCGCAGATGCAACCACCCAACTTACCTCTTTTACCTCATCACAATTTGCAAATCACTGAGCAAGCCATGCGTCGACAGGCTTACTATCACCAACGGCACCATCCGCAGATGTCGACGATTTTCTCGGATTGTGGTCACACTGCTGACCACCTCAAGAACAAAAGCCGTTTCAGCGCTACTGGTTCTGGGGTTTGCGCAGTTGTACGCGATACCAAGATGTCACTGTCCTCATCTCCACCATCGCCATCAGCAGGCTCTGCAGGCGGTAGTCTAGGAAGTACATTTGCTCGTCATGGATTTAGTAGTGTTTCGAATCGATACCAAGCGGCACAGCCTTCGGTCTCAACAACAGCTGTGGGATTTTGCAGAAATTCGGGCATGCGCATTCAGTCCAAAAAGCAATCAGACATGTCGGTTTCATCAACATTGTCTTCATATTCCGCTTCTTCTCTTTCATCCACTCCTTCCTTCACCGGAAATTCACCTCGGAAGAGACATGCTGGTGGCGAAGACCCACTTCAAAGCAGAACGTCCGCTAACGGATGGATGGCACACAATGTTTCCTGCCATTCTTCGTCGGGTGACGTCATCGCCGGCGTGAATTCTGTGCGCATCTGTGATCGATCCAGTAGCAGCAGTCCAACAGATAACATAAATGGGAGGCAGTCTCCTCAGCAACAACCCATCAAACGTTCACGAAATGACCATACAGATGACGATGTTATTTTCGTTTCAATGACACCTGGCCCGGACAAATTAAATGATGCGGTCGAAGCGGAACGTCCTTCAACTGCAGTCGCGACTAAGCGTTCGCGAAAAGCAAGAAAACGATGCCAAAAAAAGAATACTCGACTGAACTCAGTTGTGACTCCGCCGTCGGGACGGTTTGCTATGCCCGCTGCAAATTTACCAACAGAAAAATGCAACGTTTCTGAAAAGCAAACAAATGAGCCAGTAGCCAATGAATGTATTGCTGCGAGTACGAAAGGCTATTTTTTGCGAAGTTCAGTGCCCAGCCGTCTGGCCAGGCCACAAGCTGAACAAATCACCGATGACGCACAAGCTGCCGTTACGACTTCACGTAATGAAAGGTCTTCTGGTTTGACTACTCGCTACCGCACGCGCAGACAGCAACGTCAAAAAGAAAATCTTGCACAAGAAGAGATGAAGAGTGAACAGCGACGTGGAAAATGTAATTCACCAAAAGATGCTCGTCCCTGCCATGAGCCGCCACAGCCACCCAGCGCGCAGCCGTCGCAAAATCCTTGCGAAACCTCACCGGACAACTCTCGTGTGCTTTCGTCTCGTGCGGCATCTGTCATCCGCTCTGTCCCTTCTACACCGGAATCCGCACAGCGTCGTTCATCGGCATATTTTAAGAAACTCTATGACATCCAAGGGATGATAGGAGTTGGTGGAGGAGGATCAGTCTTTGCAGGTAATACCCTTTTTACTACTTTTGTACGTTTCCTTAATTCGAAAGGTATTTTTAGAACTATTGTGGGAGCAAAAGTTGTTTTCGGTGTTTGGAATTATACGATATTCGTTTATTTTCCAAAATGAAGCGAAAATCCTAATGGTTCGTACTTTCTGTTTATTGCCAGGGATGTTTGAATATTGTTCAAAACAACAAGCGCTTGAACATAATTCGTAAAGGTTATGCTGTGTGCGCATGCCAACACGCACAGCTTAAAGTTTATTGAGAAAAAGTTGTGATGACTATAGTGGTAACTGTTTGTGGTGTTTAGTAAAACAGGTCAGCACTACACCAGCGTGCCGTAGTTTCATTTCCTTTCCCTAGGAATTGTTAATTCAATGATACATGCAAGAGGCAAGCGTACCAATCTGGAAGGGGCATTAACAGTGAATGATGCGGCAAACATGTTTTCGATACGTGCTGTATTTTCTGCTCAAGCAGCGCGTTCTAGGTTGGATGCGTCATCGTGATTGGCTGTGGTTTATTGCCAACAACGAGCTGTTCCGCCAGTGTATCATTTTTTCGTCTACGCTGTTGCGACAGGCTTGCGTTTGACATGACACAGTGATGCTTTAACCAATGCGTTGGCGGTGATGGCAGCAATGTTTGTTATGCTGTGGCATCGCTGCTTCGTTACCAGCTTCTTTCAACGAAATCATCAGCGATGCGCTTGTCAAACTGCTGGTGTTTCTTCGTTACCCTACTGTTTGGCGCAAAAAAGTGCACTGGTGCGCTACCGCCAGAAACTTAAGTAATATTTAGGTTTCTCAATGTCCTCGAATCTGATCTCATTGATGTCACTTGCCACTTTTCTACACAAACACCAGGTGGTTAAGTGTTAGTGTTTTTGTGCGTTCGCCAATGAAGAAACTTGTGTGCACGCGACACGTGACCCTTCAGCTGCAACGATTTTAATTCACTTGCCTGGTGCCGTCTTTTTCGCCCTTCCTTGCTGGAAGCGATTGCGTTGCTCATTTGCCGTCCGGTTGGAACCAACGCGCTGATTTGTTTTGCGCCAGTCAGGACGACCGCGCAATCGCGGGTCGTCTTTGTTCGTGTCCCCGCGTCACGTGCACGGAGTTCAAGACAGGTGTCGGCCGTAGCTCTCGCTCAGCGACATGCTGTTGCCCAACCGATATTCGATGCTCGGAAACCTAACCGGCTTCGCGGTGTGTCTCTTATGTGCTCGGAGTGTACTTCGCTCGTCGTTTCTCGGCTAAGACGCGACTGGCAAAGCCCTCGTTGTCGTTTTCATTCTACAGAAAACGCGTGTTTGACATACCGCGAAATCTTGCGACTGCGCTACTCGGACCACGCTCGTTCGTTGTCTCCGTAAGGTTCGGTTAGATCGTTCATTCTCTTATGCCACGCCGCAAAAAGATTTGTTAAAGACCGCTTGGTCGTGGCATGCGCTCAACAAAAACCATTGGGCCTGCCCAGGCACGAAGTTATTTTTCCCACATGTAGGTTTAACTGGGCAGTGGATAATGACATTGGTTGACTGTTAATGTATGGCGAAATCAGTACCGAGAAGGCAAGTTGGCTAAAACAAAGTACATTAACGAACATGTTCGTCAATGTGTGCAGGTTTTCTTGTCGGAATCAAGAATCAGTAAAAGCGTGCGTTTATTATGTTACAGTAAAGGATTTAACTTCGTAACCTATATCCTACTGCATTGTCTATTGTTAGTTGGTCATTTGCGGAGCCTATTATCCAACTACTGTACTGTCCACTGCCGTGTTATCTTATCACCCGCAGCTAATGTTGTTGGGCACGAGTGCTGAAACTAACCGTAGTTTGCAAACGTTTCTAGTGCTACTTAATGCCAATTTTGTGGTATACTGCTACAACGGCGCGGCTCCATAGCAAGTAGGAGTTGGGTATATCCGTTGAAAAAGCGTACTGTTGCAATGGCAAAGGTGGATTTACAGCGATCCATGTCGGTCAACATCAAGTTCGGTGTCGTGTGTGCGAGTGTTACATTCATTCATGGGTTTAACTCGTCGGACTACATCCCGGCGATCACAGCAGAGGTCAACTTAAAGAGGCAAAAGAGGCAAACAGTCATTACGAAAATGCTGGCAAGTCCTTCTACGTATCACTAGTCGTGTGTTTTTTTCAAACACAAACGATGTTACATGTTATTCCTTTCCTTCATTTTGCTGAACTATTGCATGTGCAGGACAATCACCGATGTTTCCTTTTTCTGGCACTTGTTTACGAAGAGAGCAGGCCTTAGGTCATCCCGGACAGATGTCTCTCGATTTGATAAATCGATTGCACCGCCTGTGTGGTTGTTTCATCCACTCTGTCGCTTGTGTGGTAGTTACCTCCCGTTTTCATGCTCGTCTCACATAAATGACATCTAGGGACATTGCGTTTTACTTAGGACACCCATGTCGCCTTGGTGTATTGTGGTTGCAGAACACACGATGTAATTTCTCAAGCATTTTGCAGTTTCCTTACCTTTGGGAAATGTCCCGCATGCATCTGCTGCTTGCTGGAAACATTGCGTCTGAATGCAGTTTTCATACAGACCTTGCTTTGTCCGACCATCGTAAAAAGGTGCGAACTAACAAGGACGTGTTCATTGTTCCCAGTAAAATCCAATACGATCCCATCCTGCTGGCAGTGAAAAAAATAAGTTATTGCTCGTGGCTGGGAGTGCCGTTGAAAGCCATTGTTCTGCATTGGCCACTTATTCAGCACAAGCGCGATCTCGCGAGCGATTGTCATAGCGAGTAACCATAAGAAGTTGGCCGCAAACCAGAGAGCTGGCTCTTGATGTGTTTGGGCATTGCACACTCGTTTTGTTGTTTCACCTGTATACATCGCTTTGATTTTAGCCCCGCCTTGAACTCGGCTGCAAATCAAATATACTGTAAGGGCGGCACCACATTATTCGCCCAGTGGTCTTTTTTTCATGCATGTTCATTTCGGGTGGAAACGTCTGGTTTTTCTGTTATGCATTGTCTCCTTTGTACGCTTAATGACATTAACATTAATCGCATTTGTCCCCCACGGATGTTACTGGAATACTGTACCGTAACTGCAACAAACGCCATGCTCCGCCATCCACCATAATGACAGTGTTTTTAGGTTCAGGACACGGCGCACAACACCATGGCCACAATCGCAGAATCAAGTTGGGTTGTCATAGAATCTTCAAACTTCACTTTCGATGTATTACGCTTAGCCTGGAGCGCAACATGGTTTCAGTTCTCACGATATGGTTTCAGTTCTCAGCGTTAAAAAATTTCCTCGATCGAACTTGTCTGTAAAGTTTAAGAGGCGAAACCTACCGATGTCACGAAGAACACAAATGAAAACCATATTTGGACGTTAGCTAAACTTTAAATAAATGAAGGGAATTGGATCCATCCCACTTTATAAAAATTGTAATCTAGATTCAGAACATTCAAGCCTTTTGCTTCATGCAGACTTTCGATAAGTATCTCTGAAAGATTGCGGAACGCGTGCTTGAACTGCGAGAGAACCAGTTAGCTTCCTTGTAAGTGCACAAATCCGGCCACAGCTTTGCTAGTAACCGATGAAATTTGGCATGGGAAACTTGCATATACCTGGCAGACATTGACCTCAACTGACTGAACTTGTTGCTTCAAGGAGATGCGAACATTTTACTTCGGCCTGAAAACTCGAGACATGGAAAACTAGAATAAATGATAATGTGGATGTTTCCTGCTCTGTGTGACAACATTGCCAACATTATCTCTTAACCTTCAAAAACACTAGGAATTAATTTGTCGATGTTTCAAGAACCACTTTATAGAGACTTATGGGAATATTCGATTGAAACCCGTGGTTGCAAAAAATGATCTGCTAATTTAGCCGAATTGTCATCTAATCAAAGTCTAGTGACTAGTTTCAATTAAACAGCTCGTTCATCTTTCCGGTAAATTGTTGACAACGAATATTCATTGCACTCGCAAAAGGCAGCTAAAAGCTTATTGCTTTCGTCACTACCTACACGTGCGTGATAGCATTAGCAGCTGCTGCAAATATGAAGCAAACTACACGTCCAGACTTACCGTGTGCTCTGACTTACGAGTTTCCTGTCAAAAATAACTAAGAATTGATAAATTGTGCAAAAAGATGCTACCTCATCCGTCCCATTGATGTTGCCAGTTATGTACAACAAAACATTATTCAGTGTCGTTTGTGTTTCGTTATCCAACATAATGTTGGGGTCCCAGAAAAAAACAGATTCACAAATGAAGGTCCGTGACCCAAAAAGTTTGGGCACCCTGCCGTAGCTTGGTCACGTAGCGGTAGTCACTTGGCCATGCTCCGCCATCGCTACATGTACCGGTTGGGCAACGGCAGCTCGCGTCAATGTTGGCTTTTCTTTCGTGCCATGAAACCTGTACATTACGCGTTAGAGAACCTGCAATGCTCCCAGATGATGACCGAAGCACGATGCAATTAACCTATACCGAGTGCACCTCTTCCGCTGCCAACGTGCGTTCCGCGTCAAAATTGCTATAATAGCATTTGCATGCACTGTTACGACTAAATTACTTGCCATATTTGTGACGCTGAAAGCACCAATCAGTTACGTGACTTCGGCTTTACCTGACTGCAGCTTTGCGCATTTACCTTAGCGTACGTGAAAAGGTCGAATTGTGTGGCGAAAGACGGACGAAATTTTCTATCTATGTTTAGCACATATTCACTTAAAAAAAAACAACCGCATGTGATTCAAATAACTCCTGAACGGGTTTGTGATTGGAAGTGCAGGGTTGGTGGTGAAAAATAGGGAACCACGGTGGGGAGTCACAAGCAATTTGTCTCTTTGGACAGCAGTGACGCCGTCTCGTAACGTGGATGGTGGAGTGAACCGTATTGCTGTCCATCCTTTACCTTGTTCGGTGTGACTCACAGGACTGCCGACCGGCAGGTGAAACGGAGTGTGCTTGTTATGAGTCGGGGTCCCGCCCGAAAGACAACGTTTTCGCATTTGCTGTGCTCGTGATGACGCAGTGGTTTTAGCTACTTTCTGTCCTTGCTTGAAGAAAACCTCTTTCCGATGACAGCTTGTGTTGTCTTTTCCTGTCTCCGACGCAGTAAACCGGCGTTTCTCGAGTTTAACCAGCTGTAGACAACATAAGCCTGATTAATAGGTGCTTCAGCTTTGAATTCAGCTCCTTTACGTTGTTAGATATGAGCTCTGCTCGGCGTTTAATTACCGAATTACTTTTTCTTTAAGTGGCACTGCGGCAGTGTAATTATGTTCTTCTGTGTGCGACAGTTTTCTTGCAGTCTTCAGTCTCAAACATAGCACGCGTGTCAAGAGAATTCAATACTTATGTACTGGCTCCTAGCTTTCGTTTTGATTTGACCCACAATGAAAATGCAACTGCGATCAGCAATACCCTTTTCTGTGAGACAGCTGTCAGGAAAGTCACGTCGGATATAGAAAAACACGGCCGGTTCAAGGAAAAGATGTTAAATCTAAAGCGATTTAAATATCTGCAGGTCTATGAGAAAATGCTGCCAAACTCTGTCGATCTTTGCGTAAAACTTGTAAGCATGTTTGTCTTTCTCCGAACTCCTTTGTATGGTCGTCTATGTGGTAAACAAACTTTCCCGGCATGAAATACTGGCACTACATTTGACGAGAGAGCTCATGGTGGCGCGCAGGGCTGTGGTTGCGTGGCAATGATAACTTCCCTTTGGCCAGAAAATTCCCCCATGCGTATGGCCTCCGCGAGAACAAACAAGGAAGGAACCATGTGGCCTTTCAGCATGTTTTGCCATGTTCGTGGGTTGATGATCGTTGTTTTGTTGATGACTTCTTGCACCTGGTTTAAAAAGTCGCGTGTAAATTCCCGGCTTTAGAAACGCCCATTTGTTTTGATCAGTATTTTGTTAAAATCGTGACGTCAGTGCAAAAAGTGTGATGGCGAAGAAGTAAATCTCAATGACGAGAGAGATTACGTGCAGATAATGAAGTAAATACATCTTGCTCTGTGTGCCGTACTTCTGTGTGACTAAGAATAAGTTCGGCAAATTCCATATCTCCTTGAAGAGTTGAACAACATCCTGTAGACGCGTGTGCAGAGATATTCGCTAGGTGTTGTCAAATTTGACAGATCCACCAGTTCAGCAACGTTCCTGGTTGTGCGAAACTGGCGCGCTTTAAACATCATCAAATCGCTCGTGGAATGCACTTCTACAAGATAACGGTCGCATTGGCCAACAAAAAATCTTCATTAAGTCAGCAGTGGCAGTAGTTCTATGACAAGAGAGCCGAGGCGCGACGTTTGCGGTTTGTTTTGTTTTTCTAGTTAAGAAATTAAGTTAGTAAAAATGTCACGTGATGTTCACTAATTTGTAACATATTCAGTGATCATAAAAACTACCACGTGAAAAATATACGCAAATCTGAAACTATGTGAATACTGCAAAGTAAGCCAGTTTTTCAAATGCGTTAAAGCAGCAATCTTATTTTTGATCCGTAAAATGCTATGATCCATGCCTATGAACCTACCCTGTGCCGTTGAGCTAAATTTGTTCCGTCGTTCCATAAATAAATGCTCTTCTGTCAGTGACGTCAGCTCGTTCTCGCCCGCAGACGTGCTAAGCTAAAATGCACCGGTTTGACGCAGAAACGGTAGTGAGACATGCGAAACGTCGTCATAGGTTGGCTTGTCAAGCATTGGCCATATGTTCATAAAACGCTGGTTGGAAGAAACTACCGTTTCAATTCACAATGTAGGAAGTTTTTGTTCAGGCTTTAGCTGTCGGGTTATTCGTTTCCATCTGGTTTTCAAAACTGTCCAGCTATGGTGAAAACCGCAGTCACCTAACCGTTTATTTTAGCGCATAGTTGATCAACGCGCCTGCGTTAGGTTCTAAGCAGGAAGTTTTTCTGTACTGAATATTGTCTTTATTGTCAATTACGTTCCGTTAATACTTTTCTAAGCAATATCACCAATGCAAGGCCCACGAACATAATGGTGTCGTGTTTTAGAAACCAGTGTTCTGCGCCGCCGTGTTTCTAACGCTTGACCGTAGAATCCTTTTCAGCATTAAAATATTTATGGCATCTTTGCAGAGTAGCGGTGTAGAGTGACGCTGCAAAGTTGAGATTAATAGCAGTGAACGCTCCCGAACGCACCGCCAAAGCAGAACTCCACGCGATAATGCAGCGCTGGTATTGATCAGGGTCTGCGCGGCGGCTGCAAACGCGGACGTCATTCGCGCATGCGGGCCATAAATGCGCGCAGCAGCAGCATTGCGGCGTTTGAGCAAGAAGCCACGGAGAGCGGCTCGTAGCACCTGATGATCTGCGGGCGACGTTTGAGCGAACATACCTGGCATGTTTATCGATTGATACCTTCGCTCGATGCAAGCGACAATTTTGCTTGGCGGATGCTGATCAAGTTTCCTTTTTCAACAGGCACTCGCAAAGCCGACAACGTGCAGGTGGCTGTCAAGCAAGTTCCCAAAGCTAAAGTGAGACGGTGGGGAAAGTTGGACGGACGAATAGTACCGATAGAGTTCGAGCTTTTGCATCGTGCTGCTGAATCCGGCAACAAGGGTAATGTTGATTCAACGTTCGTGTGCGTTGATCGTTTCCAAAGCTCGCTTCGAATATTTTAGCGACTTTCACTTTACGACATCGCCTCCGACAATTTGCTCGCCGTGCATTGCAGCTGATCGTCTTTCGCTCGCCAACGTAACGAGTTTCACCGAGAAAAAACAGCTTTGATGTTGTGTTATACGACCTTGCCCGTTGGTGCCGGTTCCGCCCTGAACGCACCCGCTGTCATTTCACGTCTGACCGCTGTACTTCTAATGCCTTCACGCAGGTGTGATCGGAATGCTGGATTGGTACGAACGTCGGACTTGCTACCTGCTCGTAATGGAAAGGCCGCAGCCCGTCATTGACTTGTTCGACTACCTAAATCAACACGGAGCGCTTCCCGAGAACGTTGCCCGAAATATCTTTCGCCAGGTTGGCTATAATTCAGAGTGAAGCTGTATTGTATCTGTGCTTACTACGCTTGCTTTTGTGCTTGGCAACTGCTTGACAAAGATCGACTGTGCATTTGGTGTTGTGTGAGAAATACAACGGCTGCAACCGTAATTCCCTCAAGCATTACCCACGTCCAATAACGTCGCGGTCTCGGCAAGGAATTTTAGGATGTTTCAACGCGTTGTTCTTACAGCTGGTCGAGGCCGTCATTCGCTGTCATGCGAGCGGAGTAGTTCACCGCGATATCAAAGACGAGAACGTGCTGCTCAACCTGCACACCTCCGAAGCAAAGCTTATAGATTTCGGATGTGGGACGTTTCTGAAGGTAGTTTCATGTTCCAGCGTTTTGTCGCTTAGTTTCCGGTAATTCGTGTTCTGCAGTGGCTATTGCAGCAAAACAATAAGCGTCGGCGTTTAAAGTTCTGCAACACAACACCAGAAATTCCATCCATTAAAATCTGGATTGAATCACTTGAACGCGTAACGCTTACACACTGCAAAACACTAACCACTCTGTTTCGTCGAGTTCCTAAATCTCTCTCAAGGAACGTGAAAAAGCGTGGCTATTGTTTGCGTTTTGGAAAAAAAAGCATTGCGTTTTGGATATTCTTGGTAAACCCTTTCGCGTTCCTGTGTTCGAGTCGTAGGAGCTGGTTAGGAAATAATGAATGCACAACTGATAAACGTATGCATTTCATGTATGTCTATTTTTGGCAGGACGAGCCGTACACTGAGTTTGCGGGCACCCCTGAATTTTACCCTCCAGAGTGGTTTGTCGAGCGCTCTTATTCCGGGCGCCGCGTGGATGCCTGGTCCCTTGGCGTCCTTCTTTATACCATGCTTGAAGCAGAGGTGCCATTCCACAAAGAAAAGGACACAGTGGCTTTT
>JGI24021J15306_10001159_pt1 | contig 24667 bp, 14 predicted proteins | sample Ectturendosymbi1_FD_15306 | JGI IMG/M metagenome (IMG submission 15306) | reverse complement strand
AACAAGTGAAACCTTGCAGCCGGGACACCGAAAAACCTTGCGGTTATCGAGTCGAAGTGCCCCAGCACAGCGAAGCATCTCAGCGATTGCCAAAAGTGTAAACGAAGACAATTGCGTAAAACAGTGAAGCAGACCTGAGATAAGAATCATGGAAGTATTTCAGTTGCCATACCACTAAATGCCAAGCGCCACGTTATAAACCATGCGATCAATCCGAAACGCATGCCAAACGTATGCGTAAACGATAAGACTGAATGGACAACGCGATATAAACCTTGGAAACAGTTTACAAAAAAACAAAATATCCAATTTTTCAGCTGAGTGTACCAGCCATTTCAGTTGCATCACCTCTCCATTGGATAATTTACGTTGTAAACAATAACTTGAAAAAATTCTGCCTGCTACATCTTAGGGAAATTCATAATTCAAATCTAACCTATCTGGGCTTTCAGCGATTGGAAAATCTCGCTTAGCTGTTGAAAGTGGTTTGGGTCAAGACGCAGGATCCCACAGTTTTCGATAAAACTAACATTAGAGTCATCAAAAATGGAAAAGCTTGGGGACACAGTGAAAATAAAGTTTAAAGTTATAAAGTTTATATAATAAAGTTTGGCGAACTAGACATTTTTCCCAACGCGAAGGTCCCAGCGTGCAATTTTTTTCAGAACAACGATCAACAAGCTTTTTGGCATAACTAGCGTTTCATGCTACTCAACATATTTTGGGCGACTGCCAAGACAGGCTGACACGGTTCAATGCAGACCAAGCAAAAAATGCAAAATATAACACCTTTTGCTGCTATGTTTGAATGGCCAACTGTTGGAGTGTTCGGACTCGAATAGAAGGTCTGCGTCTACGGTCTTAACCTTTCATCTTTCGTGTCAATGCTCGTTCTAACGAGAGCATTGTTTGCTAACAATGAGATTTAATAAGCCGTTTCTACTGAGTTTGAACGCAAGGAATTTTTGGCAAAAATAAACTACTATCCATTCACATGGCGCCGGGCTCCCAGAGGCGCAGGGCCAAATGCAACCGAATCGGTTACATTGGTTTAAGGCCGGCCCTGGCCCCCTGGCTACGCCTATGCAGTCACGTTCCAACCAGGGATTTAATTACTGGTGTTGTTGTCAGGCAGAGCATCACGTTCTGCCGTTTTGAGTACCATATTCATAAATATATTTTTATATAGCCTTTCAACTTTCAAGCTGTTGTCGACAGTATGTCAAGCTGTTTTTATTAACTTATATAGTATGTCAAAACGTATGGTTGTCACATTTGGCAATATTCTCGAGTGCGGAATCTGTGTAGACTCCATCTCCGCGGAAGCCTGCAGTCTCGGCTGACTAAATGCTTTTTTGGCAACCACTTACGCAGTCCGCTGTCCAGCTTGATTACTGTGTCTGCTCTAATCTAAACCACAAAATTTCGACCGGAGTGCTGCGAAAAAGTTTTGGAAATAGAAATATCTTCAATACCAGAAATTAAGATTTGGGGACCAGTCGTATCCAATACAAGTGTGGGATACTGGCGGTCTGGGAAGACGACTTGCCCCTAGAGTGGAAAAATTCGTAAAAAACAGGTTAACCAAGGCAGTGTTGAGCATTTTCAGGAACAAAATTTAAGGCGGTGTTTGCAGACNGTACTGCAAGGCGTTGCTAGTGAAGAACCTTTTATTTNTGGATATTTAAGAAAATAGAGGTGAATTTTGCANCAAAAATCAATGATAGTCACCATGGATCATTGTGGTCCTAGTCTCAACACCTCTACTTCTAGACGGAGTCAGAGAAAACATTTCAAGTAAAATCGATTCGAATCCCTGACTGCATCACAAATTGCTGCCGAATCATGTCGAGTTTTTCACTTAATACAGTCGAGTCATTTTTCGTCCCCTGAGGTGAGTGACCACCACTGCGAAAATAGCGGTGATAATGATGTTTATTAAAATTAGTAATTGTGGCATCGCTTTAACTCCTGAAAAGCAGGACAAGTTTTTTGCATGCGGGTAAATCCCCAAAACGTTGCTAAATTTACAGTTTGTACAGTTTCGATCTAAGTGACTTCATCAGGTGAACATGAAACAGATCTGTTTTGCTAACCAGTAAAAACGATTTTCACGCTTTTAGGCGTTATTCTTCAAAATGTAGTAAGAATAACGAAAAATATTTTTAAAACGCACCATCTTGAAGCTGACCAACTTCTCCAGAGAGTTATTCTATTGTGACGCAAACCTTCTATTTCGTAACTATTTTCAAAGACCAGTTTCAGAAGGTGGCTAAGGAAAAAAAATTTCTTTTTTAAAAGCACTTTATTCTAATTCAAGGATTCGGTTAAATAATGGCCAACTCATACAGTCATTCGTTCAATTTCTGCACAGAGAGAGAAGAGCTTAAAATGCACAAGAAATTCAAACCTTTCTCTCACGTGTTCGCTCTTGGCAGAAAGAGCATCATTAACATCAATACATGCAAATGGCATGCTTATTACTGCTGTACGAGTTCCGTCGTCGTCTCACTCCAATCATTATGACTGAACTTTTTCTTGCATGCTAGCTGTCGCCAGAGAGCCAAATGCTTGGTAAAATTTTACATCTGCGAAAGTAATGTCGATCGATGGTCTGCATGCTGGTTGCGGTAAAGCTTGTGAAGTGTATATATAATAACCAAGGCGAAAAAAGAACGCAAAAGACATTAAAGTTGACAGAGTGCTGGAAGCTTTTTGTCGTCGTATTTCCATAAGTAAGACTTGTGGCTTTGTGAAAGTATATTACCAATACTTTTTCTGTTAACTATTGACGTTTGCTTTAACGTCCGTTTCAAACACACGTCAAAGTAAACGTCAGTAGTTTACGGAATCAGTATTAGTAGTCAGGCCCGTAGCCACAGGGGGACATTTGGGGGCGGTTACCCCCAAATATTTTTTGCCCCCCAAATTGTGTTGTGCCCAGAAAAATGCGTTTTAAGCATATAAGAAAAACATAAATATTTCCCCTCTAAAAATGTAACCTTAAAACCTGGCTACGGGCCTGTTGGTAGTACATTTCCACAGTTGTTGCCCATCGTGTCATAGATCGTACTTGTGGAAATATGACGACAAAAGGCTTCCAGCACTATGTCAACTTCAACGTTTCAAATAAAACCACTTGCAAAGTATGGACTAAGTGAAAATAAAGGAAAATCGTGTGGATTTTGTTTAAAGTGACTTTAAACATGTAAAATGTTTTACGTTTAAAACCAACATTGGTCTTTGCTTACTTGGCAATTGATCAAATGTCAATATCACTTGAAACTTTACTTTCGTCGTCTTCAGGCTAGCCCAGAACATCATGTTTTGCTCCGTGGATAGGGAAAATCCAAACTATTTTGCTAATTTTTTTCAGGTGGCGGCTTAGTCAGTTCAGTTTATTTCTGCATCGCGACCAAGCACAGAATACTTCATCAGGAATGCAGGGACAGGAAGCGACGGCCGTAGCTGTCATTTATGTCACTGCCCCCACAAAGGGGAGTCAAAGGTCTTTCAAAATTATTTTGGATAAAGTTTGAAGTCATGCGTTTGGTTAATGTATTGGCTAGCAACTGCTGATGCAGTTGAACGTCACAGGAAAATATGTACTTCACTCTGAACCTGGCTCACGAAACATCACTTTGGATCAATAGGTTGTTTTGTATGAAGCTACTTTCGACAAGTTCGGAAGTAACAGAAAAGTTTTGGAAACGTCACTTTACAGCATTAATGGTTAATCTTGCATTCTATATGACCCGTCAGTTTGTGTCGAAATTGTCGCGACAGAAAATAAATGCTGACTATTTAATTTTGACATGGAAGCCACAAAAACAGCGTTTATCAAACAACAATTATTGAAAAAAAACTTAACTGAGCAGTACTTCCACTAGTAATGACCAACACCTTGACAAAAAAGTTCAAACTGAACTTTTGCTTAATGTCAGTTTTTCTGGTAATCTACAGTAAACAGGCTCAAAGATTAACAAGCTGAACAAAACTTTCGTTGTATTTTTCCAAGACTGGGTGGAGTTAGGTGATACTTCATAGCAAAATACGATCCTCCTAGCGCTGACAACTAATGGACTTTACCCAGCCGGTCGGCGGTCGATATACGTCGTCGAATAAAAACACTCACCTGCTTGTGATGATGCCGGTCAGCCACTTGACCTTCGATTGGGCAGTCGGAGTGTCTGCATGAAGGAGCAAATAATGCTGTTGTCTTTAGAGACATCGCCAACAAAGAAAGCTTAAACTTGTTTGCCAGTTTGCGAAATTGGTGTTACGGAGTGTGATAGAATGACTGAAGCGCTGGTTGACTCAGTATGTCTGCATAAGTAGTGGCACGTTTGCGCAAGTGCTACAGAATGGGCAGTTCGCTTACGTCACTGTTTCAAATGTGAACGCACTCTGCAACAGCAGCTGTGGTTAAAATTAGTGATAGGTTTCGAAAAACAAGTGCTTTCAGCTGAAGGAGAAACTCGTAGCAGGCTACGGGATTGGCTCATGATTTTTTTACTTTTCTTCTTTTATTGCTGGGTAATAAATAATTGATTATAATATCGACTCAAAAGTTTAATTCCTAAACAGAAATTAAAACAAAATATAAAATGGGAAAAAACAATTTTACGGTGCTGAGCAGAAAACTTTCGAAATTCAGGTTCAGGTCCCTGAAACCCCGACCGTAGTGCGCGAGCGTGACTGTCATTTGAACACAGAACGCATTCGTAGGTGTAGGAGCAGGCAATTTTTTGGGCGTGCAAAAGATAACTTGCTCGAATTTCCCCACATTTACTCGAAAAATATTAACGCGACAAATTTTTCCCTACAAATTTTCTGTAGCTGTTGATATAATATGTTTTCCTCTACCATTTTGCCATACACCAGAAAATAGAAAATTTGCCACTTGAAATTTGTTTTTTAAAACCCAACTGAAAATATGTACGCTAGGATGTGCAAGAACATTGTCAGAAACCAGCTGGCTCAGTACTCTGAGCATCTACTTCACAGTTCTGAGGTTTGGTGTTCCATTTACACTCCAGCTGTTGTGGTCAGAAAGAAACCTCACATCTGGTTGAGGATATATAAGCAACATACTGTATGGAAAAATGTGTTCAATTCCAAACACCATTCTTAAAAGTAAAAACACAGACTTTCTGTATTTACCTAGCAGGGACGCAACTGATATGAAATTGGGGCCCTGCTGCAGCATACTCGATTCCCACAATGTACAATGAACAAAACACGTAAATAAAATGTCTTTTTTGCAGAAACTTTCAAGTGAGTCAGCTACTCATCAACTCTCATATATATGCTAAAAAACAAAGTTACGAGAAACAATTCGTTGATTTTATACATATTTAATGCGTTTTCTATAACACAATAAACTTTCATTTACACACTCAATGACAAAAAAATAATTTCATTAGTATTAAAATGTCGAAAATTTTTGCCAGATTTTTCCCAAATTTTTGACAAACCAAACTGTGTGGGGTGAGCTTGCACCTCTACACCCCCGGCTCCTACACCACTGGTCACATTCGATTCTAAGCAGAGTTAGCCAGACGTCATGAGTATGGAATTCGAGTCCAAGTCATCGCATATGCGAGTCCAAAACGAACCCGAGTCATTCGCAATCATCTTTTAGGCAAGCTGAGTCGCATCTCAGTCGAGTCATAATTTACTGTCGAGTCATGTCGAGTCTTTCGTTTTTGCTATGAAGCCATTTCGACCCTTTACTTGCTGACACTGAAGACGAATGCAGAGGTTTCGGCATTATTCAGCTGATATTTTGAACTTTTCCAAAAATTTCCGGAAATGTTTCTTCTGCAAACGGAAGTAAAGGGCAGAAAAGGTCCCTGTTTCCAAAATACCTCGACAAGTTGCTGTCCGAATTTTCGATAAAAGTGACAGAAGTCAGATCAAGTCATTTTCTTTCCAAAAGTAGAGTCACTTCTAGCAATACATAGACAAGACTCGATTTTTTACACCTTTAACTGCACCTCTCGCTGCTGCATGCAATTCTAAGAAAGTGGTTGCAGCATTTTATAATTGACACTTTGATTCGTTGATTTTCGGGCTAGCCAAAAGTCCTGTTCGAAAAACTGCCAGCTGCAAGTCTGCAACGAGATAAATGAGTACTCCATTATCTTTATTGATGTCAGCCTGTAACACTGAAAAGTGTTTCTGTAAACATCTTGCAGTGGTAATTCCACGGCGTTAGCCCTGTGCAGATCAGTACGCAAAGAATTTAGGTTGCTTCTCAATGCCGTAATGCTTTGTTACAATAAGCGGCGGTTGATCGTCGTTCGGAAGATGGTGGCAAAGATAAAAACAATTTTGTGAAGAAGCCACATTTTTGTGGCAAGGGTTGTCAAGCTTAACCTGGGTGCCATCTAGCAATTCAAATGGGGTTAGTATGCTAATGGATCGAATGGTACTTGTGCACAACGGAGGTTGCGCGGTGAAGAGTTCACGGAAAAAAGGTTGGTATTCGCATGAATGCCGTAGTGGAGGTGAGGCCACCAAAAAGAGGCAATTGTAGTATTGGGCTTCACTCTTCTCCACTCAACTCCGAAACAATGTCATAAGCAAAACGCGATGACCTAAACGACAGTTCAAGTCTTGGTCTCCGAAAAGATGTTGCGCATTTCCTCCTCATCCGCACACCACAGACCAGGCACAGTTTTTCCTTCCGCTTCGTCTAAACTTTAATGATAAACAACACAGCTGAGAACTTCTTGCTGTGGACAACACGTCATAGAGACGGTTTTCTGGGTATGCGCACAACAGATAGCTTCTAACCAAGAAACTTCTTTTAGTTTTTGATCAAGACGTTTGTACTGGTTAAAACCAACCAAGCTTCGAGCTGTTACAATAAACAAACGCAAAATCTTCCCTCGGGTTGCATTGAAGCAGTTGCAGTTTGGAGGTGTCATCAGTCACTGCAACACGATTCCTTAACCTGAGTTTCTACGCGATTGTTTTCATTTTTACGTTATTCAACGTTACTTTGGCTTGGCTGTTGCAAAATTGTTTTGAACCAGGCCCGTAAACAGGGGTACGAAGCCCTTGCAAAATGCTTCTCCCCCCTGGAAAAATGTGTTGAACATAGTTTAAAAATATTGGACATAGTTTAAAAAATTTGGGCCCCCATCAGAAAACACTTCGCCCCACCTGGTGTTCCAAGCTGGTTATGGGCCTGGTGCAAACCAGGCCCGGAGTCAGGTTTTGATGTTTGGAGGGGCAAAATAGATTTTTAAAGGGGGCACGATTTTTGTTTTTATCATATTTTTGAAACAAATTTTTCTGGGAACAAGAAAATTTGGTGATGCACAAAAATAATTTGGGGGGCTACTGCCCCCGAATGCCCCCCCGTGGCTACGGGTCTGGTTTGAACTAGTCCCGAAAACAAGCCATAGCAACGCTTTCACGTTTGGGAGGACGATGTTATTTATGTTGTTTAACAAGCGGCTAGGAAACTCTATATACGGGAAAGGTTTAGTTCCCTGATAATGATTGTGAAACTATGTTAATTGCCACGAACCTGGTACTTGGGCCTGCACGTATATTCATGCATGTCTTGATCTAACATGCCAGTATATTTGTATGCAAAACTGTACAAAGCTTTCACTTTGTTTCGACATAACAACTTGGTTATATATTTTGTGTGAGTTTGGCTACATTTCGTGAAAGTTTTATAAGCCTTGTTGTTTCAAGTTCAGATTTCTTGGTTGCTCGTTACTGCATGCACACTTCTGAAATGCGAAACATATCGCATCGTATTTCGATTCTGAGGCGATCCTGCTTGTTTTTCCAACGAACTCTCGATAGGTGGTTACGAAAGAATGGCGTCTCGTCTCATCGAGACTGTGGTCAGTGGTGGTTTGAAACAAATATTTTGCTGACGAGCTTCCATCAAACGCAATTACTGAACGCCTGCAGGTCCATCCAGTGACGTAGGGGATTGTCTGCAAGTAAAACCGATGAACTCAAAAAGAATCTCAACAGCGAGGAATCGCAATTATCGTGACGCACTAATATAGAACGGATTATTGTCACATATGTGTTGTTTACTGGGAGGCGTTAAAAATGCCAAAACGCCACGTTTGCGGTCGCAGGTACTTGCGGCTGCGCCAAGATATCGACTGCTCATAGCAACGTGAAATGTTTGCGAACGTATGGATTTCATCAAAGTGCACTTTGCCGCGCATGCGTAACATCTCAGTACAGTTTCTGGCAAACTGTTTTCTGCATGTCATACAGCAAATAACGCTTTTAAGCAATGGTGAAAATGCAACAAGGCTATATGAAAATTTTCAGATTTAAAAGACTGGCCTATAAAAAACATCCAAAGACTGAATTACATATTTTTGTTTTTATCATCACAAATGATTTCTTCTTCATTGTTCGTATAAATGTCAGCACTTTAATATCAAGAACAGTTTTAATAATTTCCTGGAGTCTGTTCGATTAAAGGAAAGTTACCAAGTGATCTTTAATTTACGGAGTACCAGAGAAATCGATAATTGCAAGTTGTAGGGCCTAAGAATACAAGTCGTCAGCAGTCAAGGAAAGAGCATAGCATAGTCAGTGCACACTGTTCATTGCTACATGACACATGGACACCACATTTACTTTATGCTGGGACCACAAGCCGAAACCTGCATACGCTGCCTTTGTCGGGAGTGTGGGACGAAACTGACGCATTGCGTGTCGGGCAATTGACACTTTTCCACACGAGCTATTGTGTCTGTGCTGGCCACGGTTTAACAAACGTTTTGGCTTTTTCCGGTCATCATGTCGTGAAGTTTGCTTTTCGTCACAGACGCATCTCGATGCCTGCTAACTTTTAACTACTGAGTGTGAACAAAAGCTAAGTTTTGATTCTCGGGCTGAGATTATAGGCAGCTGCCTAACTAGCTTATAATGCACTGTTCTTCAGCATTTCAAAGAGTGCTTCACACCACACACCAAGCGCTTACGGGTTCGAAAGGCTTCTCTGTGATTTATCTTATAATGGCAAAGCAAATCTCATAACAAAAAACATTGAAAATAGTGAAAAAACACAAATTACTTTTGTTAATAACTTTTCAAAGCTCTCACACTTGATAGTTACACCACGCTCTCTTTTAAAAATCCTTCAATCGTATTAAAATAGATCATGGCGTTGTTGAACAATCAAGTTTGCTCGACGCTATTACAGCGGTTTTCGGCACTTTTATCAATACTTAAGGATACATGGGTACCTTAACACCGCAGTGGTGTTTTGTAGAAATGATATCAAGGCACCTTATGCCATCATTATGCAGGTCAATTGCATTTGCCTGCAACTAATTCCAAATTAGGCCTTGATTAATTATTACTGGTAAAACTAGTTACTTCGACAGCTCTAACGGCGGTGAACGACGATAATTTCGCAGGGCGAGCGAAGATTAAGCACAGATCTGCACGGTTTCTTTCAAGTGCTTCGTGGTTGCACCTGCTCGCCTTGATTTCTGTTAATTTACCACGAACTGAAAGAAAATCGGTAGAGCCAAGTCACATTTCAAAAGACTGCCAGCAATTGACGCCAATTTACTGCGGTTTCGTGTCCATGGACTGAAAGTCTCGTCCTGGTGCGCGCTTTTCTCGCACGTGGCAATGGCCCGACGCGTGCGTAAAACAAACGTGTGCTTGTCACGTCACAGTCGCGCGAACTGTCAACTCTGACGCGATCAATCATCGATTGCTTCCCAATTGTTTGAAGAAAAGCGTTTAATTAAAATGTTGCGGCTTAAATTTGGAACAAGAACAAAAGCGGCAACAATTGTTGGGGCGTGAATCAAGCAACTGGAAGTTCACACGAGCAATGAACGTTTTGTGCTGTAACCATTGCAGACTTTTCCATGTCACGCAACGGAGATGAGTTCGTATGCTAAAAAAAACTTCTTACTGATCCTATTAGCTACCCAAGAAGCGATAAATATAATTTCAAATTCAACCTTCCAGGTTCATCCCAATCAATCATAAGAATAACAACATCCTACTGACGACAACTTGGGCACTTGTTTTGTTCTCAAAGCAACAGTATTCAGCGAAGGTAGAAAATGGAAAAGCTTGCCTTTAGCTGGCAACGACAAAACACTGTCAAACTGAATCTCGCTACTTCGCCCGTTTTTGACTGCACCATATTAAAATGTATGGAAGCAGTAGCGTATAGCGACCTCAAAATTTTATGGGTGAGCAAAATGTTTGACTTTAGGTGAGCAACAGTATTATGTTTGGAACACCGCTTCTCAAAACACAAAATGACTGAGTATGCTAAAAATTTGGGGCAGACCATGGCCCCCTGGGTCCCGTGGCTACGCCTATGTATGGAAGGTTTCGTGCAGAGCTCTCAAAAACCAAGTGGCGTAACTGATAAAACGCGCAGCACTTGAAAGGCACTGCAACTTGAAATATAGATATTTTTTGTTGGGAACACGATAACAATTGTCATTGTACTGTCTTTATAGCAGAGTGAGTTGAAGTCACCCTAACGGAATGGCGTACATCTGATCGAGTCATTTCGCTTCTTGCTTCAGTATCGACGACGTGACACCGCCATACTTTTGTTTGGCTTCTTATGTAGCACGAGAAAAATTACATTGTTTGAAATCGGGAATATTGCACTTAACATAAAATTATCTACCCTTATTTTTGCAAACTTTTCAGAATCGGACATCCTTGCAACGAACTTAGTGGGAAAAGCAGGACTGGCACTTGCCGTTTGTGCTGTAAATGTAGACTTAGTGACCTTAAAGCCAGGAAGCAATAAGGTTATTTCGATTTCAGCAAACTAGTACAGATAAGCAAAATGTCTACATGTTTAAAGGCTTAGCTACGTTAATTAAATGATGAAACCGGTTGGTCATTTTGCAATTCCCAGCCATTGACCTTCGCGACTTTACTTTTTGAAGCTTTGTTGATGTGTAATTAGACGTTAATCGTCAGAGCGTGGCATATGGTTGCCGCCCAATAAAAACGATCAGAAAACATGTTGCCCTGACAGGGCAATTTCAAACTACTAAACATCTGGGTCGCGAGATGTCCGTGCCACCCAAATCGTAAGGCGACCTATTAATTTGGCAGGTTGTCGTTGCGACCTTTCACACATCGCGACCTATCCAGTGTTAACAAATAGTATTCCGCCACGCCAGGCCGAGCGTGGAAAGGTCTTGTGCTTCGGTTGTTGAAACTGTTGTAGACACATCACCGCATCAATGAGTTGCATCATCGAACCTTCAATTTCTCATGAGAAGCAGCTGTGCAAAGCCTGCTCCTGCTCGGTCACCTTGACGTATTTTCAGTGCTTTGACAGATCGCTTGTGGAAACTAAGTGAACATCGCCTAATACTGTTTTGCTAACTCGGAAAACCCGTGGACTGATAGTATTTGACTCTGATAACCAAACTCCAATGAAATTCTAAATAGCCATTGCGTTTGTGCTCTGGGTTTCCACAAATGACGTCTGGCATGTCTTAGGTTGCTGTGGTGTGAACTTATTGGGAATCATGAGCTGTTCCGGCGATGTGCAAAGTTCAGTTGTTTCACGTTCATTACTCAGCAATTGCACAACAAACTACAGATGAAAGAAGAGTTGGCTACAATAGAGCAGATTAGTTACTAAAATTTCAAGATAAACAGTCGGTTTAATCGATGGCTGAAGAATGACTTCTTCTTATTCTGTACTCCGTAAAATTGAACACGATGCAACTAGATGTTAACATAGTAAGGGGTATTGGGCCCACAAGCGTAGGGCCAAACAATCTGGGGTGACCACGGTGTTTTATCCGAAAAATTATATTCATCTCTCAAAGTAAATTTTTCAAAACTTGTGAAATTTAACATTTTTAACTAATAACAAAACACATGTAATGCAAATTTCACCCCAGCAATACCAGAACAGAATTAAGTTGACAAAATGATGAGATGACAACTTCGATAAAAAATTTTTATCGTGTTTGAAATGGTTTTTGCCCGAAAGTAAAATAATTGGAAAAGCTACAGCTGCTCTTTGCCCCATCTTCGCTTCCCGAGCTTATCATTGCGCCGAAGTTTTTCAACTTGCATTCATATTTTGCTTATAATGCACTAACGCTTTTTCACTTCGTTCGTTTTCGTATAACGGCTGGATCGCAAACATGAGTTTGCTATTCANGGACATGCACTGAAATCACACCATTGCCACCGAGAAGCAAATGCAGAAACTAAGAAAAAACAACAGAAATGTACATAATATTTGTAAAAACGTGTGTAGGTATTACTGATGGCTTAAAGTCAACCGATTTACAAGTTGGCCAATTGAAAAAGTGCGCGTGAAAAGAGAGCTTGTAAACGACGTGGTTCCTTACGTTTACGGACAATATCTTCTGTTGAGACAGGACGTGGAAACACCACGAGAATTACCCCAGTCGAGAAAGTCAAAATATTTCTTTTTCGTCATGAAATAGCATTTTCAACGCTAATTAGATTGTTTGAAGGAGGTTTTATCAGCCAGTCATGTGCAAACAAAAGTCGTTTAGTGATTAGTCCTTTAATAAATTTCTAATTTATCATTCTTTCAACCGGGTCTGGCCATAAGCAAAGCAGCACGCCTAATTTTACCAAGGACATTTTCTTTAGGTTTGTTTGAAGACGTGCAAAGCGAAACATTGCTTTTACGCACGGTGGTTATTCGTGACCAAAACCGAACAAGAACCACTTTCAAAACAACGAACAGGATAAACGCGAATAACGACAAACGCTAAACAAAGTGGACTGGTAATGGTCTTCACTGCACTCTTCGTTCGAAAGTTGACGTCATGGCAACTGTCACCTGAATAATTGTAATTGTTCTGGAACGACAATGCCTTGCTTATATTGCTCATATTAAAGTCTCTAAATGGTATGGTGAACCATGCAAAATGTTTTAGTGTTCTTTGTTTTTTGGGAGGTCAGTTGCTTGGACCATCGCGCCAGGCATTCACCTGCATGAGCTAGTGATTGTCCAGCAACCAGGTATGCACGCAACTGTGACAACCGATCTTCAGTGCAGCACATTGCGAAAGATTGTGTCAAAAGGAAGATCGTTTAATACGTTCATTAGCGCGTGTACGATACATTTAAGCCACAAAGGTGTGGCAGAAAATTATGCAACCAAAGTTGGAAAAAAAATAGTTTGCGCAGGAGGTTGCGACCGCAAGCGTCGTTGAGAAAGGTCACAGCAACGAGCTGTCAGATCCTCCCACGCCTTGCAACATGCTGCGGTTTTTCTGCGGCTCGTCGTGTCTTCCTGCGTACCTTGTCTAACTCAGCTTTCCCAATTAAATTTTTTTTTGGATTTTTCTGGATATGTCTAACAGTGCCCGGCGGCAGCACAGGGTTACGAAAGCGTTCCTGCACAAGCGCGGTGCTCGCACGCGACGGCTCCTCCTGTGTCGTGTACCTATACCGTCTCCAGCATGGTTCGTGTAGTCGGGCAGCTATAGGCGGATAATGGATGCTTTAACCGGCACAGCCTGGCAATTAAAAAGCGTAAAACAAGCCCGCAAACCGCTGACAACGACACCCTGACCAGCGAATGATTAATCTGGCGGATCAGAGCTTCGGAGAAAAGCGGGACTTGCAAATGACAATTGCAGTCTAACATGTCATTGAAAAAATTAATCTCCGTTAAAAGCTGTTTCTGTCGCGGAAAGTTTTGGTCAGGGTTTGAAACGACTGAAAAAATCTGCGCCATTATCGCCCCAGCCCAACAGCTTCTCAAGATTTTGCCCTAAAAGTTCGCAACCTGTCGGCGGCCCGCGCTTCCCTTGACAACTGCCAGTGTTGGCGTTGCAGGTTTACGGAGCAGCTGATTGTGCAATGTCGGTAAACAGGCCTACGCGAAGACGTCTGGTACAGTTAAAATGGGCATGGTAGAAATTGTTACTAAAGTCTGCGCAAACATTTGACTCATATATTTTGACCGCAACTTTTAATTTAAGGATATTTTGCTGAAAAGCAAGAGTTTCTCGGCATTTACTGAGGTTAAATGTGGGAATATAATTGGTGGTAAGTATGATAACAACTAATTTTGGCACCATTGACTCTACTGATGGAATCTTGGAGGGTTGTTGAACATTTAATCGAGATGGTATGATGAGTGCCCCGGTGCTTTGTTTTTTCACAATTAGTGCCATAACCTGTGAACTTTTCACCTGATCAATGTCTGCTTTAATGAATCTAAACTGGAGCACAGTACCTTCAAAGATTTTGCAAGCCTATTACTAGTATATGAGATGGTAACTTTTTAATGAAGGTATTTAAAAAAATATTGAAGAAATTCTCACGAATAAGGTGTTATCTGCTGTCCACAAAAAGTCATAAATAACCAAGAATGCATTTGACTCCCTAAAAACTTGGTTGTGATAAGACGTTTTCACGTTAACCACAGGTACCGCCCTGACTAAGCCTTCGGATTCAGAAATTCGAATTCGATGTTAGTCATGGGTTGCAAAACTTAGCTGAGATGAAAATGTAAGGCTCGTTCATTTACTGCCTTTCAACATGACGCAATTTCCGGCATGCAGCTAGTCCCGAACGAGTCAATCCCGGTGGGAAAAATGCAGGTGTGCAGACATTTGCAAAAACACGATCAAGCTTTCTTCAGATGCAACCAACACCTACGATCAATGGCCTTTTGTGAAGTAGCCTTACGTTGATTTTATGAAAAGTATTTTAATATCGACGTTGATTGCAAAGCCATTCATTAACAGAGATAAGGCCTCAGACAAAATAGCACTAATGGCTGCAAACACAATTTACATACGTCGTCAGCTGTTGCTAAACTTTTACATCCAGTTCAATACTTTTAATGGCCGGGTGTCCTGCGTTCGGGAGTTCGTACAAAATATCAACGAGAGGGTTACAAATATTTGCGTAAATACTCGTAATACATCAGAGTAAACACGAAAATGTGCAAAATTTGAATATTTTTACGTTTCCATGAGTATGAACGGGAAACAGCCCTTCAAAAATTTGTCACTGACGTGCGATTCCCGTACTTCAGGCAGCCAAAGGGATTAAAAGTCTAGTTTATCCTGATGTTTGAAATTCTCTTGGCAGACTGTGTCGTTTTCTTTATGAGGAAGCCTATAATTGCACTTTCGTTGCGATACTGAACAAGTCGGACGTGTCGATGAATTCCTTCGGTCAGTTTTTCCATAAAAAGAGCAGGATGATGCTGAACACAGTTCTAATCTTCTAGCTTCGAAGAAAAAAGCAGCTCGTGGTACCAAAATCGGCCTTGCACTTTACCACACGCAAAAGCAATCATTGCACGAGCAGTCGGACTTTGCGCATAACCTGCGATGTGCCATTTGCTAGATATCTGGCATGTGCCACATGCTGCATAGCATCTCGGCTTGAACAGGCCCGGCTGGAGATTTTCATTCCTTTGCTTGCCTACCATCGCCCGTTGTATGGCTTACGGTTTTGAAATTTGTCTATGATTTCCGAAATCGACAATAAACCTTCACAAATGGCATCTTTCTTTTTATATCTCCTTAACTAGGCTACATGCAGCATTTAAAAATAACTTGTTGATATACTTGAAGTGGTCTTTGGAGTTAGACATAAGGCAAATGCATGCGATTTCTCAAGTATTTTCAATATATGGGAATGAAAACGAAGCAGTTTAGGAAGAGTTTCTGCTACAGTTTTTGTTTTTCATTTTCTGATTGCCAAGGACATAAAAATCATCTTGAGTTCAGACAGAAAAAGCATTTTCAACAACTTTTAAATTCAAACAAAATTGGCTCGTTGCAAAAATAGATTTTGTGTTCTGATGTTTTGCTACTTTGGATAAAACTCTACAAAAGAGACCGAAGGATTTTCCGCAACTGTGCGGTTCGGTTCGAACATTCGTCCATCAGCAGCAATCTTAATAATCAGGGGGGATAATCAGGGGGGGATAAATCAGAGGGGATAGCCTTGATAGCCAGGTGCCTAAAACAATCTCGAGTAAAAGAAAACGGATTTTATGAGATATGAGATAAAATCGTTTAACTGGATGAGAATGGAGTGAGGGTTTCGCTGTGTCGTTGCAAATTTCCTTAGAATTAATCTGACTATTAATACCAGCTTGACAACCTTTCTGTCTGTAAGGTGGGATCTGAGCTTTTTGATGCACTCCCACTTGCCATATGGATGGAAACGTCAGAACCCAGTAACTGGAATCATTATAAATCTATTTATTAGAGTGCTAAAGATGAAAATCGGGTTGACTGGTAGAGCTCCCACTTTTTACGATCTGCCAGTATTTCGTCGGCCCTNAGACATAGCGCTTCAAGGAAGTCTGTCTGCCGCAATTGCTGCGCTGTGACAAACTACGGCCTGTTCAAGCTGTTTAAGTTATGTTCTGCAGATATTTTGCTGGAACTGATTTAGAAACCTGAGAAACTATTTCTACGACATACCGTTTGCAAAAATTGATGGAAACATTTTCAAAGTATCCGTTTTCATTAATCAACTTGTTCTCGTTAATTACATTGATGCCTAAGCCAAGTGATTGTGTATATTTCAGCTAAACATCAAAATGCATTGCCTATCATGACGTTTATTCTCAGAAACATCTCACAAAACCACTATGTATTTGCAAAATTCCAATTTAAATACATTTTTGTCAACAAAAGAGCAGTAACAGCTGCGACAAAGTGAAAAATTATTTATTTGATGGAATATATTCAACCACTACGTGTAGTTCAGCTGATGCAACTTCGCTGCACTACTAGGAAAGCAGAGTATTTTTTATCTGTAATCCACTATGCGTGTCACGTGGTAGTCACACGACTCATTTAGTCAATGACGTGGCAAAGCGTCAAAGACTAAGCTTATTAGAAAGTTGCAAGATTCGGCGCCTTCCAATTATCTTCGCCTTTGCGACGATAAACCAAATCATATTGGATCGGAAAAGATTACTTGGGAGCGGTGAATGACGTTTGAATGCCTTGCATTAAAAGCAAATTTTAAAAATAAACAATGTTCGGACTCAGGCAGCCTTGTGGTTGAGCTTGTGCTCAGTCTGACAAAAGGTGAGTCTTATCATCTGCGAGTCACTTCCACAACCAAATTCACAAACAGAGATGCTGGGTGGCAGTTGCGTAAAACAACTCACATTTTTCACTGCGTCTGCTGTTTTTACACAAAAGGGTTTCATCGCTTGGCAACATCCAGGGATGTGTTGCATAAGCACCGCAACCAGCTGATATTTTTGAAGGGGGAAATGAGTGTAACTTGTTGTTGTACCCAGGGCTTCTCAAGCTTTTTTGTTCTGCGGCCCCACTTCAAAAAAGGATTTTCTATGCTACCCCACTGATGGATAGCCTACAGTTACTGATAATTGTAAACGTACCGTTAGAAATCTCAAGTGGCATTTTTGCCTGTGATCACATCATAGAAATGCACACAATCCAAGAAAAAAACCATAAAATAATAAAAGAACCTCGCAATGGAAAAAGTAAAGCGAATAACAAATTAACAAAACTTTCTTCTAAAGTCTACAGAATTTTTTTCTGATATGTCAAGCCAATTTGTTTCGCGACTCCAAATTTACATTTTGCAGCCCCATTTTGGGTCGCGGCCCATAGTTTGAGAAGCCCTGGTTGTACCTAACAACTAAACATGTTTTTGAAAATTTCAGCGGGGAACTGTTCGCTTGCCACCCCAGTGGTTGCGGGCTTGATGTATTGCATTGAACAGGTTTCTCAAACGCCTGAAAACGTTGCGCTTTAACGTTGGAAAGGACTGTCGGTTGCTACAGGTCATATTCCAATCGAAAAGGAATACACCAAAGGCGATTGTAGGAAGCTGGACAACTTTCGTAATGAGAGCCTGCAGAAAACAACTTGTTCCACATAGCTTCTGTCAAATGTTTGCTTTTTATAGCGAAAGCAAGAGCAGCGGTGGTTTTCTTCGTGAACTGCATTTTCTGACAATTAAACATCAACGCAGTAGTGGATGTGAAACAAGGTGTCCCAGAAGCCGCGCACCATGCAGATTTTTATGAAAATACATATAAATAACAATTTTATTGATCACAATCATTTTTTTCATAGTTTTTCACCTATATACAATTAAATCTGTAACATAAAAAAGCAAATTATGAGATGGTTCGCAACTTGAAACAAAAAACAAATTTTTATATGGTGCGCGACTTCAGGGACACCCTGTATATAGCTTCACACAGAAATTTTATTGATAGTAAAGTAAGAGTCATAATCGCCTAAAAGTAAGGAAGTAAATCCTGACCAAACCCTTGAGTGTAAATTTGTATAACTACCACCTGCGTTTCGGTTTCCGTGTCCGATCAACTGAAGGAATGATTTTTAAACTAGAATTAAAAACACGCACAAGTTATCGACAACGTTTAGATTTATTTGTAAAATGTCAGTCGGAAGTTGTGGCGAATGCCGATTTTAAACGTCGTGCATGTTCACAACTCAAAGCTTCATCAGTTGATAAAATGCACTTCATGCATAACAGGACCGGTCGCAAAATTTGTTATGCATGACGAACCAGGAAAGAAAATGGGGGATCTTCATCTTGCGCGTGCAGCAGCGAAACTTTATTTTTCGCAAAGGCAAATCCAATAGCCGAGTTGAAAGGCGTGGTGTAGTAACTGGAAGGTGGAAAAAACCGTGTCCCATCCATAGGCGTAGCCAGGGGCCCAGGGGGCGTGACCCCCAAAAATTTTCACATATCTAGTCATTTTGTGCTTTGAAATGCGGCGACCCAAACAAAAAATACTGTTGCTCCCCTAAAGTCAAACATTTTGTTTCTCCAAAATTTTTGGGCTGGCTACGCCACTGGTCCCTTCGCCTGTTTTTGTAAGGGGAACATCACGCCCTGACTTTCTTCATGTGTCACCAAAGTACTGGATTGTTCGTAGTTAGTTTTTAGTAAAATTTCAAGCAAAAAATCTTCAACAGCGTTGACTGGGTCACATCTTCTTTCCGGTAGTACTCTACTACCCTTCTTGCTGCTACTGATACATCACGTGAACAAAGTACCACCGTGTGTGAATCTGAGTCATTGAAGTCGTGTGTCGCATGAAATTGACAGGAAATTAATCCAGGCGTCTTGATGGACAATAACCAATGGCAAAGGAGAGGTGCTCCGGTCATAGTTGAGTTACTTTCCTTCTGCGTTCGTCATTTAAATGAAATAATTTCGTTCTTGATTGGTGATAATGCAAGAGTTGATGATCAAATTCTTTAAAGTTATCTTACCATGAAATCTTGCTCAACAGCATTGTATGAAAGAAGCACAAGCGTCCTACTGCACGATGCGACAGAGCTTGCTTGTCCAGTGATAGAAAAACGAACAGAGATTATCATTGGCGTTATCACGAAACATCTGCATTTGTGAAATTGTGGTGGCCTACGTGATGTTTCGCTTGTCATTACTTGCGTTTGCGCCGCTCAATTCCGCCGTCTCGCTTCGTATCTCTTTGCTACAGCAGTTTTACACGCTTTGCCATCCAAGCGACGCAGCCGACAAAAACACAGTTCCAGACAAAATACGCTGTCGGTCGAGCAGCATGGAAAAACGCTGTCATGTTCGTTTGGTTTACGCTTTTCCTTGGCGCAGTGCGTATAGGACTTTAATCTCGCTCGATTGCTGCTTGTCAGACAAGAAAATATATTAATCGGGCTTCTCCGCCGCAAACTTATTTACCCGTTTCCAAAATGATCCCCTTCAGGACGTCGCGGTTAAAGGACATCATCCTGTTCCGGTCGGGCTCTTGTGACGCACATCAAGGCGGTATCGTAAGCGGGGAAATACCGCGACAAAAACACTCGCGTGCAGAGTTTCGTTTTAATTGCTTCACTCGCCCCGTTGCCTCAGATGTAATGACGAAAAAAGTAGCGTTTATTTGTCGACAGACATGGTACCATCCTCGAGAAAAGTTCCAAATGTCTAATAATTGAAATTTCATTACATTTATGCCTTTTCAACAACATTACATGAAGATCATACTCCATGACAAATTCAAGTAACTACACACCACATGTAAGACAAGCAAGGAATCTATCAACAAATTTTTAACAGGAACGATTTCACGGAACACCACGCATCGTCAGTCCGTAAGTCTTATTCAAACAGAATGTATTTGATGACAAATTATCGACCTTTTAAGCAATAAGTTGCAAAAATAATAACAAATTACCGACCTTTCGAAAAATAAGTTGCAAAAATAATACATTGAGTGAAAGACTGGAAACATCGCCATATCCTACCACGATCTACCGGAAGAGTTAAAGAATAATAGGTTACACACCACGATACAGGTTATGGGTTAAATTTACTCAAACCTTTAGAGAAAGATCATACCCTGGACAAAATTAATTGGATGCACAACTCGTAACAATTGGACAGCAATAGGCCTACATAAAACGCCCGAGGAAACTGCATTTCTGCACTTCAAAATACTAATGCAAAAAAATTTATGCTGAATTTGTATTGATATTTTTGAAATACATTATACTTTTCAAGGAAGCTTAAGTGCTTAGATGAAATTTTGGTCAAATGTCAGCACAACACCAAATCAGATAATTGTGAAAAAAACATGTCGGCGGGCTCGTTACCATACACTGACAACGAATATATGCCTGAAAGCCGGCGCTGGAGAGTATTTAAGAAGTTACGCGCAATCAAAATGCCACGTCATATATAGCGCCTGATTAAGGTAGCGCGGGGCCTTCAGCATACTAACTGCGCGTCGCTCTTTAAGTTAAAAATACACTTGAACAGGTGAAAAACTGTTAAATCATAAATTCTGTGGGCATCCATATGACTACTATTAGGCATACTGAATTACGCAAGTAAGCAAAACCTGGTCCTAAATAGCAACTGGTAGACATTATGGGATATATATCTTTTCATCGAAAACGTATATACATATCTTTTCACCAGAAAGAATACATTACTGTAAAGCTCGCAAGTATAGTACAGAGACAGTAATTAATGCTTCTAGACTCATCAATAAACTTGATCATTGCTACATTTAGACAGGGATAGTCTAAGTGTAAGTGCCGATTGTCAAAACCTGCAAACCTACTGCTTAAGACTGCATTTTCTAGATTTTGCCATAGCGACTTTGTTTATGATAGTAGTAGCGTCTGTGTTACATAGACTTTCATGCTCTATATTCCTTAGAGTCAGGATGTCAGCTTGTTTGTGTAATAGTGCTCCTTTGTTCATTCTACCATGTTAAGTTTAGAAAATGACCGTTCTCTACTGCAGTNGGTCGCCATGGGAGTCAGATAAATGTCAAATCATTTCCCATATTTGTTAAAGAAGACTCCAAGTACACTACCCAATGGCTAGCGAAAAGATGCCAATTTTAGGACTGCCACTAAGATAAGAAAAACATATAGACTNACCAAAAAAACAGATTTGAACAGAAAATCCCAGGTAGACACAAAATTAGGTGAATCGTTCTGCTATCTACCATACTTAGGCACCTGAAAATCATAAAACGTGCGAGTGAATATATACTGTAACTTCGCTAATGAACTTTTGTGTCTGTTGGAATTATTATATCACAGTTACATGGACTTGTATGCATTCCTGACGGTCATTTACAACAAGTAATCTTCATTACCAGTCTACTTCTACAGCTAACATTTGATATCTGGATCTTTCAATCACTCTACCTTATGATTGCTGTGAACACCACTTGATATTTTTCTTTGGGCTTGCTTCATTAGTATCTCTGTCACTTGAACTTATTGCAACTAGCTAATATTTACAGCTTATACTGTGTTAGTTACTTGTTCACCAGTTATGCTAAAAACTATAAGGTACCTTGATGACAAAACAAGATAAAAAGGTGAGACTAGTAATAAGAAGTATACTAAATCATACCCTATCTTAACATCTTTCATACCGTATGTTAAATCACCACTACGCAGTAAATCCTAAAAACCGCAGACCTTCAGAAGAAAACCTAGAAACCCGGAAACGCATTGAAAACCCAGATCTGGGAGCAAAATCCCAGGTTTGGTGCCACTGGCCAAATCATTTTGAAAGTACCAAAAAGTTAACGTAACTTATAGAACAGGTCAAGGTATTGTATTAATATTTTTGAAAAATGCCATTCATAACAATACAATCAAGCAATATCTGGAAATTGCTGCAATTTCGCCTCGTTGCTTGAGTGGTCCCATAATGTTGCAAATAACTGTAAAATCCTTTAGTTTTCAAATCCTAGTAGCCTAATGTAAAACCATTCAATGGAAAACTTCCACTTAATTGCTGATGGCAAATGCAGCAAAATGGTGATTTTTGGACTGAAAAAATTCTACACACATCATCAGGGGTGGATGCCAGGGCAGGTGAAGTAGACGGTCCTCTCGGGCCCCCCTTTTGAGAGTTTCGCACTTAGTTTTTGTATAGTTTTGTTAAAAAGTTTATTAATTAGAGCAGCTATGTCCAACCTGTAGCCCGCGGGCCGCATGCGGCCCAGTCAAAGGTTTCGTGCGGCCCAGTTTAGGTTCCGCTGTAGTAAAAATATCCGAAATACTGACAACCTGTCCTTTTTGATGATCTTAAATTTGACATTTTTGATGCAGGCGGTCCTCAGTGTCACTTTATCACGTCTGACCCATTGCATTTAGGATCCGAAGGCTTTCATTACATTAGTACAAGCTAAATTTAGCTTCCTAAGATCAAAGTAAGCCATTTAATGTGCGGCCCTCATTAATATTCAATGTGCGGCCCTGGTTAAGACAGTGACACAATTTTTGGCTCAGTTAGCCATTTGGGTTGGACATGGTTGCTCTAGAGACACATTTAATAAATTCTGAAGAAAGTCATATATTTGCCAAAATAAAGCAAAAATTATGTGCAAGTGTGCCAAAAGGGACCCTCAACTAATTTAATGTGTAGACAAAAAACAAATTAAAATTAAATGACTTCAAACGATTTACCGCATGTGAAATCAACTTTCACGCAGAAGCAAATTCTCTTAAAAAATGAGATTTTTAACTTGCTTTCAGCGAATGACGAGCATGTGTAAAATATATAGGACCCCCCTATCTGATAGTTCGTCTCGGGCACCTAAATTCTAATATCCACCCTTGCAATAAAAAAACAAATTTAACCCAAAGGACCGCGGGGACCCCAAAAGCGAGGAGCCCGTAGCAATGGCTACATTTGCTACTATTGTTAATTCGGCACTGGTCTTATAATTTACCTTCACCACCTCATTTACCATGCGCATGGAGGTAGTAACTCCACCACCACCGTGCACATGGAGGCAGTAACGCTGACCACATGGTGAGGGTAACTCTGGCAACACATTGGCGATAAGGCAGCTTCAGTATTAGTGTTTTGGGGCTTTACGGTTAACTCTAACATTAACCCCCCAAAAACCCTTGCCCTTAACACTGAAACAGCGTTAGCGCCATCATGTGACCAAACTTACCGCCGCCATGTCAGTTCCGCCGCTGTGTTGTGCATGCCAGGTGACAAAGGTTGCCACGAAGAGTGTCGGAGTCGACTCCGACAGATTTCTGCATTTTGTTTCGGATCCGAATCCAAATTTTAAAAAATTTCAAACGTTTTTGAAATCTGTGAAAAACCGGACCCGGATCCGGAGTCACTTTTTATTTTCTGCAGCAGCAGGATTTTCGGTCGTCTTTAAACATGTCAATGTTTAATTAAAAAAATGCTGAATTTCGGTTCCACTGATGTTTTGCGGAGTTTGAACAAGAGTCGGATTCTCAAATTTGAAACAACTTCGGATCAGGATTCAAAATTTTTGGAACCGGAACGGAGTCGGAAAATGTGACTCTGGCCACCTCTGGTCGGTAAGGTGGTGAAGGTACGCTTTATAACGTGACATTTTGATTGCTCGTAACTTCTAAACTCACCAACGACGTCTTTCCTGCATGTATTCGTTGTCAGTGCATCGTCACGAGTGCGCCGACATATTTTTTCCGCTATTTTCCGATTTGGTGAAATTCTGAAATTTGACCAAAATTTTCACTCAACCCAATGAAAGCATTTAACTGTGGTCAACTGGATGTTCCTTTAGTCCCTTAGAAATTCGTTAGTTTATGTAATCATTAATAGCTCTAGGTTTTCTGCGGACTTTCGAGGAATCATCCGACTGGGCTCTGCTTTAATTTTTTTGCGATGATTGAAACTCGCACATATCTATATTGAAGTAACTGGTCTCCACAAAGGTGAAGGGTTTGAATCCATCAGCAATTTTTTTAATAGGCAATCGATTTCACGTACCACTCCGCATCTTCAGTCTTAAAATTTTATTCAGATAGAATCTATTTGAATTAAAATCCAATGCCAATTCCGCCAGTAGCTTTATTACTTAGAGATGAATTTGCATGGGTTGTAGCTTTAAGAGCAACTTCTCNGAAACTATGCGTAGCCTGAGATGAGACGAATTTTCANCCGCAGCCAAAAACGCTGTTAGTAATCCTGCGTAATTTCTCCGTGCTGCTGATGTCGTTGTTCGTCCTGCAGCGGTATTTTCGTTGTTAATCGTCGCTCTGAGCCCCGTCGCTTCCAAGCGCGGGCCAACAATCATCAGAAAATTAAACACCAGCGGTTGTGTCGCGCCGAGCAAAGTTGGCAAGTGGCCAGTGTAATTGCGGTTGCC
>JGI24021J15306_10001158_pt1 | contig 24667 bp, 14 predicted proteins | sample Ectturendosymbi1_FD_15306 | JGI IMG/M metagenome (IMG submission 15306) | reverse complement strand
CCCGCAGAAGCATTCAGGAAAAATCTTCAAATGTGAAAATTCCTCCAACTTATCACAGTAAACATCAGCGCTCAGGCTAATTTTAACCTAAACTTGCTTAACTTCCATCGACTTCTATTAGAAGGTACGGCCCTCCACTAAACGCGGCCTTCTCAAATGGCCCACGAGCCAATGTAATCGCCCATACCCGCTGCAGATTACAACATATTCAAGTACTGCCACAAACGTTGAGACTTCTGACCAAATTAATATACCAATCATGCGCGAGTCGTAAAGCTATACGCAACATTAGCGATCCTGTCTGAGCTTCACTTGAAACCACAAATTGATATCAAGCATCTGGTGCAAAATATGACTCAAAACGGACTGCAAAACCTTTTCCTGATAAAGATGTAATGGCCTAGCTCTAGCACTAGAGGTTCTTAACGGAAATGCTTCGTTGGCAATGTCAACCAAAATTTAAAAAGTTTGCACATTTCAAGGATCAAAATCAATCGTGGACTTAAAATGGGCTTTTCTTTTTAACTTACAAACACGATTTCACAAAAAAATAATTTCCTTCATGTATTGCAGCACGTACAGTATATTAAAAGTGGACTTTCACGAGCTTGATTTCGAATCCCTATTGGTAGTAAAATCACCACTACAAAATATCGCTAAATATATTTTCATTTCAGTAAATTCGACGTCGTAATGTTTAATCCTAGCTTATAATACTGTTAAAATTATAACCGAATAAAGAAGCAATGTGAAAAAGTGAAAGAGTGCTTTAAGAGTATTTCGTTAGCATCTAAAAGCAATATTTGGTTTTCAGCGTATTCTCTGAACAAAAACATGATAAGAAAAATTTCTAATGCTAAAAACCTTCGCAATTAAAAATAAAACTAAAGCATCTTTGCATATCAGAAATCTTGTATTATTTAGTTTAGTTGATTCAAATGCCTCAGGAAACCCATATTTTTTGTTAATAGCGATTGAGTATGCCTCTAATATTTGTAATTACACCGAGTTGCAACAACTCCTGTGGTTTTTGGTACTACTGTAAATTGAAGATGTAAGTTTCTTCTCCGTGCAGTGTTTTCCTCGAAGATGTCGAATACAAGATCGTTAAGCGTTGGTCAAATTGTTCGCTCAGCCATTGAAAGATGAGTAATTATTATTACCAATTTTAGGTTCTCAACTTCATGTATACTGCGCAAGTGGACGTTTACCCAGAAAACGTGCGTCAGATTCTTCTTGCAGCAGCCCGACTTGAAATGCAAGGGATGGTAGCAGCTATTATGGAAAACGTCTTAGACTGGGAAATGGCTGCTGCAGCAGGTTAGTCTTACTACAACTTTTTTTCACAGAAGGTTCTAGTTAAATAAGAGCTGATGATGCCTGCTTATTAGGCGAAAAGTATACAATACTTTGTAAGATCTTAAGTGTCTGATCCTTTGCTGGGAAAGGATTCCTGTCGATAGACTACTTCTTTTCACAGGGTTGATGTTCATAAAAAAAACGAACTTAACCATTTAATGATGCGTACACAGTTGTCCGCCAAACAGTGATCACTGCGTAAAACGCGAAGATGATCGAAGTCTGGGTCGCGTATTCTTAGCTGATGGTATGAACCGCTTATATATTCCTAGCTGTGATTCTTGTGGCTTTAACGCAGAACACGCTGCCTGCTTCTCTTAAATTGCGTATATATAATGCAATCGTACTGTTTGTAATTGGTTTCAAGATAAACATGTTGTGGCATCCAAAATAGCAAGCCACATAACAAATGGCTCTAATTTTGTTTGATAAAGTAACTAACCGTAGTGATTAATAAAGTGTGTGGTTAACTGAGGGACTTCTAAGGTAAATAAAACCTCTTCTACGCCAGCTAAAGAACCGTTTGCGTCCAAATCAAGTTACGGACACATCATGAAGCTATAATTATACTGGAAAGGCCAAAACTTCAAAAGTATTTTGAAAACTTGTCTACTATGATGTGATATAGCGTTGATAACCGTGGTAAACCAGACTTGAAAGTCAGATGAACGCGTTACTTGTGGAAATATATAATATGTTTAAACTGGCTTGGATTTCCACAAATACACGTCTTTGATTGTGATGAGTTCCTTATTCCAAGAAAATTGAGAGGCATTGAGAAAAAACTATGTGGTGAAATATGACAAATACTCTTATTATGTTTGCTTGGCGCAGTACGTTAAGAAATTTGATAACTTTCATCAGGCTCCGGATATTTATCTACTCACAACAAATTACTGCATTACGGAAGAATAGCTGGCAACAGCGAAGATTTGATTTCTTCTCAAACTAAAGGAAGTTACGTTCAAATGCTTTGAAAACTTGGAGTTAACAGTAGTCTATATACCTGAACGAAGTTTTTTTACCATGACTTTTGGGTTCAAAACACTATCCTTTGAAAATGATTTATAGTTGTGGGCGGTTAGTGAAAACCACATAGAATGTGTTTTTTTCGTGTTTATAACACCATATCACTATATCGTAGTGACGTAAGGTTTCTATAGAGGTGTTGGGGAGGGAGTTAGCACCTGTTACTTGGATGAAAAAAGGTTTTTATGAAAATGGAAGTTCATATATATGAAAGGAAATATTTCCTTTACGGGTGTTTGATAAGATTTCGTTAAGATTAGAAATTGCAAGCATTTTATCAAATCTCACAATAAGCGAATCCTTCAGTGATTTCGTTCCTCTTTCTATTTTTCTATATTTTTCATTTTCTCAAAAGCATTTGTAAAGTTGCCTAAATCCGGCTGTATACTTATTTTACTGATAACAAGCTGTCAGTATGGTTTCGCACTAAGAATTCCAGTGAACTAGCAATTGCTTCTATTGCAAACAGCTACTATACGGCTTGAAATAAGGGTAAACGGCATACAAGGTGTATCAACATTTTAAAAATCTTATCACAGATTTTTGTTATGTTGTCCAAAACTACTTCAAAAATTAGTTTACTGTGATGTAACAGAACATACTTTGAAACTACTATAGCTTTTTAACGCCACAGAAAACAGGGTGACAAAACCGCTTACGGTTATCATATCTTCTGTGTTCACGCAGTCACATTCTTGGCCCTTTATATACTTTTTTGTTATATAAATAGTGTCTTCAAAAGAAGACAACTTAAACAATGAAATTTAATTGTTGATCGAAATCCACATGTCGTTGCCATCAGGCTACTGCTGGAAAGCTACAAAAATTTGTTAGAAATGATCTTCCAAAAATTTGCTTTTTCTATTCGAACCAACAACTTAGCTTTTTATCCCCTAAGCCTAAAGGCAATTACACGTTTGTATTCAATAACGCAAGAGACGTAAAATTGCAAGTCTTAGTCACTGTAATAATCATAAAAAGCACTGAAAGCACACTTGAGTATTTAGCTCTTACATTTGTCGACAAACCCCACCCAAACCCCAAATTTGCAACATTTCAAAGGTTTGGGAACGTTGTACAAACTTTATTACTTCATCAAACGTAAAATGAACTTTTCTCCCTATTTTTTCTAATGTTTTGTGAAACTTACTTATTTCTCAGTAGAGTTAAGATGTGCTCCGTCTAAAAACATTCCTCCAAATCACTATATAAAATCCTTAAGTTGAGAACGTAGAGTTCATCATACACGTATACTACGCTAAACATCAAATTTTAAACATTTCAAACGTATTTTATAAATTTGTTGCTAAAATTCTGAGGTCTTTTGATTATGAGCGGTAACCTTGATTAACCTGGTGAATACTTTGCAGAATTCAGTCTAAATTACGAATAATAACCAAAGCTTACAATGACTCAAAAATGATTTACCTACAATGAGGCCTTGGGACAGGGGCAAGGTTAAGGGGGGCGATTTCAGTAATATTTGGTAGTAAAGTTTCATAACGCCTTCGCTAGTACTGTAAGATAGATAAAGTATACTTCACAACTCTGCTGTGACAAAACAGTGGACGACAAAACGGCCTTATATCGCGAATACTGTTTTCTGAATTGTAAAAAAACATGGTGACTAAAGGTATTTTCGTAGGTTTTAAGGGAGAGATCGCCCCACTGGATCCACCCCTGCGTTGGAAAGCTAAACTCCCCAACGCCTGGTAACCCTAAGGTCTGGTGTTCGATTTTCCCAAAAACAAAATCTCTTTCCCTTTGCATATTCAATACACATCACGAAATTTTTTTTCTGATTTTGTTTATTTACACAAGATTTTCTTGTTCTGCTGCTCTTCCAAATGTTATTTTCAAAAAGTTCTGTTGTCTGGCTCCTCTTATGTTGCTCTGAGGCCCCCTCCCTTGTGCAGTGCACGTAAGTCTGAAATATTTGACCCGTTTCGTTAATCCCATCATGTATTAGTTTCTTATGTCTTTTATGCTATCATCGTATCATCCATCAAGGTTTTGCATAGATACCATTTCCTTGTCGTGTTTTCATGTGTCAATTGCTTTGCCAATAAACTGGTCATTTTTTCAATCCTCTTCACAATAATCAGAAACAGCTCTCCCTATGTCAACATCTTCAGTGTAGTTTCAAGTCAAATCTTTCAACTTGACGCAGTTTGCGCATGGCTGGTTACAATTACTTATGTAATTGTGTACTGCATTTTATATCATGATCCTGCATTGAACTTCATACAAATGCATGAATAAACTTGAACTTGAACTATTATCAGCGGAAACCACTTAAAAGCATTTTTGAAATAAATCGGTCATTTGTTGCGTTGCCTTTGCTTTCATCTGATTTGTCACAGGCGACCACAGGAAAGGACACAAGCGGTCAGCAAAGCCCAATAACGACGCGCGCCTGAAGCAGATGCTGCATGGTCGCGAACGCCATGTATATCCCTTCATTAAACAAGATCCTCATCGCAGAAAGTCTGACGAAGGAGACCCTTGTAGCGACAAAGGTGCGAACATGCTGTAAAAATGCTGAGAGCAGTTTTTTTTTATACAAATTTGAGTTGCAGTTCGCGTTTCGAACATGTGGAAATCAAAATCGTGTTTATTGTCTTCATGTTGCAAATCATACGTTGACAAAAGTAGCGCTTCTTCGCATTTGAAATGTATACCCACGCGGTGCCTGCGTCCTCACTTGATCTTCACACCAATCGTTGAAAAGCAATCCCGCTAAGTTTCAAATCGTTTTTACGTAATGTTGCCATCTACTGATACAACCAGTTCACCTTCGTACAGAATTCTTGACAGCCGTCTTGTTTATGCATCAGCAACGACAGCAAGTTCCACGATTTGATTTCAAATGAAACCACACAGCGAACGCTGCGTTTAACCGCCTGGTCTTAACAGCCATGAAATGTTTTCGAAAGAAGTATGAAGTTTGAAAATAATTTGCCACCCACTGTTAGATTCCATTAAGGTTTTTCAACGACGGGTCTTTGAGTCCAACATGCTAGCAAAAGCATTCATTTATTTATTTACATGCTTCGCTCATACACATGGTTCGCATCACAAAGGTTGGTTAGCCAAAGACAACAAGGGTACGAAAACGCTTCGTCACAACGCATCACAGAATAGGTGTTAAGAAACAAACTCTGAAAAAACGCACCAGCAACTACGTTCGATGATCATCATACAGAAGTACAGAAGTATTGTATATACGGTTGCCAGATGCGTTTTGTAAAAATACCGGCCGGTTTGTCAACAGCAGGGTCGGATCCAGCCAGCAAGTTTAAAGGGGGGGCGATTTCAATAATATTTGGCAGTCAAGTCTCATTACGGGTTCACTGCTGTAAGACAGATGAAGTATACCTCACAACAGTGCTGTTACAAAACAATGGACGGCCAACTAGCCCTATATCGCGAATGCTGTTTTCCGAATGGTAAAAAATCATGGTGAAAAAAGTGACTTTTTTAGGTTTTAGGGGGCGATCGCCCCCCCTGGATCCGCCCCTGGTCAACAGTGTCAGATCTAACCTGTGTCGACTCGTAATCCGTAAGTGGCACAGGGAAAACAGAGAGATAATCAGTATTGTTAAGTCACAATTAATAAATTTGCCGGTATTTTGGCTGGCTCATTATATTTCGGTTTGTGTGACAATCACACCACGGATTGCATCAAAGCAAATAAACTTCTCTGAAGGAAATGTCCTGATGAGATTAGAGTCATCATAATTTAAAGAAATTTTGCGTTAGTTCTTTCTGAAGTTAAGGCAAATTATTTATTTTCAAAATAGTAGAGGCCGGCCTTTTACTGGCCTCTACTAAATTAGAAATAAAATACCGGCCAGACCGGTGAAATACCGGCCATCCGGCAACCCTAGTTACAAATAGTGGGTGAAAAATGGAGGTTTGTAACAAGCATCAGACAACTGAAGTGAGCTGATAAAAGTTTAATCAAAATGTACATCGTTAAACAAAAGAATATAAATTGTTTCTAGTCAAGATATCAAATGTCCTGTCGAAATTCACCAACGTGATGTGGGCGCGCACTTACATTTGTGGCCTTGTCATGCAAGTTTCAGTAGACGTTTTTGTGGGCAACGCGGAGGCATTTAGTACCAGACTGTATATTTCCTCCACAATGGGTAGGTATACACTGCATGAAATAGACATGAAACAGGCGTTTTTAACTGCAGTAGTGCATTGAGTAAAGGTACCTCTGAGCTTGTTCGCTGCACAGCAAAATGATTTCACTTGCCTCTGAATGTCATTGTCATCTTTCAATGAGGCACCACGATATTTCACTTGTTTGGAAAGCTCCATACTTTTTCCATTTAAAGAAACATGGTGTTGTTTATACTGTTTTTGGGGGAAAACGTAGGTAGATTAATTAGTTTTGCGAACAAAACTTTGTGATTAGTTTTGTCAAACGCCTTAGACGATTTAAAAAACGCTGAAAGCACTGGAGTGCCTTTGTTCACATAATATTATACAGTCTGTTTGAGTAAAAATACATAGGTATCAGTACCATATTGGGGTTTAAAGCTAAGCTAGTTGTTAGTGGCAGCCAGAAGTGGTGAAATTCAGGATAAAATGTAATGCTCAAATAGTTTGGAGATAATAATGCCAAGAGAGATAATTCCCACCATCCCTTATGTCAAAATTCTTGTTTCTAACAGTTTTCATGCATTTTTATGGAATTTTTCTATGCAACCCTTTACCTACTGCGTGCGCCACTTTGCACCAACATAACGCGCCTGCGCAATGAACTGGAGAGCTGTTCAAACCCTCTAAAGATACGCAAAGTCTTGTAGTTTGCATTAAAAATAAAATTATAAAGTTTTGGATTTGAGTTTTTTTGTGGGTGACGTCATAATTGGGGCAGGTTTAGGGTTTTTTTGGATGGGGTCATCGGGCCCTGGGCCCCAACCCTAAGAGGCAATTTTTTGTTTCTTTCTTTAAAAAAACTAGGCGAAAATCCGCATGTGTAGAGCCCTTGGTTGGCCTTCTAGCTTTTGTGGTTAACAAATTATGGCGTAAAAACAACAAAATTAATTAATTCCCCAAGGAAATTAACCACTTAATTATTGATTTTTTTCGAATTTCTTTGACAGGAATTTTTTGGAGTGGTCCTGCACGGCATTAGTGTTTGCTTTGTGCTTTTCATTTGCGTTACGATACGCTCTCAATCAGTGCAAATCTGAAATCTTTGGGTCTGCCTTTCATATTGTCAAGCAAAGGTCCACTTTGGGTATTCTTGTTGTCTTTCTAGGAAAAGTAGGCATTTTTGGCACCACAATGTTTTTCATAGTTACATTCCACCCCGGGATGTAATGACTGCCTACGCTTGGATATAGCGTCAATTGCTGTCGTTTCGAGCGACATAACTATATTTGTTGGTCAAATGAAAGTTTGTCCGATACAGCATTACAAGAGACTTGATTTTTCCAGAAGTAACTATCGTGCCAAGAAAAAATAGTTTAAATAACGACGATTTAAACGAAATCCTGTTGGACGTTTTCAATACATGTCAAAAATTGTTGGGAAAACTTTTCATCCTCGGCAAGACTCAACGACTGAAGTGCGAAACTTCAGACTGCAAAGCACGTGGTTGGCGCTTCATAGAAAAACATGGGGAACCAGTCAGTGCATGTCACACATAATCGGGAAATTATGTTTAACATGATGAATTAAATGCCTCTTCTCATATATGCCTCACCACCCGCGTGCTTCGTGTTCAGACACTCCGCGCTTCATTTATTAAACTTTGTGAGACAACAAACAGTTCTCTACTAAACGTCCAACATGTTGTCGGATAAACCATTTGTATTTTGCAATCTTCTCTCAAGTTTTACTTTAACCTGTTCAAGACCGTCGTGTAAATGGATGCATGATGCATGAAACGCAGGCTGAGGGGCTCGCAGTTGTAAAAAATAAAAAATACTGCATTTCACTTTCTTTCAAAATTTTCCTTACAGTTCTTACAACCATTCTATGTTTTGATGCTAAAAAAGATAGTTTTGACTACGTGAATTCCTCAAGGTTGATTTAATGAAAATGTCCACATGGGTTTTAAAAATTAAGTAATTGAAGGAAAGTAGTGTTCATATGTTGGTTGAATTCCATTACTGGGTAACAGCATCTTGTAGTAAAAACGATGCAAGTCTAAAATATTTTGAACAATGCAAAAACTTACCGAAAACGAGTTGATTTGAACAAATAATCGGAAATGCTTTTGACACATGAAGATTAATTATTTCGATTACATTGTGTATATGCACTAAGGTTACCTCAAAGCGTTCCTTAAGAGCTCTCGCCTTTCACAGTGGCATTTTTGCTCGAGGCCACTTTCGCTATGTTCGATTTTTCATTAGATAAAAAAATGTTTGCAAAATCTGATGATGACCTTTCGTGCTCGCGAGTCACTGTACAATTAACTTTAGGTGTTTGTGCAGTATCTTGGAAAGGTCAGGGTTTTGTAAGACAACTGAGGAACCAAGAAAATGGCGTGTGTGCCGTGTATGTGAAACGGCTAATGAACTTGGCTCGCATAGTTGCTCCGTGCTCTTTGATACTGTACAGAGTGCTGTGGCGCTCCATTCGACGACTCAGACACGAGCGAAGCTCCGGGTCCCTCTCGTAGAGTACGTGACAAGAGCTTGACAGTGGTTGGGATTATGGATGAGCTCCGCCTCCAGGGAGATTTGACTTCGCTGGAGTTCGTGCGCACGTTCGCTGCCAGAAGGTTTTCTGTCGTCAGCGAGTTAGATTCGTTTTTGTAAGTTAAAAAACAAATTTTAACTACAATTTTACAATTTTAGTCTCATCACAATTTGATGCCACCAGGTCATCACCAGCAGTGCGAGATCGTTGAATTGTTTAGAATGCATTGATACAACTGTATACGCAACGTTTGTCTAACGTGTTTTTTTTTAATGTATGTGATGTACGTTTCAATGAATGTGCTTAATTTTTCCTCCCTACTTGTCTGCAAAGTTCAGGCAGTGCTGCAACATCCTGAATGTCATCATTCGTTACATCCAGGGAAGCATCAGTCCACACGGTGGCGTGCTTGCTTGATGATGACAGGCTCAACTTGGATGAATTTCGGGTTTTCTGCGCTTTGTGCAGATGGCTTGAAGCTGAACAAGTCCACCTTGTCCACGCTCCATATTTGTTGTCGAAGGTTTGGCTGTTTGCGTCAGAGATACGAAGTGTTTGCGACAAGCAATTGTTCATACATTGACAGTCTAGTGAGCAATTAGTGTCTGAAAATATTTTCATCATGAAACGTTTGGTCGAAGTTGATGTCACTAACTGAAGGCATGACGCGACCTGGAATCACAGATGACTGATTCACTGCGCGTTGTGTACTCAGTGGCGTCACTTCGAGCAGACGTTGTGATCACGTATTTCTGCACACGGCTAGCGGCTAGATTCCATTGGCGATGCGCTAAAAGCTGCTCACAGGAGGACTGAGATTTTTCTTGTTCAAATGCTGGGCAACTCTTGTTGGTATAATTTAATAAAATCTAGCGGCAAACTCAAAAGTTCCGTGCAGCAAAGCAATATTTTGAAAAGATAGATTGAGATGAAAATGTTAGATTAAATTCCGATGTTTGTGATTTTCACAATTTACTATCTACTTGTAGACAAACGAATTATATTAATCGTTTTCTTTCATACTGTATCGTGCTTCGTTTTAAGCGCTTTTGGCATTTAGCTTATAGTTTTATGTGCAACAATACGAAGTGTTTTTTCAATAAGTAGATTCGAGATGTATTTGTCATAGTTAGGAGGGTGCGACTAGCTTAGTACTTATGTAATTCGTCTGTGATTTCAACATCCTGCTTCAAACTGAACTTCGACAAAACATTTTGAAGTGATGTTTTCAAACATTAGAAATCAAAGCTTGCGTTCGATTTTTTATTTTTTCTGGTGTGAAAGCGTTTGTGCCGAGTCTCGCTTATTTCAAGAGGCGCAAAGCTGAATTTAATAGTTTCTGGTTTGATTTCGATTCTGTTGTGCTGCATAGCCTTCTTATTAAAAATTTTGATTATTTTACATTAACGTTCTCAAAAGTTTCCTATTTTTGCTTTCAACATTTGGTGAAGAAAATAACAAATTCTTAATTTGCAAATTACTCGCGGTTTATGAAACCTCATTCTTTCCATCGGTTCCTATCCAACCGATATATTTGCAACTTGTAGTCAGTATTGAAATGTCTGCCTTTTGTCGTTTTGCATTATTTTTGCACTTATTGATTAGACAAGAAACATCATCCACGCTTCGGCCTGCCGCCAATTGTCATTAAATAAATTTGTCGCATTGCATGCGATCCAACAAAAAACTATTAAAATGTCGTTTAAATTCATCTCCTGGTTCTGTAGGGCACATTGTGTAAACACACACATCAATAATGTGCACCAATGAAAAGCATCACTTCTTGCACTCCAGCAAGCGCTACTTTTAACAAAGTCTCAGCAGTGACCAAGTACTCACTTTTTAATGGTTTCATTTTTATCATCAGTTTATACATGGAGTTTAACGTGTCGCAGGTTCGTCCTCTTTTGTCTTAGACGTGTGGGCCAAGCTGAATTTGGCAAGCCTAACCTAGATAACTCCGCCAGTCCTTTAAGTCGGCTAACGGTTGAAGCACATTTATGGGCTTCAGTTACAAAGATCCAAATTTAGCAATAGAACATAATCTTTTTTAAATGACTTATTTCAGCTGCGTCTTCAACTTCTAACGCCACAGCAGCTTACAGAACACGTTGAAACGAAGGACTATCTCATGCGAAAGAAAAAATGTCGTGTTCTTATACTAGAAGCTTTCCGGTTTCACTGTTTGCAAGCTCAAGGAGGACAGGCTGAAGATGTTTACTCAACAGAGCCAGTCCGTGGCCAGAAACCTCGGGTTGGAACAAGCAAGTAAGACAAGGATCGTTGAACAGAGGATTTCGAAATCAGTTGTTAGACAGTTATCTATAACAATTTGTCACCGCTGAAATTCTTGCCGTGCGTAATTTCTAACGACAACCACCAACAATTTGTAACCACACTTAACACAAATTCGAAACACAAAGAATTGATACCAAACATTTCCCACGGAAGACAATATTTTCGCCACGAGCCAACCATTCAACACTTTCAGAGAAAGCAAATATGATTGTAGGGGTTCCCCTTCCGTAAGGTTTTTCACGGGTGTTGTTTAGCTCTCTACGTAACAAGACACACAGTACAAAAACCAGATCAAAACTCTTGCAAGGAAATAGGTTGCTGATGTGACAGATTGAAAAAAAGCGATTGCGCAATTTGACCAAAGCCTGCAAAATGGGAAAAAATTACAAGAAATCGAGTGTCTATAACAGTGGTTCTCAAATTGGTCGATATCGACCCCAAGGGGTCAGTTGGACCATCCAAGGGGTCGATAAATACTCACGGGGTCGAATGGGGGTAAATGAATAACTGCTGGGGTCTTCTGGAGCAATGAAGCCTTCAATTCAAAATTATTGTTAATCGGGCAAGGAATGCAAACGGCGTTTTTCAACAAATCAAACAAAATTTAGAGGGCCGATAAAATCTCAGCTGCAGTACTGCGGTTTAAAAGTACATTCGATTCGAATAGTTTTTTATTAAATCATCCATTGTGATGACATTATGAAAACTGTTGTTTGTTACGTCACAAAAATATTGTAGTGCATTTGTCGCAGTTCGGCGGTTGCTAGGCCACGGGGGCTACAGAAACTTGTATACTTTAATTGGGGGTCAACGTGCAGAAAAGTTTGAGAACCACTGGCCTATAAGCTTCCTTTCAACCTTGCAGACGCTGTCGCCGTAACACGAGTGTTACCTGGATAAGTGTTACTTTTTGACACATGCTTGTTGTGATAAGTGATGTCATGCAGATAAATTCTGGCCGAGGTGAGAACTTCTCTTTACCTTGGATAGAGGTTCGTGGTAGGGGATTGGTGGAATATATCTTGGTGAGGTATTCCTTGCGGAGAGATGTTGTGATGACATACTGTTTATGGCAAAAGGTGTCATTGTGGCGGTTGAATGTCGACAGCTCTTATCGAATCTTCTAAACCAAATTTTTTCCTAGTTCATCGCTTTTTAGTGCGGCAAGAGTATAGGTAGCCGACTGACATCTGTCACCGTGTTCATTCTTATGTCTAAAGTGTGGCCTGCAAACTGTTGAAAAGAAAATATAGACCCTTTGTTGATGTACGGTTAAACGTACTGAAATTGTTGTGGGCCAAAGTTTAATTCTTGGCGATGTCACTTTGATGTTAATGAAAATCTTACTTGTTTTTAACTTAATGAATTTAGAAGGTAGGACTGATAACCCTCTGGCATATTTTCTTGGGTAAACACGTTTTAGAAACGCTTTGTTTCAAACATTTGGTCCTTATGCGAGCTTACCTATAACCATGTTCAAGCGATGTTTAAATGCATGGCTGTATTTTAAGCTACATGGTCAATATAAATTCCAACAAGCTAATGCCTATTTGTACAGAAGTCTTGAACGTTTATTTGCTTGGAACAAAAGCCAATGACCTACATTATCTCTAATTGCATTTAATTTTTTATAAAAATATTTGCCTTGCATGCGTTTACAGAACCTACGACTCCGATGAAGCAGAGACTTGGTCGCTCGGTGAAGATGGTGGTCTGATTAAGAAAGACAAAAGCTCCACATTCTGTCCTGTCAAACCCTGTCACTGCGTACCGGATTATATTCTCGCCTCTGGAGGTGCTGTAGTTAGTGAGGCTGGTTGAAAGTGAGACACGATAATGGTCGATGCTTTCACACGTTGCTGATCAATGCTTTTCGACGCCCCTGCTATAACATTCTTAACGAATAATTTCGGGTTATGTTGTTTCCTTACCTAAAAACTGGTTTCGTTAGAGATAAATCAATCTAAAATGAATTCTTGAATACAATTTATTTGCTACGAGCCGAAGCAAGCGGTCCGCACTGCAAACACAAAAGATTCAGGACTTTCTCTAAGCCATTGGATTTATAATTCATTGTTTAAAGCAGGGGTGAGGAACCTGTGGCCCGCGTGAACATTTGAATTGACCCGCATCAGAATTTTCGTTACCCAACTTAGAGTACACAGTCGCGTCAAAACGAAGCTCCATGATAAGCAGGTACTTAGAGACAATGTCAAGAGAAGCCTCTATTCTTCATAATTAGATAGAGGTAGAATTTTTGGATAAATCAATTGTTTTTGCGCCCCGCCAGCGGTAATCCACCATCTATGCGGCCCGTGATAGTAAATAGGTTCCCCACCCCTGGTTTAAAGGTATGTTACAGGTGGAGTTTTCTAAGGATTTTTAATTAGCAGCATTTTGCCAGTATCTCTAGATAGGAAAGAAATACTGGAAAAATGCTGTTAATTAAAGAGTCCAGGGCACAAAAATCTTTTGTAAAAGTATAAGCCGCAGAGGACATTATTAACTGCTATTAAGTTTATACTATCTCTCGTTAAATCTCTCGTTAAACGTTAGCACGACACCAAATNGGCCTACTACGCATATGTACAAAGTGAATTCGGTTTTATTATTTTTCTCATCAAAATGTGCCAAAACTTGGTTTACTCTGCCCGCAATTTTATTTAAAGACCTTTAATTTTGACAAGCGAACACCAGACATGTTCAACATGCAAACGTCTATCGCGCACATGAGCACAACGTTATCATCGCAGTTGTGAAACCGTGGACACGTTTGATGCATCCCTTTCAACTGCAGGAATCGACACAAAGCAGAAAGTGCCTTCGGATGGAGTCTACAAATACGAAGAGCGTGAAAACGCCTGGCTCCGATTTGCTAAAATGCCTCAGCCTCGCAACCATCACGCTACAGTATATTGTAAAGGAGCCTTGTATGTACTGGGTGAGTTGACCGATGAAGCTAACTTCTTGTGCGTTCCTGAGTTGTGCCTCATCTTAAAAAGATCAAAAATTAACTTTGGTGGCGACTACTATCTTACAATTGTGTTGGAAACTAACTCTTGGTTTCAAATCGCTTTTACGAGAATATTTTAGTCATAATAACTCGATTTGAAAGAAAAGACCGTCCTGGCCCAAAGCCATGAAAACGTTAGGGAATCGCTTGTAACAGGTGCCCTCAAATCGAGTGCTACTAATTACTCGGTAACAAAACGGGATGAAAGCAAGCAGCTGAAAAACCGGGAATGTAACAAATAAATCAATTCGGAGTCGATGCAGAAATGGGCAGAGTGTGTGCATTTTTCGAAGAAAATCACGTATATACAAGATTTTCAAATGCTCATAGAATAAAAACTGAAAAATTTTGTGTACCTAAAATTGTACAAAAGCGTTGTTCGCCTAACCTGCCAATAAAAAATAAGACAAAACGTAGATAAGAAAAACTTACGTTTTTTATTGACTAATTGCTCTTCTACTGTTTTATTTTTCGCAAACTTGGGGTGGTCTGCAATTGAGAATGATTGTGTGAGTTGAGCATCGTGCTCAATGTGCTTTCTAAGGTGGATCGGACCCATCTTTAACGGGCCCAGGGAGTGAAATTTGTCCTGTTTCGACTTGTCACCGCCTTGGACTGGGTTCACTGAAGTGGTGCAAGATTGAAGCGATGTCGACTCCGAGAATGTCTTTGCAGGTTTTTGTCCGCGTGTTGCATGTACTTCCTCTTCATATGAACGAATGTGCATTGTGCAATGGAAAAACAACTGCAACTAAAAATGAAGCAGTTGTACGAGGAAAATATAGATGATAAAGGCTAACAATAAATATGTAACTAAAGCAAATAATAAGCTACAAAAATCTACATGCATGACCATAGCGACCGTAGTTTTGCACAGAAATACGCTTATCTTAACATCTTAGCTTTCGCAGTTATTTAGGAGCCTGATGAGCAGTGTTCCCTCTAAGGAAATTTTACACTGAGCATTTGTTTGTTTCACTGAGCTTGAATATTTTAAGGCTGAGATAACAAAGTTATAAATGATTTANAAATTTTGCAAATTTATTAGAATAAGTATAAANTTTTTATCAAAATACGAACAAAGTGCACATTTAATGCAAACAGCTTCTTCTTTTTTTGTGCTTTTTAAGTATTTTGAATGTTACAAGTGCGCGAGAATGAGATTTCACTGCGCAAATGGTCAAATGGTACTGCGCATTTGTGCACCTTAGAGGAAACACTGCTGATGAGCGTGTTATTGCACGAAGTCATGGTGACCCAAAAATTTGTAGCCGCAGGTCCTAAGTGATGAGTGTAGCAAAACGTAATTTGGTTCTTCGCCACTGATGCTCCGCTCTATACGTACGTAAACCATGCAATATACTCCCAGCAATGCTGGTCACATTCCAGGCACACGTTGTGCATATGTTGCCTTATCGTATACAAAATATACAATCTATTTAAAATTTTGAAGTCTGCTACAAAACATTGAATGACACAATTTTTAGGTGTAATTGAACATTTTGAAGAATAACATTCGTTTGTTGCGTTCACTCCCCTTACACAGAATAATCTCGGGTCTGATAACTTTATAGAATCGCGTCATTTCAATTTTTTAGAAAAATTCAAAGTCGTTAGTAAACTTTCTTCAATTTGTAGATGTTTCCTTTCGAAATCATATTTTTCGGTTGTTCTATGGATACTAGACTCCCTGGTCTTGATTTAAAAAATTTTGCAGCCAAAAACAATCACGTGTTCCTGATNAAGTTTTACTGCGGCNCAAGAACGCCAATAACGTCTATTCTGCAGGAACNGAACATTTTTACCGAATCTCTTACCTTCATATCGCGTGGGTCGTTTCTGTTCCAGGCTGCGTACATGAACGAGCACGTATATGCGATTGGCGGCCAGGACCACAAACAGAGGATCTTGCGTGATGTAGAGCGCTATTCGGTTTCCAGAGGAAGCTGGGAATACTCAGGCTCGCTGTGCAGCGCCCGAGCTGGTCTTGCTGTTTGTGTCTACGAGAATAAGATCTGGGTTTTAGGAGGTTACTGCCACAGATCTGGAATGGTCTTGGACATTGTTGAAGCATTTGAAGAGGAGTTTGGAAAGTGAGTGACGCTGATTCTTTGATAGCTTAGTAAATGGACTGCAGACCTGTGTCGAGCAATTGCCACTTCAAGAAAAAGTTTAACCGATTGCAAATATACTCGTAGGTCGAGTCCTGGTGCGATGTCAGGCGTAAGTATTTCCACACAAGTCCTCAACTTTGTGGAAGAAATTCTTTGTTTGCCCCTATTTTTTCCTAGTTTGTTTCTAGAAAATAATGCACTTGATCCGGACCCGAAAAAAACTTGGCAGCCATGATTATCAACTGAAAATGATACAGCTTACTGTACGTAATTACGATATACCATAGCCAGTGACGTAACTGACGGGGAACAGAGGAGCAAATTGCCCCCCTGGCAAGCTAAATGTTAAAACTGGTCTTCCACTTAACTTACGTTTCAGTTTTAGCATTCCTATGGTCTTCAGTAGGTTGTTCTTTTTGTGTGTTTTTCGGATTATTTTCCGGTGATTTAGGGTTTTAGGTTAGCCATCCACATCCGGAATCACCATCACTTTTGAAGTTTTTTTCTGAGTGTTGGCTAGTGGACCCCGCACAGTGGCCAGTGGGCCCCTTTTGTCTACGTTCACCACCCTGGATCAAACCTTTAGTTACGCCGCTGATATGCCAAATAAGAAATGTAAAAAGGAGGATATTTTGACGTTTTTGAATGTCCTCGAAGATCATTTCATTTCTCATAAAAAATGGATATGTCCTCCAAAAAGAGGACGTATGGTAGCCCCATTTAACAATGCTACTGATATGCGATATGCGACCTGTGCAAATCTGAGTAAGACAGACGCAAAATCTACCAGTAACGAGTAGAGACATAAGCTAATGCGTTCTACGTGCCTTGGCCTTGCATTCACTGGATTCAGGTACCTGACCGACTTTCAGGAAAACAAAAAGTGTAATAATTGTTTTGTCACAATATCAAGTAATATACAAGCGAAATACTGTCGTCTGGACGACCGATAATTTAATAGCGTCTACAAACAAACTTTCCTCGCTAATAAAAATGACTAAGTGGCACGCACGTATCGTACATATGTGGCTAAACAGCTGAACATGATGGGAGGCCCCGGGCCCCTTGGGCTCCCCCTAAATCCGACACTGCGACTCCGACTCCACCCAAAAACCTCCGACTCCTTACGACTCCGGCTCCGCAACCCTGTTTACAACAGCGTGTGGCACACTCTAAACATCCCAACTGCACAGCATGTTATTTCACGAAGCATGGCAACATGCACGCACAAAAAAATCCTGTCAGAGCTTTCACTCATACACCGACATTTTAACATCTCAATAGAGAAAGATATCAGAAATTACTGAAAACCACTCTAAATCTTTGTACCTGCTTGATCTTTTGTTTCGTCCTCATGTAAACAAAAATTGTGCAACTGCAAAGAAAACATGCACTGTATTCCAAGCGCATCAAGTTTTTCAATGCATTTCGTTGAACCAAAAATAGCGTTCTGGTTGAAAAGACCGCTTTNATATTCAACTGATCTCACCCTGTTGCAACCTGGTATACTGGACAGCATTTTCAGTGAGGGCCGTGGGCGGCAGATTGTGCTCCTNCGCCTACTGCACGATATACAGGTCAGCAGCAAGGTCGATTAGAAGCTCGTAGCGCACAGATGCCTGCGGATTAAGTGCGGTAAGAAACTCAGCTCACTCTTTTCCCTGGATGCATACAAAGGAAAAGCTGTAAAACGCAAACTTCTTGCCGAAGAAAAAAATATTCACCTTCAAAGCTTTTATCTCCTTGTTGTCTCAGCTGGGAAATCATGCCTGCACTTCGATTCCCGCGCTGCTTCGCAAGCGCTGCCGCTTGTTTAGGGCGTCTTTTCATCGCCGGCGGTGCTTGGCTGGACTCGGAGGTCGAGTGCAGCAACTTCAGCAGCGTTTACGATGTCGATGTATACAACAGTGCGAGCAAGCTCTGGGAGGGTATCACTGCGTTCAGGATAGGAAGGCACGATTGTGGAATCGCTGTATTAGGTGAAATTTAAAGTTGTTTACACCGTATTTACGTTTGAGTGGCAGTTGTTTGAAGAGAAAAAGTCAGGGATGCCGGAGAGCAGGAAAATGACGGGAACATTGCCCCCCTGACCTTTCAAAAGGGGAGCGCCGGGGGCGGAGGTGCCTTTTTCATAGCAGTATCATGGGTAATTTCATGGTTTATCAAGATCGATTTAAAATAAATTTATTGCGACTATTCGCGTAACAAGAAATTTCTGAATGGCTTTCTAAATTTCTGCTATTATTTTTGAGGTCAACATTGTTGCTGAACAGAAACAAACATATTGGTAACGATTTGTTTATTTGTCACAAATTTCCATTGCCCTCAACTTTTTTACTGCCCCCCTGCTTTACCGTTTTCCAGCGTCCCTGGAAAAAGGTGACGGCGTTGAAGTGTAAATATTTAAATCTGTGTATTAATATATCTACAGCGAATTATCACGAGGTGGCATTTAATGTCAGTCGACTTCAGAATGATTGTCTCGCTTTCGTATCCATACCGTTAACAAAATGGACTAGTTTTGCAAATTACAGTACTGCTGGTTTCGTCAGCATGTTTGAAATTGTTTTTAACAATACTTTGACCTTAAAATAATTTGAAAATAAAATTTTTTGAAGATTTTGCGCTTTCTTTCGTGGACATCAAGTATTTTCCATAGTTAACTTTTGTGTTATTTTTTTATGCCTTAGCATATTAGACAGCTGTTGGACAAGTGCTTCCGCTCTTGAAAAAATAACATTTTGTTCACTGATTTTGTCTCTCAAGAAGATAAACTGTTTATCTGTTAATCTATGCACCACTTAAAACATCGAAAACCTCCACATGATTAAAGTATGGTATTTTTTGAATCGCAAATTTTGTAAGTGTCTTGGATAAACTAACCTTTTTGCCTTTTTTAGTTTTTTGCTTTTGGCTAATATCTCAAAAAATCAGCACAAACAGGCATATTAATTTACGAAAAACTTGGTATCTTTTGATGGTGACATTGCGTATGTTTTGGATCAAAAGATATGAACTGCACTTTTAGCAATGCTTCTGACATTGGGCCCAATTACTTCGAAAAAACCGCAACTTCTTTTGCAGGCCCAAGAATTTATGTAGTTGGAGGAAAACACTGCGATGCCGGTGCGATAAAGAACTTGGACACTGTCGAATGTTACGATGTGGAAAAAGCAGACTGGATAGATGGCGTCAAGTCACTGCCTTTGCCCTTACTTGGTCCGTCGGTCACTTTCACGGCATAGAATTGCGCAAAGAGACAGTTTGAGCTTCACGGGTCGATATTTAAGTGTTTGCTTACAAGAACATTAGAAAGCAGGATGCTGCAATGCTCGGAGGTCGTGTGCCAAGTGTTCCTGGGCCGACCCTGTCGCAATACACGCAAACACAAAACTTACACCTTCGGTGAAACGATGCTGATGTGGGACTTTTCTTCCTGCCATCGTATTGCAACAAACCTGTTTTTTTAAATACACGAACAGATTTCCACATGCTAAAACTGCAGAACATTTTGTTGTATGATACAACATACAGACTAGTACATAGTCTTGCCTGATCAGCTTGTACAACGGCTCACGTTTGCAACCACAAACAACGAAATCGTTTATTTCCATTATCTGATGTTCTGCTTTTTCTGATAATACTTTTTATTAAGCTATATGCGATCGAATTTTTCTTTTTCGCATCTAACTTTTCTTTCAACATCTTTTTGTTATGAGAAACATTTTCACGGAAAGTAATCGCGTTATTTCTTGCCGCAAAGGAAAAAGCTAAAAGGTTAATCCAGAAATATTACAAAAACTGTCTTTGATGTATGGAGAAGACTGACGCTTACTTATTGTGCCATACAAACTGTAACTTGTCTTGAATTTGGATCAATGATCTGCTACAGTTTGGATCGTCGAGACTGCAATCAATTCAAAAACAATGGCTGTTGATTTTTAGCAGTTTTACAGCAGAATACAACAATGGTTCGCGTCACTTGAATTTCTCGCCGCAAAAAACATTTTCGAAAAAACATTTTCGTGGTAGTTGTCCTCCCAATCATTCATTTACAATCAACTGCATAGTCATTCTCAAGTGGACTGCATTGTAACCAACGGCGCATATAAAAGGAATAAAGGTATACACGGCAATGGGCCAAACGTATAGAATCACAGTGATGGCGCCACCAGACAAGCAAATGATAACATAACGTGGACGAGGATATTCTTGCAAAAACTTTTATCCCGCTTTTTATAGGATCACCATAGATCGGAGCTGTAAAAGTTACAAATTAATTTTGTTGAAGATGAGCAGCCTTTAAGCGGTACGCACTAAAACAAAAAATTAATAATGAGAGCTACACTTGCAACGCTAAATATAAGATTGTGTATGCAGTGGAACTCTTATGTTTTTGAAGTTAGTTTCCATCCGGCAATCGTACTCGGACAGGTTCATTGCAGGTATGTTTTTCAACATTACTACCAACAAACGGCAGCTTCTACGTTTTTTTTTACTGTGGATAAACGCATTACGCACCCATGAGCAAACATGGTTTCTAAGTACGAAGAAAACGTTGTTTGCCATATTTGCAATCATACAATTAAATTCTTAGCAAATAAAACTAAGAAAAAGAGCAGACCAAAATGTTGCCTTACTCAGAAATGAAAAAAAAACGTTGGCAGATGTAGAGAGTGTTACAAAGATCTTTCGAACACAGTCACTATCACATTGTCAGACACACAAGGTAAGTTTCGTGGAGGAAATACCATCACTGCAGCCGAAGCTCTCTCAGCTGTCAAAACACTGAAGGCCACAATGAAATCCGATCTTAACGTAATGTTTCATATGATCAATAAACGAGCACTTCTTGTTGAAGTATGATGCACATCAAGGGCGCACGCAAGGGGGTGGGGTTAAAAACACCCCCTTGAGCTTGATATTTTACAAAGCTTTATTACCTGCGCAAAGGAGATTGATTGTTTTCGCATACTTTTTGCTTGTTAATCTTTCAACTTAATGCAAATACCACGGAATGAATTTGCATGCAAATTTCAAAGAACATTGTAAATAGGCCAAAAAGTAATACCGTAAATACGTTTTGGTGGGAATCTGGGTTATCGTCTGCATCCAGAAACCATCTCACAACTTTTTGCACACCTTTCGTCCACTACGCATGTTTAAGATTGTGTTCCGCGATAGTTCACTTTATCCGAAACAATTGTTTTCATTTTGTCTGCTATGGCTGAGCAACGCAAGTACTGACCACATTGATTACATTACCAGTTTCTGAAGCATGATAGAACTGTTGTACGAACTCAAAAACAGCAGTTGTTAACATAGAAGCATTCAGGCATTTGATAACGTCTCAGCAGGGAAAAAGGAAAACTAAAAATCTGCTGGATTTCTATACATAACAAAAAATCGAATGTTTTCTTGCGTACTTTATGCGCATTCTCAATCTTGTGTAGTTTAGAAGATTCGATCTTGCAAACCGGGGTGTGCGTTAGACAGTCCAGTCGCACACTTTCTACACTCCTTGCTCGTATTCGACAAGGCATTAGCGCAGCTTGATTTTGCAGTTGTAAATTTCCCTGACGCAGTGATGAATGTGTTTTACTCCCCTGTTTTAACGCGCAGCCTGATATTTTCGCAATTATGAACTGCTGTGTCGTAACGTTGAGTTTATATTCCACCGATATCATAACCTGGAGGGCTGATAGTTTATATTCAGTGCAATTATGACACATAAATTAAGGGGAGTGCATGCAGAAGAATATGCATATTGTGCCAACACATTTCGCGAAAAAGTTGGTTTGGAAACATGAATATTACGTCATATTGTGACGTCACAAACAGCGCACACCAAATACAAATGATCACCAAATGCCACTGATTGAAACCCCCCATGAAAATTTTCTGCGTACGCCACTGATGCACATTAATTAGCCTCAATTTTTATTTATTTCAAAATAATTTTGCAAGTCTTAGGGGCCCCAAATGAGTTTTGTTCCGCCTAAAAAAATTTCTCTTGGAGGCCCTACACTGGCTCACTGCACCATGTAAATATCCATCTGTCGTATTCCGCTCTCAAGACTAACGAAGAGTCAACACCAGCTTTCACACAAAATCACCATGGCTGTTTGGCGACTAGTAACGGTTTGCTTGCTAATGATTTTTTATATTTGCTCTCTGAAACTGTAATAAATGTGGTATTAACAAAGTTTGTGTGCTTCGCTGACAGTGATTTGCTGTACATTTCAAAATTGAGACTCTATATCACTACCTGGCATCGCACACCCACTAGCCACAATGCCAACCGTGCTGTGAGAAACATTGCGTTGTTGCATAACACTCCATTGCGTGGTACGCTTGGGGTCGATCATGTCTTGACCAAGTATGTTTCTATTTGGTTTGGCAATACTTCATGCAAATAATCCTCTCAAAAATGTCTCATCTGAATTTGTACTTCTTTGCAAGAAAGCTGCGCCCTTCCATTTCACTCAGGCTACACCTCAGCTCGTGTTGTCCGCATTAATTGGCAACTTTGCTGACAAAGTTGCATGCTTTAGTCGTATAGTTTCGCATCCAATCGCAAAAATTCACGTTAAGCCTTGCTCAGTGAGAGAACACGACACTACATGAGTCTGACTGTTCCTTCCGTTTGTTTTCGAACAGTTGAGATTGATATAAAACACCAGCGAAAAATCTTAACAAGTTTTTTCGGAGGGGTCATGGCCTCTTCGACCTCATTCTGGCTGCGTCTCTGCTACTCAACTACGTTCACCGTGCTGTTAGTGTCACGAACTCTATTTTACATGTGGGCAAAGCTGGATACAGTTCGAACGGCTAAATAGTCCCAGCAGAACGTTTGCTGCTGGCGGCAAAATGGACACTACCACGTTTTTAATCAGTCAGTCTCATTGATCACACAAATAGAACAGAGGTGTCAAAGCATCTGTGCCCAAATTTTGAGGGATTTTGCCCGAATTTTCGACAAATCAAAACTTTTGGTGGTGCGCTTGCACCCCCAGCTCCTACACCACTGACTGACGGGGGCAGGGGTGTGTTTGCCCCATCCTGGCAAGATTAATCTAAAAATCGGGCCCCCACTTAGCTTATATTTCGATATTTGGTTTTCAGTGCGTTGTTGTTTTTTTGAGTGTTTTCCGGTGATTTTGGGTTTGAATATAGACATCCACATCTGAATTTACTGTCATTTCTTAACATTTTTTAGTGTTGGCTAGTAATTGGCCCCCTTCAGCTTAGTTTTCCTCCTGGCTCAAACCTATAGTTACGCCGCTGCTTGTGATTACATGTGGCACCGTCGTGGTGTGTGGCCAGCGGTAGAACTTTCTGAGGTTGCTGTTGATCGTGAGGTGTTTCCAGCCCTCCTAGGGTTATGGACCCTGTGACCCCTTCAGAGAAAAATCGTGAAGAGGCAGGGACATGGATCTCGCAAATTGTAGTACAGTTTTTGCACAAAGTTACGCAATGGTCCTCTCTAGGGACCGCAGAAGACGATAAATCGTCAAGGATCAGTAGTGTGTTTAAGGAGAGAAGAAAGAGGCACTTGCCTCGGGCCCCCTTTTCAGGGCCCCCCTCAAGGTGTTTCGAGCTTAAATATTCCTCATTTTTGGTGAAAAACGTAGTATCCGCTCATATAATATTTTCTGAACCACATCATAATTAAGTACTCTGCCTTCAAAGGCAGACAACAACTGTAATGTGCAGGTACAACAACTGTAATGTGCAGGTACAACAACTGTAATGTGCAGGTACTCTGCTTTCAGCAGGGCGCTCAACAGCAACTGCGCTGTGTAAGTATTCTGCTTTCAAAGGGGTCCGCAATAGCAACTATAATGTGTAAGTACCTTGCCTTCAGAGGGGCCTAACAGCAACTACACTGTATAAGCATTTTGCTTTCAAAGGGGCCCCCAGCAGCAACTATAATGCGTAAGTTCTCTGTTTTCAAAGGGGCTAGCAACTGTAATGTGTAGGAACTCTACTTTCAAAGGGGTCAACAACCGCCACTGTAATGTGCAAGTAGCTTACTCTGATTCCGCAAGACCCGACCAGCATCTCTAATGTGTAAATAAGGAAATGCTTCAAACCAACTTCAATACCTTTTATAAAGAGTGTGGGTTAAATTTTTTCCAAAAATTCTGAAAACAACCTCTCAAGTAAGAGCAAAAATTTA
>JGI24021J15306_10001157_pt1 | contig 24671 bp, 20 predicted proteins | sample Ectturendosymbi1_FD_15306 | JGI IMG/M metagenome (IMG submission 15306) | reverse complement strand
TTTTTTTTTTTTTTTTTTTTTGCAACCAAAACAAATCAGAACCGGTTGCCATATCGTGCGACAAAAGTTCAATTCCACGCGCACCTAGCCATTAAGCCCAGACAAGGCGTTCCGCTTGCTTGAACACTCAAGTGTGTTATTTGATAAACAACACACTAAAAACCACCGTGTTGTTATCACAACCCACCTCGTTTTTACAAACGCTTTTTGCAAACGTTTTTCGATTTTTTGTGTCAAAACTGGCTGTCGCACATCTGTCAGACGGGTTTTGTTATTGGCAACGCTTTTCCACGCTTGCAATCTAGCGCAAGGCGTCAAACAAATGTTAAACAGTCTCGGTTCGCCTACTTTGAATTGAAAAGGCGTACGTCAGGCGCACAGCAAGGCACACGACGGTTTTCCATGCTTTACTTCAAATCAAAGGTCGGAAACATCTTGTGACGTTCGGTATGCATTTGCTATTTGTTCCATTAAAAGTTACGTAGGCCGCTGTTCGCCAATGTTTTGTCAACCAATGTTTTGCTTATAAAATCTGAGCGGCTTTGTGCATATTTTATCGCCACAAAAAATCTGTTTATCATCAGCACTTGACAACATTATTCTATGTAAGCTTTCTGATTTCATCATTCCAGCTTGTTTTCTTCCGAGAAACAATCATGTTTTTTCTCAAAACTGCTGGTGTAAACCATTTTGATACCTCACTTGAGATAACTCTGAAACAATCTCCTGTGTAATTTCATAACAAAGGCTGACTGCGTCTGTGAAAAGAAGTTAACATTTTTCTCCGTATTTCTTTTTCATGAAAAGAAGTTAACATTTTTCTCCTTATTTCATTTTCATGTAGTTGTAATGAATTCATACAAAAATGTTTTGCTCAAATCTAAAGGTGATATACCTAAATAAAACTGGCTTAATAAAAACAAGCTCTGTTTTCTTCATAAGAAGAGTGACAAGATTTTCGCTAAATAAAGTTACATGTTCGAAATTTGGTTTAATTGTCAGCTTCTTCAGAGACTTTTGGTTTGAAGCCAAACGAATGTTACATCTTTTTCTAACGTTTTCCATCGTCTTTTCGAAACAAGAATTTACCATGAGTTTGAAGACATCTTTCTCAAAGTCAGTAGTTGCTTTTGTTCTAAGTTGAGTATGTAAATCAATATATGGTTTCATCCATGCCGTTTCAATTAACTACTTGCGTAATGAATTTATTTTGAGTTACATGCCAAGTTCAAGATATTGCTTCAAGTTTTCGTGATGCAAAACATATCTTACTTTATCGTTCAAATTTGGAATAAACTTTTCAACGCGGAATGACCCTGACCAGGAATTGTACAGCACCTGACAGCAGGGTTGCGGAGTCGGAGGTAAAATATACGACTCCGACTCCCACTCCGACCTTTCCAAAATTTCCGACTCCGACTCCCGACTCCGTCTCCTTAACATAAAGGGAATGAAATTTGGCTGTTAAAATCAATGGAAATCGTGGTGCACAACAAGAAATCTCTATTTCAAGAAACGTTTCAAAAGAAACTGTAACATTTCAACAGGAATTCCCAATTTAAGAGTGTGTTTTATAAAATGATCCAATTGGACATCCGGAGTAGGAGTCGGACGTAACGGTCTGACTCCACCCAAAAATCTCCAACTCCGACTCCGGCTTCGACTCTGCGACCCTGCCTGACAGCGTCCCAAATTTGGGTTATATAGTAATTTGTCATTATTTCTAAGATATTACGTTTTGACAAATTTATGTAAATAAATTTTGCAGTATCATCCGCCTGGATCAATTGCATTGTACTGCTGGTTTAGTGCAGTGATTTTCAACCAAGCGTCCCCTCAGGGGGTATGAATCATTTTGGAGAGGTCACCAGTAGATAAGCTATTTTATGTACACAGCTGTATTATTAGATGGGGGTCGTTGAGATAGAGGGTGTTGCTCTAAGTGGTCGCGGTGAAAAAAGGTTAAAAACCACTGGTTTTATGTGATAGTAAGCAATGCACAACAAAGACAAGAACAGTCAGTCAGGCCTTCACCCAGGGCAACCCCTATCTGAGGGAAAGGGTTCACATTTGTCAAGGACGTTTGCACATTACTCATTTTATTTAATGCGTAATAAATGCGATGACTGTTTTTTGATCGTTTATTAAAAAATGTTCCGTGTGTAAGTGTTACAAAATGTGAAGACCATTTTTTCTGTTTTTTGGTCATTCACCAAAAATGAATTATGAAATGTATTTTCATTTAAAATTGATGCATTTTAGGAAAATTTAGAAAGAACATCTAAGTTTCTTTTGATCTTGACAGCACTTATTGGACACCAGCCGACCTAAAAATCTTAGAGGGAACACTGGCCTCCACATAGTTCGCCTATTGGTAGCGCCGGTCATGTGTTAACACAGCGAATAATGATTTTATACGAAATCATGGGATAGCGATTGCAAATGCTGTTGCTGAAGCCGTTGATTTTTAGCGCGCAGGGCCTTCAAAAAAATGTATCTTGAGACAATCACAAAAATACAAATTTTGGAATCGCAACGGCTGATGGGTATGCTGTCAATAAAAATGTTTTAGACAGAGAATCAGAGCAAAAACTTTGCGTGTGATTCAACAAAGCACTTGATCATGAATTTTCACAAATTATTTAACATACAGTAGATGACCTTCAAAATCAATCTTCAAGCTTTGAACAGAAAAATTCAGAGAGAAATTGTAGTCAATAATCTTTTGGAATCTCAAAAATATCTTCAACTTGATGGTAAAAATCAAGTTGTGGAAAACCTTTATTTGAATGGAAACATAATTTTGGATTTAGGATACCCCGTGGAAGAAACTGATGGTGCAAACACAATAACTTTTGACAGTGCGGTTAATTGATTGACTGAAGTTATAAACGTCGAAAACGTTCTTCATAATGACGGTTCAAATCAACCAACAGCAAATATATCTTGGGATGGTTTCAAATTTGAAACCTTTGAAAATCCACAAAATCCTCAAGATAGTACAAACAAGAAATATGTTGACCAACTAATACTTGTCTCAAATGAAAATATCAATAACAAAGCAATGCTTCTTGATGGAACTATTCAACCAACACAAGATATAAACTGGAATCACAACAAAATAAAACATTCAAAAGACCCAACTGATAATGTGGATGCTGTAAATATACAACATTTAAATTTGATGTTCAATAAAAAAACATCCAATTATAATTTGGGAAACCCACAAGAAGATTTGCGTATGTATAAGCCAAAACATTTTGGCAAGAACTTTGAAGCAAATTTTCAGTCGCTGACGGCAAAACTTTCTGAGAAGAACATGCCTGAATTTCTGAAGCGGGAGTTTTGAAGCCTGTCGTTCTACGGCGGTACTCTGACTTTTGTGGGAAATCCCCCAGTTGTTTTGAAGTTTCCGATTGATTTCTCTGACAAAAATGGTAGTAGTAGAGATATGTTCCCGTTCCAGTACATTTTGCATTGCTGTTTTTGTGATAGCCAGATGGACAATTACCCACGAATTTACATGGCTTTCGGAAAGAAATTGACTTTGTGTCTTTGTCAGATGCAAATGCAAATCAAAGAGTGGCTTGTGTGAACCAAACAAAATAATGGTGAATTTGGCTCAAAATTGATTTTCTGCTTTTTGCAAAATCTTGCAAATGCGTGAGAATTTGTTTATCTGGACATTTCAAAGAATTGCAAAGCAAAAGGCGCTGGAAGGGACAAATCGCTACTACTGTACTATTACAAGACGTTTACATTTTTTATATAAAATTTTCTCTTTTTCCCAACTTCAGCTTTTTGTTTATCATATTCTGAAAAGATTTTTAAAGACCTTTTGCTCTGTTTGAAGCTCTTTATTACTATACGACAATTTTGCGACCGTAGCTTTCTGCAGATCTTTGGTATGGTAAATCTATTACACTTTTGTATTTTTTCAACAAATTTTCACGTCTCATTTGGTTTGAAGGGATTTTCCAGAGGTAGCTACACATACAGGTCATTCAGCTCTTCTGAATCAAATTTTGCTTTTGAATGGGAAGTAAGCAATAATCCCACAAACGTCCTTGTTGGATACATGCTTCTCTCCAGGTACTGTTCCATTTCTTCGTTACATATATTCAAAGTTAGATATCTGGCGGTATTCGATTACCCTGATCCTTGTTCAAAAATGTTATCACTAAAAAAATCTTTATTTGCATTAGTTTAACAGATGTTGGTTTCAAAAATCTAAATCCCTTGCTACCAAGGTTGAACACAGCCCCTATTTCTGATGTATATTTTAACAGTCGTAGGTTAAAACAGGCGAATATAAATCCATCACAATTTTTTTCATTGGGAAACTAGTTTCGTGTAGTGAAACACTTCTTCAGTTCTGCAAAACGCCGTAAGACAAGCCTTACCAGCGAAACGTTGACATTGAAAACAAGTATAGAAAAAAACACACGAACTGTGGAAAGGAACAAGGAGCAAGAGCGGAACTAATTTGGTTTGTCTCAGGGCGTTAGATTTGTCTTGGAAGGTTTACAAGGTCTGTCTTAGGCTACGCTGTTTGACAGGACTGAAGATGTGTTTAAATACACAGAACTGGTTTCCCCGTGAAATACCTTGTAATTGGTTTACTTGCGCCATTTTTGTGGCTTACAACAATTGAAAAATAGATTCGTGCAAGTTCTAATCATAGCAAAAGTATGAAACCGGAAATAAGCAGGCAGATTCCTTAAACGCTTGCCATGAAGCCAGAGCTGGTTTCGCAATATATTTTGACGCAAACATTTTAATCCTTTTACATTTTCAGGCAGAGTGGAAGCTCTATATCAACTAGTCACTTGCAAGATCTTATGACGAAGTTCGCGGAGTACGTAGGTAAACTTTGCTTTGTTTGGAATGATTGCGAATATTATATTTTTTCGTATTTTTGAAATACCAAAATACCCCAAACTCTGCAGGCACAGGTAGCGTGGGCGTTACGGTAGCAATGAAATTTTACATAGCGTATAGGCCTACACGCAATGACTTTGAATAAACATCTTGTGGATGGAACCTAGCAAGAATTCCATGGTCTTAGCACCAATTGCATCGTTTGACTTGATCTGGACAAGACTGTTATGAAGAAACAGTTTATTTTAAGTCTTGTTAACTGCAGCTGCAAAAACGCTGAGCAAATCAGATTTTTTATTCCTGAAACATGTCACTGAGCATAAAACATCACTGGAAATATTTTTGCACTAAAACCAACAACTTGTTTACCAGTTACGATTTCCAATATTGGGGAAATAGTGTAAGCAGTGGTTACTGTAATGTTTTCCAACAGAGATACGTATGATCTCTAGCAGCTCAAGCTGTTTAAACAGTTTACTTCCGTTTGGCTTTCACGTGCTTTTATGATAAAATGAGAACCTTCTTCAAGACGAAATCGCAATGATTCGTAGTTAGCACGTCTTCCTCGATGCTGATAGTTTCGGTGCTCTGATTCTGCTCAAGTCATTTCTTTTTTTGAGCTGATTTTATCCTTACGGAGTTCGAGGTTTTTAAGTAATATCTACTGTAGAGGAGTTTTCACAAATATCTTCTGTTTTGCTATTGCATTACTGTGCTGGTTTTTGCTTCACCTCAATCTTTTTCTGGTCTACTATATGCGCTGCTTTGTTTGATGAGCGGTTGTGTGTCGGTGCGTGATGTGCTGCGCANTTTTTAACAGCCAACAGCATGATGTGTCGCTTTTAAATATTTCGATGCCGTGCCTAAAGGTAGTTTGACATACTTTTGGGAAATATTATTTTTTAGAAGCACTCTTTCTGCACGAACATCAACGTCCCTGCATTGTTGCAAAGTGGGCATGAAATTTTGGCTTGAAAAACTTTGCTTTGATTTCGGCAAACGCCATTCCTAACTAGCTTCTTCACAAAATCCCTAGCCGTCGCCAAAGAGGCAGCAAAGCATCTTAATAAATTTTTGTGAGCAAATAACATCCGTTCGCCAGGAAAGTCACTTTTTGAGTTTTATAAAAGATAAAAGATCCTTACAAATCTGGTCAGGAGTGCTTTACAACGGTGGTACCTAAAACTAAAGGAACCTTAACAATCACTAGCTGCTGCAGGTTGACCTACTCGCCTACAGTACATCTACAGATAGATCTAGGCTAAGCGTGGTAGCAATTGCCGTCGCTTATGCGATATGAATTAAGAAACACTTAGACAAAAGACAGCGTACTCAAAAGCATCAATATTTTTTTGAAGAGCTGCTAACCCGGATTTGTATCGCTATAAGGGATGTACCATTCGCATTACATACCGGTTCTGCGCGAGCAGTCGAGCGCCCACACGCGAATTCCCTTGTCACGACAAAGGCTGGTTCAAGCAAGCACCTACAGCGGAATTATCACGAGTTATCAAAAGCCCAAAAGCCGATTCTAATTGCGAAAAGGTCCATCCATTATATCGCTACATTGCAGTGATCTTGTATTTGCCATTTTACCTCATTTCAGCTACATCCAGGTTAGTAGACCAATTCGTTTACCGCCGTTTTTAAATTTGAACAGGATACAAAATCTGTTTAAATTAAAAAGAATGTTTTTGGATGTGGGTTGAATTCCAAAGTTTGATAATTTAGAAATTTCTCTTTAAGGATTGAATGCCGTTTTCATGACATATGATTGAATTGTATGAAGCTTGCAAACTTTGCATACCTGTCCAAAACTACTGGTCATTTCTTTGTGATGTGTCCAATGCAAACCCGTAATGCTAGAATGTAGCAAACTGATACAATTTGCTTACTAAAATACTCGTTATCGCTTACCAACACATCTCCACCAGTTGTCTGTATCAAACACGTAATTCTTTCATATAGATTCTGTGAATCGCTTAGACTTTATGGAACCGAATCCAAGTATAACCGTTCCTGTATCCTTCGCCAAAGGGTCGGTCACTTACAAAGACCCTAAAGCAATTTCCGGTTTTCTTCAGTTCAGCGCGAACGATAAGGACGGAGCGTCTTATGCACTTTGCCCTGGGGTGAGGTAAGATGCTTATATATATAAGCTCAATATGAAAATTCACTTCAAACGAGCTCTAGTCTAAAGCAATATTTACAAGTAATCTGCTTTCAACATTTGTCTAAAGCTCCGAAAGTCAATAAAATAGAAAGGCCAAACAACACTCAAAGCTTACGCTGCAGCTCAGCATAGCTTCATTATAGAGAAGAAAAGACGAATTTGGCTGCGCCTTTGTCAACACGATGACATGCTTTTTTTCTCGTATACCTGAGCAGCGTTTGAAAATGTTAACAATCTGCATCTCCAGGAAAGCGTTTATACAGTACATCATGACAAACTGGACCTATACACCTGACATACTATTGTTCTGCTACAGAGCCCGTGAACACAGTGGCGTACGCAGAAAATTTTCATGGGGGGATTTTATTCAGTGGTACATGTTGGTCATTCGTAGTTGATGTGCGCTGTTTGTTACGTCACAATTTGACGTCATTTTCTTATTTCCAAACGAACGTTTTGCCGAAGTTTGTTGATAAATTATGCATATTCTTCTACACGCACTCCCCTTAATTTATTTGTCATTGCACCGAATATAAACTATCAGCACTCCAGGTTATGATATCGGAGGAAAATAGACTCAACGCTGCGACACAGCAGTTAACAACTAAAAATATCAGGCTGCGTGTTAAAACAGGGGAGTAAAACACACTCATAACGACGTCAGAGCAATTTACAATTGCGCAATGAGGCTGCGCTAATGTCTCGTCGAATACGAGCAGTGGAGCATAAAAAGTGTGCGGCTGGAGTCTTTGACGCACACCACGGTTTGCAAGATCGAATATTTCTAAACTATACAAGAACTGAGAATGCGCATTAAGTTCACAAGAAAACTTTCGTTTTTGTGTTATGTATAGAAGTCCAGCAAACTTTCAGTTTTCCTTTTTCCCTGCTGAGACATTATCAATTGCCTGAATCCTTCTATGTCAATAACTGTTGCTTATGAGCTCGTGCAACAGTTTTATCACGCTACAGAAATTGGTATTGTAGCCAATACGGTCAGCGATTGCGCTGTTCAGCCATAGCAGACAAAATAGGAAGATTGTTTCGGGCAAAGTGAACTATTGCAGAGCACAATCTTAAACATTTCTAGTGGAAGAAAGGTCTGCAAAACGTGGTGAGATGGTTTCTGGATGCAGACAATAACTCAGATTCCCATCAAAACCTATACATTAATTTTTGGCCCATTTACAATGTACCTTGAATTTTGCGTTTAATTCATTCCCTGGTATTTGCATTAAGTGGACAAATTAACAAGGAAAATGTATGGGAAAACAATTCATCTACTTTGCGCAGGCAATAAAGTTATTGTAAAATATCAAGCTCAAGGGGGGTTTAACCCCAAGTGCCCTCCCTTGCGTACGCCCTTGCGTGAACCCACCTGAAACAGACTTGCCTGTATGAGTTAGAGTAATTAGCCTAAATTGGAGCTCGCGTAGTTAACATTCACTCACGCAAATTGAAAATCCAGCATCAATATAATCACCAGCATTCACACACATGTAACTACGAGAGCGATATCAAGACAGCAACAACAGCTACGGGGCCTCAGCTAGCTTATATTTTCAGGGAGTCAGAATGCTTGGAACTTGTTGTTTTACCTAACAACTAGAACGGTTTTTGGTGCTTTCACAGCGCTTTTGAAAACTTTGCTGGAAAGGCAATCGCTCGGTTGCCCGGTCCTGGTTGCGCGCTTGAACAGCTACGAGTATTTCACAGCGAGCAGTGCATTGCAATTCACCATCAAAACATGCAACTGCGTATGTGGGCAGCGATAAAACTGCGCAGTGTGCGGTATTCGAGCGATCTACACCTCACGTTCTCCAGGCAGTCTGTCCTAAAAAACGGCGGCTGCACTGAACTTAAAAAGAAAGATTCGTGATCAAGAGATGGTCATCTGACCAACCTTACAAACAAACAGGCGACAAAATGCAGACAATTCATACTTCTCGACAGAAACGGTTTTAAAACCTGTGAAAAGTTAACACACTGACCTGCAGCAAAGAACATTATATTTGAGACAATGTGACTGCTCTTGAAAAGCACACATCTGATACACCCCTGTACACCCCATCACGGTGGTGCACCCCTGGAAAAATCTGGTGCACTGTGGGTTGTACGATACACCCGCTTGACAAGCACTGTACTATTTGGTTAGCCACCTCTTAAAACATTAGGGGTGTTTGGTTAACATTTGCAACAAAAAGTATTGAGTGACGTTCTCCATACTGAAAACTTTTTCCAGTGCGTGTAGAAACTCATCATGTGTGTAATGATTGTCTTGGGTGGCGGAACCTCTTTCAAAGTAAGGGGGGCACAATTTCACGTCAAAAAACTATAAAACATTATTGTGGTTTGAATTGGCAATTGTGACGTCAGAAGGATTGAACTATGACGTCATTACCTATACACCATACGAAGGTCTAAATTACACTACTGTAGAGAAAATTACACCACTATTGCAAAAGTTCGGTGAACCGCCTGAAATTCAAATAGGCTGTTGCAGGGGCGACCCAGTTCAACAGCTTTACTCGGGCTCATCATACGATTTATTCTGATTGAATAAAACCATTCGACGCTTGCGTAACTGAAATTTCAATTTGCTTTCATTCTGGCCGGCATTATTGCTGCTCTGTGACATTACTTACGTAAGAACAAATGAGAAATTCGCATGATGAGAAATTTCGCGTGATAACTTCTCCATTGTTGAGTAACGTACGTCACAGAGCAATGATAACGTCAGTCAGTCCTCTGCGTACCAAGGCTGTGGAGCCGGTGGTCAAATTTCAGGCTCCGGCTCCAGGTCCGGGCATCTAAATTTTCGGCTCCGGCCCCAGAACAATTTGGTCCAAAATATCAGAAAAACGACATTGTATTATCTGTATAACTCGCTTGCTCCGCAAACTTTATCTGTGGAACCGGAACCCATATTTCAGGCTCCGGCTCCATCATCCAAAAGTTTTTGGCTCCGGCTACAGACAAATTGCTTCGGCTCCGGGACCCGGCTCAACAGCCGTGCTGTGATAGGCTTATTCATTATAGCCCGAGTTGCTGGAGAATTTATCGTTCGTTTGAAATTATTCTCGAAATGGGAACTGTCCATTGGATTGGGCTTCAAATCCAACGTACTGTACCAGGAGTGGGGAACTTATTTACCATCACGGGCCGCATAAATTGTTGATTATCGCTGGCAGGCCGCAAATAACAATTGCTTTTATCCTAAAATTCTGCCTTTATCTTACCGCGACGGATAGAGTCTTCGTATGCCATAGGAAAACTGATTTATTATCTTAGGGATAGAGGCTTCTGGCTCACTGTCTAAGTATCTGCTTATCATCGAACTTCGTTTTGACGTGATCTTGTACTCTAAATTGGGTAACAAATATCCTGATTCGGGCCATGTAAAATGCTCACGCGGGCAGCAGGTTCCCCACCCCTGTTCTCCACAAACCCATTGCTTCATAAAACATTCAGCCCGATATAAATGCTTCAAAAATACTTGATTACATGGGGCAACTCGGGCTGTAGTGGATGAGCCAGAGTAAAGCGCGAGCGAACGAAGTCGAGAGAATGCCTCCTACGAACGATATTTTTTTATTCAGGTCACCTGCAACATGAACGGGAAAGGCTAGACATGGAACGAAAATATATGAACAGTGACAAGGCCCCTAAAAAGAGCCCAAGTTAACAACTGATTTGAAGTGGGACCGTGGGTGGTGGCACAAATATACGAAGCAAGCAAGCTTGCGTTCTCCTGTATAAATCGTATTCGAAGACTCGGGCTAAGTCCGAGGCGCCCGTGTGCCGGAGTCGCTACTAGGCTGTTAAAAACATCGAGAACACAGCTTAAAAAACAGGCAAAATGACACAGCATTGATGCATGTTTTAAACACAATCAAAATCACAATTTTTCCATATCTTGAACATGGAAGTAACATGGCTGAATACCCATTCTACAATTGCATTAGATACCGAGATGCAGTGACAAGACAAAGCACATGTAGCAAATAGCAAGTTGTCTGTATTCTGTAGGGATGCCAATGGTGTTGCCAATGCGGAAATAAACATATCTCTTTAATGTTGCCAATGCAAAAACAAAACACAAATGACATTTATCTGTCAAACATTTCATTTTGTGTATAAAATTCATCACAATTTCATTATTTAGAATGGTGTTAAAACGCTTGAAATTACACCACTTTTTAATGGTGTGGCACGAACTTTTTCCGACACACAAGCATGGGTAACGGAAGAGGGCGGAAGTCGAAAATTTCAGCAAATAGGCTTTTTTCTTAGTTTTGAATGGTAAAAACAAATTTAACCACTTTTGGCCCCCAAGAAAAACTTTTGGAAAAACCCACTAGTGCCCCCCTGGACGAAATCCACCCGACGTCCATACACAGTAACATGTAAAATTACACTACGTTTGCAAAAAATTGTATTGCATTACACCATCTGGCAACACTGTACAACAACACCAATGCGGTAAGCACTTCCATCCTATAGCAGAGCCATAGCAGGGTGACAGACTGCGCACGGTGTATTGATTCTGCCAAGCAATTACGAAAATACTGCCAAAATTCTGCAACATTCTTTTCATTGAACAATTTACTTAACAATGGACCCAATGCCAATTGTGTTACTTAAAATTATTTAGGCAAAATTAAAAATTTAAAAGTGGGAGGCCAGGCCCCCGCAGAAATGAAAGTGTGGGGCTAGGCCCATGCGCACTCCCCCGCTTCCGCCATCTATGATGATTGCAAAGGAAAATACACTAAACGGTGGTCGACAGCAGCAGATTTTCATCTCTGGAAATGCCCATGCGTCATGATGAAATTTTCCAGTTATTTTACATACTCCTAGTGCTTCTGGAACACCTCGCTCTGTGGTGATCTATCTTGCACATGTGAGAACGAATATTGAGCAAAAGCAACTGTTCAGTTTTCAGTAAACGTTACAAACTGCTCTATTGATCAAATTTTGTTAAAACACGCACCGAGCTTTCTCTACACAGGTTGACCGGGGATACTGATCCAGCGCTTTATTGCGTCAGATCGGGAAATACGAAGGATTATGATCTCAGTCGATGTGGCGATTTTGCAGGTGAGATGACAGAGAAAAACATTTTGTACTAATCAGGGCCTGCAAATGGTTGTATAAGAATGAACGAATTTTAGATAACAGGTTGTACCGCCATGAACTGAGCTGCGAGGAAAAGGGCCATCTCGTTCCTCTTTGTAATCAATTTGCTGCCCTGTTATTATATCGATTAGCTTGTGAACATGTGTTCTCAACATTATAATTTTGTTTTGCTGCTTTACCAAAACATCGGTTGCATTCAAAGCAACGGGTCCTCCCACGCACGTGGAAGAAAAGTTTTGCATTATATTATTCTTTGCCTCTTTGTACGTGCACAAGCTGCGTGGTTATTGAAATTGCCATTTTGCAATCACATTTATCAATGATGCAACAACCTAAAAGGCATCAACTATTTGTTTAGCCTGGGATCAGCTTCCAGAACACTATCAAATCAAACCTCGTCCAGACGGAAGCACTCTGATTGTCAATGACATTCATTCAACCATCCTAATTTTCACTCGATGATTATGTTGAGGAGGAACACCTTTGTCATACCAGCTGCAAGCGCGAAAAGACGACCTTGTACAGACTACAATTTAAAAACTCTTTTCTAATCGACAATTGCACAGCAACTTAAGAAAAATCACACCCGTTTCGTGCAAAATTTTATGACTGCTAATTATTTGCGCAAAACATCAGTTACGTGTACAAATCATCTATTTAATGTTGCTGAGACCTCGATTCTTCACACACGTAGTTGCAAACTGGGCTCCCGTCTGAAGTCAACATAATGTTTGAAAAGTGGGAAGATGTTGGGTGTCATTTATTGCAGTGGATAAAATCGAGAAACATGAAAGCATACAAGCTACGAAAAGAACAAGCAGGTTTGCTGTAACCTTACACTAAACCCCTGAACACCAAAGTGTTACGTATTTGATGAAGTTTGGGTTCGGAAAATAATTACTCACTTTTCACTTTTTGCAGTGATGACAAATTTCAGAGCTATGTGTTATATCTGCTGATAGTTTTCTGGGTAGCGTTCTTTTTTTGTGTGACTTGTACAATACTGGTTCGAATTTTTTGGCCCCACGTTTGTAATACTTCACTAAATGTTTAGGCTACGCCAGCAGTTTTGTGTTCAATGAAGAGAAAATCTACAGCAAAGTAAACCTTGCCAAGAAAACCATGTACGGGAAAGCAATTAGGCCTAAGCTGCGTGCGTTTCACCTTACTATCATTGTTTGATGCTTTATCACGCAGCAGAGCGGACTGAGCATGCAGTGTTTTGTTGCGCGCTTTTGATATCCAGACATTATATTTCTCAAAAATAGTTTACGATTAATCCGCCATAAATACGATTTTGTGAACCCCAAACGCGATCCAAAAACTATCAGGTATTTGGCTCAGTCTCCTGTGCAGTGTGCCTGCACCAGTTAGAAAGGTTCAGAGAAGCAATAACGGAATTTGAAATCGCCAAAGATATTTACAGTGAGACGGCAGACCCATTTGCTGCTTATGTAGCACTCTGCTTGGGTCGTTGTTTTATGCAATTGGAAGAACACGAAGATGCTTTAAAGAACCACAAGGAATCAATAGAAAGAAGACAGCAATCAAGCAGTGACCTCAAAACTGATACAGAATTGGCTTCGTTTCACTTCTATGTTGGACTCTGCCTTTACCAGTTGGAAAGGCTCAAAGAAGCAATAGCGGATTTTGAAATCGCCAAAGATATTTACACCGAGATCGACGACCCTAAAGTTGAAGATGTAGCAGTCTGCTTGGGTCACTGTTTCACGCAATTGGAAACACACGAAGAAGATTTGAAAAACTATAAGGAATCAATTGAAAGAAGACAGCATTTAAGCAATGAGCTCAAAACTGATTCAGAATTGACTTCGTTTCATTCTTATGCTGGAGCCTGCTTGTTCCAGTTAGAAAGGTTTAAAGAAGCAATAACGGAATTCGAAATCGCCAAAGATATTTACAATGAGATCGACGACCCGCTTCCTGCATCTGTAGCAAACTGTTTGGGTAAATGTTTTAAGCAATTGGAAGAACATGAAGATGCTGTGAAGAACTGGTAGTAATAGGACGGGTTTTGGGTAGACATTGTACGGTCTTCATTGGGATTAGGTTATCAGGGAGATCAGGGTCTAACTCTAATCATGATAATCTTAATCTTTTCATACTAAGCCTAATTTTTCATGAACTGGAGGGTCAAACCAAATCGAGTCAGACTGCTTTTGAAAGCGTCCAAGCCATAATCCATGTTCACATTGAATGCCTTTTCCTCATCTTGCAAAAGCGGCTCAACGTCCAGATTGTTGTAATACTCAAGATGATTTCGCATGCTGGTCCAGTTTTTATCTTTCCAAACCGTTTGGCAAAGAGCGCAGCCTTCTTGGCTGATGTCTTCCTTTTTCAAGGAGCTGTAAAACGTCTCATGTGGTGGCAAAGTTGGCTCGCTGGAAATTTTAGAACCGCTCGTATGGCCAGTAAAATTTCTGCTGCTCCACCTCGCAGGATCTGATAAACTTGGCACAGTGAAATCCTGGTGCAATATAGTTTTTAATGTCCAGAAATTTTAGCTTGGCGGTTGCCAGGCACGTGAAAGTCTTGCCATTCAAAATTGCAAACGTGATTTTGTCCAGCAAGCATTCCAGCAAGTGCGCTTTCACCAGTGGAATGTCGTAACAAGACGAGTTGAAGCCGATAACAACGTGCTCTTGCAGGTAAGAGACGAGTCGTCCTTTCACGGGCCTTCACGGCCTGATGTTGCTTGTTTTCCGGTTCGAGTTGATCAAAAACGTACTGGAATTTCTCTTTCAAGATCTCAATAGCAGCATCGGCAATGGTTTCAAGATACTGCATTTTGTCATGAACTAAGCGCTGTATGCTGGCGTTTATGAAACATTTCTGTTATTCAAAGTTGGGTACGTTATAACAAACAGAAACAGAGCAAGACACAAGGCCCGCGACCCAAACCAACTTCTCACCAGCGTCAGGCAAATTGCTCTTGTCATAACAGTTTTCATAGTCAAACGTGCTACGGTACTGGTAGAAACGATCTTTTAATGCGGTACGTTAATCCCAAGCTGCTCCAATTGGTCAAACACAGTTTTTTGTGGTTCTAAACACCTCCGACATAGGCGTGTTACACCTAAGTATCGCAAGTACGCGCATAGCGATGAAAATATATGGCAGTCCAAAACTCACTGCAGCGCTGGCACACGTACCGTTGACAGTATTTAGAAACGTCAAGAATATGACTAAAGTGTGATTTGTGCAAATTCACAGACATTGATTTTTCTTACTTTTTACGACACGGCTGCACCACAGTTGCTTTAGGAGAATCTTGGTCTAGATCGAGCGAATACACCATGACGTTAATTTTGAAAATATCTTCAACATCGACCAATTCGTGCAACGTAACACCGGGAAACTTGTTTGGGTTTAATTTCTGTTCATGACAGTAGTTGCAAATTTTATCTTTGGCTGCACGTTCACAAGAATGAAGCTGTTCCGCGTCGAATAAGGACAAGCATCGAAACAAGCACAAGTTGTCGCCATACTCGCAACCGTTGCATTTGACCATGGCGTGAAGCCCTTTATTGTTGATAATGAAGGGGGCCAATTTCACCCCACCGTCAATAGGGACTTCGGCTATTAGACTAACAAAATATATGATGTTGATAATTGTGACCAGAACTCGTTTGGTATCGGGTTGCTCGATCCTCTCCCTCATGTCAAAATCACAAATGTCTTCTAAGAAATGACGCAGATCGTCTTGCTTAGAGGCCAGTACAGCAAAATACAGCGTGCGTAAATGCGTTACCCTAGCTCCCGTAAAAATAGCGAAGTTGATCAGTCTCTACATTTCTCAAATTGACTCCATAAGAATAACTGATCTTGAATCGAGTCTTTTCGCGGGTCGTGATATCCGAATGCACTTGTTCGACGATTTCAGCGTAGCTGCGCCCCTCCAAGGAATCGTTGTAGGTATTCGGAACGTGGTTCCCGGTATCCAGTTATATGTGAATCTGGTCCCGATTTTCCAGGATGCAGCGACTGTCAAAAAACATTAAAGGTTTAAAATTTCGAAATATACGGTGCTAGCGTAAAACCCCGGTAAAGTTGTACTCACCTCAGAGGGTCATCCGATGAATCGTTGTCGATTGCACTGTAAAAGAAAAATTGTTTGTCAATTCCATGCACAATCACGTTATAGTTCAAACGCAAGACCACTATTAGCGCTAAAAAATCGAATACNTGTGCTGCGGACAAACCTATTACAGGTTGGGGCGTCGGAAGCCGATTCTNAAAATTCGTGNCGTTCCTGTTCTTGANCAGAGTTCGGGTGACTCGTCGTTTCACTGTTAAAAACGATTTACGCTTTAAAGTTAAAAGCTCCCCTTTCACATTTAGATGTTAGATATGAAGCTCATACCTTGTTTTCGCGCAGCTGCTGCTTGGGGTAATTTTTGTGTTTCGCCGGAATCTCCTGTTGCTTTTGCAGCTTACGAGTGCATTGAATCAAATGCTCCCTCATAGCACGATTGCACGGAAAAGGTTTGAAACAGTTAGGACGTTTCACCAGTGGCGCGTCTTTTTTTAAATGCGCAGTGGCAGATTGCAAGTGACGTTTTAAAGTACAAGCCTTGGAATACGTTGTCACATTCCTGACAGTATAACGCTGTTTCTTCACACCGTTGCTGTGATTCGATGGGTTGTCTGAAATTGCAATAAGTCAAGATAAAGCTTTTTTTACACAGTCTAGTTCGATTTAATGACACCCATATCCTAGCAAAATAATCGATTCACTTATGGTAAAACAATCAAGTAGGTATGATTGACTCGGCAGGTGCTACCTATTACTGCTAGTGGCTTGGTTGTTAATCCCTGATCGAGTTGTCGAAGCTGAAGCCGTACTCGAATCACTGCATAGAGTAAAAACAAATACAGTCTTACGCTCCACACGGGAAAGACGATTACAACAGATTCGGAATTTTCGAACACAACTTGAAAGAGTCTAACCTGTAACAACACACCTGACGTTAGCTGAAGTACAAGTTGACGCTGAAGGTCTCTGGCGTTTTGCTACTGGCAATTTGTCAACTCCTGAATGTGAGGTAGACGCCAAATGTCTTTTGAGATTGCTGGAGTTTGAAAACGACTTCTGACAAGGGTGACAGATAAACTTTGAAGCTCCCTCACGGTACACGCTTTCGACATGTGTTTTCAAATTATCTTTCCTCGACAACGCGCGGTCGCATTTTGGGCATTGTACTTTCTGCGACACTTGGCCACGCACAGTAGTCAAATGGTTTTGAAGGTCGCTTTCATTGTCAACAAACTCTGCACAGAAGTGACAAGAAAACTTTCCACTCATCTTTCAACAGCCGATCGACGTTACTGGCGACTAGCAAAACAGAACTGAATGCTCAAGTTTGTCAACTGCGGAATTTAACTGTTCAGATTGATCTCGTTTCAAAATGTTGCACCATCTTCTGTGATGAGATTCCGATGGCGGAAATGCCGCAGCTCGACGATAGTGACGTAAAAATTCGGTCAAATTGTTGCATCATCTTCTGTGATGAGGTTCCGATGTCGAAATCGTGGTTGGCGCCAGTGACAAGAATATTTGTTAATCAGATTTGAAACCAACACGTCCGGGCGTGCCGGTTCGCAACGCAGTCAGTGACAAGTTGGTGCACAGGTGGCATATTTGTTTATCGGATTAGAACTTGACATACAGATATGATCAGGGCCTGCGAGAGGGGGGTACGAGGGGCACGTTGTACCCGGGNAAGCCGGTAGGTTCAGGGGGCCNGGGGTGATGAAAGTAAGTTCAGGGGGTAAGCNGGTAGGTTCAGGGGGCCCGGGGTGATGAAAGTACCCGGGCCCGGTAGGTTCAGGGGGTAAGCCGGTAGGTTCAGGGGGCCCGGGGTGATGAAAGTGGTCGCTTTCTCCATCTGCAGCGCTGGTAGTTTTAACCAGTCTCCCCACTAAAATCTTGACAAGTCGTAAACCAAATTTTTCAATGAAAACTTGCCCAAGCTTTTGGCTGGTTTATTTGCTCCTGTTTTCATCTTCCTTTACGTTGCAATAGTTTGTGGCTATTACCTTATACAATCAAATAACGTTGAACAGAGTTTATGTATCGCGTATCGTCGATAGATTCCACGCAGTAAAACTGGAATAAGCCGCATGTAAGAAGCGCTGTCGCTTGTCACAGAAACTCGGGTGTTTAACAAGAACCAGCGCTACATTTTACTGCCAGAAGATGCATTGTACATAGACCCGTCAACTTTTAGAAAAACGCAGTTCCTTGCCAAAGTTGTCCAGCCTGTGTGATACACAACAGTCAGCAGCATGAAGTTAAATTCGGCGCGCTACCGTTTCGCAACGTACAGTACGCTTACTGACAGTTCACACATTTTCGTAACAATTGCACAAACACGTGGGAGTTGTTTCAACTAATTGTAACTATCGAGCACTGCCACTGTAACTTGTATTCAGGGCTTTCACAAACGCAGCTCCGAAAATCCCAAGAACAGTGCCAAAAAATCCCTAAATTTGTGATGGTGAAGCATAAAATCGGAGCACCATGGTAAGTGTTAAAAATAGAACCAAACATGACGCTCAAAATAAACTGAAATTATTCATTTTACATACTTTCAAACTTTTCCGAAAATCGCTAAATCGGTAAAAAATTTTCTACTAGTGCACACGTTTTCCTGGTATAAAAACTGCCATTGAAGAGTTACTGACAATGAAGCAACCTGCGAAATCCAAACATGATGCAATAGGCTCATTATTTTCTTTGAAGTCATTTGTTTGTGTATTTATGTCAGCCATGTGGTTCAAAATTCTAACCAGGATAGACACCTGCATGAAAGTTATTCAAGCGAGGCAAGCAACATTGGATACAGAAGTTGGTTACATTCAAGAACTTCTAAAATATTTAGCTGAACTGCAAAACAATTGGCAAGCTGTGTGGAATAAAGTAGCTACAGTTGCATCTAACCTTGGTATTGAGATTAAGCTTCCTCCTGGAGGAAGTTTAGATCTACGAAGGAATGTTTCAGCTGAAAAGCGAAAGAAAGCTTTCAAGAAGCATATTGCAGAACTTTTATATTCTCTGCTATTACTGATAATATCATTGGAGGACTAATCGTGCGTTGTAATGCTGTGAAAGAACGATTTGATGTAATATGGAATTACTTGGATCGATCTGCTGCAGTAACTGACCAAAAAGCGAGAATCTTAGGCGCACAGTGTTGCAAAGGTATAGACGAAGAAAGGTTCGTTACTGAGATTCGGCATTTGCTCTTCATTTATTCAGCTAATTTTGGAAGAGAGGTATTGCTTCCACTAGACCTGTTAAATACATTTATGACTTCAAGCCTAAAGAACGTTTTCCAAATGTATGTATTTGCTTAAGAATTTTGCTCACAATTCCAGCCACTGTGGCATCTGCAGAGAGATCATTTAGCAAGCTTAAACTAATCAAAAAGCATTTGAGAGCAACCAGCAGTCAATCCCGTGTGGTGTGTCTTGTCAGATTGTGTAGTGAGTCCAAACTTGCCCAGGAAGTAGAATATGATGATACTATCAAAACCTTTCTGAGAAGAAGGCACGAAAAGTATTTATGAAGCAATCGTGGCATTTGCACCTATTTCTGAAATTGTAAATTGTTTGCAAAATTATTTCAGACTGAACTTGGCACGATAGTTTGAGAATTTTAAGAATCGAAATGCCACTGCGCATGCGAGAAACGTCTGACGCGTGAATAAAAGCAGAATCCATTAAAAAATTCAAGTGGTGCATATCTTGAGAAATAGGAAGTCCCTGCTTCCTTCTTTTTTCAAAAATCTCGAGGAGATACTTGTTTTCACTTCTTATACTGAGCCAAACTGAACGTGTTTTGAGGATTTTTTTAAAAACATGATACGTACAGTAAAAAGCTATGATTGTCACTTTATACTAGGACGATATTTTTCTGAGTACTAATTTATTGAAACATACGAAGCTAATAATTTGCAATGTGTTACTCGTATGGGCTAAATAAAAGCTCTAGGTTTTCTGTAGGCTTTCGGAGAAACAGCCGACTGGGCTCTGCTTTCACCTTTTCGCGATGATTCAAACTTGCAGATATCTGTATTCAACCAACGCCACTCCACACTTGAAAGAAACAAGGAATCAATCGCAAGATTTAAATAGGAAATCAATTTTACGTAACACTACACCTCGTCAGTCCGTACATCTTATTCAAATAGCATAGGTCAGTTACAGGGCCATCGCCAGGGAGAAAGCAGTGCCCGTCCCCCCATTTAAAATATGTGCCTCCCATTTCATGTTTGGCCCCCCGGTTTCTGCACACATCCAATATTGTGTTTACAAAATGTGCCCGCCCTTGTGGTTTTTGCCCCCCAGCTGCGAAATCCTGGTGACGGGCTTGGGCCAGTTACCACCAGGCCCATAGCCAGGTTTTAAGGTTTGCGGGGGCAAAATACATATTTACATATTTAGGGGGGAAAGTTTTTGATTTTATTATATGGTTAACACAACTTTTTCTGGCCACAACAAAATATGGGGAGCAAAAATACTTGGAGGCACTGCCCCTGAATGCCGAATGCCCCTCGTGGCAACGGGCCTGGTTGTCACTGGGACAATTAATCTATTTGTAAATCTTGGAATGGTGACTATTTTATCTACATTTTGATTACTATACCAACAAGCTATACAAGTTACGACAAGGGCCCGCAGAAGCTAGTGAGCCCGGTATCGGTCTTTGCACCCTTTGGTAAAATTTCTCTCGCAGACCCTGGATATGATAAATTGTCTGTATGAGTTATGACTAAACATGCTTTCGCAAATACACTGGACAGTGAATTTCTGTCGATTGTCAAAGAGGCGACAACCATGCATGAGTGCTAAAATTTGCTATAATCTACGTTTATTTTTGTACCGCAATTTTATACCTCCCAGCTAAAATATCTTGATTTACTATAATAATTGCAGAAATTTGGGCAATGGCTCTTTCCACGGGGGTCGTAACTTAAAAAGTATGCGAAACCCTCCTGTAGATCGACTTTTTGCTTGAGAACTCTCCAAACACGAGTGAGCTATCCGAACCACTAGAAAAAGTTGTCAGAAATGAACTTATATGACTTTGTAGCACTCCCAGTTAGCTATGATGAAAGAGAAATGTTAGATCTCCTGCTCAAGAATGGCGGGCAAGGGCTGTCAAATCCTCAAGAAACTGCAAACAGTGAATGTAAGAATTGCACCCTAATCACTGCAATGAATGCAGAACAAATCTACAACCATATACGCGACGACAACAGCATGGACTATTCATTTGTTTCATTTTCATACTCGCTTGTCCTTCCGGGAAGTCGTGGGCCATCAACCCCAGCAGGAATCGAAATAGATTACAGTCAACAACTATCTCACATAGTTCAGCTGACTCCACTCCAAAACGGGACCAACCAAGGTAGGAGATGTAGTCCCTCCCCCTGGTATACTGTCGACCTGTGGGCCACTTCCCGTGGGTGTAGCCAGAAGGACCTGCCTCTCCAGTCTTTTCTGGGATATTCAGGTTAAATGTAACACCGTAAACTCTTCACAAAAGTTCTGTATCTGCTGCTGGCGCGTGAGATAGCACGCTTTCTGACATTACCCAAGATTCATGACCAAAAGTGAGGATCGGAACCAGAGATATCTAGAACTTCTCTAGATATCCCTGATCGGAACAAAGACCTATTAGAAAACTGACAGATGTCCGATGTTTGAAAGCTCGGGTTTGTGACCACAGAGCGATAAAGTTCACGCAGAACTGCGTTTGCTTACTGATTAGACTTATCCTTTCTGCACTAGTAACGCAGCCAGAACGAGGCCGAAGCGACCGTGCCACCTCACCACTCCCACACACCCACCCCCCAGGGACACAAACTTGCTAATATTTTTCGCTGGTGTTTTATATCAATTTCAACTGTTCGAAAATCGAAAATAAACGGAAGGAAGAGTCAGACGAACGTCAAGTGGCTGGCCCATCCCGAACAAAATTCCTGGCGGCGCCACTGTTCTGCGCCACATAGAAATTGCCGCATGTTACAACAACAGTCACAAAAATGCGCTACGTTGCAGTAGCGTAGCCAGCCCAAAATTTTTGGGGGGTAAATATTTTGAAATACTGGAGCAACAGCATTTGGTTTTGGGACAACGTGTCTGAAAGCACAAAACCACAAGACAGCTAGAAATTTTTTTGGGGGATGGCCTCTTTGTCCACCCCTAGCTAAGCCTAAGCCTATGCTTCGTTGGCCTAAGCACGATGCTTCTTTTCAAACAAGCATTGCCATGCTTTCTATCTAAATCACAAATCATGACTTCATTTTACCTACTGATACTTGTTAGCGTCACTTAGAAACAAGAGCTACACTTGTCTGGGATCTCGTCCTATCAATCTGGGGTGGGTATCATGTTAGGGGAGGCGAATGAAGCGGTCGGCTCGGGATCGCTTTTTCAGAGATGCCGCAAGGCCTCCCTTCGAGAGTTTCGCACTTAGGTTTTACGTTGATTTGTTAAAAAGCTTATGAACCACACTAGAGCCACATTTAATAAGCTCTAAAGCAAGTCATACGTTTTGCAAGATAAAGCAAAAGTTATGTGCAAATGTGCGCCCCTTAACAACTTTGAGACCACATATTGCACACATGAAATGGCACAGATTTTGCGATATTTGGGGCATCTTTCTGAGAGTTTGCTTCGGGCTTCAAAATTCCAGTATCCACCACTGCGATCAATCATCCTTTCAGTAAAACCATGCTTGTCTTCGCTGACTTTTTCATGGTGAATGCTCATCATACGGAAACTGGACAAGGGTTCAGTCTCACACTAACAATGAATTTTTCAAACTTGTGGAAGCCTTGCTACAGATTCACGCATACTTGTTTTCACAGAGTATCAAGCTACGGGACTTACCGCTATCAGCAGTCACTGTCTCGTTGAATTACCTGCCAACATAGGCATGGCCACGGGGGTCTAAGGGGTCATGCCCCCAATTTTAGAATACATAGTCATTTTGGGCTTTGAGAAGCGGTATCCCAAACAAAATAGTGTTATTAGCCTAAAATCAAAGATTTTGGTCCGCCAAATTTTTTTGGCCTCCCCCCAATTTTTGGGCTGTCTATGCTACTGCCTGCCAACGTACCAAATGTCTGCGTTCAACAGTCACATGCAGCAAAACGCCTACTACCGTATCTTGAAGTGAACCTTGAAGATTTTTGCAGTGTTTTGTTGGACCAACAGTAGAACAATCCGCTCGCAAGTTTCGCAACCTGCCTCTGCAGGCAAAGGAGGAGACATGAGTGAATTGCAAGCTTATCACTGCATGACACCAGAACAGTGAACCTGACTCTTGTGCAGTGTGAGTGTCATACCGGCAAATTACCTGTAATTGCGAGACCTACAGCAATTAATCAGACTTAAGCTGCTGACGTTCGGTTTTCTAGAAATTTTTGGTCCGTAGTCCCAATTTCTAGGTGAGCAAATGCTCATTTTTCCTCCCCTGCGGACGCCCATGTATAGTGTATTTCCGCTTACTTGCAACATGCACTCACGGCCGGATTTAGTTGATGCGAAGCCCTAGGTTAATCCACTTTTGAGGACCACCTCTCATGTAACCGTACGGCATGGGGATGCAATCGCATCCCCAACGCTGGGAAATTGGCCATTATTCGGGCAAAAATTTTCAACGTTTGGGCAAATTGTTGAGCTACATTCACATTCAAGTGAAGTAGTGTCTATTTTGCCATCAATGGCAAAACCTCTGCTGAGACTATTTTGCCATATTTTTGCCTCGGATGGCAAAACAGACACTGCCTTTGGCCTTTAAGTGAATTGTTTGCCTCTGATGTCGCAATAGACAATGGCTTGAAGTGAATTGGAATCATTTGGTAATTTCAACAACCTTTATCAAATTTCGACCAATTAAAAAACTTCATTCAAGCTTTGGGTAACATTAGAAACATTTAGGTAAATTAGAAGCAATTGGGAACGAATCAACAGCTTCCCATTGATGACCACTACCAAAAACACATGTCACATTCTTCTGTGTTTTTAGTATCCGTCTTTTATAGGTCCTGATTTGAAAATTAGAAAAAAAATCGGATACATTTTTGCGGTTGCTTAGCAACAACATGTTCCGATGATGAAACAATGTTCCAATGTGAGTTCACAGCTGTGTAATAATGCTTTCGACGTTTCTTATTCCTTCTCTTCTGTCGCTCCGGTTAGACAACTGTTTAGACACCGCCGCAAATGTTCATTGTCGCTTTGATGGCAATGTGCCAAAAGACCCGTAGCCAGGTTCAAGGGCGTACGCAAAGGGGGGGGGTTAAACCCCCCCCTTGAGCTTGATATTTTACAAAAATTTTATTACCTTCGCTAGGAGATTAATTGTTTTTACATACTTTTTGCTTGTTAATTTGTCGACTTAATGCAAATACCACGGAATAAATTTGCATGCAAANNTCAA
>JGI24021J15306_10001156_pt1 | contig 24685 bp, 11 predicted proteins | sample Ectturendosymbi1_FD_15306 | JGI IMG/M metagenome (IMG submission 15306) | reverse complement strand
GATAAGTCAGTATAGCACAAAGTTTTAGACAGAGTGGGGGTTAGCTGACACAATTACACAATTACCACACTAGAAACAAAACCCTACAAACCTTATTCAAAGCTGAACGTAGGGAAAGTCTTTGCCTTGATTTCCCTTAATTTAGTGCTGGCTTTAAACGTAAGGAAAGTCTTCGTCCCGCCTTCCCTATTTCCCTACATTTCGTGCTGGCTCTAAACGTAGGGAAAGTCTTCGCCTTGCCTTCCTTATTTTCCTACATTTAGTGTAGACACTAAACGTAGGGAAGAAAATTTTGTTGGGAAACACTTCCCTATTTCCCTACGTCCCTTTTTCCCTACTTCCGTACGTCCCTTTTTCCCTACAATTAGGGTTGCCCCATGATGGAGTACCATCATTGTATGTGTATTCCACCAGGCACATAGCACCCCAAATGGGGTTGGACAGACAAAGGCAAAGACAGATTACAAAAAGGTTTAACAGTTAACAGTGACACAGTAGTGTTAGGTACATGAAAAATAAACAGTGAGGTTAGTCAGGATGGCTGAAGAGGGAAGCAAAACAATACTGCACAGGGAGTTTACAGATAGCATGAAAAAACATACCGAAGACAATAAAGCTCACAGAAAACACAGACATTTGGAAGACGATGGCTATTCATTGAAGAGAGGCAAGTGATGGGCAGGAACACTAATTAATGCACTGAGGGTGGCTAAAATCAGATCAAACTTGCATACAGGCCAATATGCTAGCGGTGTTCCCTATGACCACGGCCAGAGACAAGCACTGGTGGAGCCACTGTCGCTCCCTGGGATCGCCTGAAATGTCAACAAGTTTCTTTGCGAGACAGCTCAAGAAGGGGGCAATGGACTTGCCATACACACCAGTGGTTTCGATTGCAACTGGTTGAAAGTAATAATTGTCAAGAAGGTCATTGTATTTCTGGCATTTGTCGGTCTCGGCATGAGTTGCTACAGTGCCTGGTATAGCGGCACTGACTATGTAATGACTTTCTGCAAAGGTGTCCACAACTGTCGTGTCCCATACAAGAGGCTCCTGCCTCTGTACCAGGGGTTCAGGGTCAAACCATCGGGCCTTCTATCTTTCGTCAGGCCAACGAGTTCCGTTTGAGGATGGAGTTTATGGCTGAATGTCCGGGGAAGCGGCCCGCATTCTTAAAATGCAGGAGAAGCCGTGAAGCCCCAGCCTGTTAACAAACTTCCCACAGCGGCATTCCATCCACCATGCATATATAAACAATACATTGTTTTCTTCTGCCCATGCTTAATGCTACTTGTTCTTGTAATGAAATGTTGTATCAAAATGCCTTGCTTTCTGCCTTATAACCATTAGTATTACTGAATACTGCTGCTTGCTTCTTTCACCTGTTGTATGCTTGCCTCACCTGCTCATCTGCACATGCCTCAATTCTTCACCCATTACTTGCCCACCATCATCTGTGTTACAGTATGTTGATGTCTTTACCCATTGCTTGCCCACCTTCATCTGTCTCTGTATTGTGTGAATCAACAGAAATCTCACATTCATCAGAAAAGTGTAGCTACTAGCTTACTTTTTTATACTTTGGTCCATGAAAGACCCTGATTTTCTGCATGTGGTGTGTGCTCTGTATTCAAAGCATTGATGATAGGCATAGTTAGTCATCTACGCTGCAGTAATTAAATGAACTAACACAACATACTGTCTCTGGTCTAGAATATGTTATCTTTGCAGGTGTTCTCGAAATTTGAGAAAATAATGCAAAATGTGAAAGTATATGTACTGTAAACTGCAATTGATTGATTTGCAGTACATACAAGATCATAGGCCTAATAGTCTATACCTGATGTCAAATTTTGTCGTTGTTTGGGAACAAGATTGGATTGATTTACATTATATCACCATTGATTGACTAAACTTAATCAAGTATTACAGGTATGTTATCACAAAATTCAAAACATTTTAGTTTATTTCAAAATTCAAGGAAGTGGCTAAGGATATTGCTTGTGCTGATGCAATTCAAATAAAAAAATGGTCAGTTTGTCAGGCAAACAGTGTGCTGCTTGTACTGTAACGGTTATGTGCTACAGCTTCTATGCCAATGGTTTTCGGTTTGACTATCACCTTCCCGACTTTCGTTTTTTTTTATTTTTATTTTTTTCAAGTTTAGGTGTTACGTTTAAGGGTTAGAGTGTTAGGTTAGGGTTAGGTTAAGGCTGCAGTTAATAGGGTTAAGGTTAGGTTTAGGATTTATCTTTTACGTTTAGTTCCTTTCTACCAAGCCTATTGCACTCTTGTCGTGTGTTACTGTTATGTCACACCACAGGTGGCATATTAACAAGTTTTCGAATCTCAAAATTCCATCCACAGGCGTATCTATAGCCACTACCTTATTTCTGTGTGAATGCTTCTAATTGGTCTTTATGAAATGCTTAGATGTGGGCACAATATAAAAAATAAATGTCTGTCAGCACAGATGCCTTTAATGGTTGTATTTTAAGATCCATAGGCGTATCCATAGCCACTGCCAAAAATGTAATGGCAGCTGTCTATTTTGCCGTGAAAATGCCAGTGGCAACAGGTTTGGTAAAAACGAAGTAAATGAAAAGATGAAACCTAACCTTAACTGTAGCCCTAACCTACATGCTAACCCTAACTAACGCTAACCCTAATGCTAACCTAAACCTAACACCTAAGCTTACACTTTAGAAATTTTTGAAAAAAGTAAAAAAACAACAAAAGGTAATTCGCCAAGGTGAGAACCGAACCGAAAAGCAATGGCATACCAGACGTCAAGCATAACTGATATGCTATGAGGAGCACGCTGTTTGTATGACAAACTGACCTTTTTATTCGAATTGCGTCATGCCATGAGACCGAATCTTCGACTGGCAGCACAATAGCTCTAGCCGAGCTGTTGCCACCAGCATCTTAGTAGCAAAATAGACACTACCAAATGTACTTTGTCATTGCAATTTAAAATAACTTCTTCCCAAACACACAATGCTGAAAATCTGCAATCTCTTCATTTTCCATATTTTCACAGTTGTTCAGACATTAATTTGGGTCCCATTGGAGCTTGTTATCATATCGAGAATGTGGAGTAAGAGTGCTGGTTGCTAAAATTGGCTTAGGCTAACAAATATTTTATTACCATTCTGGTGTCATTGCTCACCATCAAATATCAGTGTTGTTGACTCAGGTTACATCATTTTATATCCCTTACTGACGGATATCTGTCTTTTACAGGGTACCAATATGTGTTGTGTGGTGCAGTATTTATGATTACTTGGCTTGCAAATATTTTCATTCTGGATTAGATTTGTTGGGGTTGCACTGATTAATCGGTAGATAATTTAGCCTTCCCTGATATTTCATTTTTTGGCCAGCCCATTAATAAGCTTTGGCTGTTCTGAGAGAGTATGTCAGAACTTGTTTTGTAGGACAATCTGAGTGATCACAATTGTTCCTGTCAACAATACTGTCAGACTGATTACTGACAATTAATCATATTAATTGCTGTAACCTAAATCTGATATAAATCTGTTAATGACCTTAGAGGTAGGGTTACCATATCTGATGAGGCACAATTCCCAACAGATGTATGTTAGTCACTTTGACCATTTTTTGTGACAAAAACACTTTTATTATGGTATAAATCTTTCCCATAAGAGTAGGATAAATACAGAACAAAACGAAAACAAATTGTTGCATGTTACTAAACCAAATTCCAGTTGTTTCTGAAAACAGCAACATTTATGAAAATGAAAAATAGCACTGAACTATTACACAATAAGCTACAAAGCAAATACAAAAATTAAATGCAAAATGATTTTCACAGGGTTTCCACGCGGTATTGAAAGTATTGAAAAAGTATTGGATTTCAAAATTAGTTTTCAAGATCTTGAAAAATATTGAATTTTGCCAAAATCTACATTAGGTATTGAAAAAGTATGGAAATTCTAAATAGAAAAGAGATCTCAAGTAGAATTTCACTTAAGGCAAAGCACTTCATTTATTTATGCAGTGTTGTGCAATGTGCAAAATTGAGTTTCATGATTAAGGATTTCGAAAAATGAAGAGAAGTAATGGTATTGAACTTCTTAAATTTAGTATTGAAAAGTTATTGAAAAAGTATGGAAAATGATTTTTAAAAATGCGTGGGAACCCTGTTTACAAACAATAGTTTCTCTGTCTACGCATATTTCTCCAAAGATCTTATCTTCTTCAACAAGCTCTTGTTGGACTTCAAAAACACAAAGAATTCCCCACAAACCATATCTGTGAAGTTGTACTGAAGCATTAAAATCCATTTCATTGTCTCAATGGTCATCTTTCTTTTGTCTACTGACTCTGCATCAGCGAAAATACCAGTTCAACAATTGCATTGTGAGATGCCACAGCAAAGAAAAACTGTGGAATCCTTAGTAATTCTGAGTGGCAGACAAGGTTTTTTGGTTGTTGAAAATACTAGCACCATTTCTTATGCGTTGGCAGTGCAGTTGGTTAATTCTTCATCACTCAAGCAACATTCCACAAACATCTTAAAATTGCAAACTTGGTCAAAACATTTTGCATGATCTATATGTATTCCTCTACTTATCAGATATTCAACACAAGGTTCAACATCACCCCAACTCGGTATCTCACTCAAGGACATCCACTTGAAACAGGAGAACTCTTCTAATTGTTTCATCCACTTATTCAAATACTCCAAACATCTTTCATAGGGATTTGCAACTTCAGTAAGGAATTTTTCAACCTCATCTTTATATCCTTCCGTGAGTTTTTGAGCAATGTGCCTTTTGACTTCAAGGACATACATTTTTGCCTTTTCTTTTCTTCAACTATTTTGTGAATCAACTCCAAACTTGTCAGCATTTTTACAACAGAGTTACTTGCTCTTTTCACTGTGTGAATATGTGTGTGAAAGACAGACATAAGTGAATGCAAGTGCCAGAGGCATATCTCATTCATTTTATTCACAAAGAACTGCTTGATGATTGTAGGTGGGTGCTCTTGTGACAGAAAGGATTTTACTGGTAAAAACATTTCTATCAATCTTGTAATCCTGGGAAATAAGGAGACATAGCGAGTCTTGTTATGAGATAAAAGTTATCTGTATTCGACATTTGCAAATTCACTGTATCCTTTCAATTGTTCAGTTCGAACTGTGTAAATGGAAAAATACTCATATATTTTATTGATTGTATTTTCAATATCGATGTTCATTCGTTGGGCTCCATGATGGATACAGTTGTTCAAAACATGTGCTGGACAGCCTACTCCAATCAACGAAGTGTTCCATTATACATATAGTGTTTCAGCTTTGTGATATTCTCAGGTTTGACTCTACTGTAGTTATTAATGTACTTATCAATATATCATCGCCAAAGTTAAACAACCAAGTGTTTTTTAATTTTGAAGCATAGAGTGCATGAATATGCTCCTGTGTTAACCTTAACACCTAAGGCTGAATTATTTTGCAGTTGCAAATGCAGAAAATGTATAGGTCAAAATAAAGTCAAAACTTTGTAAATTATGAAGTCAAAATTTTAAGTTTTTAGGTCAAAAAAATGGTTGCCCTATTTATGACATATCAACCTGTTGAACGACTAATATTGGTATCAAGACATTGGCACCATAATTCAGCTTTACAGAATTGTGGGCCTAGGAATTAACTGAAGTAAATGTCTGGGAGATCCTGGAGGTGAACATTGCTTCATTTGCCTCGAAAACCTCGTTTTGCAACCAGGGTTGATTGGTTTAAATCATTTGATTCGAATTAGTGATTTAAATCAAGCAAAAAATCATGAAATAAAATCAAAAAGATCATGTCATTTTAGAGCTTTGTGTGATGTCTATGACACATTTAATTAGCATTCTAATAGGTTTTCACATAGCCTGTACAGTTTTAGTGCAAAAGACAAAGATTTCTTATGACAACACAAGTTAAAAATATAGTTTTTTATATTAATTTTCTATAGGTTTTTAACATTTTATGCATGTATGCCATGAGTGTCAATGAAATTACTAAACTGGCAGTTTAAGTGCTGGCATTTCAGTAAATAGTTCATTTACTGGTGTTATGAACTTACTTGCATTAAGGGGTATTGCATAAGTGCAAAAAAGTTGAATGAAAGTTCAGCTGTTTCTAGTCACGGTTGATTGATTTAAATCATTTCATCAGTGATAAAATAAAAAAATTAAGCAAAAAATCATATGTAGTTTTGAAGCTTGCTGTGATTTGTATGACACATTAATTGGTATTCTAATCGGTTTCACTTATTATTGAAGAAGGCAGAGACTTCCAATGACAACACAAGTTATAAAAACATTTAAAGTTTTATCAATCATAGCAACTGTGAGGTCACAGATTCTATGTCAGCTAACTGCAAAAATGATATGTCAACTGAAATCACTATTTGCAGATGTAGAACTGACAGAATGCCACAAGTTTGAAAGTGTAGGCTGGCATAAACAGGCTTGTAGCCTGATTTTGAGGGCAAAATAAACTGTTAGGGTGGCAAGATTTTTGTTTTTATTACAGTGTATGTTTAAAACAAACTTCTGACTAAAACAAAATTTGGGGGGCACAATAAAATTTGGGGACACTGCCCTTGAATGCCCCCATGGCTACGGACCTGGCATAAAGTAAAAATTACATCTAAATTCAAGCAAATATGTAGGTTGTTGAATGTAGAAATAGTAGTTTTAGAACATATTTTTGATTCAGATTCATAATAACACTTTGAGATTTTTACCATTTTATGCATGTAAGTTATACTTTTGTAGAAGCTGAACTAATGAAAGGTGCATTACAATTACAATCATCAATTTTAACAATAGTCTTTGCACCAAAAAAGGCTCGTAAGCTTGTATTTTTCTACAAGCTTCTTTACATGCCAGAAGTGTTAATGAAGTTGATAAACTGATGGTTTGAGTCGTTTCAACACCTATTTCATTTTGTACACCAGTACTTGTTTTATGAACTGATTTGCTTTAAGCGTGATGCATAAGCGAAAAAAAAGTCAGAAAGAAAGTTCAGCTGAATTCTAGTTGCTGTACTAGAAGAAACAAAGCACAAAAAGTTATATTAAAACAAACTCTTTCAAATTAAAAATTACTACTTGTTAGGTAGCCACCTTCTATACATTAAATTAAAAAATTTATAAAAATAAAAAAACTCTGATTTAAATAAAAAAATCAGATTTAAATTTTAAAAAATTTGTTTTTTTTTATATTAAAAAATATCTTGATTTTTATCAACCCTGTTTGCAACAAGGGTGCTCCTCAAAAGTGCAAATCTAAGCTTTGTTTTAATGTAGGTTATGACAGATGCATATAGCTTTCTGCGTGCTAGTCTTTGTTAACGAGGTACATTGTGGTGCCATTCTTCCACTTGACCTGAAGCCAAGGGGACTGAACGAAGACTTCTCAATGTCAATCACTCTTTGGTTGTACTTATCCCTTTTCTTTTTGGCAGTGGCTACAGGTCCACCAGTGAACTTTCATTTTTGAGAACTTACTCGTCTGCTGCCTGTAATGTGACACTAATGCATGAGTGTGCAGTAGACTGCACTACGCTTGGTAGAAACGTACTAACCCCTAAACCAGCCATGTCCAACCCAAATGGCTTACTGAGCCAACAATTATGTCATAGCCAAAAATTATGGGGGTCACCACGGTTACCCCATTGTCAATGAAAAAGGTTTAACCTGATTAATGCTCTTTGTTGGGGTGGTTGAGGTGACCGCTCTTGCCCAAGCACCAAGGAGCACTACAATAAGTCACTCAGTAGTCGTGGATCGAACACCCAACCTTCCGATTGAGAGGCGGACACTCTGCCATTGAGCTAATCACTGCCCCAATGTTTATTTTTCACTGAAATGTACCTATATGTTGCAGAATTCTAACATCAGGAAATCTCATGTAAAAGCAATGAAAGACACTGGAAAATTTGCAAAAGAAGTGATTGTTTACCTTAATAAAGACTTCCGTGTTTCAAGAAATATTCGCTTATCATGGTACTTGGATCATCTAATATCACAAAATCCTTTACAAATAGATGGATTAGATTCTGAAGCAGATTCTGGTTTGCAGGTACATGATCAACTGGTATTACCAGATTTCTCTTTGTTTAACCTAATTTACAGTATTACTAGATGTTGCATTTTTGTTTTGAATTTTGCACGTATTTTGAAAGTGAAAGACATTTAACTCTTTTACCTCCTTGCTGTACAAGTTAAGAAATTTTGAAAGCTTCATAGTAATGGAAAACTCTTTAGTTGTGGATGAGAATAGATAACCTGCTTCTTCTGTATGCAAAATTTTTGTAGGGATTTTGCAACTAGTAATGGTCATGCTATCAAGACAACTGGTGTCAAGAAGGCCGTAACACCTTCAGCGCCAGGTTAATTCAAGCGGTTGGCGTTAAAACAGCCTGTTCGTATGGGGCTTTGCGTGAGCATAACTCTGGCACTGTAAACACTAGAGAGCTGTTCAAATGCTCAAAAGACTTGACAAGTCTTGTAGTTTGCAATGAAAAATAATATTTTTGGTTTGGGTTTCAGAATTTTTGTGAGTGACGTCATAAGTAGAGTGCTTTTAGGCCACTTTGGCCAACTCCATCTGGCCCTAGGCCCAAACATCTAGACGGTAGTATTTCACTGAAGTTTTTTTGTAACTAGGCTAAAATCCAAGTCTTTTGATACTACGGATGACTTGCTGGGGTTTCGGGTTCAAAAGTTATGACGTAAAGCAGGTTTTTTTAAAGGCATTTTAGGAACCCGATTTGATCCCTAGAATTTCGAATCGGGTCCCTAGAATCAGAGAAAATTATCGTCGGGTCCCTAAAATCAAAGAAAATCGGGTCCCTAGAATCAGATAAATCGGGTCCCTACAGATCCATACCGGGTTCCTGACATTGTCCTTAAAAAACCTTGTCTAAAGTAATAAAAATATTTGACTAATTAGATAATTAATTAATTTGTTTATTTTCCCTAGTTAACTATTACATAAGCTGCTTACTGTATTTTTCGGACCATAAGGCACATGTAAAATCCTTTAATTTGCTCAAAAATAGAAAGAGTGCCTTATAATGCAGTGTGCCTAATGTATGAATCTGGTTGCGCTTTCTCATCTTGAACCAATTTTATGTGGTAAACGGTGCTATTTATTTAATTGCTAGTTACTATTTTTTTGTAAACAGACCATCGTGTTGCATAATAAACCAACAATAATTGCAATGAGCAGTGTATGTGGTTCAAAGCTAGCACATGCCACAGATCTTATTACTCCGCGAGGCACCAGACTACATTGACGCACACCGAATCAAACACGCACACAACTTAAATTTTATTCTATTTGTGTCTTAGCAGATTAGGCATGTGTGATAGATTAAACTCTCTTGTATGTAATGACAAATTAAACTCCCAGTGGCGACCCTGGCACTTAGGAGTTTTTGTGAAAGAGTTGAATACAGTTTGACGTATCTAAGTTTTGCTTCATTTAATGTTCCTTATAATCCGGTGCGCCTGATGTATGAAAAAAAGCAGCTAGCATTCAATTTTTGATGCTGCGCCTTGTTATCNGGTGCACCTTATAGTCCCGAAAATACGGTATATAANTTTTTTTTTTTAATTTTATTAAACAGCTCTTTTTTGTGATTGATTTTGTTCAAATGACCATATTTGTAAACGTAGACTTTACCCATACTTAACAGGAAGCTAGATGCTCGAAATTTTAGCAACTTTGCAAAATTGGTTGAAGTTTGAAATTCGTGAATGAACTTGTTAATCAGTTCATGCAGAAGATTTGAAATCACTTTGTGAACTAGAAAGTGGTGAATCTTGGCATATTTGCTACCTTTGTGCTAGTTACATTTTCCCAGTCTTGGACTTAAAATCGATATGTTAGTGTTTCCACCTTTCAAAGGTGTGTTGAAGATGCAGTTGAAATTTGACCTTTAAAATTTAAAAGCTGGTAGTATATTATATGATACCTTGATGATGATTTGCACATCATGGTAGTTCTTTGTATTGTGAAAATTGTAAAGCATGCTTTTTTCAGATACTTGCGGTGATTCCTCCAGGAATGGGTACACATGTTATGGAAAATGGAATTACAGACAAGCTCACAATTGGTCCAGAAACGGACATCACTTTCCTTTCCAGTGGATATCGTTTTGTTTTCGCATTGGATTTGTCCTGCTCTGCTTTGCGTGTTGATACTTTTCAACAATGTGTTTTATCAGAAATGCTCCTGACAAATTTAGAGGAATGTCTTGTATCACTTATACAACCCTTTTTTGTTCCTGGGATTGCAAGTTCACTTATGCCTGTCATTTTTGTGACTGTTTTTGCACAGTGGACTTTCTCTTCCCATGCAGAAGAACAGAATGGTGCAGAACAAGTTTCCCAAGAAGTGATCATACAAGGTTGTCGTTTGACAATGGATTCAATTAAAGAAATTTTGCAAAGGGTGAAAATAATTATATATTCCACTGCATATTCTGTTCCAGAAAAGGCTACTTGTCTTCCAAAACATGATGATATGTTGCTCACTTTAATAAAGACAGGCTTACTTGCTTTAAAATTGTTGCCATCAAACACAAGCTCTGGAATTGTAGTGTTGACAGATGGAGTTGTTGGGGAACCTGAACCAGCAGCTTTAGACAGACTAATGAGCAAGTGCCAAAATGCTACAATAGCTTGTTCATTCATTCACATTAATCCATCTTCATTTCCTCTCTGTTCCTTTGGTTGTGTTTCACATCATGAGCTGATGGAGTTCATTGCTCATTCTACAAAAGGGAACTATATTAACACGTTTAATATACCTCAAAGATGTCATGAACACATGAATTTTTATCAGCATGTGTTGCTTAAGTGGTCTTTCCAAGCTCGCACCAAGTTGCCTTCTACTCTTTTATTGAATGACCTCATCAAAGAGCAGCCTTCCATAAGTCGCACTTGCTCTGAATTTGAAATAAGAAATTTGACTTTGGGTTGTGGACAAGCACCAACATTCCTAAGTCGAAAACATTCTGAGAAAGTTTTACGTGTGTCACTTCTAACAATTGTTAGCTCAAGACTACGTGAAGGCTATGAAATCACAAAGATTGTGGCTACTAGAAACTCTGTTGAAGTGCATCTTCTTTTAAGTTGGTGGAAGAATGGGACTGCTGTGGAGTACAGAGTTTCGTCACCATGGCCTGTGTCAAAAAATACAAGCAAAGTTGAAGTTCACATAACAGGGATGTATGCATTTCTGCTGGATGTAAGTCGAAGGAATCCATCTGACAGATGGACAAAATCAAGAAAATTGGTTCTTCATCGTTTTTTCTTGTTTTTACAAGACTTGCAACATGCAGATCACATGCTACAGTACCTGGTTTCTTTTAATGCAGATCGTGTTCGCTATGTAGTGTCTGATGCTGTTGCTCAAGCACAGTCCCTATTTTTTCACCCCACTGGTTCAACTCAATATGTTCTTTCGAAGCAAGCTGAGCGAACATCCAGCACCTTTTCATCATACTGGAAACCAGTTTTGTCTCTGGACATTAATATTTGGCAAAGGTGGTTGCATATTCATCAGATCCATGCAATACTGTGCAATACTGAACCTCTGCCAAAACACTTGCATGCTTTGTCTTCTGATGGTAGATATCATAGTTTGCAGTTTCAGGTTGCCTTCAGTCACCTTACCAGCATGCTGAGGGAGTGGTCCACTTTTGTGTTATTGGAAGGTCATACTTATGTAAAGTTCATATACTTGGGAGACAGTGCTGAAAAACCTTCTCATTTTTTTCTTTTAAGGCTTTCAAATAAATTTCCTTGTGTTGTGATAAAACTTGCTTTTTTAATTGGGGTTCCAGGTCAAACTCGAAAGCAATATGTTGGTGAGCTTCAGGAAAAAGTATCTACCCTTGGCCTCAGCAGTGGTGGTAAAAGAGTTCGTCATTCAAGCTCCAGAATTTCTCCTCAAGTTCGACACCACCATGCATCAGACAAGAAACCTAGTGTTCTTATTATTAAAAAACCAGTTGATCAGATCTTGATATGTCATCAACAAGTTCCAAAGGACTTTTTTGATGTTGGTTTATCATCAGATATTCAGTTTAACCCAATGAAGCCACTGAGAGAGAATGCAGGACGTTTGCGTGATATGGCTTGGTATTTAACACACAAAAGGTACATATGGTCACTGACCAACAACACGGTTACCCCATTGTCAATGAAAATGGCTTCAAGTTTACCTACTTTGCTGCTTAAACTAAGACTTGCTGAAGGTTTTTGCATTGCGCATTCAGCTCCAGGTGTTGTCAACTTGATTAAAGAATTCCCTGTCTCATCCATGTTTTCTATCTCAGATGGTTACTCACCTGCTGATGTCTCACAATATGGCTGTTTAGTTCAATGTATTGTATTTCCACCAATGGTTCGAGCCTCAGAATCCTCATCAAACAATAATGGCTCTGAGTGGGATGAAGATGATCATGAGTTGAATTTGAAATCACCCAAGGAAATTCTCCTTGCTGTGGAAGTCTGGACTGAACCTCAAAATGGTTATGTTTATCAGTCTTCACAAACGCTCTCCTCCACTGGCAGTTCCAGCAGCTACAAGCATGTGGTGGCTGATGAATCAACTGAGGTGCCTTATTATGAAGGACTTGATCATTCTAATATTGGTCCAACAATGATCGCAAATGACTCAAATTGCATTAGCAATGTTATTACACTGGAACATTTGCAGCTTATGTGTTCATCTGAGTCTGTGGACAATATTTTTCCACAATCCTTGGAGACTTTTACAGCTTTGTCAAAGGCATCACCTCATGATATATCTACATTTCAGGAAACCTTGAATTCAAGTAGTAAATGCTGCTCATTTGAAAAACCTATTGTTCAGCATTCAACATGCTTTCTACAGCATGTCGAAATTAGTGATGATGTAGTGTTTTATCCTTGTGTATTTGACTTGCAAAACTTGCTTGAGCAAAGCTCAAAAGTAAAACTTCTTTTTTTGACATTGGCTCAAGAGTCAAAAAGCGAAGATGGTCCCAACTGCAGTTTTTTCAAGAGTTATCACCAATCTCTTGAAAAGCTTTCAGACTGTGAAGTAAGTTTATCTAAACGCGATCAACAAAATATCACTGAACACATCATTAAAAATAAATCAGCTCGATTAAATGGTATGAGTGATAGTACTGGAAACTTCTGTGCTGCCCCACCACTTCCAACAGCTAACTGGAGTTGCTACCTAAAACAGGGGGATGATGGTCAGATTTTTGTAATATTTTTGCCATCATCGTACAAAGACTTCTTGTCTTGCTATGGTGGAGTAGAAGACACATCTGGTAATGACAATGCATCTTCAGAAACCAGTGCCTGCTCAAGCGGCACTGTTTTGGATCAGGCTGTGGTAGAAAACCCACATGCATTTTCTTCAAGTAGTGTTAAAACAACTTCTGTGCCATTGTCAGATGAAAAGCTGCATGACCAGGGAAGCTATCACAGACTTGGTAGACGTATATCCTTTAAACGTCTTACTTCGGTGAATGATGATAAAGATCGAACACAACATGCACAGTTTTCTCTGCACCAAAGAACTCTTCCAGTGTTCATATACAACTGTTCCATGCAAATGTTAGTAAGCTCAGCTTTGCAGAGTGTGAACAACCCAACAAGAATGAAATGGCAAGACTCATTTCAAGACCACAGGTTCATTTCGTATGAGGCAGTTGACGACGCTTCAGGAGAAGCGTACCAAACTTTTTCGCCAACAAAAGATGTTTTTGACTCATTCAAATTTTTTGGCTCTGGCGACAGAGAAGCAAGTGACCGTGATGACGTTTTTCCTCTCACGTCCAAGGAAACTTCCAAACTACAACACATGTGCAATGCTGTGGTTCAAGCATATTATCGATCTTTTGTTAAAGGTGTTTATGCAGGCGTCCAGGATTCTGAGCATGTTCAAGCACTTACAGATGATTTGCAAATTGCTGCCGACATTATTTGTCATGAATCCATTGATGAGCTGGATATAACAGATTTCATGTTGCTTCACTCACCGCAAGTAATAGAGTTCAGGAGCCAAAACTTTTTCCCCCATAGTTTTGGTAACCTTGACAGCGTTGAGCAGTCTATAAACATGGCCAGTGATTGTCAGATGGTGGACATTGTAGATACTTGTCAAAGGAGAGACAGCGCTGAGAAGTTGTCATCTATACATTCTGATGCAGAAGTTGCCACTTACACGCAGGCACAAGAATCTGCAAATTCAAGCCTGCAAGATCATGTTACTGGTGACGCCAATGTGACGAATGAAGAATCTGTGGCTGATAAAAATGGTGGAGATGCTGCTTCAAGTAAGGTTAGTATCTCTCTTCATAAAGACAGTGCTTTCACTACCGTGAGGCAGCGTTATCGTGATTCTGAATGTGAAAGAGCTATGAGTGATTGCAGTAGTTCTGATGATTCTACGGATAACAGGCATCGGAAAACATTGTATACAAAGCCACGGGAGAGACGGGTTACACAAACCATGCCCGTGAAGCAGATTAATTGTCGGAAAGCAAATTCAGTGTGTGTGCAAGGTGGATGGGACAATTTGCCAGAATTTCCGCTGGCCCTTCTCGGTAAGCAACAGTTACGACATTTTTCAGGTTCGAACGAGCAGCTCAGCAAATACTTTTGTGTGTCGTTGAAGCGTTACTGCAAACGAATCACCACAGTACCTGATCTGTATTACTGTTTTCCGTTTATTGTGCCAGAAATGAAGTCGGCTACCAACACTCCAGGTGATGTTGGCAGTGACACTGACAGTGTGTTGTTTGATTGTGTCAGTAACAAGCCTGTGCAGGATGAGAGTGAGACTCCTGAAAAATATCCGAACCGTACTTCCCCTGACAAGTCTGCTCACAGTGAAGATGATGAATTGTCAACTTCATCAGAAACTTCTTTAGAAATTAACCCGTTGTTTCTGTGCATGACTTGCACTGTTAGAGACAAGAAGACCGGAAATCAAGGAACGCTACCTGTGAATGGCCTTCCAATGGACCTTGCAGCAGTACTGAATTCATTTGAAAATCATTGCAGTTCAGTCGATTTGTCTCAACTGAAGATAACGCTTGATTTGATTTGGTTGTTTTTGCCGTCAGTAGAGCAGGGGGACAAAATCAAAATGGGCGATAACTGCGACGGTTGTGAAGTTCCTGAAATCTCTGAGCTTCCTCCTGATTGCCTTTCCTGCGCTGAAGGTATAAGGAACTGTATTGCATGGCTGGTCGAAGACGAGATTGTATCTTCTTTACGAACATGTGAACAGGTAAATGCAGACACCCTCAAACGAGTAACCGCACACATTGAAAAAACCAAGGCGAGAAATTGCAGGGTGGAGTCTGTTCCTCTGCACTTTATCTTTGGAACAGAGAGCAGTAAATCTTTGTTCACAGAAGAGTTCGAGCGTTTGCGCTTAAAGAGGTATAAACTCAAAAAAGAAAATGATTATTATTATCTGAGTTTGGAGAGCACTTCATTTCTTCCTATTGCTTGTGATGATAGAAAATCTGTCACTGAAGATAACAGTGCAACCCTACCCACTGATTTCGAAATTCAGCATATTGATTCTGATGAGCGGAAAAAGCAAAGTGCGTGCAGTTCTCCAGCTCGCGAACCTGTACCGGAAACAAATTCAAAAAGCACGTCTGGTTTGCGGCATGGTCGTCAAAGTTGCATTTCGTTGTATCACAGAGAATACGATACCTCCGCCGATTGCATTCACAAAGCTGCTTCTTCCACTGAATTACGGTCAGGAAGTGGCATTGGCAAGCGGTCAAATTCGATTTCCTATATGTGTTCTGAAGCAGCAACGAACTACGGAAAGGGAAACAAGGAAAATTTGAGCAAGGGGAGGCCATCTCCACTGCATTCTGTTTCTGGTAACCACACAACCGAGGCTATTTTGTCTCCAGCTGGATTTCACCCGCCTTTGCAAAATTCGTTAAGTTGTGGTAGAGATCCATACTCTTCATTGACTTTAAACAAGGATTGCACAGCTTCTATGCCCGCAACGCCAGTGAATTTTTCTGCTGGTGATAACACATCCACTTTTTGTTTCCCTCCGAGTAAAATTGAGCCAGACAGTGTTCACCGTCATTCAAATGCGTTTGCAAGAGACTTGATCGCTAGTCCCTTGTCTGACAATTCACCACGTAACTTAAGTCAGACCAGTTGGCTGGCATCTGGGTATGAAGGTGAAGTGAGTGATACAGAAGATGAAGATTGCTACCTGCAATCTATACAAGATGCAAGCAGCCGATTGCCCAGTTTTTGGCTCATTGTTTTATTAAAAGATGATTGCGCAAACGTTTACTTTCACAGGCGAGGAAGTGCAAGGGTTTTAAAAGCCGCCAAAAAAGACCATGACTTTGTGTTTCAAGAGATTCGCGGAAATCTGCTTTCTGCTTGTCGAAGTGTAAACCAAACGTTGCTGCTAAAGAAACTGCATGAAAGTCGTCTCTGTCATTCACTGCTGGTTGAGGAGCCAGTGGAAGAAATATGGAGAAGAGATGATCTCTCTATAGTTTATCAACCAGCTCTTGGATCTGATGAATACGGAGTTGGTGAAGACATGCGTGAAAAAACTGACTACCTGGCAGCTAAATTAAATTTTCGACCGGGGCACTTCGAATGCAACTGCGTTCTGCAGCAACACATTGCTTTGCATCACCGAATTGCTGGCGCATCCTCTTCGACAAGCTTGTCCAACGCCTGCCCTTCTGCTTTGGCAACGGTTAGATCTTTTCTAAAAAATTTTGCTGTTGTTAAACAGAGAAACATGTTCGTTTTTCAAATGGAAGATGGCGCTATTTATTATTGTCGAATGCACGCAGAGTCACGGAAAAGTGAGCCGTCCAGTCGAAGGACCTCTTTGCTTCCCCCTGGCGCAGCGTTGGACCAAGTATCTTCATGCCTTCGGGAATCAAAGGAGAGCGTACATTCATACACGGATGGTGAACCAAAACTTCACTTGTGTTGGTATGGAGTGCACAAACCAACTTTGCCGCACAAAGCGGAGATAAAAAAAGTTGAAGAGAGCATTAAGCGCAAATTAGATGAAGCTGTTCTGGAATATATAACAGTCATGCTAACCAGAAATCAGATGTTCAAACTTACACCTGCAGACGTCTTACTAATTCAGCCAAGAGAATGCAGAGATTTCTATGCATTACCCAAAACTCCTGACGAAAGCTTTTTATTCTCTGTGCCATTCGCGGCTGTAAATGAGGCAACTCTGCCTGCCTTTTTGTTTTATTTGCATCAAAATCTCTTGCAAGTTGCTGTTGTGCCTCGATACACTGAACCTTCAAAACTGTCCGGCTACTTTCTTTCATACCATGCGACCGACAAGAACGATGCAGCTCAGTCACTCGGTCGATTTCCTGGAAAAGCTGCCTCGACTCCCAGCAGTATCTACCTTTACATCAGCTCTAAAGATAAAGGACGTATTGGTCAGGGTATTGGCTGCATATTTTTGGATGTATCTTGTGCAAAAGAGGTGAAATATCCCACTGATGTCTCGCAACTTCGTGACTACAGCGTTCTGCTAGAAAAAACAACTGTTGAACAGCTTCCCATAAATTTAAATGGTGATGACGCTCTTGAAAATCAGTCTACTGCCGTGTTTCATGTCTGGATAACTGGGTTTTTGAAAACAGACGAACTTGCATCGAAGTTTCTGTTGACCCTTCGTCACGCCGTTTGCGATCTCTTCATGGAGCAGTTGCTGTGCGTGGAGCTGTTTAAAGTCTCTGTTGTTCGAAAAAGCGACAGCATGAGGAACTTGTTCGACTCAACGAACAGTGAGAACTCAAGCGCAACTGTGTTTACCATCATACAAGCGAGGCTGAAAGCGGGAGTTGGATCAAGGTCCACCGACTCCAAATCATCTGATTCTGAGTCAGCTCGTAGAGGCGAACTGGATGAGGTGTATCATGACCTTCTTCCCGCTTTGCTAAAGCATATGCACTCTCTCGGTTGCCCGTCTGTGTCTGAGAAAGAATACCACTTCAACAGTCAAGTATGCTTAAGAAATTCCATGCGGAACTTCGTTGAGATTTTCTCATCTTGCTTTCCTCAATCGCACGTGCTGCCGTTCACCAAGCTTCGTGAAAACAAGGGTTGGTTCGAGATTCCTGGTGCATCTGCGGATGTTCAGCTACCTGGAAAATACCCTGCCTGGCTTCTAGTGTGCCAAAGCATTTCTTTGAGCAAAAAGAGCCGAGGTTCTTCCCTTTCTGTAGAATCGTTGAAGCATCATAATAGCAGCATGCTGAAATTTCAACCGCACGATTCTTCCATCAAACCAGACTTGAGCCCCTGTCCTCAACATGCTTTGATAACATCCTCTTCCTACATTCCCCGACAGCATTTTGCTCTCGCCGTGTCACACGGCAGCACTGTCACTGTGTATTTGTACAACGTAAATAGCGACAAATCCAATACACTCTACAAAGAGTTAGCCCAATGCTGCAAGTTCCACAATGCGCGGCACAGTATGGTGCAGGACATAACCTTTCAGAAGCTAGGCTTGTTTCAACATTTTCAAATCAATCAGAAAACTTCAAGTCGATCTTCTGAACCGGGTTCGTTTTCGGTGGATAGTTTAACGAAGCATTCCACTGTGCCCGACATTGGAAAAATGAAACAAAAATTCACTTTCGTCGACCGTCATCTTTCTGAGATGTACCTCGACTTCAAACCCGAGGACCAGTGGGATGCAGATGCGGAGGGATGTAAGGACAATGCTACTCTCTATGGTTTGCAATGCACTGCCATAGGCAAACAAAAATTTAGAATGAATGAGGAGAGCTTGCTTTTGTCTGGCTTGGCAATGAAATGTCACCAACCATCGCATAGCGTTTGCACTGTCAGCAGATCTGTTATGTCAGTGCTAATGTCTTGCGCCAGGTTAGTGCATTCTGAATCCTCGCCTATTCTCTTCAGCTCCTCTGCCAGAAAGCGGCTGACAAATCCTTTTGGACAAAAAAAGTTGCGGCAAAGGCCAACTTCAGGTTCCCGAGGTGAGAAAGCGGATAGCAAGTCGTCAAAAAGTTCTTTTTTGGGCTCTTATAGAAAGAAATCTGGCGATTCTCTGAGCAAGTTGGTGTTTGGCAAGGATGTTGATGATGGTTCTAAAATCTCTTGCGACTCACAAGAGTACAATGTGGATTATTTAGCTGGAGCGTTCTATCAGTTATACTTGGACCAGTGGAGGGGATTTACCCTATTGGAAGTGGACCAACCGAGATCTGACCAACCTCAAAGGCACTATTCCCGCACAAAGTATCTTTTCCGGCTTTCGTCTGGCTGCATTGCGTTAATAACATGCTCTTTTCATCCAAACCATTTTCAGACGAAGCTTTATGTCGTCGACCTGTCTCAGCCTGGAGCTGCTGTAGGATATTCAAGCAAACCCAAACTGCACGTCGGTTTCACAAATATGTGTGAAAATGTGAAGAAAGCACTTAAAACAGCGCCTTTCACACTGAACCTTCAACTTCATGAGATCAAGCTGTACCTCAGCGGTATACACTCAACATTGCCGGCGAATACTCCAATCTGCTCCATTTTGTTAGCGTTGCTAGAATCATATGGTCCTATTCTGAAACATGTCTCTCATCACCTTTTACGCAGATCTGTAGCCATTCCTTGTCCGGATGTTTTGCCTCATGAACTGTTCAGTTTCATTGTTGATAATTCGGCTCAGTTTAATTTGAAAGTCTTGGAAAGGACAACTGGCCTAGCTACATCGAATCGGGCGGTGATGTGTTCCACCATGCCTCTGAGTACCCAACACGCCGAAGGTTGTCGTGCCACGAATCACGACAGCAAAGATGCTTGTTTAGTGATTTTCCAAGGTGTTAGAAGTGCTGAGGATGCGTTGATGCTGGATTACTACGTTTTGTTCACTCAGAAACCTGTGCAGCCATCCTTGCCTCCAGTCGAGTCGGAGAAATCCAGGAGCAGAAGATTTTCAGAAAAACCGGATATCAGCATCGTGAAGAGCGCTGTTGAACTGCACCGGCAAGCCATGAACTTAAGTTCGGCCTTGTCAGCAGACGTCGAGGATGCTGACACCCACGACGCTTCATGCTTTGTGTACTGCGAACAACGCAGAACTGAAAGTTACTTGGCCAAAATTGGTGCAACTGCCGAGGTTGAGTGCTATCGCAGCCGTTTGTGGCAAAGGCTGTTGCTGACAAGCTCTGAGAAAGCGTACGGTAACGCTTTGACCTTGGCTGAGTTCGAAAAGCTTCTGCAGTTGATGCAAGCTGTAGACGCTTCCCACCATGACGAACACTTAGCCCATCTGCTGTCAAAGCGCAACAGGGGAAAGCAAGGCCTGAGTTTGCTGAAGAGGCTATTGAGGAGGTTTGCTAAGACCTCGTCGCAGTTTGTCAGTGCCGATGGACAGAGACATTGGTTGTGCGTTCTGCACCCAAACCTTCACTGCATGGTGACCGTTTATGTTGACACCGCGCAGAAAGATGTTTTCGTAAATACCGTGCAGCCTTTGGAGCAAAGCAAATATGTTTATGCTGATTTTATACCTGACGCACTTGCAAATTTGCTGCAGTCAGTTTTAAACGAGGTGTACGTCGATTTTTGGTCTTCGTGGTGGTGAACATGTTTGCCTTCAGTTTGTTTTTGTTTCTTTTTCGTAATTTTCCGTTAGTGCAGTGTTGTTGCGTTTTGCAATGTGAAACGTTCTAGCCAGTAACAAATTATTAAAATTGTTACACATTGGCAACGACAGCTAATGTTTCAAGCTTACTTTGAAAAAAAGCTTGCGATTTTCTCGTCCATAGGGGTGAAACTATTTCGTGGAATCCCGGGTACTAATACTTCATTGGTGTAGTCCTTGTGAACAGACCACGTGTCGAAATTTCATTCCATGTACAACTTCAGCGGCCTGTAAAAAGTGTTTGAAAGCTGCGTTATTGTACGATTGCGATACAGTGTATTGGTTTGCTCTGCGGCTAAAAGTACTGTACGGTTGGCCTTCCTGGAGCCACAAACTGCATTTTGCAATCCTACGGTGTATGCTGACTGTTCCTGCGATTGCTTTTCTTTAATCATGGTGTAGTAACGTTTTCAGAGTTGTGTTTTTTTTCTGTTTCGAACCGTGTGTGCGATGTGTTTTCTTCACGTGCTGTCTACTCCTTAAAAACACATTACGACTGTCAAAGTAGCATACTGTAATTGCGTCAGATATGCTTATTCTTGTCAAAAATGTGTCGACCGCCAATCGTTACATGCAAGGTTCAAAAACATGAACAGTGCGTTTTTGTTTGTGAAGACTTGTAATTGTTTGTAATCAGTTTGACTGCGTATAAATTGCAAAAATCTGTACATCCTTTTACGCAAAAATTAGTGCGACGTCTGGTCGAGCCAACTGGTGGTAGCGCAGTTCAACTGCTTCCTAGATAACTTAAAAACCGAGGCTTACTTCATTGTTATATTTTTTGTAAGGATTGATTGCAGGTCTTGATGTGAATAATTTGTTTTTCTATTTTGTGCATTATTTACTTGTAATGACGATGCGTCTGGAATTGCAAAAACGCGCTCATTCGTTCGGAAACGATTCACTGAACTAAGCAGCGAATATTCCAGTCGCTTGAGGCGGCTGTTATTGGTTTCTCGGCTGTCAGGGTCAATTTTTTACTAAAAAGAGCTAATTCCTCATCGAACTGTTGTACCAATGAAAGGAATTTTCAAAACTTGATGTTTCGAACTTGTTTTCGTTACAAATGACCTTATTTATCTGGAGTTGATACTTTTTCGGGTTTGATCCTCGCAATTTGGCACAAAAACAAGACTCACGATGCAATGCTGAGTTTTACAGCAGTGTCCGAGATCGTCTGAGAAAACTCTTATGTCTACTGACTTCATCCGAATTTAGCGAATCGGCCGAAAGAACCGAATGCGTTAAATGCGTTGTTTCTGTTCATTTTTAAACATAACATTCGGCGGTTTGCAGGCCCGTAGCCATGAGGGGCATTCGGAGGCAGTTCCCCCCAAATTTGTTGTGCCCAGAAAATTATGTATTAAAACATAATAAAAACAAAAATCTTGCCTCAAAAATTTATTTGCCCCCCAAACTTTCAAGGCTCGCTGCGGGCCTGGCGGCTTGCCGAATCGCAGAAATGACATTCTAGTCCAGCTATGTCCAACCCGCGGGCAGCATGCGGCCCAGTTTAGGTTTTCGCTATAGTAAAAGTATCCTCCATGACAACTTGTCCTTATTTTGATAATCCTGAATTTGATATTCTTGTTGCAGGCGGTCCTTAGTGCCACTTCATCACGTCTGTTGCCTTTGGAGTAGGATTCGAACGCTTTCAGTACATTAGCTTTAGCTATATTTAGTTTGCTAAGATCAAAGTAAGTCATTCAATGTGCTGCCCTCATGTTATTAAATTGTGCTGTCCTGGTTAAGATGCAATTTTTGGCTCAACAAACCATTTGGGTTGGACATAGCTCTTCTAGTCGCTGCGTTACATTGCTTACTGATTGTTAACAATCCCAGCTGCAGCAATACCGTCTTAGAAAAGAATGAATACGTTCTACTAGAACGACGCTTCTCGGAGAGGTGGGACTTCTTAGGACTGCGAACTTCACTGTCAGATAATAGCTGATTTTGTGTACCCAGTATACTTTGCCTTTGCAAAAAAGCACAGCAACAGCGCTGTCTGACTGCAAACTAGATCATATGACATCAGATGCTGGCGTTCATGCAAGAGACTGGCTTTGCTTCTGAAGGTGTAAAAACGATTTCTTTGTGTAAGGGGCCTGTGGCGTAAAAAGATGGGAACCGCTGCTCTGAGGCAAAAACGTTGGCCGGCTCTTGCGACTTTGCCTATCGGACACATTTAACGAATTTTCATAGCACATTTCAACAAGTAAAGTGTAGTTCGTTGCCTTGCTAAAGGCAACTGTGCCAAATCTTTACGTCTGTAAATGGTTTTGTCGTTTATAAACGAAAATGAAATCGAGCAAACAATTTGAACATGTGCAAAGGTTCTGTTCCCGAAGGCAATTTCCTCAACGCAAGCTTCCCGTGCCGGGACTGCTTCCCTAGTTTGTACTTCAAAAATTTTCCCAAACACTGTCGTTGCTTTTGTTTCTTGGTGTAATATATATTTGGTTTTGGTGTCCGTTATCTTTTGAGTATGAAGTTGTATTTAAAAACCGTTGTGACACTATTTCTCTGTCTGCTTACTTGGCAGTTGTTCACTGTTTTTAATGACAACGAACACGAATTTTGAAACGATCTGAGTTCAACGTCTATCATGAATTTCATCAAATCGTTTGCAGAGGTTTTCAATGACGTTTGTAGCAAAGCGAAGTCTTGTTCTTGATGTGAAAGTGAAATAAGTTTTGGACTTGATAGCGGGCTAATGACGTAAAGGTATTGCAATAGCCTACGGTGGGTGGTGATCAACAGATTTTATTTGTCACGGTTGTCAAGCAGTGTACTGTACGTGTGTTGAAAACATCACGCTCGTCGAGACGCAGCAAAAGGCGTTGGCCTGCTGTCAAATAGAAGAAGATACCTCAATCCATGGGTCACCAACATGGTTCCTGTGGGCCTGTCCTGACAATAGCATAAACATGATTAGCTTCTCCACACTGATGAATATCTTTAATTTTTATTAATGATAACATCATTCAAGACAATTTAAGCAAATTTTTATTTCACAAGTCTGTATCTAACTAGTAGCCCTTTGCATGAATCTGTACCAAGAAGTAGCCCTCACAGGGTCGTCGCCAGCGGGGGGGGCCAGTGGTGCCCGGCACCCCCATTTGAAATCGGTACCCCCCATTTCACGTTTGGCCCCACGGTTGCTGCATACATCCAATACTGTATTTTAAAAATGTGGCCTCCCCTGCTGCTAAATCCTGGCGACGGGCCTGAGCCCTCAGTTTCAAAAAGGTTACCCTGTATGAATCATAGGAGATTAGTTGTAGTTCCAAAGTAATGTTGACCCTGGCTATACGTGTTCATCAATGTGGAGAAGCTGATCATGTTTCTAGGAAAGCTCTTACTCAAATGCTCCTTTGATCTGTGGCGACACTGTTCACTATGACATGACATCAAAAGCAAATATCTTTAACGATATTTTACCTCCATTTCCACCGCACCTGACTCCATGCTGTCTAAAAACTTCCTAGATTTCATATGTGTACTGATTTATGCATTCCTCTCAATCGAGCCCCTTGATGTTTACCATGTTGATCAAACTGAATATAGACAACTGGCAATATGCTGCCCAGTCAATCGCTGAAAATCAATAAAATAATTTATTATAAACATACAATAAAACAAAAATATTGCCCCTCTAAAAATGTATTGTTCCCTCCAAACCTCAAAACCTGGCTACGGGCCTGCCGCTAATCCTAAACTCACATTCGATTAGAGCCTGTATCTGCTTGCGACGCGAATTTCACAATCAGCAAAATGCGCAGCACACCTCTGCGGTGCACTGCAAGCACTTGCGTCCTGCACTACAGTTACTTGTTAACTTACCGTATTTATTCGAATATAACACGCACTCGTATATAACGCGCACCCTTAATTTTTGAATGAAAAAACTGTTGAAGACATGTGGTTGTAACAAAAC
>JGI24021J15306_10001151_pt1 | contig 24700 bp, 11 predicted proteins | sample Ectturendosymbi1_FD_15306 | JGI IMG/M metagenome (IMG submission 15306) | reverse complement strand
TGGCCTTTTGACAATATCAGTCCATGTGGCGAGACAGGTTTCCACTAGGACCGAGCAAGGCTGTGGCCTTTTGACAATATCAGTCCATGTGGCGAGACAGATTTCCACTAGGACCGAGCAAGGCTGTGGCCTTTTGACAATATCAGTCCATGTGGCAGAGTCTCAATTTACTTCAATGGCTAAACTACTCAAAGGCAGTGTAGACCAAGGAAGGAGTTCTCAGTTCATAAGTAGAAAAGTGAACTGAACTGGGTAGCTGAAATCGCAGCTTATATACCCAAATTTGCTGGAAAATCCCTAATTAATCATTTATTGATTACTAACTGGACATTGCCTTATAAGGTTTTATGGGGTTGTTAGTCGTGATTCTTAATTACATCATTAATGAAAAGTTCTCTGTACTTTTCCATGACATCATCCTTTTAGGCCTTCTTTAGCTCTGCTTGTTTGTTTTCTTTGTTCTTCGCTTTTTGCTGTTCTAAATCAAATTTTATTTGATTTAATCCGTATACAGTTTGTCTTTAGATTCCAGACAGATCTGTCTGGAATTTTGTCTTGCTTTGCAACGCTGTAAAAACGTAATGTTTTGTCTGTCACGTTTTTCGTGCTTGACTGATCACAGCCTTTGGGTTGCAGGTCGGCATGTCTTATTCTTGTCGGTGGACGTTTGGACTTTGTTTTCTTTTAATGAAAGCAACATTTAATATGTACAGACCATAATGTGTCTGCTAAACTGTATAGTTGATGTACATTTTTTGCAACTTGGTGATTTATTCGGTTGGTTTTCAATATGCTGTAACAAATGACGTCTTATCTGACTCACAATATTGTGAAATGCTATTTTTTGTTCAGTTCTATAAAACTAACAGTAGCAGAAGGAGTGACTGATTAATGAGACACACCATCTCCTGAGAGGCCATGCATGCACAAGTTGCCACAGAAACTCTACAGCAGATGAATCATGTCATTGCGGGATTGAAAACTGACCGAAAAATAGGTCGACAAAGATTCTGTGTGAATGTTGCTTAATACCAAAATGCGAGTAAGACTTGGAGAAGTTGATAAGCATGGTAATAGTTGGAATGAATACACATGCATGGGCGTCGGAAGAGGGTGCCGGGAGGGGAGGTCTTGGCTCCCCATGGATTTTGAAATTTGATATTTTCCAAAAAAAATTTTGTAGAAAAAAGTTACTCTTTGTTTCGAAGTTGGTAAAACGAAATGTCACCACTGTTGGCTCCCTTGGAGTGGCATCGCCAAGGACTGCAACACGCAAAACACTTATTCGATTGGGACCAGACTGTGTGAAAATGCTCGGACACAAGTGTAGTATTTTTCCAAGCAGACGTGTTCTTCTGGTCAAAAGAAATAACAAAAGGTCACCAGGTATTAACAGCAAAACCAGTGACTGCCTGTCCAGAATTTGTTTGTACTGTATTACCATAACCTTCAGTAACGTTTCTGCTGGTAACTGTTTTCTGAATCGTCTGAATCTGTGATTGTTGATTTTTCGTTGATTTTCTGAAGGTAAGAACGCTGATTGTAAAAACTACCAGATTAACCTACTCAAATAAGTTTGGTATATTCTAGTTTTGTATGCTGGATATATTTCATTTTCCAGTCAACCTGAGGCACACCAAGGCAATTGTAAATATTAATGTGTAAAAATGAACAGAAGCCGGAGCTGGAGTCATGTTATAGAAAAAGAGCTCCGAGGTCGGAGCAGTGTCATTTTTACGACGGCTCCGCAGCCTTGGTTGTAACAAGCTTTGCGAGATGTGACGGGTGATTCGTCAGAGCTAACTGCAGTAATCTTGTTTACACAGAACAATGGCTATTACCACGTTTTGGCGTGAGCCTGACAAGGTAAACGTGACTCATGCAAATACTTCAATAAGTGACTCTTATAATGTAGCCTGCAGAGTGCATACCCAGCATGACGCCCCGGTGAGCAATGGGATTAGAATGCACGTTTTTGTTTTCTTTCTGAAATAAAAGCAACACCCATGGGAAATTTGAAAGCAGTGGTAACAAATGCTAAAAATTCTTTAAGTGTTTGATAATTCGTCACGCCTCTTAAAGTTGCCATAAGACAGCGGAATCCTCTGGTCACAAAACTTACACTTGTCAAGCTACGTTTCTTGAAGGTCCTCATGGACGCGAAAGGGTCAGTCATTTGCATGACTTTTCAGCATACTTTCATAACTCCAAATTGTATATTCGTTCGTACATTTATAAGCAAAGTTTGAGAACAAGTGCACAGATAAAAGTTATTCAAACATCATCCGCTGATAGTGCAAGCAGAAGAATAAGAAACAAACAATAACAATATGGAAGGAATAATACTACCACATCTAAATATGGGGCAACCATAAGTCTGGATCTAAGTCAATACACGTGAACTCCTTACAGCACTGTTCCCGACAAACAAATCTACGCTATGTACGTCTACCCCTACCACCAGTAATCAAAATGTTGAACTTGAACCACGAGCAGCTTACAAATAAGCAGCCCAGATCAATCGGCGTTGGCAAGTACCAAAAATTTGCACTCAAACATGTGTTTGACACAGCAGCGATTGCTTCACATTTGCCATATTTCCCAACCAGCTTTCGATACGCGCCAATATCCTCTCTTGCACACGTTATCTAAAACGTTGCTACATTTCGAGAGTAAAAAAGGTTAGTAACGTTTCGAGATCTTGCCTTTAGAACACACTAGTATTCGCTATTTAGCTACAGTACTTGTGACAGCACAATGTTACCAATAGACAAATCGCATGGAAATGTTAAAGAATCGTGCTCTTGCGCAGGATACGGCCGCCACTGCATTTGTAGCGGCAGAAATGGTTGATGTAAAGAGCACGGCGCTTTCAGCGATATTCTGGATTCTGCAACGTATTTTCCGTCGACTCACTGTCCTCCGAAAACAGCGCCTAACGCAACTTCAGAAAGTTATTTGACCAACATCACTTCCACAACGCGAATACTATTTACACACGAAAATGCAGTATTTTCATACATTCTGCACATAGAATGCATACAAAACACGCGAAAACTGAGAACACTTCAGTAAGGGTGAGAGTGGATTTGTAATAAGGTGATCCCAAACAGCCTGCCGGATCACTAACGCGGTTTGGGGATATAAAAACATTCCATCAGGAGTTTACAAAATAGTTTTTTATAAAAAAAGTGACCAGCCGCATTACAGACATTAAGCCAAGATGAAGTTACTAAGTTATAGCCGTAAGACTTAAGTTTAGAAACATTCCAGCAAGAACGGGACAATTACTGGAAGCTTTACAACTTAAGCAACGTTAAATTCAAAAACTGCAAAACGGAAATAAAACGCCGCAAGCTCTTATTGTGCCAAAAACTTACAATGCATACGAGAAATTAACAAACAAAAATCATCCAAAGCAAATGAACCGAACCATCAACCGTCCAGACGTTGGTAGTCGCTTCGCATGAGACCTGGAATGAAAAACGAAGAAGCATTTAACTTCACGACGAGAGTTGTTTTCACGACAAAACGCAAAGTGCGCCAAGATTTTTTCCCGATCATCCGCAACATGTCGTTATAACTCTTCATTTTGTAGCAAAACTTGTAAACGTTAACAACTAAAGATTACGCTGTTAATTTTTCACAGTCAGTAAAATTTATGGGACACCTGACTAGATAAACTCTCGTGTTTTTTTCGGTGCCCCGGCGTTTGCTGTTTTAGAGAGCACATCTGGCGCGATGAACTCAGTACCGCTACTTAAATCACCTATCTGTGCGGCCATGACCATATTGAATACGTACGTGACACTTCTCTGACGTGTCAAAAAATAACAGCCGCAAGTTTACCATTACGCTCAAGTCATAACTTCAATCAGCAAAAACTCATCGAGCTGCGCAAACGCTAAAACACACCAATTAGGTTCAAGATCATGCGACATGCATGCGTGATTACATATATCGGCACCACGCAAAAGTATATTCTATTTCACAACTACGATAAATTAAAAGTATAATGTCGAACAGCATGAGCACGGATTTCATTCCAGCAGTCGTATCTGCAACAAGCATGAACGAACAGCAAATAAAGAGCTTAGTTTACAACTGCAAAGCTGCGTTTAATCATTGACCAAATGCAGTTAGTGCCAGGAAGCTTTATCTGTCACCTGAGTAAAAAAAGCAGCATTCGCGAAGCAACAGCTTTGCAAGCGCAGTTTTACTGGTATTGCGATCGGAAATCCCGAGCGGAATGTGCGCAGAGCTTCGCACTGTGGCAGCAAGCAACAATAGAGTTCACATGCCATGATCACTCTATTATTGCTTGTTCGCGCCATATATATGTATTGTTCTTTACGCACATCCCGTTCGTGGTGAATCACACAATCAACGCAACACCACCGGAGAGGTTGCAACACTGGTAATGCGACTGTTCCTCAACAAAAAGAGGACATAACTATTCCGGAAACTAAATTACCCTATGGAAAAAAGCTAACACTATAATACAGCAAAACTAAATCTTGCATCCTTGAAAGCAAGATGACAAGGAAACAAATGTTATTTCTTAGTGAAAAACTTAAGGAAATAATTCCTGTTACTGGCGAAGGATCAGTGGAATGCTACTGGTAAAAAACTAAGGCTATAAGTAGACCACGCCTGTTTACGTTAGGGTATTGACAAAACATTCAAAAAAAGGTTGACAAATCGTCTGCTCTTTATTTACACAACCAAAACTGTGGATTTAACCGACAGAGAACCACTGTAGTATCACTGTGGCAAACCAATCAAGATAAACAATATGAGAAATGACTGAAGCCCACATGCCAGATTACATGCATGAATAAATGTTCTATCAGACACCACCGTATTGGGTATCTTGATCAAGTAAAACAAATCAAAACGAAATAAATTAATCATACTTAAACAAAACTGCAGGAAACCGGGAACTCTACTCGACAAACACCGCGCGATCTGACCAGTTCTAAAAAGTCACTGCTCCTCTACCTCCCAGAATGTGACGTGTCTAAAAACAACTAAAGAATTTACGAAATGAACTTGAAGCTTGACAAAGAGGTTCGACAACCGGCGGACGACACTGAACATGCAAAAGGGATGATGAAGTACTGGAGCAAAATAACTTTTTTGACTGAACCTCAACAGAATCGCGCAACAGCAGTGGGACAACTGGCGGGCTAGAATGAATGCTGTGTTTTTCCAATTAAGCTTGCACCAAAGTCCATAACAAAATTTCAGTTCTACGTACAACAGAACATCCAAAATAAGCGTGGATCTACATCATACACAGAAAAAAAAATTGTTTGCAATTAAAAAAAAAACATTTTTTGTAATCTACATAGTCTGACACCCAACATCACACTGCTTTAAAAATAGCAAACTAACCTCAAGCACTGAAAAAAAACTTTTCTTAACGCTTCTAAATAAATAGAATTTTACGAAACAATCACATGTTTTGGATTATCGCAAGCCCTTGACAGTAAGTCAGTCGTGTTCAAAAAATTTTTAACTCTTCCGAGATCAAATACTGCTATACATGTAGTGAATACTTTTAGCACCGAAATTAGTGTAGTCTAGCAACCTCGGTCAATCCATCACACATGCAACACGCTCTTTTTACAAAGCGAAGAGCATTGCATGCACGGCTGAAGAAACCATAAAGCCAATGCAGCTGCTGACTACGCAGACAGTGCAGAAAGAGCTAATCAAATAACGCCAGTGCATGCAGCAGGCGACTAAAAAAGTTCACGATAAATAAACCAGAACTTTGCATAGACCCCTTCCACAACCTTACAGGGCAGGCTATGCGGACGGATCGTCAAATCTTTGGTAGCCCTTGTTACTTCCGACCAAACCTGCCAAACAAATGGCGAACTCACAATTGGCAAGTCGGGTCGCTCGAGCCGGAGGCCTCGAAGCCCACATAACAATCGAAAACATTGCGAGCGAACAACTGCAACGGTTGGGGAATCACGCATGCAAGCAAGCAAGCAACTACCTTGGAAAACACTTGAAGTCTCGCAGACTCAACACTTGATTCGTTGCACTTTGCAGTGCTTCAGATAAACGATCGCTTGTGGCAATTCGCGATGTTAAATGAGTAGAAAATCATGCGCTCGACAGGAATCAGACCGAACAAGCATGCACGACAGATCATCTACACAAGCTCAGAAACAACTCGTTACATTCAGGAGTAGGACTCGTCGTTTTCAAACTTTTCGTAAGCGGGAGAAGCACCACCCAGTCCTGTCCAAAAGAATACGTGCCACAAAGAAAATATCCACACGAGCAGGTTTTTAGAACATAATCACTTAGAAAAGAAAAACAAAAAAGCATAAACGCTGTTTTACGCAACGCATAGCGCACAAGTGTAAAGGCAAATAATGCAGCGGAATAATGCATGGTGCCATGCAATTTTAATTTAATATATGGCTGTATTGGACGATTTCAATTACTTAAGTAAATTCAGTTGAAAAAAAACTGTTTTGACCACACAACATCATTACGCTTCTCAGGAAAACAACACGTTTCTGCGAACGAAATCATGCGGAAAAACAAAAATAAACTGAGGGCATGTCATTCACGCAAAACGACTGTTGCGAGAACAAAACGGCTCACCGTATTTCCTTCTGATTTCATCGTTGCGCCGTTGCCGGTCAGCACGCCTACACAAAAAAAACATTTGAAATTAACCGTCCCATGTCCAACGATTTATTCTCAACGGGAATACTGCTTAAGACCGAATCTTCATATATTCTGGCGTGCACATATTACAAAAAGATTGCTTTATACATGAATAGCATGTTGCAGTTTATCATACTGTACTTTGAAGCTTGCTTATATAGAACACTAGGAATTTCTCCTTTCTAGAAGTTGATCATATAACATTAAAGCATTGATGTTTGCTATTGCGGAGGTTTGATAACAATCTATTGCGATTGTTCGTATTGTGAAATGTATGCTCATGTTTTTTACTGCACTGTGCACTAAGTGTGGCTTGAAAGCTAAATTAAAACACATGAAGAAAAATCTTCGATCTAAAATAGTGCTTTGAGGGCATGCTGGACAGAAGTGACTCAAAGAAAGATGAACTTTGTCTTTATTTCTTCGCTCCATTGCCATGCTACCTTTTTGGCATGGATGAAGAAATAATGAAAACAACATTGCCCAATTTGGTCAGCCGTCGTAAGGGCCAAGAACCACCGAGCCACAAAAAGAAGGTAATTAAACAGCACGACATCCCACAGTGAACTGATCTGTAAACATTAGCTTGTTTGCTGAAAGTGTAGGTCAGCGGTTCTCAATCTCAACCTTTCATAGTTCGTTGCCCCCTTAACGAGACCACCAACACCCGTGCGTGGCCTCCTGCCCTTCAATTCAAAACGTAGATTTCGTTTAAATAACGCATATTTTTCACACCAACCAAGGTGAAGGCCTACCTGACTCCGGTTGAGAAACTCGGGCGCAGGTCATCTATTTATGCCTGCCCTAATAACTAAACTACGATTGGCTGATCCGCAACTATCGCTGCTTGTGGTGGACACAGCAAATGAATACATGCACTCAAGTAGACACATCAAGGGACTATATACCGCGTCGTACTACGAATTTAGTTGTGGAAGGCAGGAACTTTACTAATAAGAGGTGCGAACAAGAGTTAAGTTGAAGTTCTACAAATTGACAGAATTTACTGATGGGTACATCGTGTTCACAAAGCGACAACCGGCAAAGATTCAGGGCAGTGGCAGTTTTTGTTAAACGGACAAAGCAAATCGAGTCCATGGGTGATTAAGCGGAGCACCGAAGATTGAAAAAGCAAAAATATTATTTCAACGCTAACGAGTTGACAACTCTTAATTTCGTAGATTATTGTAGCCTCTAAGACCTAAGCTAGAGAAGGTACTGAGTCAACGCGAAACTGGAAGCTTCATAGATAAATTCCACGAACTGACTCCAACCAACAGCCTGATCAAAAACGTCATGAGCGCAACGGATGACGTTAGTGATTGCCCACTAAACGCGTCAACCGTAGTACAGTGGATTTTTTAAGTACAGGCTTCAACGCAAGATACGAGGCACCAGACCACTGTCGATGGGCAATTCGTACATTGTTGAGAAGTATTTGCTGAGCCTAACGCTCTTCAGCAGCTATGTCCAACCGAAATGCATTGCTGGGCCAAAAGTTAAGTACTTTCTTAATGAGGCCGCACACTGAATGACTTACGTTGTTCTCAGCAAACTAAAATTTTGCTTAAGCTACTGAAACCGTTCGAATCCTAACAACAATGGTAAGGTCTTTTTGGCGCTTCTAATCACTCCGTCATAACTGTGATGTCATAGGCGGGTTTAAAGTGCCAGTGGGACCACAAAACAGAACTAGAACTCAATTAATTAGTGTAAATGGAACAAAAGGGGCAGAAATCATAAAACTAGAAATGAGTTTGCACCTAAATGGACACATGGAAATCTGCCAGTAGGCCTACGCTGTGCTGACGTGATAGTGGCACTGAGGCACACTGCATATCACAAACGTCAAATTCAAGATTATCAAATGAGGAAATGGTGGTTATCATTTGTTTTGTACATACACAACGAAACCTTCAACTGAGCAGGCATGCGGCCTGGGGTTGGACATAGCTGCTCCAAACTAAACGTTCCTAAATCAGTGAAACATGGACCATCACTAGGCGTGAAGCAGTTTATCAAGTGGACCACAGATCTCGAAAAAAGGTTTTACAGGAACAATGAATTTGCCCAAAAAGGCACTAATTGCCAAGCAGTGACACCACCAATGACGGATGTGAAAGCCTTGGTTGTGCTACGCTGGCGAACAAGATCTCACAGCACTTTCCGCGGCAAAATATTTTCATGAAAAAAAAACGTCAGGACCATGAAAGAAAACTGATTGGGGAAAACTGCACTTGATGGCGAGTTCGAATGAATTTATAATAGAATCGACATGGATCAACTTTTTAACGCTTACCTGGTAGCTGAAAACAACATTTAGCAGACACAGTATTTCAGAATTTGTAAAGTATGTAAAGAATTTAACTTCAAATATCTATCACGGGTTTGTTCTATGTTAGGGGCGTTTTGTATTTTCCTAGCCTGAGATTCTCCGTAGTCCAGATATAAATACAGACAAAGACGTATAGGTTAAGCACACCGCATAATACCTGGAGGGCAACGCGAGCGAACTTACACCAGTAAAAATACTAACAGGGCTGTTACTATAATTGCAGCTTTTGCGAGAAAACCGTTCAGTAAATCCACCTGAAACTTCATAAAGAACGGTGTTTAACAAGTACCTCCAACACAAGAATACTGTTCTAAGCAAATCAGTGAAACGTGACGGAAATTCCACTAACAGGCAGTCACTCGTTTAGAATTTCTCGCGCTGACATCCAACCATCGGGGCAGCATTGGAACTTAGACAGGACGACATACAGGGAAGAATTTACTAGGTCGTACAGAAAACAACGCACTAATCCAAACACAGCAAAGTTTCACAAAAATGGGATAGTTTGAGAGTGTTCTCAATCGCTCAAAACTTCATTGTCCATTGAAAGCAGCAAGTTTTGTAGCTGACACTTGAATAAGAAATTAGATGGCAATAACTGCTTTTTTCGTAAAGCAATACCAGGAAACGGAACGATGAAATAAGCAAACTTGTGTAAAAGTGACAACTGCTAGTGAGCAAAGGCGACCAAATCGAAAAGTATTTACATCACGTCAGTAGTGGGCAACGACGGCGCAGATATGCAAACGTCACAATGCTGCGAACCAGTGTTCACTCTGAGGTGCGCAACTGCGCAGTTCCACCAGACAATTTTGCGGTAGATACTATATATTGCAACGCTTGGAACGCTTCGCTGTTTGTGTGTCAGCGTGGTCGCGCAATTGCATGCGCTTCGTGCGCAACAAAAAAAACATTTGCTCAGTGTAGAATTTATTAGAGAAAACACTGCTGCCAACACCAAATTTCGTAGCATTCCTGTTCAAATGTAATACGGTTTGAACCGGAAAATGTTTCCCTATACAAGAAGACTACGTCGTTTTCAATTACTGCAGAGTGGTTATGTAGGCACATTTCTAATTTGTTAGTAAATGCCAAGGCTGTGGAGCCAGAGCTGGAACTCAAGCAATTTTGGATGGCTGGAGCCGAAGCCAAAAAATTTCAGATGGTGGAGCCTGAAATTTTGGTTCCCGTTCAACAGACAGAATTTGTTATGCAAGTGATTTGTACAAAAAAAACCATAGTATTTAGTTTTTATTGGACCAAATCGTTCTGGAGCAGGAGCCAAAAACTTTTAAGAGGTTTGATCCGGAGCCAAAAAACTTGGAGGCCTGGAGCTGGAGCTCGAAATTGGAGTTCCGGCTCCACAGGCCTGGTAAATACTGTACCATAATTTATGTTTTAACCCAGTAACTCGAGCATAGACGTGTCATGCGCGTGCTCAGCTGATGAAAGAACTTGCGCGATTCTCGTCATTAATTAATGCGAACACCACGATTCTCAGAAAACTGGCTTCTTTAGTAAACAAGGAAACAATCCGAATGACGCACATATTTTGCCAGTTACACAGACGTTTCCTGGTTGAAAATCAAAAGCATCTGAACTCAAAATAAAAGATTTGAACAGTCGGCTAAACGAAGGATTCACCCAGTGGATAGGTTTAGAAACAGTAAACATTTTTAAGAAAATGACATTTGTAGCGTTGGAATGATATACCGTAGGCAACACTCATTTCCACAATTAATTGGCTTCATTCTTATAAATGTTTCCAATATCGTGCACCACTGTTTCCTAATACAACATTTGGACGGACCATGAAACTCAATCACGTATCTTGGTTTGCTTTAAATATTCAGATGCCATAGCAACAACTTGCTAAACAATACAATTTTTAGAACACGAAGTTGTACATACTACACGTCGGTGTCCTTGGGTATAGAGCTATTTACTTCAATCACCGTAAAAATCCAAGTTCAGAAAAGCTTAAAGGCAGCATTGCAGGTACGCTGAATCAGTTCGCATAATGTAAGCCAGCCTATCAATGCGCAGGCAATCAACTTTAATGGTTGCCTACTGTACAACATGCGGCCTATTAAACTTTTAACAACGAAATGAACAAACACAAATGCGCATTTTCAAATGAAAGGAACACGATCTGTTCATGCCCGTGCAACTGCTCAAGTCTTCGCCTACATTCAAAACCTTTCTTTCACCACAGACATTACGCTGCGGTAGTTACATAACAATGAAATTCGAATGAACAAACAGTGTGCTTCCGGTTGCAGCATTTGTGGCGTTTTTCAGTAGTTTTCATGGATTTTGTAAAGTTAGTTTAGAAATACTGTGCTGCCTTCTTTGCAGCAACGCATAAAAATATGGCATTTAAATTACTAAACAACTATGCTCTTGCGGAGGGAACAAATTGCGGGCAAGTGAGCGGCAGGGTGCGAACATGCTCGTATCGAAGTTGCATCATCGAGGTTATAAACTCAACTTGAAACAAAAGCAACCTTGCTGAAAGAAATCAGGTATCAATAAGAGCAAAGCTATAAAAAAATAAAACTAAAAACACGCAACGCGGCCGCAAAATAGCATTGATTATTTTTGCACTGGCGAGCTTAAATCAATTAAAAAGTGCGACAACCACTTGCATTACATCATTTTATTGACGACTGTTTCCTGTAGACCCAAACAAACAAGAAAAAAACATGCTGTTCTTTTTGCTACTCATGTTGTTATTTCGTAGCGTTTACCATCAGGCAAATCAAGCAGATAAGTTAGTTCTTCTGGCGATTTTTATTATTAGCCGACGTTTTGTCCACTTAATAGGTGGGCGAAACGTCGGCTAATAATGAAAACCGCCAGAGAACTAACTTATCTGCTTGAAGAAAAAAACATTTTGGACATAAACAAAAAAAATTATTTTGGGCGGTCTTACTGCAACAACAGTAGTCGGACAAGGGTTTCTGTTCCGATCATACCTGAACTACATCAACAAGTGTTCACAGTTTCAACATAATTTCGCAAAAACAACATCCAAGCGAGGATCAGCGTTAACATGAGAAAATTACGGAACTGAAACACAAAAAAAGAACAGCGAAACCAATTACAGACAGAAATATAAAGGAAACGTCAAGCTGCAACAACTAAAGCATTGAAACATTGTTTTATTTGTTGCAAAAACAGATAATGATTACTTGAAACAGATAATTATTGTTACAAACTGTTTAATCACCTTTCGTCTTGCCTCATTTGCCTTTGTTGACGTTCTGCTTCCATTCGTGCCTCTTCACGTAAATACCTACATAACAGACAACAAGAACATTCGTGATGTAACGAAAACTCGAGACACGTATTAAGCCGCTTCCACTCTATTATCTTTACGCACCGGATCGAAAGTTTTGAGATAACATGTTTGGCGTTTTCGGCTTCAATATATATATTTGTGTCCTATTTCTTCCGGGTCATTTCAACAAAAACGTTGCCTCTCAGAGGTCACGTAAGTTAGTTTAAAAGGTACCAGTCAAGGGTAGAAAATAAATAAGGAAGTTTTTCTTAAAACCACATGCTCACCGNAACAGCGACNGATCACGAGGTCGATCTGGAGAGCATCTATTTATTGTACATGNTGTGCCTTATGTTAAGGATGTTTTGAAACATTTGCTAACAATCGAAAATAGAAACCATAGATGAAGCCTGTCATAAATAACCTTTCGGCACCAGGAGTGGTTGCACCACAACGAACTTACGCCGCATACAACCACAAAGCAAAGCTCCACTCACTTCGTGTTGTCTTTCTTAAAGCAGCAGCATCCACAGCACTTGCACACACAGAGAGTGATGGTAATGAGTAGTATGCCGCCAATGACGCTCACTGAGATGATCAAGGCCTCAAAATTTACTAAAAAACATGATGCCCAAGAAGGAATGTAAATTTTTAAGTACGATTTGACACCTTCAAACCAAGTTCATAGTACTGTAGACGCTAGACTTAGACATATACATGAAATCACCCAATAGAAAAATTCCTACTTAAGTGATCATGTTTTCAATTCAAATTTACCATCCCTATAGTGTACAAAATAACAGAGAAGGCAAGGTAACTGTACAACACATAAGGAGACGTTTCAATTTTGGTGGAGTATCACCAAATCTTTCTGTCAGTTCTTAAAAATATTGGAAATTGAGGTTTATCAACAGAAGTACAAACTGATGTATTCGTTTTCGTTTTTTATTTCTATGTACAAACAATATGCTGTTGACCAAGCAAAATATTTTAAGTGCCTGAGACATTTACATCAAATCAATGGAATAGAAAACAACTTGTACCTATGAGCTTGTTGATGCTCAAGGAAACATGAAAGTTGGAAATTATGTCAGCCTTGCACAAAGTGCAAAAACAGCTGTTAAGTAGGAAGTAATCACACTGCTAATTTAATAATTTCCACAAAAAGCTTACACCAGCACACGCCCCATCTTGCATTAGCCAAAGGGCAATCAGAAGCAGATGGAAGGACATGGTTGACAGGATATGGAATACACTTGTTCGGCTTGTTGCACCACATACATGACACATTTTTCAGACAATCTCCACAGGATTTATTCAGAGTGTGGCATTCTGCAAAAGATGTATACATGAGAAATTTGCTACTCTTCGTTTACACAGCAGCATGAATTAAGATGTTCAACACTACTACAACGAGGCAGGAAACAAGTTTATGATTCTTAACTTGTACTACCCAGCAGATTGTTACAAAAGTTTCTGAGTGCTGCAGGCAGCATTTTGGTCAGGAATTGTTTATTCAATTAATGATTGCTTGTAGAATGTGGAATACCCAGCTGTTTTGATGCTAGTGAAGTGTCAAGTTGCTGAGTCATTGGGGAAGCCCCAAGCATAGGGCTGTCCAAAGTCACCCCAGGGCTTACAATGCAAATTATTAAGAGACTGTGCATATTTGTTGATTTTTTAAAAATTTGTACGCATTTCATTTGCAAAATTTTTTAACAAACAATGCCAAAAATAGCCCAATCTGCTTGGCAGCATCTAATTGGCAAAAACATACCTGCCAGCAAACATGTTGATGACCATTTGCAGGGCAAACTCATAAGTGTCAGCAAGAACCCCTACAAGTCACATAAATGTATTTTTTACTGAGCACACTTAATCAGTCAGAATGTATTGCCAAGTTGGACTAAAGCCTGGTCAGTAATTTTTCACTTCACTCAACGAAAAAATCCATTTAAAAACTTTCATAGAAACTGAACTGGGTGCTAGTTTACACAGTTGCGATAAATTTTCCTTGAATGCCAAAAATTTAAGCCACTGCTCCATCAAACCACTTGGTAAATACACAATGATAACAATGCAGACTTATGTAATTAAGTCACGGTCTTGAAAATTAAGTGATTGTGTACATCTGATTCATAGCATGAAACCAAGACATTAGAATGGATGACTTAAACTAAGTCACCCACAACACAGCGATGTCTAGAGGGAGGGCCATTGCCCAAGGTAATTAAACAATGACCCATGTCACAACTTTTTTTTCTAGCTAATATTAATTTATAATTTAATAGATTTCAAAACATTGATTTTAATGAAACAGGAGCTAAATGTAACCTGGCCTTCAGAAAATTGCCTCTGCTCTAGTAATGCACACAGTTTTCAAACAGAAGGCAACAAGCACAAGAAAGCAAATGTACAGATTATAGTTTAGTTAATGTTGAATTGCTACTACTTGGCAAGCTTATTTCATCATATATCACAAAAGTGAATGAGAATGCTTATTGAGTGTAAAAACAAACAATTTACATTGATCAATGCGTAGTAAACATGAGTATTGTACACTAACCAGGGCTTGAGTACCAATTAAGCAAAATAAGCATGTGTTTTGGTCACGAAGTGAAGGGGGCAATAGATATGCACACATAAGGCTTGGATCATTGCAAAATGGAAATTCTGAAGGTTGCTGGAATTTACAAGCCAGTTTCATCCATGTTCAGCATGCCACAAGTAAAAATATGGAAACTCTGGAAAAGGAAATCCTTTATACGTGTCTATAACCACTTGCGAGGAACTCATATGATGGCACAAAAGATCAATGTGCACATTGATATGAAGTAAGATCTAGTTATTTTAGTTAGTCAGTTGATTCAACACCAGATCGATCACATTTCGATCAGTTAAGTGTTGTACTGCAAAGCTGGACAGTCAATTGAATGCTTCTTAACTTTTCTGGAATTGAGAAGTCATGTTGGTGAGGAAATTACAAATCAGGTGTTGCAGTACTGAGTGAAATTTGTGCTAGACTTTTCAAGAGGTAGAGGTCAGTATTATGACAACGCTGCTAACATGTTTGGGCATTAAAAAAGGATGCAGCAAATTTTTTTTGATATAAAGAAGTTTGCTATATATGTGCCCTGTGCAACTCTTTCATTAGTCTGGCAGGCTAAAGTTCTGTTGACTGCTGTCAAGAGATAGCTAATTTCTTTCTTTTGTTAATTTCTTTTATACAGTGCAATCACTTTACACCATATTTTACAGGCCATAAGGAGCACTTTCAATTTTTGAATGGTAGCTGTTCTTTTTTCATACATAAAGCGCACCAAATTATAAGGTGCAAAATGAAAGATTACATATGAGGGATTTTAATCTGTCACACATGCCTAATCCACCAGACACAAACATAAAAGCTGTGCATGTCAGTGCGCACCAATGTACTCAGGAGCCTCCCAGCCAGAGATACATATAGGTCTGTGTGCAGTAGCATTGCGGAGTAATATGATCTATGCTTCAACATTAACGTATGTGCCAGTTACTCACAGAACCACATGCCTACTCGTTGCAGCTGTTGTTGGTTTATTACATACACAATGGTGTGTTTCCAAAAAAATAATGACCAGCAATTGAATGAATAGTAAAGTTTACTACATAAAACTGGTCCTAGGTGAAAAAGCACAACCAGATTCATACATTAGACGCACTGCATTACAAGGTGCACTTTCGATTTTTGCAAAAATTAAAGGATTTTAAGTGCACATTATAGTCTGAAAAATACAGTACATTTTTTCAACCTCAGCCAACTGGTGGAAAATTCTTAAAAGTAGCATTACAAATGAAGAGTGTGTTGAAATCTCTGCGTGATACCAGATGGGAGGCACATGCTGTGCAACAGCATCAATTTTAAACACACTACAGCAGGGGCCTCCAACTCAAATTGCTCCATGGGCCACATGAGGACTTACAAGGTAGCCCGCAGGCCGCATTATGACGCTGACACAACAATAGCAGTACCTTTTACATCTTATTTCCTGCGAAAGGTATCACAAATATAGGCAAATCATTTCTAGCCATCTCTACACTCACATTAATCGATTCTAGCCATCTACAGAACTTTTTCACTCGCTAGCTGAGCACTTTTAAACACCAGTGAATAAACTAACATAAATGTTATTCATTTCATTCATTTTCATACCTACCTATCCTCTTGAGGGGGTTGCAGGGACAACATCCATAGAACTTGGAATACCTCATGGTCAACAGCCTTTCAAATACTTGTGCTGGCTCCACACCAAGACAGGGCCAAGCAAGGTCAGAGATGCAGTTACTCCACCTAGGCTTTGGACAACATCTGGGTCACTTTCCTGTGGGTTTAGCCAACAGGACTTGCCTCACCAGTCTTTCATTGGACATTCTGGATACATGGCCGAGCTAACGTATTGTTTTCTCTCAATTAGGAGAAGTGGTTCGACATTCAGGGCTCTGCGAATTTTACAGCTGCGCACTTTGTTGCAAAGTGCCACACCAGGGGTGTAACGAGGGGAACACAATGCCCCAGTGCTGAATCACTGGGGAGCGCCAAAAAGTTACAGCGATGTCACAAGTTTTTCTTCAATGCAGCACATTTACAGTACTCCCAAAACACCTTAGGTTCAAATATGGAGGCGCCAAACTTGTTTCTTGTCCCAGGCATAATCTAACCTTCATACACTCCTTTGTCACACTGTGGACTCTTCACAAAAATACTACCTTTAGTACTTGCACCTGTGTTAATATTCCTTCAGTTATTACCCAAGACTTAACTGCTGAGGGGCATTGACTCGACAACCTTCCGGCTCCTTCAATGCCCTGGCGTCCTTACACTGATTTGTGTTTTTTCTAACTGAATATTAATTATCGCCAAATAAAATCAGCTCATGACCATAGGTAAAGATCGGAACAAAGCAACTGGTGTTGTGGGGGGCAACACGATAAACTGTGATTCTGCAGTTGAAATTGGCAAAATAGCAATGCAGAAAATGTTAGGTAAGACATTGAGACATCCATCTATACCGAAAAGATAAAGTTCTTCCACTATCTAGCATCACGAACTGCATCAAAGTGCATGAAGAGGTCATTCCTGTGAACACCATGTGGTTGTCAAACAGAATAATTTGTGTCATCAAACCTGATGAGAATTTTGCCTCCTGTCTAGAGTATGAACTAGCTCCTAGATTTAATGCTTTTTGTGACGTATCCATGAGAAAAAACAGAAATCTGTCATGTATGATGGCATAGAGTCAGTTGTTGATAGTTAACAGACATCTCCTGAAAAATGTACAGTTGTCATCGATGGTGGATATTTGCTGAGGTGTGTTATATGGCCTCAACGGCTCATACAGTGACGTATATTCAGCATATGAAACATATGTGCAGACGCACTATGGGACCGACAATGTTGTCATTGTGTTTGATGGTTGCAGCGATGCTTCAAGCACCAATAGTGTGGAGCAAAATCATTGAGAAAGGAGATCGCAGTCGACAGATCTTGATCACAGATGATACACCGGTTACAATCCATCAAGAAAGATTCCTTACAAATGGAAAGAATAAAGCCAGGCTTATTCAGGGATTAACCGGGCATTCGGAACTTGCAGGCATACCAGTAAAACATGTGGTGGCAGATGCAGATACGTTGATTGTACGAACAGCAATTGAGCTGTCAATCAAAAGCATTGTCATTGTGGTGGGAACTGACATAGACTTGCTTATTTTGTTGATACAGTTGTTGAAACAAGACAGCCGACTCTATCTGTACAACCAGGAGCTGGAAAATGTCCTGACAAAGCATTTTTCATCAGCTGCATTCAAGAGCATTTTCCAGAAGCATGTTGCTCTTCCTGCATGCCATGACAGGTTGTGGCACCGCATCTGCCTTATACAGACAAGGCAAGAATAAGACATTCAACCTTCTGCAGAAAACTTTCAACTGCAAGGTCATGCTGTGAATGTATTCAACACTTGGCGTCTGGCCAAAATCTGGGATTTTCGAGAAAAAAACACCGAAACCCACATGGCTTTGCGCTGGAATTTCTCCAGTCCAGTAAGCGCTACTGACTCGGTCAAAAGTTCAAAAGACGTGGCAAGTCTTGTAGCTTGCAAACAAAAAAATTTTTTTGGTTGGGGGGTGCGGATTTTTTGTGAGTGACGTCATAAGTGGAGGACTTTTAGGCCAGCCTGGCCAACTTCACTTGGCCCTGGGCTCAAACCGTTAGATGGTAGTATTTTGCTGAAGTTTTTATTGGAAACTAGGCTACAATCTGAGTCTTATGATACTTTGGATGACCTGCTGGGATTTCAGGTTCAAAAGTTATGATCTAAAGAAATAAAAATATTTGACTATTTAGCTAATTAGATAATTAATTAATTTGTTTACTTTAGATCATAACTTTTGAACAAGAAACGCTAAAAAGTCGATCAAAAGCTCAAAAGACTGACTTAAGCCTAGTTTCCAATAAGAACTTCAGCAAAATACTTTGGCCTAGCAGTTGGTCCATAGGCTAAGTAACATGAGCCAAAATGACCCCAAAACTACTTCACTTATGATGTCACTCACAAAAAATCCATAACCCCCAACCAAAAAATTTTTTTTCGAGTGCAGACTAGAAGACTAGCCAATCCGTTTGAGCCGTTGAACAGCTCTCTAGCGCAATCGACAGAGGAGGTATGGCATTGGTAAGGCAACTGAAAACTGCTGGTTTTAGGCCGAAATCTAGGTACGAATATATCGTACACCGGCTCTCAAAGTGATAATGATCCAACCTCTTCACCAGATTCCATTTCATTTCTGGGAGAACAGCTCCTGCTGACTTTGTGTGGTGCTCCCAAGACCACATCTCTGAATATTCACAGACACAAACAATTTATGAAGGCAGTAGCTTATTGCCCTGTCTTAAGGTTATACTCAGCTTTACCACCGACATCTACAGCAGCAAGGGGGCATTCATTCCAGGTCTATTACCAAGTGCAGTTGCCACTGACTGAATGGGGTTGGGAATTAATTGATAAACTGGCAGCTGCAACCAGTCCTCACTTGTCAACTACCTGCGCCTGAAAAACTGTTAACTTTGACTTCCTGCAATTGCAAAAGTGGCTGTGAGCGATCCTGTGGCTGCAGGAAGTACGATATATAGTTATTACCATGGAAATGGCTGCAGCAATTCTGAAAAAACAGTCATTTTTTATTCAGTCGCTGATGGAGAGCATCACTTTGATGCAGAAGAGAGCAAAAACAATATCAGTTCCGATTCACTAGCACACACATATGAAACACTTGATTTCCAGATGACTGACAAGAATAGTGATCTAGAGGATCATTTTGATTCATGTGACTTCATCTGAGACTGAAAATCTCGGAAAAAAATCCCCTTCATTAGTGGCACAACTGGAAATAATCAAAAGGGGTGGGCAAAAAACTCTTGAGATGCTATAGCCTAGTTGCGAAAGAGTAGACTAGACAAGGCTAGGCTAGGCTAGTTTAGTATAAGTTAAAAGCGACAAATGACGATCTCATTCAATCAGTGGGACTGTTACTTAGAAGCAACTAGACTGGGCGATGGGAAAGAACAATAATACAGTTATGCAATTATAAGAACAAGATGATATGTCTGGAAGAAACTCGTGGAGTAAACTCAACATTCATCCAAGCATGCTAACTATATAGATAAAGCAAAAGTTATTTGTGAGTTTCCGCTATTGCACCTTATTCTTTTTCCGTAACTGTATTATTTTTTCGGTACCGTCACCAAGCCTAGCTGTTTATATTGAAAATTTGTCGCAGTTGTTATGCAACAATCTCATGGTTCTGCGGCGGGAGTCCGATGTTCCGCAAAAGTGTCCACATGTTGTGTGAATAAGTGTGGCAAGTGGTCCACAAGAAATACAATCTCTACAGTCTACAAACTTGACCTGCTATTGTGATGATACATTCCATGCTGTTATGTCATAATGGATCAACCTAGACTTGACTATATTGGTGCAAAGACAGACATTTTCAAGCAAGTCAAAGTAGAAGCATTGGGATGCTGTTAGAGCTGAGCAGGATGTATGTGTTGCAGATGCAGTGAAAGGTGGCAAGTGGTGCAGTATTTGTAATCTGGTGAGAGTCGGTAAGCAAGTGACAGTGATGGAGTCCCGACACCTGGTCTTATTCTCGAGACCCATTTTTGCAAGTCTCAGTCATGAAGGCCTCGTCTCAGTCTCGAAGGTTACAGGTCTCGGTCACAAGCCTATTATCTTGGGACATTGCAAGTATATGTCTTAGCAGAACTTCTGTAATTAACGACTTTTTCCCTGGTTGTATTTGCAGGTAAGAAACAACCAAAACAAGTCAGAAAAATGCCAGAAGTTTGACAAAATTTCAACTTAGAAGCGGTGTCAAAATTTTTAATCCAAAAATTTCGAAGTCTCAAGTGCCAAACTTAAAGTGTCAAGTTTCAGTCTCAAAATTTGATGAATTCTTAGTATCAGTCTTGAAGTTTCAATGAGTTCTTGGTTACATCACTGATAAGTGCTACCAATGAATTAAGCTGTCAGTGATATTATACCACTTAACATTTTTGGACAAGAATAGAGTATAAAATAAACTTTTTCAAGAATCGTATTTTCTGCATTTTCAGCTAGTTTTCAAGGCCTGGTGTTCATGCAGGCTTGGCCGAACTTTCTGGAACTACAGTGGAAACTGCTAATACAACATCGGTTTATAGAGCAAACTGCTTATTTGAGCAGTTTCGGCTGAAAAAAAAGATCCTATCTTTTTCCTCTTATAAATTCTTTGCTTATTAGAGGAGGCACACCACTTGTTAGAGCAGTTAGACGTGTAGCAGCACCATGGTTTGCAGACCAAGCAACCAAAAATGAAGTAAAACAATCAAAAATCAACCAGTTTTGTGCTGAACAGGGGCAAGAGTGAACAGTGTCCATCACAACAGCTATTGTGCAATACATTGCGATAAAAATATTGCAAAATACAGTAACTGTTCTTTTTACAATACTGTGTACAGTGCTCAATACTGTGTACAGTGCTCACAACTGGAATAAAATACAGTACCCTGATAATTTGCATTGGTGCACCCTAGTGTGAATGAGACCCTATTTTTATTGCAATAAGTTCTAATCAGATAAAAGAGCAACCGTTCATTAGAGCAGGTTTTGCTATTCTCGAGGGTGCTACTATTATGTGGTTTCCACTGTACATGATGACAAATGCTTGCTAACGCACATGAAGTCACATCATTGACAACCTAGTTCTGGAGCAGCATATTCTGTTTTGTCCATTCCCCGGTGCCACCGCTAAATAGTGGTGCTAAGCTGGATGACGAAACAATCGATGCTGACATATAGTGTTTATGCCAATTTTTGTTTTTTACATTATGTGTTCTAGCGTACGTTGTAGCGAGCTTTTGTGAGTTTTGCGTGCTATTTGCACCAACATTTATTGGTGGGTCAACTCTTGGTTCACACATAGAAGTTGCATTTTCTGGAGCACAACGGTATGCATCTGGGAAAAAGTTTCTATGCGAACATGTGAGTAAAGGTTATCACTTGACTGCTACAATTAAATCGGTAAGGTTTGTTGCAACTGCAAGTACCGTTACATTCATCGATAATATAAGCACTGCCAGTCAATGACCTCTAAAGTCAAAAATAGATTATTTGGAGGCATTTGCCTCTGTAATCCACTTGCTGGGAAAGCAAAACATTGCTATTTGCAGTCACTGTGATTGTGGACCACTTTCACCGGATTTGTCAGCAAAACAAAACAAGAGCAATTTGAAAGCCATTCTCAATCTGTTGGCAGCACAAGGAGATTCCAAGATTGCCACAAATGTAAAACAAGCTCCTGGAAATGCGATTTACTTTTGCTGGAAAACGCAAAACAAGTTTACTGATATAATTTCAAACCAAATTCAAGAACAAGTTGTAGAGGATATCAAGAAAGCTGGAGTCTTTTTCAATATTAGCAGATGAAAACAGCGACGTCACTAATGTGGAACAGTTGTCCCTCATGGTTAGGGATAGGCATTTCAGACTAGTTTACTATTTCAGAATTGCATCCAGAATACCAAATCCTATTCTGGTTTTTCTCTATAATGCATTGCACCTGCACCTGAGAATTACTAAAAAAACGTAATTCACTCAAAAACCAAGGAGGCCCACACAGCACACTTTCCTTAATCCAGCACTGGAAATCAACAATTTATCGTTTATCACACAAACATTACATTTTTGCAACATTGAACAATAATTTTTTTAATTCTAATGCAGTGGTTTATTTTTGCCAGGCAAAAGTGGTTATGCCACGAAAAGCCAAATTTTGACAATACTTAACAGAATAAAACTCATTTTTTCTAGGCTATATGTGTCCTTAGATCCACAATCAAACTTGGCAAGTGCCTTAGCACAACTACAAACGACTTTGGCTAATTTCGTACCAGTTAAACACATAAAGCGCTTTATCGCACAGTATTCCAGAATTCCAAACCGAAAATAAAAATATAAGAAAATAGTTCGGTTAATCACATAACGGTTATTCGAATGGAAATGTTCTTTTCATTTTCATTTGTAAACTCAAATTAAATCGCTTCATCATATAGTTAATTTTGAAGGAGTGTAAAGTGCACTGCTCAGATGGTGTGAAAGCTGAGTGCCACTCATCCACAGCAAACTGTTGCCGAAACGACACCCTTCACCGACATGCCAAAATCAACACCGCACGTTCAACTTCCAGGCTTCAGCACATTGTGTTCAGCACTGTCTCACCATGTCTCGTCCATAAAGGTGCGAAGCTTTGTTGTGACAGTAGCACTTTCAAAGTTAATTTTATGGCATTGGGTAACTACCGGATGCATGCGACTATGTTTAACACCTTTGCACCAGATGTGTTGTATTCTCTACAGAAGAAAAAAATGTGCACCTGTAGGACTGTACACCAACTTCAAATTTTTGTTTATTTTCCAAAGCACTGAGCACAGTACACTTCACACTTTAAAATGCTGATAAATGCTGCATGTTACCCTGCGGACAATGTACTGTTCCAACATCGTTACTTCTTTGACTTCATTCTTTTTGTTTTTTCACATCAACAGGATTCATTTGGTGAATGCCTTAACCGAATGATGCATAACAAATGCCATTGGGATTATAAAAGCTTCATGACGCCCCAGGCTAACAAATCAGTTAAATTTTTACATACAGCGCCCAGCGGCATCAGGACCAAGAGATTTTTACAACTTCTTGAAGCATTTCAATATTCCGCAGTTCTACAAATCTTCCTACACTACAGTTGTGAGATACAAATGTGTTCCCAACTGCAGTGTATAGTCCAAAGCAAGCAGGAAAATGGTCACAAGTGCGGGAAACGTTCCACGACTAATACAGGCAACTATTATGTCACACACACAATGTGCACATGGGTTAACCCTTTAACGACACACACACACAATGGGTTAACCCTTTAACGACACACACACACAATGGGTTAACCCTTTAACGACCGCGCGAGTCAATAAATTGGCTCGCCCTTTTTTGGCCATAAATCGCCAGCCGCTGAAACTAGAGAGCTGTTCAAACCCTCTGCGGATTCAGCAAGTCTTCTAGTTGACATCAAAAAAAAATTTTTTTTTCTTTTTGGTTTGGCGTTTGCTGGGGAAAACGTCACAAGTGGGGGTGTTTCTGCATTTTTGGCCATCTTTACCTGGCCCTAGGCCCCAACCAATTGACCCATTTGTTTGGCTCAAGTGTTTTCGGAATCTAGGCAATAATCTGCATCTTTAGAGTCCTTGAATGGCTTTCTAGCATATCTGTAGCCAAAATTATGGATAAAAAAACAAAAATTGGTGAAAATTTCTGCACCCACAAACTCTAATTTGGGTTGGAACACACCCCTTCTCTATATGGACAACACTCACCAACGGATCGAGCTAGAGAGCTGTTCAAATCCGCTTTGAATCGGGAAAAACTGATAGTTTAGACTGAAAAAAAAAAACAATTTTTACCATGCGATTTTGACCTTTCTGGCCATGTTTACAAAACCACAGGATGTTTTAACATGTTTTGACAGGTCTGTCAAAACAATCCATGATGTCAACGTCCCGTGGGAGTTCAAAAATCAAGCCGAATCACTGGCGCAAAACCGCGCGAGACTTAAATGCATTCTAGGCTATAGTACGAGTTTTTAGAGGGTTTGATGGACATTCCAGTGTTTCTAGTTGATAAGTTATGGCAAAAATGGCAGAATATTAATTGGGGAAATCCCCATCAATCCCTGCTAATCCCCTGGGAGTTTCCTGTCATATTTGGAATATTTTTGGCATAACTTTTGAACCAGAAACGCTAGAAACTCAATCAAGGGC
>JGI24021J15306_10001150_pt1 | contig 24709 bp, 24 predicted proteins | sample Ectturendosymbi1_FD_15306 | JGI IMG/M metagenome (IMG submission 15306) | reverse complement strand
GATCACCATCACTGCCTACCACTTGCCCCTGTATCAATGTGTAGCTATTGCCTTCCGAATCCTCGTTCTTTCTGTAAGATTCATTTTCCCTCAGTTGTGCATTGGTTAAATATCTTGTTAATCGCATGGCCTATGATGAGAATACAGCGTGGTTTCGTGTTCAACATAGCTTGAAACCTCTGAGGCCGGCAGTGAAAAAAAAAGTTTGTTTGTAAACTGTTTTCTAAGTGCAAATGGAAAAAATATGTAAGAAAGGATCAATTGTATCCAGATTTTTGGGATAATGTGCTTTAGAGATCCTTTCCATACAGTTGTTCAGGCTAATTGCCAAAGGTATGCACCATGTGTTGCACAGCTGCCACAGTTTGCGTGAGAATCAACCTAGCTTTCAAAAGTTACTAATTGATTAGAATTCCCCCACAGTAAAAACTATGCATAAATTTGCCCATTTTAAGATTATATAACAACAATTAAAAGCTTCAGGTATGCTGCAAGCTTTTGAGGAATCAGCTATCTAAGCATCGATTTCATAACATTGTAATGATTCACACTTGCACATGTCTGTGTTTAAGTAATTGGTCTGTGCAAAGGTGATGTAGTTGAATCAATCAGTGAATTTTTAATAAAAGATCAATTTCATATGACCATACACATCCTCAGTCCTGAAATCTTATTCAAATAGAATCTTACACATCCTATTAAAAACTTGGCTGCTTGATTTGACTGCATCATTTATCTGCTTTTGCTCCAAGGTTATGTATACCGTTTAAGTTTTGTACAGTGAAGAGTCTCCACACAAGATACTACTTGCACTGTCAATGAACTGTAGGTCATTACTGTTATTAATTTTTGTTGTGCAAAACATTTAGTTGATTCAAAAAAGTTTCTTCAGCACCACCACCACTAATACTAATTGAATATTGCAGATGGCTATAAGTTAAACTAAAATAAACTGACCTCAATGCATTATTGTAAGTTAATGTCTTGTTGCTCTAAAATTTGCAAAAATCAGTCTGCTATCAGTATCAAATGAAGTATCAGCTATATTAATGCAGTAAAATATTCTGTTTGAATATGATTTCAGGATTGAAGATGTGTACAGTACTGTTACATGAAATTGATTTACTAATATGCAGATAGATTCACTTGTACTGCCTTTGTGAAGACTAGTTACTTGAATACAGATATGTGCAAGTTTGAATCATCGCAAGTGAGGAAAGCATAGCCCACTAAATATTTTTGAATCAGCTGATTCCTTGAAGGCAGTGTCTAAACAACCGTTTTCGGTTTTCACTTTGGAAGGACTAAAAACGTATCAAGCAAAATTGCAGACCTATGTGTATGTCAGTTTCTGCTCAGAGTACAGGATTACACTGGCGATTAATTTTTTTTTAACCTTGAACCCTACCTCTGAATCCTAATCACAAGCTGTAACCCTAAATCTAAATCCCTAAGTACATCAAAAGCTCTCCCAAAATCGTGAAAACATGAACTGATCTTAGAACATCAAAAGTGACATTTCTATTAGCAAATCCAAAGCAACCATGGTGAGAGCCGAACTGACAACCCCTCACACAGTAGGAATACACACTTCCCATTTGACCAGCTTCACTGTACTGGCAATGTCACAAACTTAGCTTCATACCTGGCACAAAGCCAGATATGGTTCTCAAGGCCGGATACATTTTTTTAGTTTTTTGAAAGCGAAGACCAGATGTGGTCGTTTAGACACTACATTGAAAGCTTACAGCAAACATACAGCTTTTAATTGTAAAAGACAATAGTGAGAACATGCTCTCCAAAGCTTAAGCTCTCACATGCAAACATAGTTGCAACTAATAAGCATTGCCTGTTCTGGTTTTACTTTCACTGCACTAGTGATGTTCTTAGATAACCTAATGCAAAGCATACTTGTGGCAGTTGCAGTTTTATGCAGACTTTCATTTCACATTAATATTTGACCACAAATTATCTAAATTCAGATAAAGAAACAGCAGATATCACATAACGAATTTTTGTGGTGTGTAGTTTTGGCTAGGTTCACATAGTCTAACATGGTAACTTTTGTCCTAAGCAGAGGTGGCAGAACTGGGGGGTCGCACGGGCCTAGGTTCTCTCACTTTTTTCTGGGAGTGCCTGCCCCCCTCCTACTTCTACATTTCGAATTTTACTTAAATATGCTTAAGCAACATAATTCATATTGGGTCCATAAAATTGCTTAATGAAAAAAATTTTCCATAGTTTTTTTGACATGCGCTTGTGTTCCCCACTTTGCAAAAGGTTCCTCCACCACTGGTCCTAAGCAAGCATATGTTGGGCTAGTGATGAATCTACAGAAATTATGTACAAGTCATGGTCCACAAAGGCAAAACTGATACTGACAGCCCCTGCAGGTTTGAAGTGGAGCTAAGTACTAAATATATAAGATCGAAAGGTTCAATCATAAATTTTTTACATGTTTTAAGTTGCATGTAATGTTTTGATTCCATGGCTGGTTTGGTTGTGTGATATTAAAATCTGAAAATGAAAGATTTTGTTGTTATAAAATTCGATGCCTTGTTTTTGAGATCGAAGCAAATATTGAGGCATATTTACTTGGATGCACCACATTTTTTATTGCCATGATGCACTGAATGCATAATATTAGTCACGCAGATGCATTAAAGCATTCACTGCCGGCATTTGAATATGTCGTACTTGGAAATTGGGCTAAATTCAAGCATATTTCAGTTGTTTTACCAACCGCATAGCTCCTTAGCCAATTGCGCTAGAGGGCTGTTCAAACCCTTAAAAGACTTGGCAAGTCTTCGAATCTGCAATGAAAAAACACATTTTTGGTTTTGGATTTTTTTTGTGAGTGATGTCATAAGTGAGGTAGGTTTTTGGCCATTTTGGTTCATGTTACCTGGCCTAGAGCCCAACCGCTAAACGGAAGTATTTTGCTCAAGTTTTCATTACTAGAAACTAGGCTAGAATCCAAGTCTTTTGAGCCCTTGATTGACTTTCTAGCGTTTCTGGTTTCAAAAGTTATGGCCTGAAATAAACAAAACAATTATCTAATTAGATTAATTACTAATTTTGTTGTTTTTAGGTCATAACTTTTGAACTTGAAACCTCAGCACGTCATCCAAAGTATCAAAAGACTCAGATTTTAGCCTAGTTTCCAATAAAAATTTGAGCGAAATACTACCATCTAGCAGTTTGGGCCTAGGGCCAGATGAAGTGGGCCAAAAAGGCTTAAAACTATTCCACTTATGATCACTCACAAAAAATCTAAAACCCAAAACTAAAAAAACTATTTTCATTGCAGACTCGAAGACTTGCTGAGTCTTTTGAGCATTTGAACAGCTCTCTAGCACATTTGGCGTTGGAGTTATGCCCACGCAAAGATAGGTGTAAACTGCTGGATTTTACCATCAAACTGCCTGGCAGCTAAGGTGTTAATAACTTCTTCTTGAGTCACCCCAAGCTCAAATGTGTCCGAACCAGCGTTCCACACATAATCTTGCATTAAGAGATAGAACAGCAAAGTCTGTTTTTGTGCATTGTGTTGGTTGCAGGGACAGGAAATTAATAACCTAAACTTATATGACTAGATGATGTGTTAATGTTTTTTTTCTGATAATGAATAACACTAAGAATAAAACACCCTTGGCATATGGGGAAAAGTATTGATACAATATTGTTGAAAGACAGCAATGTGGGGAAATGCTTGTGTTTTCATTTTTGAAGACAAGTTTTGTTTGAACCTTGTCAGTAAGTAAATAAGGAAACACTAGCAGTTGGTTAGGTAACAACTAAGCTTAATGAAGCAAAATTCTTTTTTTTCTTGAACTCATTTGCTAAGAAATAAGTATGATTCGGTTGTGCTGATTTGTGCTGTGCACGCGACTTTGCAGTTTAGCATTAGATTATATCAGAAATTATGTCATGATTACCAGGATTTATATGGGCATTGGCATGATTAGTTATTGTATAATAAAACATGTCTGTGGTATTCTCTTTACCAGAAAGCCAGTGCAGTAGGCATGTCATTGCAGACAACCACAGGTTAAGTTGAGATATGATTACAAAAACAGTTTATGTATGTGTTGAAAAATTGCTGGTATAGGCTGATATTGGGTTTTTCTTTACAAATATTGAAGCTAGAAAAAATTAATTATTTTATTCTGCAGAGACAATTTGCTGAAACATGTTTGTATCTACAGTAAAGTTTCTCCTAGGATTGTCAAGATTATTAAAACCTTGTAGATTGTCCACGTTTTCATGTCTAGGCAGTTTCATAGTGGTCCTAATGAATCCAAACCTTAATGTTGTTTTGCAAAGTTAGTTGTAACATTTTCTGCATTATATTTTTTCTCACTAAGCATATGTATAGCATTCAGTGAGGTAATTATTTTCTTTCATATCAGATTTGCATTTTAGTCCATACAATATACACACCAACAGTTATTAGGTTATTGTTAAATGTATGGCACTTGGCAAATTGGATTGCAGTTAAAGTGCTACTGGAATACAAAATGACAGCAAGTATGCATAGCAAAAATAAATTGCTGCGTTTGGGTTGGTTGCAAAGTGTTAAGTGCAGTAAAAATCACATGCAACAGAAAGTGCAATTGATCTGCATAATGTATAGCACTAGGTGTCCCACAGTTGATGTTATTATTGTGTGCAATATGCATTTCCATCAGTCACTTGAGAATGGAGCATCTTTCACTCTTGAAAAAACTCTACAAAATTATTGCAAGGTGATTACTTGTGGTTTTTGGATAACCAGAAATAAATTTTCAAATTTTATGAGGAGTTGTAAATGTTATGATGGGTTGTAAGTAATCCTCTTCTGTAGTATGAATAAAGCATTGAAACTTAACATTTTCTTATCAGACCATTTCCCCAGCCAATTATTGATGCCACACATGCATACTGGTACCACACCTTTTCTTGTGATAAATCTAATTTGTTATTATGCATTAAACAAAGTTGTGTGTTTGAGTGGATCAAATTTTCACACATGTTGTCCTTTGCACTGTGCAATATAGCAAAAATCAGCAATTGTGCATCCAAAATTGATTTTGTTAAACAAGTTTTTTAAACTGTTATATGTCATTTTACAAGCATAGCTGGTAGCAAATTGAGTGTGAAAAGTCGAGTAAGTTAATTGGAATGGATGAAGCTGGAGGTTTGAGCACTCTTGTGACTTCACTTGATGGCAATACAGAAAATAAAGAAGCCACAGAACAGTCAAAAGAAAAGAAGAAAACTGAAGAAGTTTCACAAATACTGACAACATTTTCAGATTCTGTCGCAGACTTTAGCTCAACTTCAAAGTCAACAAACATGAAACCTGACACTACAGATGGTGTATTATCTGTCCAAACAGATGACCTACTTGGAACTGATGACCAAGGTTGTCATGATAATTCCTCCCCTCCTCTATCATCTTCTTCATCAGATGATGAAGTATGTTACTCTTTGTATTTTTCTCTCTCTCTCCCTCTCTATATATATATACATACCGATATATAGATGTTGTTGATTTGTAATGAGAACAGTCAAGCCATGTTATGCTCTCCATTATATTCAGTCGATAAAAATATTGTTTGTGGTGTCCATGTCTGGCATTTCGGTCTTATATTTGAAATTGCAATTTTTTAGTTTGAACTTAAGCAGCTGACCAAGTCTTAGCTTTGGAGTCTTGATCTCAACCAGTTTTTTTGCACTTGCAATGTAGTTTTCCATTATGATTTCAACAATTTTATAACCTCACAACTTATGGCTACTGCCATGAAAGCAAATAAATGTAGATTGAGTGTGGTAGTACATGATGCTTGCTGGTGAGCATCTACATAAACGTATTCCTAGGTTCATTTTTTCAATCATAACTGAATTTTTCTTTTATGACTGAACAAAAGTAGGTCAATTCGGTCATAATGTCTGAAAATGTAGGCAAGTTAATACTGTTACAGTGAGCTTTAATAGTATCACTGACAAATGACCAAAATGTCTCAGTGAAAAAAATCCCTGATGCATACAAAAATATCCAGCTTTGTATTTAAAGTCTTTATTGCATGTGCAAAAACTGTTGTTTGGGGTCCCCATGATTCAAATTTGCTGGGCCTTAGGATGCTCTTCCTCTGGAAAACAAGACACTGGCACAAAGTGCTGTGTAATTGCAACTAAATGGTGCATTGGAGAATGGAGACGCTGAACTCAAGCACAGGTTCAAATCCTGCTGAACTAAGTGACTCAAGTACAAGCTTTGTGGTTGTCAGACTCGAGTTCAGGTGCTTGAAAATTGTTTGCAAAACTTTGTTGGTACTGGTGGGTGTCTGGACAGTGGCAAAGCTACAGGCTGGCAGATTCATTTTCATACTCCTTTTCCTCTGGGGGGCGGGGGGCAGGTGCAGCAACCCTAGGAAGACTTAAATTACCTCATGGTTTTCAGTAATTTCAGATAGTTCTTCTGGCTCTACACCAACATGGGACCAAGCAAGTGTGGAGATGTAATCACGCCACCTGGACTCTGTACAAATTACTTGGACTTAATGGTTTTTAAAACAAAGTGATTGAAAACAAGAATGAAAAAATAAATTTTCACAAAATTGTTTTTTAGGACCTCATGTATTTTGCAACGTGTTTGTAAGCAGTTTTATCTTTTCAGTTTATAGCCTTTAGGAATTCTTCCTGCTCCAGCTTTTAGTGGTTCAACATTATGGGCTAGTTTCAATGTCATCGACATTTTGGATTTCTTCACTTTTTGCCTTTAGTGGAATCGAAACTTGGAAAAAAGTGCGGACACTGAAATGCCTTAAAAACGTTCTTGCATGCAGAAGGGGGTTGTCTATCTGGAACTTGCCCGGGACTGCAATTTAACCTGCTACTCACTGAAGAAGCATGTTAATATGCTGATGTTCTAGGAATTAAATGTATAAATTGTCTCAGACGTGGGCTTCATCTTAATTTACTCCAGTCACTAGGATCTGAGGAATTAGACTTGTTTGGGTTACTTTGGTGCTGCATACGATGTCTGAAAACTCCCTGGTGTTATACGCGATGCCGGATACATGCGGCAGCAGCATTTGAACGGGTTGGGAAGTACGGAACTTCACAATATAAAATCACAAATTTGAGTTCAAAACATTTTTGTAAACTTGATTCGTCGAGATCGAGCCCATAGCACTGAGACCTGCGTTCAGATCCGAGTCCAATACGTTGTGTATTACCCGACAGTGAGTCAAATCAAGAAACTTCGAGTCCGTTGAGACTGGAATTGAGTCGGACTTGAGTCCAGACTACTCGACACTGTGGTTGTGACTACTCAACGCTACTGGTCCGGCTAAGCGTTGTACTCACAACCTGTTGATTTCACCAGCTTAAAAGCAGTGTTGTAACTGACGGGGGATAGAGGGGCGAATTGCCCCCTTGGCAAGCTAGATGTAAAAACCGGGCCCCCACTTTGCTAAAATTTCGGTTTTAGTGTTCTTTTGGTTTTCTGTAAGTATTTTTTTGCGCTCTTTGGAGTATTTTCCGGCGATTTCGGGATTTGGTATAGCCATCGACATCCGGATTCACCATCGTTTCTCAAGTTTTTTTCTGTGTGTTAGCTAGTGGGCCCCTTTCAGGTAAGCTTTCCCCCCTGGCTCAAACCTCCAGTTACGCCGATGCTTACAGGACCGTGTGCGAAATCTATAACAACTGAAAATTTATTTACTACACCAAACGATTGCTTTTTCTCATAAAGGACGAGTCTGAAGCAGAAAGCTCGGAACTGGATGAAGAAGATTGCAATCGACGGAGATCACAATGTATCGATGAGATGACAACCATTGAAAAGCAGTTCATGGATATTCGTGATCAGTACGGGCGGTTAACTTTATTTTAGCTGACATAAGGCTTGTACTTTAAAGTAAATGAATACCATTTTAAGCTGTGCCTTACTAATTGCTTGTCTGGTCATCTTTATCAGTTCTCCACCACTTGTTTATTTTGGTCTGCTGATTTACTGACCAATGTTTTTTATCTCAGTTTGGACAGTGATTGGTAAACTTTTAGTGAGATCCTGTTGTAATAGAAAAATGGAGAGTCAAAAACATACCACAACACAGGCCACAGATAAAATAAACTTACGACATACTGCAAAGCAACATTGAATCAGTTCCGTTTTGTTCATATTAACAACGTATTTTTTTCAGTGACGTTCTTACTGCCGAATGATAGTTTTACTTGAAACGATAAATTTATCGTATTTGTTGGATTTCTTAATGAATAACGTAAAACGAGTCTGCTGCATCACGATTTTTAGTTTTCCTTGCTGTTTTGCAAAATGTATATATTTCTGGTATGTCTAAACAGATTTTTGCTTTGACAACAGTGTTGCAAATAATATCAGTTTTTCCTCCTGTAATAAAAAAGTATGCCAGAGTGATTTGTTTGTAAGTTGTGTCAATTAATCCATGCAGGCTCTATCGAGAAAGACACACGCAAATCACGAAGAAGTTAAACGAGGTGAATGCAGGCACTGCTCCTGAGTATCTGCAACAAGTACAAACGCTGGAAAAAAACAAGCAAATCAGAATGCAGGTGATGTAAACGGTGTTTCTCCAACGTGGACCTTTCCTCTGCTGTACGTAACGGACGCAGTTTAGTTAAAATGCAAAAAAACTGCTATTGTACCTCCGATATTGACTTTAGTTGTATGCAGAAGATAACTTTCGTGGTGTCCCGCGTTTAATTGATACTTTTTCACTGTTTTTGCGTGTGAACTTTCAAAAAGAAAGTCAGTTATCTTTCACTACCTGGTGGGAGCGAGATTCAAACCGGCTTGTAGAGGTCCTCATGAGCTTGCGTTGTTTGATCTTGTTTGAAATGTGGCATGTTGAACTTGGAACAGTCGGATACTTACCTGAATATCCGGAAAACACACATGATTCGGGCCAAAGCTGTAAACCCTCGATGAACCGCAGCAAACGATCTGCGAATTCCGGTAGTTCATACGTCCCTTGCAGTGCTCGTTTACTTTCCACGGGCGTTGTATCCCGGAGCATTTTTTCTTCGATGTTGAGTATTTTTCGGCAGTCCTTCTTTAACGCTGATGGCTTGATTCAGTTCACTCCACAGCATGCTCGATTACCCAAACAAGAGTTTTTGAAGATCTCTCCGTTATTGCTATTCTGCGTTTCTCTCTCGCCAAACAGCGTGAGATCTTGACATCTTCAAGTTATCGGATTATCGTGTGTCCAAACCACTGTTCGCATTACAAGTGCTTGTGCCAACGGAAGGATGAAACCGAAAATTATGATATAATATAGTTAATGCTGCACAAAATCTGGTAATGCTTTCATACAGCTGCGAGATTTCGCACAACAGGCATGAAAAAGAAAAAATGCGCTTGTGAAAATTTTTTGCCATCCTCCAACTGCAGTGTGTTGGTTCGCTGGCTTTGCCCAGAATTTTATTCAGTTGATGTGGGATAGAACGCTAAGTCTAATTTCTAACAGAAAGTTGACATTAAGAGGTGGCAAGAATTGTGCTGAACGTTCTTTTTATGTTTAGGTTGCTGAATTGCTGAGACGCCTTCGAGTTGAATCCCTGCAAGTGATTCTGGAAGCAGAAAAGCTCGCAAATACTCAGCATTTGAATGTGAGTCTGCCGGGCGATTTATAACTTTCTGAAAAGTCATGCGTTTACCATAACGATGCATAAGTATCGTACCTTTCTCTGTCTGTTTAGTTACTAATGACCTACTGGCAGTGATTACTGCTCGTTCAGCATTCAAAACAGGTTCTTTTTCTTGCAAAACCTTATGTTTTCATCAGTTGAATGTCAAGTAATATTATGATATGCGTATCAGGGCGTGTTTCTTAGTTTTTCTAAGTCGCTACTGATGTTTAACTAGTACATATTTATTTCATTCAAGAGCCATGTTATATTTTTAAACGTGAATTTTTCATGATGTGAATGAAGTAATGTCAAAAAACAATTCTCAAACCTCCGTTCAAGACCTGCGCGTAGCATAATACCATTTACATAAATAACGTTTCGTACCCGAAAGGCGTATCATTGTTTATCGCGTGCTGGACATAGCTTGAGCAACGGCCGATTATTCGGCAGAAAGATTCATGATGTCTTAAATATGTGCTTCTTGCCGATGGATGTTTGTTACGACTGTTCGACCGAGCATGGTCAAGACGTTCTGCAAGCGTCCTTCAATTGCGACAGCGGACGCAAGTTTAAATGTTGAAAAAAACGGCTTTCGCCCGTTGAGCTTTTCTGCGCTTTTTTTCAGAACGAAAAACGAATACTGAAAGAACAAATCCAGGCAGATATTGACGAAAAGATCCATCTGCTCGAGGAGGACCGTAACAACGTCGACCTTTCCACGAAACTCTGGACGGACGCGGCGCTCGGCGGCGGTGCGAGCGACTCCCACGCGAAAGCGGGCAAGAAGCACAAGCGCAAAGATGAGAGCGAGCACAATTTCGGTTGCGGACCTATCAGGAGGAAAAAGAAACCGGTCACCGTGACTGATATCCTTTGCTGCTGCTTTGAGTTGCATCCCGTGCTTGTTTCCTTTAGTTTCTTTCTGGCTAGAATTTTCGTCCCTGAGGGGAATGTCATAAATTGCCGTCTTTTTCCGTTTGCGCTCTTACAGCGAGAAGTTGCAGTCGCCACCGTAAGCAGCAGACCACGATCGGGGTAATTCTAGAAGCTCAAGTCAGACAACTCTTCTGTCCTAAAATTTTGCATGCAGCAACGACTTTATGACTCGCCCCGAGGTCACAACCGCTACTGTGCCGCTGTTCCAATGCTGCCAGGCTTGAATTCCAAATTATATAAGGAGACATGCTGATGTTCAGGTACCACGTATCAGCGTTAGGAGCGAAGGGACGAATTTTATGATGGAGTAGGTCCGGGATCTGATCTGAGGTTGCTGCCTGGGTCATGGATGATTATGTGACGTCAGTGGTAGCCGTTCAATCGTGAAAATTGAATGTTCTGTGAACTTATAGCAGATATTTTCATATTTTGTCAATGACACTGCATTCACAAATTGCATGATTCTCTATGAATCAAACTTGCTTAAAAATGTAATTCGTGTAAGTATGCTTCGTACCGGTTTTCAAGCGATGCAGGTCATTTATGAACCAAAAAACGTTTTCGGCATAACCGCTCCTTTGTATCTGGGCGCCAAGTTCTCATGCGAATAAATAATCTGCATTTAGTGCTACATAGCATTTTTCAGTTTTACTTTACCCACGCCCATCCCGAGCTTACTTGCTACAAACAGACTGTTCATTAATTTGTTACGTGTAGATGTTTTGTATCAGAACATCAGTGGAAGACGGAGCGACGCGTGTGAGATATGACGATATATTACAACGTTGAGATGAAAATAAGCTTGCCTTGTTGGCAAGGTCAGACACTCCGTAAAATTTTGAAGATAATGAGCTCCATAACGAAAAACTAAAAATGCAGAAAAATTGTATGGGTGCCTTGTGTCTCCATCAGTCCCGTTGCCACGGGGGGGGTTTGGTGGACTTAGCCCCCCAAACTGAAACATGAAACACTATAAATCGGGAGAGTTTTGTCAATTTTTGGAATGTCAAGCCCCCCGTACAAACGTAAAGCCCCCCGCAGAAACGCAAAGACCCCTTATTGAAAACTTTCTGGCGACGGTTCTGGTCTCCAGTATCCCTAGAAAAATAGTGTGGGTCCGTACCCCCGACACCTTTGTTCCGCCGCACATATCTAATAGAATTCAAACCAAAATTGCTGTTGTGAGCGGTTTCGTTGGCATCGGTTTTCACATGCGATTATGCTTCTCATTTTCTCGTGTTGGCATTATTTTTGCTATATTTTTCGGTTTTGCCTGTTTGTGAGTTTTATTCTCCTTTGCAAGTGGATAATTTGCATTATGATCCTTGACGTTTTGTCATCACGTCCCTATATAGTATACATGTTGAAAGATTCCGATGTTATGGATGACTGGACCGCGATCAAAATGGCGATCAACATTCAAAGACACAAAAGTATCGCGAAAGGTGCGCATTTGATTGCATGGGTTGCGCGAATGATTTGTATAAAATAAGAATATCAGAGAAATAGAAAACGGTCGGGAGCTGCACGCAATACACAGCGTCGTCTGCCGTGGCCAGGAAAGCTCCTGTGGAACCAGACATTGGGTTAGTTCTTAGGTGCGATGTGCTGCGGGCAACCACAGCAGGGCCAGCCCCTGTAGTTGCCCCATTGGTCGGCATTTGGCAAACGTAATGCTTATGGTGAAAAAGATACGCGCCGCTGCTCCAGTCACGTGACCTCACGTTCATCGCTCGGAACGGCAGGTTTCAAGTCTAGTTTCCTGCTGGGAAATGCGCCTGGGTGTTAGTTGTTCAACCTGCATTTTTAGGTTACAGAAGAAGCTTCTCGTGCGGATACGAAGACGGCAAGCTCCTGTACGCCGGCAAACATTTCCAGAAAGGTCAAAATGTGACCATTCGCACTCGACGCGAGACAACCATTCTGTAAGTCAATCGAGAGACTGCTGGCGAATCCAAGGCGGTTCAAAATTTCATATTAATATTGTTTTCAAAGTAGCGCTTTTACATACTTTTTTCGTAATGTTTTGTACTTTACAGATATCTACTTTCCTTAGTATAAAGTGTGTGAACACTGGCAAAATGTTTATTTCAGCATCCTCTCGTTGTAACGCTTTGGTCTCGGTAAGAGTTTGTTTGCACTTGTGAAGAAAACCTAGTTCGAATTAAGAATTGAAGAAAAAATCCCATAGAGCCTGGGTGCTTAAACTGGGGGGCGTGAAAGGTTCGCAAGGGGGGCGCGAGTATGGCAGAGGCCTGCTGTTGAAAAGCAGTATAATGGCAAATGAATCGTTGTTCTGTCTTGTGTGTGTGTTCGATTTTGAGGTTACGCGAGGTGCGAGTGTTAATATCCAAGCCCAAAAGGTATGCGACTGAAAAAGTTTGAGAACCTCTGCCACAGAGAGTTGACCTGCAAGCAGGTTTTGCTCCCAGCACCATTTTTCATTGCCCTATCCTGTCATGCAGTGTGATGTAACGACATTACTTTCTGTTGTTTGGATTCTTGACAATGCTTATGCTCAGGAAGAAAATATGTTAAAAAACGCGTGTGGCATCATGCGGCGTCAGCTTTTATTTCAAAGAGACTTTTTGCCTTTTCTTTCTTCTCTAGCCTTAGCCTGGAATGAGAGGTTTGAATGGGGTGTTTCGCCAACGCCTCTGCGACTACTCGCATTCTATAACAACGACTACTCGCATTGTATAAACAACGTACTTTGCTGTTTACCACAGCGGAACAATAACCGGAATCAGTCAGAGCGAAGTCCTAGTGCAGCAAACTGACGGAGCCAAGACCAAGGTCCACTACCACCAGCTGCAGCGCGGCAGGGTGACTCTTCAGCACAGATGAGCTCGGCAAGAATGAGAAAATGGCCGCAGCCGGATCTGCCCTGTTGGTTCAGTGCACATGAGATGGATTGCCGGGACAGCCCCGGGTGCAACTGCAGTGAGGACACCTGCGAAACGTGAGGTTGGGGAGGTGGGTGTATCGATTTGGTGGCAGGAACGCTTCGGGTAGCGCCGAAGCCGTGACAATAGCCGGTGCTTTGCCCGTTGCCACCACGTAAGAGATTGATGGATTGCTATTTTTCAAATGAAAACGTTGCAAACGTTGAGTCTGTGAAACATTGGATCTCGATCGTTTCATTGCAATGAGACTCCTGTTTACATTTCTGTAACCTGTTGCACACTTTCTAGTGCGTCGTGTGCTTCTCGTTTGTACGCTTTTCACTGACGCAGAGGTGAAAAGGTGACCACTGCACAGTCCTAATCATCGTAAATGAAGTGACGCCGACCGCTTCATGTTCGCGAGAACCTTCAGCTCCACCGTAGATGCAACCAAGTGGGCACCGTCGTCGACGCGGTTGCATCTTATACCTTGGTCGCAAGTAACTACCGTAAAATTGCGTGATACAGGGATTTCTGTTAATTCTTTTCCTGTCACCGTCAGCCCAAGTTTAATAAACGAACGTGCTGTTCTGTTCAAGAGGTGCGTAGAGATAATACTTGCAAGGCTACGTTATAAATGCTTTGTTGGGTGAAAGCCGCAACTTCTTTACAGAGACTTCGCATCTTAAAGCAGTTAGACGCGATTCCACTTGGACATTTTGTCACTTATGTATGTTTCGCGTAATACTAGAACGCATCAGGTACTGAGCAAAAAGATGGTAAACACCCGGCAAATGATTTTAGTTTGCCAGTAGCGAGTTCGACAATTTTGCGATATTGCATTGTATTGTGTAACGTCTTCACTCGCACACGCAAGGCGCTAGACTTTAAACATGCATCGCAGTAACACATTTAAAATTCCACTGCGATAAGTTAAGTTTCAAACGAATCTCAGGCCACGCGTGCCAAGCGCCGTATCGTTTGCCAACGTTCACTCCCTTAAACGCAACATTTCAACTTTTATTGTGTGCCTCAAGCGTGTCGCTTTTCGTACAAATACCACGCGAAAATAAACAAAATGTGCTTTGGTTTTGTCGTCCACGACCCTGTGGGGGAGGCACAGTGTGAATGTGCGTGCGTCGTGTCAGACAGGCTGCGCAAGTCAAGACAAGCTATGCAGATCATCAGCTTTTTTTCGATTCGTCAGACTCATAATACCTAAAGTTCTGCAGTTCATTCCAGCCAGACCAGAGCGCACAGGCCAGGTGATGGTGTACTTGGAAATTTTAATAAAAAGATTTGCTTTTACCGTGTACTTAATGAAGCCGGATTGCACCTAATTTCTTGTTCCAACAAAACGATGCGGACGTGAAGCCTGGAGCGCAATGTCCAAGTTTTGCACAGACCACACACAGGAGAAAACTAGGTCGTGTGGATCTGGAAAGATTTCAATAGCATCTGTCAAGCACCCGCAACAAAGCCGTGTGAGTTGAGGACTTCCTCAACGTATAAAGTTTTCCAGCATCACCGAACATGGCATGCTGTGTTGCAAACGACAACACGCGCTGTGCGCAGTCATTGTGAGAACGTAAAAAAACGTATGTGATGATGCGTGCACTGTTTTTCACAAAGCAGTCGGGGCCTTCATGTCCGTCTTTTTCAATCCTTGCCTCCCAGTTGTGTTGCGAACAATCTCTTTCGCGCATACTGCAGAACGGAATGCTGGAAGTCAGAGAAGCTGAAAGCCGCATTTTGCGGCTTTCAGCTTCAAAGCCGCACTATCCCACACCCGTCGCAAACGTGGGTTGTGGTGAAAATAAAACCGAAGTCAAGCCTGAGCTCACGTGCCAAAGATAAGTGATGCGCTAAAACTAACTCGAAAAAAAGAACTTGGCATTGGGAAAAAATAACTGAACGAAACAAAGCATGGAGAAGTTGTCCGTGCAAGGCCCAATTTGGCAGCACATCTCCATATCAAGAAATCTCGGGCGCTTCAAGACCGAGGTCGCGCCATGCGCTCCGGGCGTAGAGGTCTTCGCCCTTTAGTTCGCGACATTGATCTTCATCCAGGAGCTGACCGTCCTTCAGACCAACCCCGTCGTATCGTCCGATCGTAATGATCATCATGTGCTCAACTGCAACAAATGCAAGCGGACATTAAAAACCGACTTGTAACGATCGCGGAACCAGACACCAGGAGCATAACGAGGGGGCACAATGCCTCAGGCGACCCCGAATCACCTGTGGGGGGCGAAAAGTCCCAACAATGTCGCAAGTACTTTCTTCACTACAGCACGTTTGCTTCCGAAAGACCTTTGGTTCGAACATCGGGACGACAAAATTGTTCCTTGCCCCGGGCGCCATCTAACCTCGGTAGGTCCCTGCCAGACGCAGAAGCTCCATGAACGTCGGAATAATTTATTCCAGGGGAGGGCAATAGCGGATTTTTCCAAGGGGGGACAAAAGTGGTGAAATTTCGTTTTACCCACTCAAAACTAAAATAACAATCTTTCTTTGCTAAAAATTTAATGGGAAAATGTTAAATTTCAAAATCCAAGAGGGCGTTGGCCACCACTGACCCCTCCCTTCCGACGCCTATGAGCAGATCGCGTTGTTACACGTTGTATTTTTACTGCGCGTTGCTGCAGTAAGGTCCAAGCGACCTTTTCCGATTCGCTCGAGCAGCGAAGCACGTGACGGGAAAAGCAAGGTTTGATGTTTTGCAAATCACGATAAGCGATCGTTTTTGTCGTCGCTCATGAACACTATGTCGCACGTGCGCATCCGAAGAATGACTTGGTGATTTCGCAAGAATTATCAAAAACATGTACAAATGCGTAAAAAAGAAGCGTGAGCTGGCGCGTATGAAAAGAAAAGAGCTGGCGCGTATAAAAAAAAGAAGCGTGAGCTGGCGCGTAAGTGTACGTCGTGTAGCAGTGGATTGTGAATATTTTTTACCGTGTTTTTTTGTTGATCGCATACAATGCGACATCTTTCTTTTAAGACAATTGGCGGTAGGCCACAGCCTGAATAATGCTTTGCGGTGCTCTTGCCCAAGGAGCGCTACGGCGATTCACTCAATGAAGTGGTACGTGTATCGAACACCCAACCTTCCAACTGAGAGGCGGCACTCCACTACTGAGCAAATCGCCACCCTGCTAAGAAGCCAATCAAGAGCTCTAAAGATGCGGATTTTCGCCTAGTTTTTTTTTAAAGAAACAAAATGCTCCCACTTGCGATTGGGACCCAGTGTCAGATGAAGTGTGCCAAAAAGGCATAAACCTATCCTCATTATGACGTCACCCACAAACAACTCAAAATCCAAAAAGTTCCCAAATTTCTTTTTCATCGAAGGTGCAAGACTTTTCGCATCTTTGGAAGGTTTGAACAGCTCTCTATCTCAATCTGCTGGCGAGTTGTGGCCGAATATGCGCCAAAACTTTGGCCCAAGCGGGACTTAAAGGGATACCATGAAAGTCAAAAAAATTAGCGATTTCTTTCTGTAAAAGAAAAATTTTTCTCGGAAAATGACAGCAACAAAGCATCATTTATGACGTTTGATACTGGATTAGAACACAAACGTACAAAATACCCCCAGGCGCGGATTTACCATTAGGCTAAAAAGGCTTAATCCTAGGGCCCCCGATGTTGGGGCCCCAAAATTTTAGGAGTAAGGAAAATTTCCAGCATTTTTGTAAATAATTACATTTGTATTTTTGTTTTAGTTTAACACACGTTTCCTTGCTAAGCCACTAGCAAAAGATCTCTCGATTATAGAACAGGCTTGCACAACTGAGAAAGCTCGAAGGGCCAAACTATCAACATAAATTTGCCGCGGGCCGCAAACGTCTATTTCATTTCGATGTAGAGATTTCGTTGTATGGAAAAAACTCTGGAACGACAGTTACTATTGGAGGTCGAGCTTTTGCAACATTTTCTACAATTGAGAAACAGGCCCGCAACCAGGGGGGGGGGGCGAAGCCCGCCCTACAAAATTTTTCGCTACCCTTGAAAAATGTGTTGAGCATAGTTATGAACTATTGGGCATAGCTTAAAAAATTTAGGTCCCTCTCAGAAAACTCTTCATCACCCCTGGTGTCCCAAAAGCTGGTTACGGGCATGTTCAGAAAGCTCTCGCGGGCTGTGTGTTGTGCAAGCCTGTTATAGGAGAATGAGTGCGAAATACTGAAGTGAATGACAATGAGAATTCTCTTTTTATGACGTTGAGAATTGGCAATTGCTACGCATAATGCGTGAAACAAAACGCCTGAATCCATTTTTCAGATTACACGAGACCAGTGAGGCACAGTCACGGGTGGCTTGTGGCTTTGGTGGGCTTAGCCCCTCCAAAGCTCCAAAAGCAGCATTATAAATCAGTGGAATTTTAGTCAAAGTCCACCTATTGACGACTTTCTGGCGACGGTTCTGGTTCAGCCCAGGTTTCTCTCTTGTTGCTTTTAAGGGTAAGATACGGGGTAAAAACAAGACTAGCCTGCACTGTAGCCATAGCTACAGACATTCAGTGGGGCAAAATATTAACTGTTTGTAACACTGCGCGTGTTAAGCTGAGTTTTTCTTTGACTTCAATTGTTTTGAAGCAATCTTGGGCCATTCCTTCTAGAGCTGAATGCATAGAAAAAAATTTAACTACCGTAGAGCTAGACACGTATCTTGATGTGTTCGTAAAGCCAATTTGTAGCTCGAGCTTATTAGCTTAGTAGGCTAAGCAAAGTGAACTTCACGTGTAAGTTTTTTTCTTTTTTTTTTTCAAAGTAATCAGGATAACAGTAAATCTACAGTACGCTTACTTGCATTAACTTGAGAATGTCGAAGAGTTCATATGAGATTGGTTCTAGCAAGCCAAACAAAGCTGCTGCCAAAGCAGATGCACTACGAGCTGTTATTGAAAATGTCAAATAAATAATCCAGTTTTTTAATGTGCCAGAAGGGCCTACACCAGAGGTGGCCACGGATTCGAAGTGCCGGAGGCGACTCCGGGAGGATCCTACGTTTTGCTTTCGGACCGGGCGCCGGAGTAAAATTTTATTGAAAAACTGGACCTGGATCCGGAATCACTTTTCATTTTCAGCAGCAGGAGTCTGTGTATTTTTCATATATGGCATGTCTTAAGTATAAACATTGCTGAATTTCGGTTGCATCGATGGTAGCCAGATTCGGATTCTCAAATTTGAAAATTTTTTGGATCCGGATCCAGGTTAAAAAATTTTGGAACAGGAGCGGATTCTGAGTCTGAAAATGTGACTACGGCCATCTCTGCCTTCCAGAAGGGCCCCCAATTTAAAATAGCCTAGGGCCACGAAAATGAAAATTCGCTTCTGAATACCCCACACAAAGTGGGGTAAGACCAGGGGTGTAGCGATAAAAAAGAGGTGTGGGAACGCCGTTCCCACCCCACTACACCCTTGATTTAAAACCGAACTCAACACCAAATATTGCTCAGATGCCCTCACACGCAAAAGGTCGTTTTCGCACTCAGCAACACGTAGAAATTGAAATGAAAAATCTAAATCTTCAAGTAACGTTACTGTAGTGCAAAAAGGTGTGGGAACGCCGTTCCCACGTCTTCCCACCCCACTACACCCCTAGGAAAGACGTTCCAAGTCTCGACTGCACTGATGTTTTATCATGCTCATGCGTCATGGATGTTCCATACCAGATAAAACACTACAAAATTCAAAGAACGCTTAACGCTACGCAAATCTCGCTACCAACTCCAATTTTATGACTATCGCAAAAGCAAACATGAAAGCATCGATTGTAACTCTAGCCGCAGCCCTTTGTACTTGTCAATTGAAAAACAGCAGAAAAAAGCCATGGCCATGATTCCCACCTGGTTTGTATTCGGTCAGCACACCTCCGGTCAGCAAAGCTATGAGATTGGAGCAAGCCACTTTAGCCTGGTGTTTCGCCGAGAACATATCCTTTTCTTCTTCAATGTTGTTCACGTCACCGATTGCAAATATATTAGCGTGTCCTTCAACGCGTAGGTTGGAATCAACTTTAATCGACCCGCATTCGGTCAATGAAGTCGCTAAAAATAAACATTAAGTCGTTATGTGATTGACCTGCAGCGTATTCAAAACCAAGTTGCCTGAGGTTATTTGATTCCAGGCAAAAAATTACGACGCCAAGAGCGAGAGCAAATGCAAAGCGCGAGGTTGAAATCAATACCGCATATATGCTTAGAAACTTAGCGAAATTTCTAGAAGGTCATTGAGAATGGCCGGAAACTTTGTTACGAAATTGGTTTTGAGGTCATACTCTTCTAAATCGTCAAAACATCAAGGAGTTTTCAATCTATTGCGTTGTGTGGTATATGCCTGCGGCAAGAAATTTTGAAGCCTAAAATATGTTAAGAAAATGTGAGAAAATCCAAGGGAGAGACCGAATTCCGAAGCCTGTTGAAAGTCTGAAGTGCGCAAGATGGCTCTAACCCTGTCAGAAGCGCCGAGTTTCAAGGCATAACCTGTTACCCTCACATTCTGAACGAAACATCTCGGCAAAGCGGATTCAGTTGTTTCGTCACAATACAAAATACTGTGAAGCTGAGTCGAATTTTTTTGGTGGAACAGAGACGTTAGTTTTCCTTTTGCTCAACCATTGATGCGTGTCGCGTGATAAGATTTGGAAAAGTAACAGTGGTGAATTTTTGATGATAGTAACAGTGTTTTAATCTCAAACTATGTGGAAGCAGCGCATGAAAAACACGTATCGTGATCAGAGTTAAGAAACAATCAGCGAAAAAAATATTTTTTGAAACAACCAGAAGATCAGTAGCATGCAACAAAAATGCGTACTTAGTTTACTGTGATTAACTGGTGTAGATTGTGGTGCGAAAAATATTAGTTGGTATCTTCAGCGTTGTTTTGCAACGACTGATTGGAGAAAAGTCAATCTTTGATTTGCGCGTTGAGTTCAGCGTTCCGTGCAGAATTCGGAAAACAATTTATCGTTTGTCAAACGTAGCAGCAAACACACTCATCTATAAACGAGACAAGATTTTGGATTGATTGAAGTTATTTGATACACAAAGACAGCAGGCTGAACCGAGTTGAAAATAAATAACCTGCACGTCCAATTGCAATTGTTTGTGCTAGTCTCGCATCCTAAAATACTTCAGAGTACAATGCAAATTGAAATGTCACAGGAAAAAGTTCCCGCCCTCGGGTTTTCGGTGAAAAATTCTTAAGCTATGAAGCAAAAAAATGCACAAAAACTGAAAGATTTTTTGAAAAGCTTGCTACACTGATTCAGTTGCCAGCACCAAATATCAAGATTTTTACTTAGGTTTTTCCCTGTCTGCAAAACAAAATCCCAGTCATTCTTTTTCATTTCGATGCTCACCAAGAACTCGCTTGCAAAAATTTGTTTCTATTCTCCGCTCCGTGCAAGGCACCACTAAATCCACTTCAGCTTCCTTCCCGCTTTCTGTTTTCACTACTTGGTCCTTCGCCAGAGTGTTCAAGGTCAGGCTGTCCAGGTTAACAACTCTCTCGTCTGTAATTTAAGTCCAGATGCTCTTTCGATGCAAAATGTATCATGAAACTTGGCAGCACAATAGGGATTGATTAGATTCTTACTTAGAAATAGATCAACGTCTTTGAAGCAAAGCCTTTGTTTCAGCAATGACTGCATTTCTTCATTGACGCGGGGCGACACCAAGTTGTCACGTGGGTGAAAGATGATCACCTGTACAGTAAGCACACTGCACCAAAGAATAACAATTAAAAGCATAGTTTCAACGTATTCGCTAATGCTACAACTTTGAACAATGTCAGGAAACCTGGTTTTTCGTAAAGGTGAGCAAATCTAGTGACAATCTACACGACGTATGTTCTCAAAAATACAAAAACCCAAGCGCTGTAATTTTAACAAGGCAATCTCCTGCGTACAATGTAAGTACCCGCAAGTTGCTAAAAGTAAGTGGTGGCCTCGCGCATACTAGGCAGAAGTGTGATGATGAAATTGATAAAGAGCAACTCCGTTTCGACGATGCTAATGTTGACAGTTTCTACGCAACACGCAGCCTGCAGCGCGACCAATGAACTACAAAACCAGTGTTGTCTAACCTGACCGCTTTCATGTAGTAAAGATATATTCTTTGGCAAAACGGTTTTATTAAAAGTAACTACAGGAAAAAAATCTATTTTTGTCGGCATTTGCTTAGATTCCAATACCACTCTCTACCGGATCATTAAACCCATCCCAACGCGGTGTCATTATGTGAATGCAAACCCGAGATGCCATTGGGGCTGCAGCGACCATGTTTTCCACTGCGTCATCTTTGCACTTGTTCTTTGTTTTTTTTCTGTCCTGCGTCGAGGAAATGTGATTTTATAGCTGACCTGTAGTGCATACCTGCTTGTCTGGGTAGTCGGTTTTGATTTCCCCCGCGAGCTCCACTCCCGTCAATCCGCCTCCAACGCAAGCAATCCGGTGCGCTCTCTTCATCTGTAAGATGGCGCGGCAGGTCACAAGGTGGAGTAGAGTAAAACCAAGGAAGGCATTGGTTGATAAGCCAAAATGTAATGCAATTTTTTGGTGTATCAGAAACGGTGATGGAAAATATGCTAAAGCCTGTTTTTGTCAAGCATAAGTAACAAGGCGAATTTGTTTCAAAGAAGGTTTAATGGACATTTTTAACAAAAAATGAAACAGTTTACGTGTTTGCGTTTGCCCTTGTCATGACACGAGTGAACGATTCCATAGGTCTACGCGGGCAAGAGGTTCTGGGTGGAAAGCATTCAGATCAGGAGTATTTCATGACTGTGGTGTGCAAAATCTCAATTGTACTCATTTTTGTTTTAATCGCTCGGGCCTTGTCAATGTCATCATTCTGTAGTACACATTCCACTGCAAACATAACCTAACCATTCTTAGGTTTGCAGCGTAAGGTGTGAATATGGGGTTGCTGTGATCAGTGATCTGTATCAATTTCATGAACTTGTAGTGTTTAATTTTAGTAAAATATGTCATTGCAAAATGTGTCAAAACAGTAGTGCATAATATGTCAAAAACAAATGTTATTATGTGGAAGCAGCGCATGATTTCTCCCACGCACATTGCCGGTACGTTTGAAAATGTTTCCAAACATTGTGTTCTACGTCTTTTCGCAACATTTTGTGTATCTGAGCGCGGAGCCCACAGTATTTTTATGGCATGCGGCCCGTTGCCAACGAAAATGTGGGTGTTAAGGCATTGTCCGTTGACGTCTTTGCTGGAGAAGTGAAACTGGGGTCATGTCCCAGACCTCTCTAGGGGGTCGTCACCCTTTCGGGCCTCCCTTTTTCACATCAACTATTTCTATCATTATGACTAGATGCATAGGCGTACGAGGCGGGGGGTCGGGGGGGCGGCCGTCCCCCCTGTCTTAAAAATTTTCAGGGCAAGCGCAATTGCTCAAAAGTCCTGAATAATAAAAAATAGTTCAATACAGTGAAAATTTTCAGGGTAATTCTGTTTTTCAGGGCAAGCGCAAGTTGCTCAAAAATCCTGCATGATAAAAAATACATATTCAATACAGTGAATTCAGGGCAAACTCTGTATTCAGGGCAAGCGCAAGTTGCTCAGAAATCCTGCATGATAAAAAAGATATTCAACACAGTGAAAAATTTCAGGGCGACTCTGTTTTTCAGGGCAAGCGCAAGTTGCTCAAAAATCCTGAATGTAAAAGTATACTCAATACAGTGAAAAATTTCAGGGCAAACTCTGTTTTTAAGGGCAATCGCAATTTGCTCAAAAATCCTGAATGGTAAAAAATAGATTCAATACAGTGGAAAATGTCACGACAAATTCTGTTTTTCAGGGAAAGGTGAAAAAATTTTCAATACAGCAGGTTTNTTTAAGGAAAATATTAGGTACCCGGTATGGACCTGTAGCGACCCGATTTCTCTGATTCTAGGGACCCGATTNTCTCTGATTTTAAGGACCCGATGATAATTTTTGCTGACTNTAGGGACCCGATTTTCAATTCTAGGGACCCGAATCGGGTCCCTAAAACACTTTAAAAAAATTGATACAGTATATTGAGCCAGTTAAAGGCAACTACCGTAAAGTTTCTTGTCAGGGAGAACACAACACGCAAGGAACTTCACCCCCTTGAGTTAACAAGAAAGGTAACTACAGAATTTGCCTATAACGTCACCTCTAGGAGATTGTACAAAGAACGTAATTGCCGAATTGAAATTATAAGCAAATTGAAATGCATGTAGAAGATTCCATTGGGACCGAACAAAATGTAACGTTATAGGCGAATTGACATTACATACGAAGCCGTTATAAACGAGTTCAACTATGTCGAAGACATTTTCAAAAGGTTTCAGGCCCAATTCGGATTAAACAAAAAAAGTCGGTTTCAGGGCAAATTTTTCTATTTTTAGGGCACATTTTTCCCCCCCACCCCCTATAAAATGCCTTCCTGTACGCCTATGATTTCATATACGATGTGTGTTTGACATAAGGAGAATTCAGCTAACCAAAATGATCAAGAAAAATGCTTCTGAAGAGAGTTGCTGTTTGTGTTATCTTGAATGCCATCGCGATGAGCGTTGCATCGAAAAAGTATTAAAGGAACATGTTCCCAAATTTTAGATTCAGTATTACGTGGTGCTACTATTGTGCAGTGATACTTTTAGTACATTTCTTTTGAAATTTGTCCTCGATTTTACTGCTTGGCTAAAGTACCTAAGGCCTTGTGAAATTCTGGGCAAGTCGAACAGGTGTGATGAATATAGCGGTTGTGCAAGTTGTTTCCCGCAGCGTTTTAAAAATATACCACTCTCCAACTTTTGCATTACTATAATATTCGCACAAACGTGCCAATACTTGGCTTTATAAAATATATTATATTTACAACAAAATCTTCAAAAATACTTTAAATTCATAATGAATGAAATCGTTTTTGTAGCTCATACAAAATAAAAACTTGGGAAGTATAGTTTTTATGATGATTTTTAAAGTTTTACTGCTCAAATATTTTGAAAACACTTGACCAAAGTGAATGAAATGTTGTACCTCGGGTTATTTGTGCTACTTTTCATGAAGTTCTGCTCGATACTTTATACGTATACCCCACGCCAGGGGCGCAACCAGCTCTTCGTTTCGGGGGGGCAATTTTCATGAACTTTCATTCGATGACGTCATCGTGCTTATTCAAGCGTGGTACAACTTTTTCGCAAACGGTCACAGATATGTTCGTTTCGCAACAT
>JGI24021J15306_10001148_pt1 | contig 24725 bp, 15 predicted proteins | sample Ectturendosymbi1_FD_15306 | JGI IMG/M metagenome (IMG submission 15306) | reverse complement strand
AGAATTTCTTCCACACTATGACGAAATAGACTTTTGCGGCCCGCGGCGAGTTTATGTTGATCAATTTGGCCCTTCGAGCTTTCTGAGTTGTGCAGGCCTGAGCTAGAGTGACGGTAACCCTTTTTCAATTGTCGTGAGCTTACCTTTTATACTGCCATTTCGTGTAGCGGGAAGTAAACGTATCAAAGCAAGATTTTATACTTTAGAAGTTTGTACCTTAGAGTAATATCCTCAAAGACAAATAAAGCTACATCAACAACCTAGACATTGTAGTAAATGTCTTTTGACAGTGCATATTTTGAGGTATGTTTTACGCATGAGTGACGTCACTGTGATGTACGGAAGGAGAAGGCTGCTTCCAATAGTTGCAATGTTATTTTCAAAAGGCTGCGTAGAGGAAAGCGTGCACGTTGGAACAAGTATTTCTTCGCAAAAATGTCAGTTATATCGTGAAGTTTGCAAAAAAAGAAAAAAACGTTTTCTATTTTTTGGGGGTCCAAGCGAGGAAACGTCCAAAAATAGGGGTGTTCTTCGTCTTTGAACCTCCGTTCTAGAAACAGGAAAAGTCTGAAAATCGCAGACGTGGTTGCTACACATGTCTTACGACATCCTGCTAAATTTCTAGTAACAAAGTTAAGCAGAAAAAAGTTATAACGATCAATGGGAAAGCGTCAACATTTCCTAGAGAAAACCCAAAATTACACAAAAAAGCAAAAGGCATATAAAAAAGAAACTTTTTATCCAAAATTTCAAATATTAACATGCCATCCCATTTTTGTTTTCTATGGATTTTCCTGTTCTTTTCGATTATGCACTCCAAAACCCGATTATGGCCGTCCAACAACAAGTATTTTTTAAAGTTTTTGTGAAATGCACTGTTCAGAAAAAAACGTTCTCCTCGAAACAACGATGAGCAACTCTCTTCGTGTTTTTGTCTGTCACTTGGAGTCGTTGCAAGTATTCCAAGCCAAAGAAGCAGTTTGAAAAAGTTATCAGGTAAGCGTGATACCAAATCTCAGATTATGGCCAAAAGTCGCTTGAAATATACAAACAATAAATCACAAAATTTTCCTTTTCTAAAAAATTTCAAATGCAAAAGCACTTTTTTTCATCGAAAAGTACATGCAAATCCGGATCTTATGATTCCTTCATTGACTCTAGTTCTAGCGCGATGGGTCGGCGAATTATGTCGAAAATCGCCTCAAAAGTCATTCTAGTGGGTTTCGATGTCCTTCAAGGGACAAAGAAATCGAGGAATATGATAAACACACACGTACCTAACTAAATCTAGAATGGCAATTTTACTTGTTTGCCATACTGCATCAGGGGAGCTACAGTTAGAACTTATTCTTATCTGAGAAATACTGCCAAGTTATGTTATTCCAAAGGCTTAAAAAGTCTTATTTAACTTGTTTACATAAAGACTCTGCAACGTTGACAAAAACGAAAGCCGTTGAAATCGTGACAGTTACCTCAGGAACTGACTAGCAACTTTTGGATTAACAAAACACCAAACCATGGAAACGCCCGTCACGATTAGACTAGTCAAAAGTCATTACCCACGACTGCAAGTCATTCACTTAACGATGAGTTAATGCAACGACAGGTTTTTAGCTAAGAAATTTACTTTAAGTGTTTTAAGATTATCTTGCTGGTTGTAAAGATGATCCCAAAAATTGAATTGTGTCTGTGAATCTGATTCAAGAGAGTCCGTTTGATTTCGTGCATTGTCAAATTGGTAAGTGTTTCAATTTATAATTGCAAATGTCTTATTTTCGATAAAAGATGACTTCAATTATACTATCTGTGTGCTATTGTTTTAAACAGTTTTTGCTAGCCTTCAGAAGTCTCTTAGGGAGATCAAGCAAGCTTAGACTTGTGAACATCGTCCTTGATGGAGCTACGAAATGAACCCACGAACTAAAACGGCTGCATCTAAATACAATCTTTTGATTTCATTGTAGATCGAAAGATATGTAATACAGCTCTAGAGTCTAGTTGCTGGAAAAGTTGCTATTTGTTGCATCGCTTGCTTCACCTAGTAGTCACCTGTTGCTTATGCTCAAAGTTGACGAGTGTTTAGCTGTTGTCTTGCTGTGTCCGGAAGGTTTCACCTCCGCTACTCCGGTTTGTTTATGGCTAGTGACCACGCGACCAGCCATAGATCCGCCGCGTGGCTGTATAGACGTGTTTTTGTAAGCCTACGTTATACCACCGTTCTGTAGCCTACTGAACTGTTATTTACTTGCTTGTCATGTCACTATACCCTCTATAGTTTGTTCTACATATACGTTCCCACAAAGCGTTTTCTATCCTTTTAAGATAGGCAGGTTAACTGATTATACATTATTTTATATTATTCTTAGCTGGTTGTCTATACTGCTTGTAGATTTAATTAATTTATTTTAATAGGCCTACTTCATGAACTTTGCAGACCTGAAGATGCCTACTCAGTAGAAATAATATATAGGCTACTCTGATAAGATCATAGGGTCTGATTTAGTTGTAAAAGGATTCCTTTCGATAGACAGTGCTCTGATAACATTATTCTAATTCTTGGCTGTGAATGGATTCCGTTGGATAGATAGTTGGCTTCAATCACTAACTTTTTGAGCTAATGCAGCTCAGTCGAGTGGTTGGATAGTTGGGAACGTTTTACTTGTATGAATCAGATCTCAGAACGTATCATTTACAGTAACATTTACAATTAAACGTGGTGATGAAACGCTGTAGAGCTGGTAGCAATGTAAATCAAAATGCAGTCAGAAAAAGACAAAAAAGTCCATTGAAGTACGAATTCTTTTGTACGTATAATTAAATCTTGATGTTGCCTGAAAATTAGGAATTTCTTTGCACTTGGCTCTCAGTTCTGACTAAACCACCGGCATGTCCTTAGCGTGGCTGGGCTAAACTGAGGTGTTTCGGCTTTTCGCCGAAACTTGTATAGTTACTTCTTAGGTGTTAGAGACAGCACGGTCCAGACCGTAGTTTCTCAACGGGGGTCCCCGGGGACTACAAGGCTATCGCAGTGAGATCACGTGCAGAGGCCTTCAGTTCACTGGACCAGATATGAAGAATAATCACCTCCTGGATAGAAATCTACGTTTTTTGTTGAAGGGCACGGTGTCACGGTGTTGAGGGCCTCGGTAAGAGGGGCACGGACCATGGAAGTTTGAGAACCGCTGGTCCACACCACAATTTGAGATCGAGGTTTGTCTTGATTAACAATATTTTCGCTGTATTCTGGTAAGATATCTCCGTTTTCAGTTACAGTTCAGACTAAGGGTCCCCGTAACTCCCGACCTGTGGGACCTGGTAAAAAGGCGGGGCATATAGACACACCATAACTGAACTCACCAGAAACTGATTTCACGCATTTTCCCTTTCAACATTCATAGTTATATGATACGTCCAAGAAATTGATCTTCCCCCGACCTATATCTTCCTCTTATCTGCGCCAACCACTGCTCATTGCGAAGTGCATTGTGGGTAGATTCGTTGTCAGCATTTGCTTTGGTAAGCTGGCATTTGTGTAAGTAACGTTGCTGAACCCATGTTGATTGCAAGCATTTTAGTAGAGTCTAGCAAGAAGCTATTGAGGAAATTATATCGGAGACCTGTGTTGTATCTCTTCACTGAACAAGAACAGAATAACCGGTTTCCAAGGTATAAAATCAGGTAAATTCGTAGCCCGCACCTGTAACATCCAGTGCATCTTGCATCAGAGTTGTCCAATGAAAACTCAACAATTTACAGCAATAAGAAATGCAGTCATTTAACCTATAGCACTGTATTTTTGATGATAGTACAGCTATTTTAATCAATGAGCAATCGTTTTAAAACAGTTTTTAGAAGCCTTTATTACAAGATGGCGCTAAGTTTATTCACATTGTAAAAATTAACATTGTGTACTTGTCTACAGACTTTCCCTGTCATATATTGTATATTGGGGACCCCAAAGTCCAGGCTTGGGGGAAACCACTTAGAACCGGCTCTGCCAGCAAGGCTACTTCTAGAGCGCCTTCAAACTGTTCCTGGTTTCGATTAGCTTCAGCAGTTGCAGTCGTTATGCTACTGTCACGCGCATAACATTTCAGAAAAGAGAAAATGGTGTAGCCTACAAAGATTAATATAGTTCAGAGACCGCAATGTACGTACGCATGCATTATTATATAAACGGAATTGAACATACCGCTGATTGTGGCGTGCAAGCTAGCAGAGTCGGTGCATAGTCGTTTTTTCGGTCGTGATCGAGAAAAGGCTGGACGTGTTGTACAATTCGTACAGGTGACAAAAGAGGCAGGAGAGTTTAAACCGGAAGAAAATTGCATGAGGAAGTGAGCGTTTACCACAGATTGTTTGTGATGGCATCCTGACGCTGATCATACACTTTGATGCATGGTAGTCACATAAAAATTGTAACAATTATGTGGTCTCTGCTTGCATAGACAGCAAAAAGTGCCGATACACGGAACTCACAATTTATACTTAAGAAATTGTTAGCCACAATAGAAATCTCTGGCGATGCATTCAAGAAAAAATTGCGTGGCGGTTTTCAATATTGAAGTTTCTTTTATTTGTCTGCACAAATGAGTCCAGTGCTACTACAAATAAATAGCAGAAATGAGCTGCAGATGGTGAAGCAAACGTTTAGGTTAAAGATGGGCAGACACCAGGCCGCGGCCATTTGCCTGTCCGTGAAGAAATTGTTAACGGGCCGTGCGAAACCAAGGCCAAATTGGTCCAAAAGTGACTGGAACGACTAACATAAGGAACCCACTGCGGGTGCCATTGAATATAATCCCTAGGCCTACAGGTCGGAGCATCTGATTGCGGCAAAGCAAGCCCAGATCTCTCACTAAATCAGTGTCACGATGACCTACGAGTTTTAATAAATTTGCACGTGCTAGACGTTCATCATTTTATTGAGGGCAGGCCAGCAAAATAATGCCAGGCCGAAACCGGCCCGCAGTACGAAAAACGTTGTCAACCCCTGCTTTAGGTGAATGAGCTAGGCAGTGCCGTGGCAAGGCAGCCCCGTACCCCCCTGGTCGGGGGGCGACCATTCGTAGGGGCCCCACAATGTATATTGTAACAGTTAGTTAGAGCTCTTCTGGTTTTTGTCCTCAATGCAGAGCCGGTAGATTAAGCATGTAATATCATGATTCTTTAATTTCGAAAAAGAATTGCGGACGTTGGACACTATAGCAGTATTTTGTGAAGTTGTGGTTACGTGATATTAAAGATGATATTGAAGGGCCCCATCTGGATTTTTTGGGGGCCCCAACAGCCTTTCACACGGCTCTGGAGCTAGGGCAGCGTGGTCCAACTACTTTTGACCTACGGGTCATTTTACTAAAACGTGACAACTTGCGGCCCACTTCCAATAAAATGATGTATAAAACAAAACATTCGCAACATTTGAAACTAAAAAAGGGAAGATAAGCGAGTGCCTCATTGAAATTATTACACAATAACAAATGGCACTTTATTACAATCAAATCTCGATCAACGGAATGACTGTGGTCAAGGCTTCTCTGACACTATCGTTCTTTCATCAATACCAATGTTAGTGGTAGCAAGTCGGAAACTATCGTCCTGTCTGCCATTCGATTTCTGCTTTTAGGTTTGACATCTTCATCGTAAAAAATGTATCCTCAAACACACACGTTTCCAAACATCGAGTGCATTTCTATTGCGAAATCTTTCAGTTTGGGAAATCTAGCCTTGCTTGCTGAATTCCAGAAGCTCTCTACAGTCTCTAACACCATTAGTATTGTACATTTTCATTAAAAGATATGATACTTGTTCTAATTAAAATTAACTACTGAAGGGATGAGCAATTAATTTGGCCCGCGGCCACTTTGAGAAGGCCATGTTTAGCGGATAAATAGTCAGATTTATTTGGCGGCACTGAGTTCATTGCGCCAGATGTACCCTTCACGACAACGAACGCCGGAGCACCGAAAAAACACAGGGTTTATCCAGACAGGTGCTCCAACGGTGGGTGAGGGCGGGTTGTATGGGCGTCCACAGAGGGGGGGCAAAAGGGGCATTTCCCCCCCTGGAAATTGGGACCAAGAAGCAAAAATTTTTTTAAAAACCTGCTGCCAGCAATCAATTCCGATTAATTGATCTACTTCTTGCGATGACAGCTTGTTTGCCGATATGACCCACACACTGCACGAGAGCCAGGTTCACTCTTGTGGTGTCATGCAATGATGGCTCATGTTTGCTTCTTGGCCTGCAGAGGCAGGCTGCGAAACTTGCGAGCGGTTTGTTGTTGGTCTGTATTGCACAACAAAAACATAGCCTCAAATTTTCAAATGTTCACTTCAAGTTACGGTAGTAGGCGTTTTGCTGCGTGCAACTTTTGAACGCAAACGTCTAGGCAGGTAATGTAGTGCAGCAATACAGTGACTATTGATAGCGGTTAGCAAGGTAGTTTTATAGTGTTTGAAAGGAAGCATGAGCGAAATTATATCAGTGCTTCCACAAGCTTGAAAAATTCATTGTTGATGTTAGACTGTGAGTGTTGCCAATGTGCCTGTGTGAATAGATTAATCCAGGGCTGGGCAATTAATTTGGCTTGGGGACCATTTGAAGAACGCCGCATTTAGCGGAAGGCGTACCTTCTAATCATCAGAAGAATTTAATGGAAATAGAAGCAGTCTCGGTTCAAGTTTAGGGCTAATCTAGAGGAAATTTAAGTATTTTGATTTTTCCTAAATGCTTCCGCGGGCCACTGAAAACGCTGAAGCATGTAGTCCGCGGGTCGCCTAGCCCTGGCTTAACCAAACTATACGCTTATTCAGGCTTTTTGACACAGTATAAGACTATGTGACATGAGGGAGTACTTCTTATCCATTAAGGTTTATTTCTGGCATCTGAGTGAGTTCCTAGACCAGTGGTTTTCAACCTGAGTTTTGTTTGCCTATTTTCTACGGGTCGCGAGAGCTTCTGATAAAAATATTCGCAATTTCTTCTATATTTTGTATTTCGTATATGAAACCACTTTTTGTTGTAGCCAAAATAATATGATCACCTGGCAAAAATGATAGCCTACTTTTTCATTCAAATTGTTTCAAGTGTGACTATGACCATTACAATACTGTTGGGTTTGGCAATGCACGAATAAATCTGTGACGTAAGAATGTGCTGTGCTTGTAAATTAGATATCTGAATGCGGTAGCTAACTTGGGAGCAGGGTTGTCAGGTTGGCCTTTTTTAGGCAAAATTTCAAAAATTTGGCCTCGCTTCAAGTTGGTTGGCCTAAAAAATTTTAGTTGGCCTTTTGGCCTTTTTTTGGCCTCATCTTAAGTCGGCTGGCCTTAAAAATGTGTTTGGCCTTTTGGCTCTTTTTTGGTCTTTTTTACGCTGGCATAAGTTCTTATGAAGGAAAATATTGCTATTCCATCTTTTTGGCAACACATTTGCAAAATTTTTGTGATAAATGCTATATCAGACCCCGCATTCTGATATTAGTGATATTTGATGAATGGTAAATTCAAAATAAAGTTTTTGCGTAGTCACTGGAAATGTGTGTGTGCATTCACTGCACGGTACAGTGCCAATTGTGTTGTAAGCACTAAACAGTCTCAGCGCTTGCAAACAGGTCTGCATCTTCGCGATAGAAATGCGATAATTACGTCGAAGCGGAAGTGCTCTTATGATTCTGATCGTAAGTATAGGAGTGAATAGGAGAGATTTTCGTACAGAAAGCTGCCGATGGATCAGAGTGCAAACTGTGGCACCATTTTGCCCAAAGTGTGCAATTTCACGAACCATAAAAATTCAGGGAAGATCAGTGCTCCAGTACAATGCCAAGCAAGATTTAATCTTAATTTCGAAGAAAAAAAATTGATATTCTTGTAGTTTAGATATTTTTGTGACAAAGGAATGGCAATACGGAAACTAAAGTTTGGCTTTTTTCTGACCTTTAAACACTCGGTTTAGCCTTTTTTGGCCTCTTTTTGCATTGTTTGGCTTTTTATTGAAATTTTCATCTGGCAACCCTGCTTGGCAGTTATTCTGGTTATCAATGAGTTGTGCCGTGGAGTGATTTGTATACGGCACGGGTCTCTCTCACTGATGCTTCCACGTGCATGAATTTTAATAAACGAGTCATTGCTCAACATAGTGATATCGTACGCTATGTTTTAGTCATTGTAATTTTCTATTGTGCAAACACAACTGCATCAGATATGCCTGACCAGAAATTTCGGAAGGGGTCGTTAGGTTAAACTGGGTTGCAAAATGGGCCGTTGCGTGAAAAAGGTTGAAAACCACTCTCCCAGACGATTGCAGCTCTTGTCGAGACTCCAAATGTTTGCAGTTCTTGTTTCGAAGTGACGCTGACAAGTCTTGCTATAAACAAAAGTAATAATTTGTGGTTTCTTTGAAGACCAGGGCAATGCTTCTTTGACAAGAAGCGCCCTGCTTTGAAAATCTGGAGATACTGTAGGTTATTTTGTAAATTATCTTAATATGCTGTACTTGGTTATTGCTGCCAAGGTTGCGGAGTCAATCGGAGGTAAAATGTCCGACTCCAATTCCGACACCTTAGCATAACGTGAATGATGTTTTGACTGTCAACATTTTTTTAGCAACTAGCAAGCAATGAAAGTCGTGGTATGCAGCAAGAATTCTCTGTTTTAAAAAAGGTTAAAAAGAAATTGTACATTTCAACAGGAATTCCCAACTTAGGAGTGTGATGTAAAAAATGATTCAGTTGGACTTCCTGAGTGGAGTCGGACACAAAAACATCCGGCACCGACTCCTAGTGCTCTAAGGAATCCGACTCCACCCAAAAACCTCCGACACCGACTCCGCAACCCGATTGCTGCCAAAGAAACACATATTTGTGACTGTAGCTGCAACATGGAGCATTCTTGTGGTGTAGAAAGCAGGCCCGTAGCCACAGTGTAGAGTTCGGGGGCAGTGCCATCCCAAATATTTTTTTGCTCCCCCCAAATTGTGTTTTGCCCAGTAAAATTTGTTTTAAACATATAATAAAAACAAAAGTCTTGCCTCTCTAAAAATATATTCTTCCCCGCCAAACCTTAAAGCCTGGCTACATTCCTGGTAGAAAAGGTAAAGTGTTTTGTGAAAGTCCATTTGCATTGCATCGTCAGCAACCTGAAAATTGTAAGCAAAATGTCGACGTTGCCCCCCCTGGAAAAATTTCTACGGACACCCATAGCCGGTTGTGCTTTCTAATTTGATCGTAAAACAATTAAATAAAACAAAACGGTGTACAGAAAAGGTATTGTTTATTGTTCTTGTGCAAATACACTTTATCCAGCGCAAGCAATTCAGTGAGACAAATATAACCTCACACGCTTTTTAACAAATTTCAGATTTGAAGATTTTTCCTGAATCCTTCCGCGGGCCACTGAAAACGCTGTGGCGGGCCATTGCACATGCAGCCCGCGGGCCTGTAGTTTTGACCACATTGAGCTAGTTCATTCGTCAAAGTTCGCCTGAATGCACTCACGACAGTAGAGAAGGTTAATCTTGTTGACCTTTTTGATAGCAACATACCACTTGAGTTGAATCATTTACTGTGACGTATCTTTTGCGCAGAACCCTTGTTCTGCAACTGCCTTGTGCGGTTAAGCAATTCTTAAGCAATTCGTGCATAACGGATTTTTAACTTGCGTAAAAGTAGTCTCCCCTAGATCTAAACTCCTCTAGGAAAAAACGATTGCCGATGGGAATTTATATTAGTTAGCACTTTATAAAAAAGACCAAGAAAAAAGGAGAAACACTGAAAAAGTGCACTGATGAGGCATAGCGTAACACATTTTTTTCAACAGCACATATTTTTTCATTCACCAAAAAACAAGAAATTGTAACAACAAGAAAAATTTTTTTTAAAGAACAAAACACAATGTTTGTGGTCACACTAATGAACCACAATTGATCTGCAAAACACTGAAAGTTTCACATTACCAACTTCGTTATTGCTCTTCTGGAAAAAGCGCTAATTGCCAATGTTAGAAAGCAGTCGCGCTGCTTTCTCACTTGCCTGTTATTAACGATAAGCGATATGTTTAATATTGCTCTTTGCATGTACTGTAGATAGGTACATTCATGCATTTTGTGAGTCAAATCATGAAGTAAATATAAAACAAGAAAAATAACAAAACGTGAAAGATGAGAAAGTTAAATGCAATGTACTTAAAATGATAAAAACAATTAAGGTATTGCGAATTGTCCAAATTGGTGTGAACTACACATTTGAGGCACAAAAGGTTGGCAGAATATTTTATGGGTGAATTACTCAGACAGCCCTATTTTTAACATAATTAGTACTCAATTGACGAGGTTTTAAGTGAAGAAGAAAAATGAAGTGACAACTAGCAATAGTTTGAACATCGACAAAAGTGCAAATTATTGTCATTTGAAACTGCATTTTTATTCCGACAAAAGTTAGTTTTGAAACACAACATCGAAGGAAAGCGAAAATACAGTGGGCGAAAAGCATGCCTATGTGCTTTACATGTGTAAAGGAAGGATGGGGTAAACACCAGAAAGGGTGAAGACTGCTGCAGAATGAAGAGGCACAATATACAGGCTTACAGAATAATGGATCAAATATACGAATGAAACAACTGGCGCGTTGACAAGACAACAAGACATTTTGTATTGTTGTCCGAATCAAAATTACGAAAGAGCCGTGAAGTTTTTACGATTTTCAGACTAGCATTTGGGACCATTAAACATGCAAGACAGCTCACCCAGAGATGTTTTTATCGGGGATGTAAATATTTTTCGCGATTGGAGAATGGACATAAGCGCAGCACAAGAGTAAAAGTATTTTTTAATTGCAGTAGTCTTTCAGGTCTTACAGCATCATTGGTACTCCCTCCATTTAGATTGCAGAATAAAGCTGTAACAACCTTAAATATGACAAAACTAAAACAACTATACTTTATTCTAAGCACAGATGTTTAAATGCTCCAGACTTACTTAAATTGTTAGTTGCCAAATTCATGTACGCTTTTGTTAATGGGGAACTACCTAAACACTTTGGTAACTACTTTTGTGACACTGCGTCAGCCTACAGATATCATACAACTAGGCTTGCTCTTTTGCAAAACTATCATTTACCCAGTGGTGTAGTGCTGCTGGTGCGTGCGGTAGCTCCGCCACATCTGCCAGTGACTGAAGTGTCGTTGCCTACAAATATGAGCGAAAAACAGGCAGTTTCTGCCTGTGCGGGACAACTGGCTGCTGCTGCCGGCACAAGTAAGGTTGAGCTCCGGCACCTGTAAAATTGCCGCTACACCCATGCATTGTCCCAGAATTAAAACGTCTCTGCGTCAGTTTTCTTTAAGGTACGTTGGTCCCACAATTTGGTCTGATATTCCTGAAAACTTGAAATCTCTCTCGCCTTGTTCATTTGGAAAACAGTAGGCTACAAAAACGTCCTGCTATCTTGCCAAAATCCCTGTTGATTTTCGCTTCACTTGCTTGTCACTTTTCTGTAATATAGTTTTTAGCGCCCCTCTTTTCCCTTATACCTTTTCTTTCTCTAGATGCTCACCCAACCACCCTGTACATAGGCCTTCCTTTCCCCCACGTTTTTTTGTTGCTGTTTTGTTTACTTCTCTTATCTGATATATTGAGTCGATGTATTTTTTCACTTTTTTTATTACATACGAAAACCCTTAAATTAAAAATGGACTTGTGCTAGCAACAGGGCTGGCAGAGCAGTTGAGTATATCGTTAATAAAGCTTGTGGTGTGTAAGCCAAAGAAATACTTCCGTGCAAATCGACGTAACTGCTCACAAGGAACCTAACCTATTTCAGCTTATAGTCGAACCTGATCAAAGCAGTATGGTTTACTAATTTTCCATGATTAATCAAACGTTGTGTACAGTGTAAATGCTGGAGAACTCGTATCATGTCTGACCCAATAGAAAGAGCTAAAAGAACCACAATTGGCCCGAGGCCCATAGTGTGGAGATTGTTGTTTTTGCGCAGTTTTAAAACTAACTGCGTGACTATGGCGATGATATAGCCTACGTTTTGTGCCTTGAAGCTCAAACTTTGGCTAAGAAGCAATCCAGTTTCAAAGTCTTTTTTATTACACAATCAGGCCATAGACTCTGTTTGGCAACAATAGCATTAATTGTAGATATTTATTTGTGATGATTAAACATGTAATGTGACAGTTCAATCACAATTATCTGGAGCCTTGCCTGCGAGTAAAAAAGTTTTCATCAATGATTTCACATTACCTTGCCTGCGAGTAAAAAAGTTGTCAGGTAATCAGAATCTGACCTGCACATGGTTTGAAGGTGTTGCAACTTTCGCCTGATGTTAATTGTCAGTTGCCTATCCTACACTAAATTTGAAATCATTCAATTGCCACGGGAAGAACCAGACACAAAATCTAACTTAAGTAGCAAGATGCTTTTGCAAGTGCTGAAGGCATTGACACTGCAATTACTTATAGATAGCTTGAAATCTGTTTTCTCGGCTAAGCACATGTGACTAAAATGAAACTAAATTGAATTTTTTCCCAATCGGTTGGCATTCGTCATTTTAAACAGAAATGGATTTAAAAATAGACTTCAATCGCTTGCGCAAGAATGGCTAGATTAGTGGTTCCCAACCTTTTTTGAGCGTGACCCATGGCCTAAAATAAGCATTTGTAATGAATAAGCAGACATTTGTAATGAATAATGAATAAGTAGCAGGTCAGACAATGTTTTGCTAGTATACGAAGCCCTTCCAACTGAAAAATGCTAGAAAAACCAAATTTTGTCTTTTTGATTTCCAAACAAGGCAAAGGTGTTGAAAAAAAGCCAGAATTTCAAAATCTGACTTCAAAAAAGCCAAATTGGCAACCCTACTAATCAGACTACTGTACTGTGAATTATACATCACCAAAATCGTACAACTATGATGCAACAATAACGTTCTTCTTAATTGCACAACAATGAGCAACAAGTGACGCAACAACTATGAATATTTTTTCGGCTTCTTTTTCTGCACTGAACAGGGTTGCCAGATCGGCCACTTCATGGCCATTTTATGCGCTGGCCATAAAAAAACACACCTGGCAATTCTGTGAAATTTGGCCATTTTTTCTGAAATTTGGCCATTTTTTGGACCCAAATTTGGGTCGCGAGACCTTCCACTCTTTAAATTTGCCATTCTCATTAGACAGACTAAATGCAATTTTTTACTGTTTTATGTGCTAAGTTTAATAAAATTTTGAACAACAAAATTGCTACTATCAATACTTGTCTTAAAAACGATATTTATTTGTAAAGTATTTTCCGCAAAATTATATGCTCACATAATCTTTGGGTCGCGAGAATTTAGAACTATTTTTAGGGGCACGCCATGGGGCTACACAAACAATCCGACTTTGCCAAAACCTTTTTCCAAAGAGAAATCAATCTGTGAAACTCCGCACCGATTGGGATATTCATTCCAAACGAATAAAATTAAGTGAAACTGAAAGGTTTTGTTATTCGGTGTTCAAGACACTAACACAAAACCAAAAAATGCACCACTGCGTAATCCGTTTGAAACACCATCAGATTCTCGAGTCAGCTGGACCAAAGAGCAAGCAAAGCAAGAAATTTACACGAAAATCGGTAGGCTTCAATTTTGCAGCTTAGGGTTTCTCGAGCTGATTCCTGTCAAGTGGAAATCAATCGGGGTGTCCGCGGGACATGTTTCTATTACAAAATGACAAAAACTAGTTTTATTCACAAAGTACTTTTTCTAGAAGTCTTCCTTGCCGTCAGACACGTTGTCAGTAGGTAATAAATTGTCATCAAAGTATAGAAAAATTCTGCCGCTTTTGATGATTTGCCTCCACCAAGTTGGACGAATATGAAAACTCGTTTGGTCATCACCGGCAGTACTGCAGTTTTCCCAGCCAACTATAATTCCTAATTACTCTCATGGTTGCCGCCCAGTGAAAATTTCTTATTTTTGGCTATGGCATGACCTAAATCTGAGTTTGATGAACACCTCGCGATTTAAGCCTCAAACAACGTTTGAAAAGATAATGATTGTATGGATGATTTTTGGCAGTACGTTGCTAAGTCGTTTTTAATGTCAGCAATCTACCTTTTCTCAAGTATCTACGTTCGCCATCCTTGTTTGGATTTCGACCCATACGTGTGAACCACTGGGCTAGATCAACGAACCAACCGTTGTGTTAAGCTGCAGCGACAAGTCTTTCTTAATTTTAGTGCAGGGCCGTGGTGATAATCAATTGTAGCTTCGTTTTCGCAAATGCACACTTTGTGCAGACTGAGTAGGTCATGCATATGCAACTTTGTTTAGATGCGGCCCACCACGGCGTTTTGTGCGGCCCGCGATGCTTTTTGGGAATTTTCAAACAATCAACATTTACGTTGCCAAGTGCTTTGAAAAACGATGCAGCGAAATAACTGAATCAAAACTGAATGATGCGTGTTCCGGCCATAGCACCGCAGACCAAATTTTCACTCTCCAGAACATTTTTGTGAAATCTTGGGAGTGTGGCAAANACGTCTACACATGCTTTGTCGACCTCCTCGAGAAAGCATGCGACCGGGTTCCACGAGAAATGCTTTGGGGTCCCCAACGCTTTCCACGCTGTGGAGTCAAGTCACTGCATTCCTGCTCAGACGTTTGTGTCCGTGTCGGGAGAGTTAAATCACGACCGTTCACCGTTGGTGTTGGACTCCGACAAGGGTGTGTGCTGTCGCCATTCCTTTTCATGGTCTACGTGCATTGAATAGACAGTTACAGCCGAGTCGACGAGGGTGTCACGGTTGTGAGCTGCAAGATCAACCGTTTAATTTTTGCAGAAGATTTGGTACCGCTAGCATCTTTTCAACAGGACCTTCATCATACACTTGATCAACTTTTTGCTGCTTGCGACCGATCTGGACCGAAAATCAGCACTAAAAATACCAGGGTATGATGTCTCTCTAGAAACCGAAGGCAGTGTATTCTGTAAGTGAGCGGCAATACACTGCAGCAGGTAAAGACGTTCAAGCATCTAGGGGTGGTATTTACTGTATGTCAAGAGTGACAGAAGGTGGAGCGAGGAGTTTGATACACGGATTGGTAAAGCAAACGCAGTTCTGCGTGAGCTTTATCGCTCTGTGGTTACGAAACGGGAGCTTTCAAACACCGCAAAGCTGTCAGTTTTTAAATCCGTCTGTGTTCCGATCCTTACCTATGGTCATGGATTGTGGTTAATGACAGATAGAATATTATCTCAGGTGCAAGCGACAAAATGGGATTTTTGCGAAGAGTGCGAAGTGACACAAGGGCGTACCGAGGTTAGATGGCGCCCGGGGCACAAAAGGAGTTTGGCGCCCCCATGTTCGAACCTGAGGTCTTTTGGGAGTAATGTAGTGTATTGAAGAAAAAACGTGGGACATTGCTGGGACTTTTCGGCGCTCCAGTGCTTCGGCATCCGGGGGGTATTGTGCCCCCTGCCCTCGTCGTTACGCCACTGGTGTGACACTTCACAATAAAGTGCGCAGCTGTGAAATTCCCAGAGCCCTGAATGCTGAATCACTTCTCCGAATTGACAGATCACAGCCATAGGAGGCGGAACCAGTGGGGCCCATAGTCCTAGGCCCCCCCACTTTTATTTCTGGGCGGGCCTGGCCCCCCCAATTTTAAATTTCAAGTCCACCAAAATAAGTTTAAGTAACACAATTAGGTCCATTGTTAAAGTAAATCGATTAATGAAAAAAATGTGGTAAAATTTTGGCAGTAAGGTATTTTGTCATCATTATTTGCAATATATTATTTGTAATTTGGCAGGATTTCGTAATTGTTTGGCAGAATACACCGAGCACAGTCGGTCCTGCCACTCTGCTATGGCTTACTTACCGCAATGATGGTGTTGAACAGTGTTGCCAAATGGTGTTATGCAGCATAATTAATTACAAAAATGGTGTAATTTTACATGCTTGTGTGCATGGGTATCGGAAGGATTTTTCCATGGGGGGCACTCATGGATTTTTCCAAAAGGTTTTCTAGAGGGGGCCATACGTGGTGAAATTTGTTTTAAGGAAACAGCCCTTTTTGCTGAAAATTTGAAATTCCTGCCCCCCTTCCGACGCTCATGCTTGTGTGTTGAAAAAAATTCGTGCCACACATTTCAAAAATTGGTGTAATTTCAAGCGTTTTGACACCATTCTTTGTAGCGAAATTTTGCTGAATCTTATACGCAAAATGAAATATTTGACAGATCAATTTGAATTGTTTTTGGTTTGTATTGGTGACACTAAATAGCTATATTTTATTTCTGCATTGTCAACACAATTGGCATCCTTACAGACAACTTGCTAGCTGCTGCATATGCTTTGTCTTGTGTTTGCATTGCGGTATGTAATGTAGTTGTAGAATGAGACTTCAGTCATGTTACTTATGTGTTCAAGATGTGGAAAAGTTGTGATTTTAAATGTGTTTAAGACAGGTATCAATGCTGTGCCATTTTTGTCTGTTTTTAAAGCTGTGTTCTTGGTGTTTTTAACAACCCAGTGGCGACTCCGGCATACGGGCGCCTCGGGCTTTGCTCGAGTCTTCGACTACGATTTACATCGGAGAACGCGAGCTTGCGAGCTTGGTGTATTTGTGCCACCACCAACGGTCTCATTTCACTAAGTTGCTAACTCGGGCTCTTTTCTTTGGGCTTTGTCACTGTTCATATACAGTATTTTCGTTCCATGTCTGGTTTTTCGCGTTCATGTTGCAGGTGACCAGAATAAAACTATATCGTTCGTAGTACAGTGTAAGGGTTCTCTCGCGCTTTACTCGCTCAACCGTTACAGCCCGAGCTACCCTCTGCAAGTATTTTTTAAAATATTCATGTCGGGCTGAATGTTTATTGAAATGGATTTGTATAGAACATTGGATTTGAAGTCCAATCCAAATGACAATTACCATTATAAACGATAAAGTGTCCAGCAACTCGTGCTCGTATGAATAAGCTTAGTAAGCAGAGGATTAACTGGCGTTATCATCACTCTGTGGCGTACGTTACCCCTCAATGGAGAACTTATCATGACATGAGAACTTTTCATTTATTGTTACGTAACTAACGTCACAGAGCAAAGATAATGCCAGCCAGAATGAGAGCAAATGGAAATTTCAGTGACGTAGGCAGGGGCGTAACGAGGATAGACGGCACCCGGGGCAAGAAGCAAGTTTGGCGCCCCAATGTTCGAATCTGAGGTATTTTGGGAGCAAATGTACTGTATTGAAGAAAGTATTTGTGACATTGTTGGGACGTTTTCGGTGACTGCAGTCATTCGTCGCCTCCCGCTGTGATTTGGCGCCCCCGTAATGATTCGGCGCCCGGGGAATTGTGCCTCCCTTTCCCCCCTCGTAACGCCCCTGGACGCAAACCTTGAGCGGTTGCATTCAGTCAATATAAATCGTATGATGAGCCCGAATGGCGCTGTTGACCTGGGTTGCCCCTGTAACAGCCTATTTGAATTTCAGGTGGTTTACCGATACGTTTTCACAGTGGTGTAATTTTTTCTAAAATAGTAATTTAGACCTTCATATGGTGTATAGGTAATAATGTCATATTTCAATGCTTGTGACGTCACAGTTGACAATTCCAAGGACAAAAATTTTCTATAGTTTTTTGACGTGCACTTGTGCTCCGCCACTTTCAAAAAGGTTCCTCCGCTCATGATCACAGCTACGGTGGTTCGGTCATGTGTCCAGAATGTCCCACGAAAGACTGGCGAGGCAAGTTCTGCTGGCTAAAAATACGGGAAAGTGGCCCAGAGATTGTCCAAGGCCTAGTTGGAGTGACTACATCTCCGAACTTGCTTGGTCCCGTCTTGTTGTGGAGCCAGCATAACTATCTGAAATTGTTGTGGACCAAGTCCTTCTGGGGCTGCTGTCCAGCGACCTCCTTAGAGGAAAAGCGGGTATGAAAATGAATGAAATGAATAACATTTTCCTTATTTAGTTTATTCATCGGTGTTTAAAAGTGCTCAGCTAGCGAGTGAACAAGTTTCTTAGATGGCTAGAATTGATTAATGCGAACGTAGAGACGGCTAGAAATGATTTGTCTCTAATTCATGACACCTTTCACAGTAAATAAGATGTAAAAGCTGTTTCTGGTAAGTTCAGGTACCGCCATTGTTGCGTCAGCGTCATAATGCAGCCCGCGGTTTACCTTATAAGTGCTCATGTGGCCCACGGAGCAATTTGAGTTTGAGACCCCTGGTCTATAGCATGCTTGTCAATTGTATTGGTAACTCCAAATAGCTAGCTAATAACCTAATCGTTTTTTGAAAGCAAGCTTAGTGCAAGTACGTAAAAAAGTGCTACGCAGTCGCATTTCATACTGTTTAATGACATAAAATCCAAACATTTTTCAAACGCGTCGAGGGACTGTAGCGTTTACGTTGTCAGCTGCACATGTCAACCAGTCGTTCAAGAATTGGTCAAGATTCACATCTTACTGTATATGCGCGCAAGTTTTGTAGACCTACTTCGGGAGTCGGTGTATTGGAGCAAACTTGCTGCTCGGCTTCGATTGAACGTGTGTTGGTGTGTATCAGAAGCGTGCAATTATAAACAACGCAGTCTTAATGGTAGTCCCGATGACTTCTTGCTCAACTGCAATATTGGCTGCATACTGCTGATCTTGCATTTATAGCATCGAGATTTTTTCAAAAGCATTTTGGCCAGAAATTACTACGAGCAAATCGTGGCTTTCACCCAAAGTAGAAGCTCCGGAACGTTACTAAAAAAGCTTTTAAAACTTGTCATTTAAATGAAAATAGACTTTCTGTTTGCCGGCTTGAATCTGAACATAATGATTCAGAAAAAAAGCGCCAGAAAAATGCACGTTTTATGGATAACGATTTTGAAAACAAGGGGCATTAATTTCAATGTTGAGACTTGGATATTGTTTGCCCTCCGTATCAAAATTTCTGGCTACGCGTCTGCTTTCGCGAATCCTTCGTGATTTAAATATGGGAGAGAATTCCACAAGCTGGAAGCCATACGGAAAAAAGTTAAAAGGTTAAGGATTTTTTAAGAAGTGGAATCTAAACGTTTAGGTTATGGCGTAAAGCAGTGTAGTCCACCTACAGGCCCGCGGGCCGCATGTTGCCCGCCACAGCGTTTTCAGTGGCCCACGGAAGCATTCAGGAAATCTTCAAATTTTAAATTTGTTGAAAAGCGTGTGAGATTATATTTGTCTCACTGAATTGCTTGCGCTGGATAAAGTGCATATGCACCAGAACAATGAATGATACCTTTTCTGTGTACCATTATGGTTTTTGTTTTATTTCTTTATTTAACGATCAAATTTGAAACACCGGCCCTCCGCTAACCTCCGCTGGGACACCTGTCTTGATAACCTCTGTTTTTTCGATGGCCCGGCGTTCGTTGTCTTGAAGAGTACAACTGGCGCAGTGAACTCAACTGGTGCAGTGAACTCAGTACCGCCAAATAAATCTGTCCATCTATCCTCTAAACGTGGCCGTCTCCAAATGACCCCCGAGCCAAATTAATTGCCCTTCCTCGCAATAGGTAATTTTAATTAGAACAAGCAGGTAAGTTCGTTCTTCTGGCGATTATTTTTATTAAAATGCTGTTCATTTTGCTATACTCATGTTGTTGCGTAGTATCTGCCACTGTCATTGTTTTTATTAAAGCCATAACATTCTGTGATAGAAGTTTACCGCACTAACGGTATCAGAGACTGCAGTGAGCTTCTGGAAATTAGTCAGTAAAAATAGATTTCCCAATCTGAAATATTTCGCACTGAAAATGCACTCGATGTTTGGAAACACATGCATAACGTGTGTGAGACTAGGTACATTTTCTGCGATGAAACAAGTCAAATCTGAAAACACAAATCGAAAGGCAGGCGAAACACAGGACGATGGTCTTGGACTTGCACCCCTAACACTGGTATTGAAAAAGGAGCGATTATAGCGTCAGAGAAGCCTCAATCACAGGCATCCCACTGATAGATATTGCTATTATGGAATAATTTTAATGACACGCTCACTTATCTTTCCTTTTTTAGTTTAAATCTTGTGAATGTGTTGTTTTATACATCATTTTCTTGGAAATGGTCCACAAGTTGTTACGTTTTTGCAAAATGGCCCGCAGGTCAAAAGCAGTTGGACCATTCTGGCGTAAAGCATGGGAAATGGACAGGGCACCAGATAAATATTAATTTGGAAAAATAACTGAGTAAAGAATATTTATCTGCGTAGATGTAAGCTTGCGAGGTTTAGATCAGAAAATATGTTGATATGAAAAGCTGCGGAAATCAACTTGAAAGCGCTTTTTTCACTGATAATATATAAACTTCACTGATAATATATAAATTTCATGACACGTCGTGTTTCCCTCTTTTGAGTTCCTAATCTTCTTTGTCTTGCATTCAAATAATCGAGCTCGAAGTACAACTATTATTCTCTCTCTTTCCAAAGTCTGGAAAGTGATTTTTCGCAGTAAGCAAGTTCATCACTTGTGTCAGTATGGAAAGTTCATATGACTTGATTTTCCGTTGATGGTACCTGTCTGAAATTCATCCTTAGCTAACGTGCTCGATATAACAACAAATTACACCAAGTTCTCTCGCCACGGTGGATACTATTTGCGATTAGAGAGAACTTATAGTTCATTAGTTGTTTTTTATCTTTTTTCTAGCTGCAGAAAAACTTTCAACAATTACCTTCGTACAGGCGGGTTTGCATCCGTCTTTGAGTGACGAACAGACGAACATTTGTTGCTTTGCCACGGCTCGAATGAAGTTATATTATGAGACTGCGACACGAGCAGCCAAGAGATGTAAACCTCCCCACTTGTGCGTTTCACCGTAGCGATCAACATTCTTCGCAGCAACAGGGTTGTTCCATCAGCAGTGTTAACCTTTACAGCCGCTTTCGTCACAGGAGAAGGTGAAGCAGGTACAGGTTCTCATTGATACAGTAAAATAGTTTTCCATTTACTGAAGATAAATCCAGAACCGCAATTTCGAAATGACTACGCGATATACTGTATACTGTAGAATACACTCAGCGTTGACACTTCTTGCAATAAATTTTTAAGGTTTTATTTTTTAAATTAGCTGTTTACGTGTAAAACGCAATCACCTCTAATCCCTATAAAGAGAACAAACTAGACTTTCCGTTTGTTAAACGCGCAAAAGTAATCTTTCACAGCATATGCAGGCAGAGGATGTAAAGCTAATCAATTCAACAAATTTTTACGAAATTTTGATATTCTTCAACAAATTGAAAGATTTTAATTCACTTTTTTCAGGAGAAAGTGGCGGCAAATACACCCGAAACAATTCTTCAGAGATTGGATGCTGAAATAAGCAACAGTCGCATATGTTTTCACCCGTCAGCCAAACAACCTTCACAGACGCGTTGCGGTCTTTTCTAGGTTTCCACGTCCGCATCGAAGCGTGACCACACAAGGGTTGTTGTTTAGGAATCGAAAAGCCAGTTCATAAGCTGGCGAAGCGTTTCAAGGTTGTCGCGCAGTCGAGGTTGAACAGCTGCATTCACTGTGGGTTGCTACAATCTACACGGCAGATATCGTGGCTAAAAGCACTAACTCGTGGCAACAGAATAAGACTGAGTGACTGGAAAGCATAGCAGGAATAGGTAGGCCTACTGAAACTGCTGTTCGTGCAAGGCTTGTTCGTGCGTTTTTCACCTAATAGCGTAGGAAATATAAGTTAACTCATAACAATCGTAACTGTCTCTTGTAACCTCGAATCCACATTACACGCAATCTGTATGTGCTGTTTTGTTCGCTAGCTATTTTAGAACTTTTGCTAAAGTTTTCACAAATTCAGTTTAGAGCACTTCAAATGCAACCAAAAGCTTTTCATTTTGGGTACGTTAATCCAATTTGTGGGTTCTTTTCATTTGCCTTACGTTTAGTTTTATCCCGCATATACTGTTAAAACAAATGGTCATCAATCCTTTCCTATTACCCTTCACAAGTTTTTCTGACCCTCTTCTAACAAACGTTTGTCCAAAAAAGTTCATAACATACCTTTATGATTAGTAACCAGGCTTACGAGCAATTCCTGAGTGTTAAGAATTCACGTGTGTCTACATTTAAACCTGTCGAAACATTTAAACGGGCTTACTATTTTTAAATCAAGTTGAAAATAACGTCCTCGTTGGTATGCAGTACGTATTCGTGCCGGTAAACTTTGGCCTTAGTTTTGTCTAGCTTATATAATGCCTCTTCGATGTTAAAATAGAATGAGAGAAGACAGGGCACCGAACCGTATTTATATCGTCTGATATACAAAACTGAATGCTCAGAAGTGCCGCCTCATCCTCTGGATAACCACGAGTAGGGATCTTTGCCATACGCGCTGATAACCGAGCTCTTCTTTTCATGAGCATGGCTCCGGCTCCAGCTCTGGAGCTCTCTTTTTTCATGGCTCCGGCTTCAGTTCAGGCTTCTGTTCGTTTTCACACATTAATATTTTCAATTGTCTTGGTGTGACTCAAGTTGACACACAAAACTAAGAGCATGTATCAAACTTTTTTGGGTAATTTAATCGGTAGTTTTTTACAGTGAGCGCTCTTACCATGAGGAAATCACCGAAAGAACAACGATCACATCGTCAGACGATTCAGAGAAAAGTCACTAGCAGAAACGTAACTCAAGATAACGTTAATATAAACAATTTTTGGAAAGGCAGTCGCTGGTTTTGCCCTTCTGAGGCCCTTTTGTTATTTCTTACGACCAGAATCAAGAAAATGACTGTTTAGAAAACTGCATTTGTGTCCGAGCATTTAAACACAGACCAGTCCCCATTGACAAGTGTTTTGTACTCGTTGCATGCTTTGTCTGTTTCAGTCTTGGCGATTCCAGCTAACAACGCTGCCCGGGCAAAACATGCAAAGAGCGCAAAACACATAGTCGATTACCTCTCTCATGTGTTCTTTCAAACATGCACACACTTGCATTAACACAAATACGAAGATGTGTTTAAAAACCCTTTGTTCAAAGAAATAGTACGACTTCTAGCAAGAAATTCACATCTGACTTTTTTAAATAGCTGAAGACATCCGAACTCCTTTTGTATAACAAGCAGTGATGAATCACAAGCAGTGGCGAAACTGACGGGGGAAAGGGGTTCGCGCACCCCCACCCCCCCTGGCAGGCTAAATGTAAAAGAATGGCCCCCCCTGTTAACTTGTATTTCGGTATTTAGAATTCTTTTGATTTTTAGTACTTTTTGTTTTTAGCGTTTTTCAAAAATTTCTCGGAGTGTTTTCCGGTGATTTCGGGTGTTAGTACAGACGAATCCAGCTAATCGCATAACCAATTTGCCAAAAGTTTTTGTATGTGTTTAACCGGAATATGCGATTATGTATATCAGACAAATATTCGCAAGTTTACCGCTAAGCGACACAGGGCGCCCAAAATTCATGGCACCCTGAGCAAGAAGCAAGATTGGCGCCCCCCTGTTCGAACCTGATGTCTTTCGGAAGCCAATGTACTGTATTGAAGAAAGTACTTGTGACATTGTTAGGACTTCTCGGCGCACGGCGAATTGTGCCCCCTTGGCCCCCTCGTTACGCCCCTGCCTACACATGAATCTTGGTAAAAAAAACTTCTAAATTAATTCCACTTTTCTTCTTAGCCCCAAATGCTTAACTTAATGATGGGGCTTGGGGGTAGATTCTAGGCACTGCCTGAGTAATCAGCATAGCAAATGTAGTAACTACAAAATGGAATTTTTTGAGCAGTTCATTGATCTCTCCGCATAAGTGATAAAACCACATTCGTTTAACACAAGGGTGGCCAACCTGCGGCGCATGCGCCATACGTGGCGCATTGGATGCTTAAAAGTGACGCATTACATTCTTTTGATGACCAGAAAGCAAGCCACTCCTACTCATTAATTTTAGTGATTTTATTTTTCTTGCACGTCCTTTCTGGCAAGGACAACTTGGCTTTCTAGAGGAAAAGTTCTAAAACGATTTTGGAAACTGAAACACGTTGTGCATGATTTTCTACAAGAGAAAGATGAGCTGCCCAAAGAAAGGGCCATTTTGTGTAATGAGCAGTGGTTGTTAGATTTAGCATTTTGGTTGATGTTATCAACCACGTAAATTACCTCAATGTAAAACTTCAGGGCAAAGACAAACTGTTTCCTAGCTTAGTAAATGATATCAGTGCATTCAAGGGCGTGCGCAAGGGGGGTTAGGGTTAAAAAACCCTTGAGCTTGATATTTAACAAAAATTTTATTACCCGCGCAAAGGAGACTTATTGTTTTCGCATACTTTTTGGTTGTTAATTTGTCGACTTAATGCAAACACCACGGAGTAAATTTGCATGCAAATTTCAAGGAACATTGTAAATGGGCCAAAAAGTATTAATATAGGTTTTGGTAGGAATCTGGGTCATCGTCTGCATCCAGAAACCATCTTACCACTTTTTGCAGACCTTTCGTTCACTACGCATGTTTAAGATTGTGTTCCGCGGTAGTTCACTTTATCCGAAACAATTATCTTTATTTTGTCTTCTGTGGCTGATCAGCGCAAGCGCTGACCGCATTGGCTACGTTTCTGTAGCATGACAGAACTGCTGCAGGAGCTCAAAAACAGCAGTTTTTAACATAGAAGCATTCAGGCATTTGATAATGTCTCAGCAGGGAAAAAGGAAAACTAAGAGTTTGCTGGACTTCTATACATAACAAAAAATTGAAAG
>JGI24021J15306_10001147_pt1 | contig 24728 bp, 10 predicted proteins | sample Ectturendosymbi1_FD_15306 | JGI IMG/M metagenome (IMG submission 15306) | reverse complement strand
AGTTATGAATAAACACAGGGCTATAAGCTTTTAACTCCCTGCCTGTCTTGCTTTCTAAAACAACCGGGAGCAAATCCACGGCTTTGTTTTGTTTGCTGCAACTTTCACCGGAGCCAGCAGTTGAATCGGTTTTCGATTTTCGCTTTCTCAGGGCTCGGAAAGATTGAGCATCCCTATAATACTCCGACGTGTCTAGGTCATCGTTGTCCATCTCTGGGGGCGAAGCGCACCCGCCTTCTATACTTCGAACACGTTCGTGGAAAATAATGGAATATCTACACCCTAATAAGAAAACAACTCACGCCAAGGAACAAGCGGAAAATGGAAAATAGAAAAATTAACGCCGAGACGAAGTCACAAGGCAATAAGCTCTCTACGCGGACAAATACTTTTCACCAACTCTTTCACGCCTGTTGAAACCACCCTACAAAAAATCCACGAAAAAAAAGACTCATCCACAGGCTTCCGCAATAACTTATTCACCGACTTATATCTCTTTTCAAGCACACTGATTTGACAAACGTTATAATTGTTTGAAACTCTTGCTTGCGGCTGAATGAAAATTGACTGTGCTGTATACTGCAATGCTACAAAGGTAAAACGTTAACTGTTTGGTGGTGTGATGGCGAAGACCGGTTCATGAGGTCTCTGATTTGGTTCAACTTCCGGTTCAAATAAAATGAATAGAAAGTTACCAATAAAATACCGACTGTTTAAATTGTTTTTTTCTAGAAGAAGACATCGATCAAATTACACTTGAAAACAGTCAACGCGTCAAAAGCTCCTCATCGCTTTTCGCCAGCGAAAACGATTTACGAAAGGAAAGAGCCGACACCACCAATTAACCACGGAGATTATCCTGCTCATAGCCTGAGTAATATGGTGGCTAACTTTTAACAAACTTTGTAAGGTCTAGTAAAGTACACAAATGTAAATGTGGCTGCATATTTCAGCTCTAAAAATAAATAAACTGCAGAATTTTAAACCCATGCTTTTATCGTTATTGAATATCAGCCGGAACGTTTGCTCGCACCGGTCAATTCTACAAATTTTGCAAGGTTTGACGAAATAAACTTGATAAAACGACACCATTACTCCTCCGCTGTAAAGACCAATGACATGCCTCAAGGGGACAAACGTTTTCACCACTTTTCGAACTCCAGAAAAAGCAAAAAACAAAATGTTAGGAAGAGTTTCCGTCATAAGCTGCGCCGCCTTTCTCATATTAAGCGCCACCGAATTGATCAGCTGTGGCAAACGCTAGTAATGGTGTTGACAACCTTCGTCAGTTTAAACAATTAGAGGATAAAGTCATTTTGAAGAAACCATAGCGATATATAACTTCAATTATTGCTAAACATTTATCTGTGTTTCAATAGCTATAGATTTAAGCAGTGAATATGACGGATATTTATCCCCAGCTACAAATCACGTAAAAAAATGGAGAAGCGCCGAGCCGATCGTCGTCAACATTGGGATGGGCCATTGTGGTAGAAAGCAAAGAACATTCAAAGGTCGCGATTTTGGTTGCAGTTCGCTTATGTCGGCGAAGTCGCGGCTATTGCATCATTTCTTGCAGTCAAAAGACCTACAAATTCCAATACCAACAGACGTAAAAGTGCGTGCGCATCTTTTCCTCCTCTTCGCACAACATGTCCAGCTGTCCACGTAATGGAAATAGCTGCAAGCAAGCATTTGTGACCTGATAGCATTGATGGCAGTGTCCTCCGAGATTGCTGAAGCTATCTAAAAGGAAATATACTGTACACTAACAAGACAAACATCACTTCTTGGAAATGAATTTTGGTTAATGTGATGAATCTAATATATCGGCACAGCAAGAGTTGCAATTTTTATTTAATTTACAGTCGTGACCTGGACTTTCAACAACCTCCTGCAATTCCAAGTTGCACGTAAGCGTAGCGAATTGGGTTGGATGAACCAAGCGTTTATTTATCAAGACTCTTGACGTAATCGATACGTATAAAAAACAGGCCCGTAACCAGGGGGGGCGCAAGAGGGCGAATCCCCCCCTAGAATAGTTTTCGCCCCCCGGGAAAAATGTTTTGTTCATGGTATAAAACTATTGGACATAGTTCAAAAATTTGGGCCCATCTCAGAAAACGTTTCGCCCCTCCTGGTGTCCCAAGCTGGTTACGGGCCTGATAAACAATTGGACATCTTAGTTCGATAGGTTTCAACATGATCATGATTTCACACGAATGATGCACCTCTGCTAAAATGAATGATTCACGCGCACGTGGACATTGTTTCTACATACAAGTTCCCTGCAGAGCTTCGGATATGAATGTAAGGTCATCCGTATCGCTATTTTGCGGTAATTAACATGCCATGAAACATTAGCACAGAAAAGAAGAGCATGATAAGCTGTAGGCCTACAGGGGTGGCCAACCAGTCAGAGATCAAAAGCCACATTTCTCACTGTGTTACCGCAAAGAGTCACGTCATACACACGGGCGCACATGAACATCATCCCATCTTTTCCGCTCGCGTGTGTTATGTGCTTGCACCAAGCCACCAAACACGCTTCCATGCAATGCGTGTGTTAAGTCGCACCCGGACTTTCAAGGTAAAGAACTGGTACAAAATTTTGCGACTTATGCACGAATAAATACGGTATTTACGTGAGACTCGCATGAAACCGAGCAAAGAGCCGCATGCGGTTCATCAGCCGCGCGTTGTCCAGGCCTAGCCTATTGATATACATTAGATTTTGTGTAGTCCAGACCAGGGGTGGGCAATTAATTTGGTTCTGGAGCCATTTTGAGAAGCCCGCGTTTAGCGGAGGGCCGTACCTCCTTAGGTAAATAGAAGCAAGTCTCGGTTAAGCACTAACATTTGCTGTGACAACTTGGGGGAATTTAAGATTTGAAGATTTTTTTTGAATGCTTCCGCGGGCCACTTGAAACGATTTGGCGGGCCACGTGTGGCTCGCGGGCCTCTATTTCCCACCCTTGGTTCAGACCATAGGGGTAGATTTGCTATTTCGGGACATATAAAATGTGGAATATCACGGGCTTACGGCTAAAAATTTTAAATGTCATCTTATGATGGAAAATCCAACCAGGGCAAAAAAGTTAGAAGGGAAAACTCTTGTTTTTTAAATTTTGATACACAAATCCAACATGCTTTTAGTTTAATGCGCAAATGTAACAAAACGTGGGTAACGAAAATTCTGACGTGGGCCTTATTAAACACTCAATCGGGCCGAACGTTCCCCACCCTAGTGCAGACCAGGACCTACGGGAGGGGGTACAAGAGGTACATCGTACCCTGGTCCGGTATGTACTGGGGGCCGAGAGAATGAAAGTATACGCACGCTACGTTTTTCTGTAATCAAGCCCAAAATTACTTGTGTAAACCAGTGTTGATAGTATAACAGTTCATATATTTTTAAATACTAGCATTACAGCTGTTTTATTTATAGGCCTATTCTGATTATTATACAAACAAGCTATACAATTTTTGACGAGGGCTCTAGAAGCTAGGGGGCCCGGTACAGGTCTTCGTTCCCCTGGTAAAATTTCTCTTCGGGGCCCTGGTGCAAACCATACCAAGTGACTGAACTGGTTCAGGTAAAAGCCATGTTTCATAGGCATGATCAGAATTATTCATTAGAACGCAATATTTCAAACCAAGCAGACGAATTACTTAACTTTAAACGGCAAGAACAAATTATCACAACGTCACTAGTGTCTTCAATGCTACGTTCGCTTTACCAAAAGAAGACTGTTACTGATATCATTGAACCAAAAAGAAATGTAAACTCAACAAGAGATGCAACGGGAGGTAAATTATTGAAAGACGATTGTTTTAGAGAACAAAATTTGTCGAAAAAATATGGATAAATGCGAAACAAGGGCGTCAACAGTTGATACTGAAACAAAACTAAAATAGAAAATGAAACGCACGTAGGATGGTCTAATACAATAGCGAAAAAGAAACGTGCAAATTTGTAAAAAGGTGTTCCATACAAAAAATGCAGTGATATTGCGAACATGCGTTCGTACGGTTTCAGCCGCAATTCGCCACCCGGTAGTGCTTGAGAGCTAATCAAAGCATCAAAAAATGCAGAAAGTCAAGTTTCAACGGGTATTTTTGGATTTGGAATTTTGTGGGACATTGTGACGACACGAGGTGGTACCAATGACGTTTTGGGGGTCTGTGAAAAAAAACAACAGTCAATTCACCTGTTTTTTTTTTAAAAAAAGAAACTAGACGAAAATTCACATCTTATGAGGTCTTGATTGACCCTCTTGCGCGATCGATCGGCACGTTATGGACGAAATTCGACCTATTTAAAAATGTAAAGCCACTGTAGCGGCTTTTGAGACGAGTTTCGGCCATAAATCGACGACTAATTACGCTAGAGCAGTGTTTCGCAAACGTTTCATCTCGACCATCCCAAGGCATATATTTATTTATTGCGAATGCCCGGATGCTTTAAACAATAAATAAAACAACAGACAGCCTACACATGAACGAAATATGCAAGTCTTTTATTGACGTCAGTGCACCTGCAAAGTTTTATCAGAAAAATCCGTGGACACTGTGGACTATTACATATAAAGGTAGTATTGGAATTATCTATAGTTAGGTCGGGAGGTGCATATCAGACTAGAGTTGTGGTGTGATTAAGCTGAATAATGGCCCAAATGGGCAGATAAAAACGATAATATTCTTGATTGGATTTTCGTTTACGGACCCCTAAAACACATTCGTGCACCCCTACGAGGTTCACGGACCCCGGGTTAAGAACCCCTGCGCTAGAGAGTCAATCGAGTCATCATAAGCTGCGGATTTTCGTCTGGCTTTGTTTTTTTTAAAAGCAGGTGATATGGCTTTTACATTTTTTCATTGACCCCCAAAACATCAATGACCTCGCGACGGGACGTCACACTTTCCCAAACCACCTCGCGACGTCACACTTTACCAAAAAATTCCAAATCCGAAAGTACTCAATTTTGTTTAAGTCGAAAGTACAAGGCTTTCTGCATCTTTCAATGCTTCGATTAGCTCTCTAGCGCCATACCAGTTGGCGAGTTATGGCTGAAACTGTGCCTCGAGCGGTCCAGATATGCTTATGGTGTGTGCGAGTTGTTGCAACGCAACAGAGTTTATTTTCTTTTAAGCTTGCCAGTGCAAGCTGTTTATTTATACTCTCACTTAAGTTTGAATTACTATCGTAAAAATTCTCAAACATTCACAAGATCAATTGCGATCAAAGTCAAGTTTAAACATCATGCAGCAACTTGCGCAGTTGGAGCGGCTTGACAACGAAAACATCTGCCTCTAAGCATCTTCAAGTATTTTCCCATTTAGCGCCACCTTTCGCGCTCAATCTTAAGATAGAAGTCCGTGAGGGACAAAGCTCAATCTTTCTGGCCTTGCGCTCTTCTACTCCTCAGCAAGAGTTAACTTATGTTTTGAAGGAAACTCCACTTCATCTATTATCTCTACTCCGTCAATCTGCATACTGGGTATCACCAGGTTATTCCGAACATGATAGTCCTGTACCGCGTCTTTAGATACAACTTTATCGGTTCCATTGGCGTTTTTTTTTAACTGGTTGACAACATCTCTTTGTTTGCGCACAGCAAGAGTTTCATTTCCAAGCTCTTTTTTACTTGCTCGGAAGTTAGGCATTGTGCTCGCCATCCAGGTAGAAGTTGTCTGGAGCGGTTTGTTATCAGGCATTTGTTGCTCTTGTTCGTCTGAAGAGACAAAATTTAACAGTAAATTCGCAACAGTTGCTTTATGCACATTCCCAGGGAAGTTAAAAACTACTGTACTAATCTTTTGTGCACACTTGGCCTCAACGTAACTGTTACGGCAAGTGCGTTCTTCTTCTTTGGCGACATAGATTAGTGTAATTTGTGCGACTCATTGTTACGTTTACAGCATGAATTGCACTGATACTTCATTATTGCGATTAAGTCGTCATCTCGTTTGGGTCATGCCTCGACTGCGTTTGGTGGGCTAAACTATCCCGTGGCCTGGTGGTGAATACAGTGCGTCCGCTTGGGTGCTGGCAGGTCTGGAGTTCGACTATCGCCTGGGTCTTACCAAGACTTGTACTTTGGTTCTGTAGCCTACGTACTAGCCTTACCAGACGCATGGTGTGCGGAAAAGCTGCGAGGACTATCCACAACGCAAAAGAACGTGTCAAATGATACCTGACCTTGTAAGACCGCTGTAACTACAAAGTGCCATGAAAATACTATCTCAAAAAATTGGGTGAGCTCGCCTCAGAGCAGTCAGTTGGCAGCGCGGCTTCAGCCAGAGTAGTAAAACACGTTTTAACCACTTAGGTCGCCTTGAATAACGGTTTGACTTTTCAGAGCGCAGTATGATGCTGAGATAGTTTGTACGCTGATGTGCTCTACCGATGAACTGCTCTATTAACATTCAGCAAGTTGTTCGCTGAAGCGCAAAGAGAACTTAACGAATTTTGTGATTTTTGTTTGTGTTCATTCCATCTTTGACCAGTGGTTTTCAACGTTGCTTGGCTTCTTTATCTTTAAAAATAGCGCTTTAAACGAATTGGCTGAAGGCCTCGAACGTGACTTGCCATAACAATAACCATTCAAAAAGTAGCTGAAATACCTAAGGAAATGTAGCGTCAACGGCATTTTTACAAATAACAGAATTGAAGGTACAACCAAAAGGTGATATCAACATTTGTTTGCCATTCCTTTAAATATTTATGCTGAAGATTGTTTACAAAACGTTATCAAAAACCTAAAATTAATAGTATTATAAAAAAACAGGAAATACATAAACAAAAACTGAATTTAAATAGTCTTGATGCATTCTTGAGTAATACCATTTTTTTAGATAAAAATTTTATTATACAGTCTTCATTTTTATCTACATTTTCAATATTAAAACTTGAATGAAGTACCTTATGTCTTTTTTAATGGCTCTTTAATCAGTGCCTTGCCCCAAGCCTTTCACAAGTAATCATTATACCGATGAGTTTTTCGTATTTTCTGTGCTTTTAAGAACTGGCGCAACGGCATGTATTCATGGGGTATGCGCTCTTCTATGAAACCCAATTAATATGGTACCAAGACACGAAATCATTTTATCTGGTTGCATTCCTTCATAGATGCAATCAAAAAATAAATTTTACAAAAACGCAAGAAATATAGGAGGCCCTCAATTCCACCTGCGGTCGGCAACGTTTCACGGATTTGTGTTTCAAAATTGGGCGACAACAAAAAAGGATCAATGACGCTGATTAAAATCATATCTTGGAGTGCTGCGGAAGTGCAACTGGAATAATGCTTTTACTAAAAAGTATATGCCAGCACAACTTGGAAACACGATCTAATTTTTGTTGCACACCTTTGATTTTGTTAAAGGCTTCTAAAACTTTGGAAACCGGATTAATTTGCCAAAAGGTAGTAGAGATTTCAACTTCATAGGATTTTACTGCAGTTTGTCTATAGATTTGAGAATTTGCAACATTACTGAGAATTTGCAACATTACTGGGAATCATTGCCTTTGCTTTTACTATTTGATCATCTAAATAAAAATTGAAAAAAATCATCTTAGAAACTTTATACTACTTCCTTGTTGCTGCTTTACTCGAGTTCAAAGCAGGGAAATATTTCGAAAGTTGCTGCAAGCAACTGATTTCAACCGTAAAGGTACGAAAGTCAAAGGTTAAAAAGGGCAACGTCTCAACATTGGATACACCCTGCAAAAATTTCAACATTCGCCTGATAAACCTTTCCGTCCCGAATGCATGGAACAGTTGTTATATTACTTCTACATTGAACATATTGAAATTTTTGTAATTCTTTTGCTTTGCACGTGTTTACAAAAAAAAGATACGCGCAAATTAAAGGTTTTTAATGGGGGCAAGAAAATCATACCTCCAAAATTGGCATTGCGGGACCTTGAACAAAGGTAACAAAAATCAAGCTTTAACTAGACAACACGACCATGGGCGTCGGAAGATGGATGCAGGGTGGGCCTTGCCCCCGTGGATTTTGAAATTTGGTATTTTCCTATCAAATTGTTAATATAAAAGGTTGCTCTCTTAGTTTCGATAAGGTAAAATGAAATTTCACCACTGTTGGCACCCCTGGAAAAGTCTACTATTATCCCCTGGAAAAAATCCTTCCGATGCCCACGCACATGACTGATCACAACTAATTAAAAGTAAGTTGCTACAGACTGCAGACAAAGGTACGTTTTACGCAACGAATGACCGTCAGCAGCGCGTTGTGGACTAATGCATTGGTCAAAAAAACTCGATGCCAGATTTACTGCATTAGGAAGACCATCACTTACCACTTTGACTGGTAGCTTCACGTGATGACGAAAGCGCANCAGANGGCAACGACTTAAGCAGGGACCCTCGGTAACTCTCCAACTTATCTTGAACTGATCTTTCTGTAGACGATTTCTAAACACACAAAATTTTGTTTTGTGTCATGCATTCATTAAAAACTTTAAATTCATCCAACTTGTTTTCTGCAAGTGTAGGATGCTTGGCCTATTGTTTTAATTTTACAGCTTCAAACGATTTCTTTCCTGACTCATACCACCAGGCCCGTAGCCACGAGGAACATTCGGGCCAGNGCCCCCCAAATATTTTTGTGTCCCCCAAATTGTGTTGTGCCCAAGAAATTTTGTTAANATATAATNAAAACAAAAATCGTGCCCCCCTAAATATGTATTTTCCCTCAAGTCTTAAAACCTGGCTACGGGCCNATACCACCTGTGATGACGTTTGCTAATGCTTTCATCCAGGTGATTTAACCAAATGGAAAAGTGAAATCACGATCAAAAAATATTGCCTGCAAACTGGCGTGAAAAGGTGAGTTCAAAAGTTTGCGTTGCTGAAGTCTGAAACGAGCTGAAATTTCACACAGGAAGGAAATAAGAAACGTACAGATCAAGCAAGGCGAGAGTTGATATGACAAATTGCTTGATAACTAAATTTGGCACAGCCACGCTTTCATGTGCTAATGACGGTGCGAAATGCAAGGAGAATAGACTCAAGCTATGTTTTACCGATGCTTCATTTACAAATATTACGCCACCGTAACGTATGCAAACCTACGTAATAAACTGATTTCCGACCAGAAAGTTTCCACGCAGGCCCTGCGCAATAAACTTAATCCAAAACTCAACAACGTTGCGGAAACGCGTGAAAATAACCTTCAGCAGCATCCGGTAAACAGGTATAGTGAATAATCGCAATGGCGTAACAAAGGATAGCNCAGAATAGCTCTTTTCTGGCCAGGGTAATGTTGTTATGACTGAATANATTTATGGTTAGAACCGGTCCNCAACATGTTCTACCATTGCATATTGAATAAAGCATTAAATAAAGCACAATAAAGACGAAAGTTTGTAGAAACACCAATGAGCACTTCACCCAGGTAGCAAGTATTTCTTTTAGACTGGAAGAAAAACTCCATACTCAAACGTTCCTTATTAAAGAGAATCTTCTTAGCCTATAAACGCTAATGTTTCAGAAAAATTATGTCCTTCCCAGCAAGCAAATGTCTAGTACACAACCCAGTGTTGTCATGCATCACTTACAAAATTCAACGCATTTGGAAAAAGTCGGAAAACGAATTTCCCAAATTACATATCACTTTTTCTGAAACCACCCACATATTGCAAGACAAAAACAAAATAAAAATTTCCTGCATTTCTGGGGTTCAGCAGTAACTCTGGCAAAGATTATACGGATCCACACCAGGTATTTCCAACCCGTTGAATTTTAGCATTTTCACAGGGTACGAAGGTTTTTGGGGAAAACACGTAAGCGTTTGACATGCAGTACCTCGAGTTGCCAGTTAAGCTTTTCTTTTCGAAGGAATTCTTGTCAATTAAGATAAACTTCCTCAAAGCAGACATTGAAGAACGCTTGTTTAGCATTTTAAACCTTCGGTTTTTGCATCTTAAACGTATGGCTAAACAAAATCTCGCTGTAATCAATCAGTTGTTTTACAAGGTTAATGATTGTGATTCAGGATGTTCAGGACGAATGAGCGTTTACTTTCCTTAGACGACCTGGTATTTTGTATTTATCACCATTTGACTGACGACATAATGAAAACAGGTTCAGTTTAGATTCGTTACACGAGCTTTTGCACTTCTTTCGCTTGCTCCGGGTCCTTCGCGACTCCGCTTGCTCCGGGTCCTTCGCGACTACTTTCGTAGGGAATGCTGCATTGACGGCAAGCCAAAGACAGAACCGTGAACCTTTTCCACTGACGTTGAGCACGAGGCTGTACTGGTCGCAAGTACTGTTTTTCAAGTCCTCTGTATGACCCGGCCGGAATCGAACCCATCCTATACTAGCCTTGGTCTCGGGTACTCAACCAACTGCGCCAGTTAGATGATGAGTTGAACAAATGAACGAGGAAGTAAAAGCTCTACGCGTGTTTTGAAAAGCAAATATTCTGTCAAACAACGAAAGTGGTCATCATCATAATTCTTTATATCAATAAAAACTTACACAGAACTTTGAGCAATCAAGCTACATAAATGGCGAAGTAAACTGCTAAGGACACGGCTCGGACTCAACTCGCTAATTCCTCAATTCGGTTGTAAATTCATAATTCACCTGCAACGTATAGAGTAATAAGAATCGAAAAGGGTATGTAAGCATGTTACTGTAAAAAATAAAACTGCTGCACATAACATCCGCGCCCTCAGCCCAAAGTTACCTTTAAAAGGTTTAACTTTAATGAACTAACCTATTAACATCAAGCGTGTCACCAGGTTTTGGTTGTTGGGGTAAGAGGTACATTGAAAAGACTAAATTGTCACCCATTTCTGTTTGGAGCACCAACCAAATGTTAGGTGGTGGCCTAACCTGCTAAATATTGAAAACCAGTTAAAACCAACTTGTGTGTAGTTCCATGCACACATTTGTAGCATAAGAAACCCGTCTTTACGTTGTATGTTACATGGGCCACGCTTAGAGTTTCACGAACAACCCCGTGCGGGATCCACAAATCCCAAACATTGCATTTCGTTGAAAGTTTATGAAAGGCTAAGAAAATTTAAAATTTTCAATGTTTTAAGGTTTTTTGTAACTCGATTCCATGGTGTGATGATCATTTTTTTGGCATCTCCGTCAAACCAGCGACTCGTGATTTTCAGGGGTCTGATCATTCCTCAACCAAGATTTTAAGGGACTTTTCTAACTCGTCGCAGGCTCAGGAACCAAGTAAAAGCTAAATAAAGCTTATCAACTTCAACGGTCCTAACATCATATACGGTTACGTGAAAATCGGGGATTTTCAATCTCCTTTAGGATTTAAACATCAGTTCCCTTCAAAGTTTTATTAAATTTAAAATTATTTTTTCTCAAGCACTCAAATAGCATGATTTTTCTTTCCAGTTTAAAGCGGCAAAATAGTAGAAAAATTAACGAAGAAAAAAACACTCCGCTCTAAAACGCAATACACAACTGAACAGCCCTTAACTTTTTCACACTAAACAAATATTCTGTTACAACCTTGCACCTTTTTGGAAAAAAGCATTTCACATTTTATTAAGTCAGCAACTTGTAATGTTTGCAAAGGAAAAATGTAGGGTATTTATCAAGGATTGTAACTCGCTTTCACGTCGCATTAGTAAATACGAATGCAACACCAAAACTGGTGCATGCAGGATACGCAGCTCTCACCAGTGAAAGTACATAATGTTTGCTAAATCTGACCAGACTAGACGATTAATCTAAATGCAGTTTTTCAAACAACACGACCTTGCGACTTTCTCAAAGACTCTAATTAAGCCTGGCGAACTCTCTTGCCAACATTCGCTCAGCCATATGTGTCACATCTATATGCGCCTTTAGTCCCTAAAATGAAAAGAGAAATCATATGTGACTAATGTTGAAAAGCATGGATTTTCACCACATCGGTTACGAAGCAAATTTTTATCCTAAGTGATACTGTCACAGACTTACTTTCGTCAGAAACTTCGATTTGTTTTTTCCATTTGTCTCCTTCATGGCCAAGGCGCCTTTTTTCTTGTTCCAAATGCCCTTCCTACTCAAACTTCCCTCTGAGGAAGTGTCTTCATCTTTTCGATAACAAAGGAAACACAAAGATTTGCGCATCTTCGGAATGCGAGCTGCGTAGATGATCGGGTTGCACAAGGAGTTCAGCATGGCTGGCGACTGGATGATGAAGGCAACACAGTTCAGTCCTAAATCAGTGGAAGCCGTGACTTGCAAAGTTTTCTCATCACTCTGTAGTTAATGTCTTACACAACTTCAAAAGCAGTCATTAGCATTTAGTGTTTGAAAACACAAAATTCACTGTATAGTGATTGGTAATTGCATATTGTGATGGGATGGTTTTAAACACGCAAACAAAAATTGGCATCTTTTTCGAAAGACATGCAAATGACCAGCTGTTTAATAGAGCAACTTGTTTTTTCAGTTTCACAGCAGTTGAGCTATGCATACTATTAAGGAATCCGGTTTCCCGCTTTGAAATCGTTAAATCTCAAAATTTCATCTTAATAAGGTGAGCACATTTACTTTCTAACCAGTAAAGATCGTTGTAAATTTAACGTTAAAAATCAAACGATTCCCTTGCAAGAACTAATTACAAAACAGTGGACACACTTGATAAGAATTGTAACTGCAACCTACGAAAACGAAAAGTGTGACGTTTTGATGGAAGCGAAAGTTGTCGTCGGTTGCGTAATCGACCACGTAGAGGAGCAGAAGCGGCGCCCAGCAACAAAAGAAGACAGTGATGACGATGCCTACTGTTCTGGCAAGCTGATATTCACGNTTCATTTTTGAGTAGCGTCCACGTGCAGACGTATTTCGAACACGCAGGGAGTGATGCCGAACCTTGAAACAAGCTTTATTTGAAACGCAAGTCGTTCGCTCATTGATCTTCAAGGTAAACGTTCAACTGTGAATCTAAGGGAATTTTAGATAGAACGATAATTTTGGCTCTACAAACAAAAGGGAATTCAGAGAATTACAAAAATATATTCCGAAAACAGCAACAATCTTCGTTTAATCAAGACTACAAACAAATTAAGAAACTTTTTTCTTACGTCATCAAATGCTTTTTTTCAAATATTACAAAGTGCGTGATGCTAAGCCTTGTTTGTCATGGTACGCATTAGAATATGAAAGAATTTTGGAAAACGCCTTTGATTAAGTACTGCTTGCATCCTGTCCTTTTTCATATGGTTGAACTTAACTCAAATGTACACTAATTAGCAGGTAATCTCAACATCCCTAAACTATACGTAATGTTTACAAGTATAATTCTTTATTTCTTAAATTCCAGTTTTTTAAAACTACTTGTTTCTTTTTCTTTTTTGCTGACCTGTTTCTAGATTTACACTGTAAGAGTAACGTAGCACTCCGAGCCAGATTGCATCTGATCCTACACTAACAAAGAGAAAGTTAGTATCTTTTTGAAGTGCGTTAACTCACCTTCCAAAACAGCACTGCGTAAAAGGCTGACGTTGAGACCAACATGATGACGAAATAAAAGAACAACCCAAATAAAAAGCTTTTCTTGAAACCTGAAAAATAATGCGGGTGATATTTTTTAATTTACTAGGAATAAAAAAATAATTTGCCGCATTCAGCATTACGTTTTCAGTGGTGGTGATTAAAACTTGTTCATCCTAAATGCGTTGATATAACTAAGTTCGTCACAAGCAAGTCATGAAATTATAATAACAAATCATTTATCATTATGCTTTCCTTAAAATATGTAAGCTCAAAACAGTGAAATGCAAAATTTTTCAATGAGTGTTAGAACACTTACTGAATCTCCAAAACTTAGCAACCTCATAATACTTGCAAACGCTTCTCATACTATTTGCAAATCCCTCTGGAGATATCTCCTTCAATTGTTTGTTCATTTTTGCAGTGTTTGCCCAGTTATTTGAATGGTCAATTATATCCCGGCCGCTTACGACAATTTAGGCTGAAAAGCCAACGATATCTAGTCATACGCTCAAATGACTACAACGAAAAACACAGGTTCCCAGCAGACCAATGAAAGTCACTTACCTACTACCACGGTCGAACACGATGGGTCGGGACAATACAACTTTTCTCCTTTCTTGCAGATGCAGATGTCGGCGCAAGAGCCGTGACCGGTAATGAATAATGGCAAAGGAGGAGCCACGGCAACGATCCAGCAGAGCACAATCAGAAAACCGACATGGCTGTTCTTCATGATTTTGCTGTATCTGCAACGGAAAATTGCAGTACATTGATCAGCAAGCTGAATGTGCAAGTACCATTTGTTAAAGCTCTGGGTGTAAACCAAAGAATGTTTGGGTTCTGATGTACTATTATTGAGCAACATAGCGGTTTCTACTCATATTTGTCCGTTTTAACCTACCCTGGGATGGTACAAACGTTTTATTGTAGCTGCAAATTTAATTCAATAATTCAGGTGGGACTGCAGGTCGTGATGTTCGAGAGTGCAGCTCTGTTAAACTTCAGGATCAAGAAATTGTAATGACCTTTACAGAATCACGCACCAGGGTTGTTTTATAGGGCTATACATACGCCGAATAATTCATTTCAGCGTGTAAACCGCTTTCACTCAAGCATGGCATGCCGTCAAAGTTGTTTTTTAAGTTTTAGTGAAGTTTAGATTTTCACACACTGGGCTTGATATCAGCAGCATGAAATGGATTACTTCTATTGCTAAACATTCAACAAAACTCCTCTTCATCACGCGGTAAGGTTAGTTCAAGTAGATAGTCCTTGCAGCAAAATTCAGTGACACAACTGCTCACCCACCGTTCATAGTTATGTTGGTTAACATTGCCCAATGGCCAAAATGTCTAGCTAGTGAATTTGTCCCAACTTAAAGACTTACTTTTTTTAAACGATAGAAGGTGTTGATGTGACTGAAAAGTTATGTCATACTTGAGGTTTTGTGCAGCTGCTTACAATCAGTCGTCAAAAGGGAAGGCTATTTTTTCCTGTCACCTGACCGCAAAACAGACAAGGGTGAAACGTTTAAGCAAGATTATCTTTATGGATTTGAGAACTGGCATTTTACCGAAGACACAACTAGCATTTAAAATTAATTTAAAGACAATTTGTTTAGGAAAAAAAAAACAGTTAAAGCAGTTGCCAGTTTTAGGAGAGCTTTCGAACGTGCCGCGCTGCCATTAGTATCTTCACGCAATGCTCCTGAATGACTGCCTTTCTTTGGGCAAAACCCCTTGAAAACGGAACTAGTTTTCAAATGGATACAAAACTGGCAACAAAATATTTGGTTTAAAAAGACTGTTTTGCCATAGTATGAATTTTCAAACGCCGGTAGGTTTAGCAAAGGATTTGAAAGAAGCTCCTTGGCTCTTTATCAGCGAAGTATAACAGTTTAACCAGCGCGTGAAGCCTTCAGTTTTGTTGCTACAAATTATAGCACGCACAAACCTGGAACATTTTCTACCTTTTAATAGTTCGTAACTGGATTTGCGATCAAGTTGTCTGTTTCGAAGCACAATTTACTTTCAATTTGCTATGCGGAATTTGTAGAGAGATGTCAGAAACGGACATTAAGAAGTGAGTAGTGCAAGGCCAAGCAGAAACCTAGGTACATCTGTCTGTTGGTCGTCCTGTAAAATCACTTTTGGGAATGATCATGCTGATATTCGTCACGTTCGAGCTGTGGCAAAAAGATTTGAAGCATGTTTCATTTCAAAAACCTGTCAATCGCAGCCGTTAAATACTATGCTACAAAAATGAAAAACTCACTGTTGATTGTAACCTATGAAGAAGAGGCGGTCAGCAGCAATTGCGAATAGAAAGTTGACAGAAGCGTTGAAGCAAATGCTGGTGGTCGAGGTCAGGTAAACCCATTGCGCCGCTTCCAGCTGAAAATCTCCTATTAGGACCACGCAGAAGGCGAGAAGAGAGAACGCAAGTACGATGTCGGAAACGGCCAAGCCAGCAATGAAAACAAAAGCCGGCCTACGAAAAGACTTTTTTGACCCTGCGAGAAGAATTAACTGTTTAAAAAAATCAACAACCAGATGTCGGCACGTTCTGTGCACTTTTGGCACAGGATTTCATGACTCACCCGCACATCTATTTTGTGCTTATTATATCTTGAGCATAAAGTGCAAATGCTGAAAATTGTGCCTGCAGCAAATCTACAAACGTTTTCGCCGATGTTTTGACACTGCTTCAGATGTTTTGAAAGCACTGTGTATTTATCTAGAGGTTTTTCATTACGAGGTTGAACTCACAAGTTCAGAGAATTTATAACTTTGTATATACAAGGTGTGAATCTACATCCAAGTAATGTACCACGTTGCTGCAAGAACGAAAATTTGACATTTTTGAATTTCACCATGCAGGTTTGTATGAGTGTACATGCAACCCCAAATTAGTTTCCTCCGGTAGAAAAAAACATTTCGGTTTTTGAAATGGTCCCTTCGTTCCGCGTTAGTAATCTTTCGCGTTTCAGGCAATTTCACTGGTGCAATTTTACACAACGCTGGCATATTTCTCCTCCTGCGCAGCTTGGATTGTTGGAAAGGAAAACACGATTTCGTTTGTGCGGCTATTAAGCACGTCTTGCGCTGTGAAGCATCCGCACTTGATCCGAGTTTGCTACCACTGCGGTACATTTGTTAGATACTGCTGAATCATTCATGTCCGACTGTGCTTAGACTGCTTCCATTGAGCTTGGCAAAACTATTTGTTGTTTGATCCAATTTCGGCGTCGGTGCTGTCGACGTCATGAACCGCCAACGTTTGACGTTGTTCGGGAAAGCGGTCTTAAAGGTGTCTGGAAGAATCGTCTGCGCAAAGTTTTTTCGGAAATGAGCGGAAACAGGCATTGACAAATACCAGGAGCTAATGATCCACATTATGTAACTGGCAATATGTCAAGGTGACTGGTGCTTCGTTGGTTTGTGGAAACACTTGTGCAGGCTGATTGGTGGAGGTCCTAGATTGATGACATTGCATCGACCTCACATGTAAAAACAAATATTTCTCAAAAATAATGCACATCTTTCAGGAAGCGGTTAAGAGCAGATGTCGCGATTTTCTTCACACATATTCCGTATGTTTTCTTTTACAATGTCGCAGAACACGTATTTTAAAAAAGCGGTAGGAAACATCAATCTAATGCATTTGTAATATAGTGACAGAATAGTTTTAGTTATATCATCGTTGCTGGCGTAATTGATCGAATGTCACGGTTTTGGAAAGAAAGCAAACAACCTTTCCAAAGCAGCACCTTCACTGCTTACAAAAAAAGAAAGAAAAAAAGAAAGAAAATTATAAAAAATGAAACGATTGTAAAACTCTGTCATCTATCATTTCTAAGAGAAATTACTATCAAATTATATTATTCATCAATTCGACCGACTTTAGATTAGTGCTTTCTGATTTCTTAAGGTTAACTTGAATATTTTGCTGAAAATTTTTGGTAAATGGCTAAAAAAAATTTGGCACCACAGCGCCAAAAAATGGGTTTGATTATGGCAGAATTTTACATTCCTTTCATTTTTTATAATTTTCCTTTTTTTCTTTCTAAAAAAAATTATGACGCGTGCAGAGCTAGAAATCCAAAAGAAACAAAAGAAAATATGGCATTAGTGGCTTTCAATTTATCACATGAACACTGTGTTCATTGTTAAGAAAAATTAAAAAACGCACTGGGGTGCCTGGGAAAATGCCCAGAAGCGTTTTTGTATTTTATTGATCTCATTATAACGTAGTTTTATATGACAGTAAATTCAGCAAATGCGGCCAGCATCAATTTGCATAATATACCACGTAAGAAGGAAATTCTTGTTTAAATCAAGTTTTACATTTCTATTTCAAAAATAACTTTGTTTCTTTCGTGATCCAAACAAGTAAAAATATTTTTTCCAATCTACCTCGCTCCCTAGAATGCAAAGTGGCGGGATCGTTACCTTATTATGAAGGAAATCAATGTAGGTTTAAATCTACAGCACTGGCTCAGCCAGTGGATTGCATTAAGCTCCCAGGATTAACGACACAGGCAACAACGTCACAATCAGCGGCATGTTGCACTGTCTCAACTCGCCGCTGCGAAATCGTCTCAGGCGCTATGCAGGCTTATATCGTTCTCTTGATATCTTGAAATTTTTCACGTTTTTAAATTATTTTCCTGCACAAAGTTAAACCTTAAATGCAATGGTTCATTGTTTTTTAAAAAGATTGCGTCTGAACATGCTATCAGTTGTAGAGTGCAAGGAAAACATCGTTCAGCATTTTGCCTTGGCCTCTCATTTCGTAACTAAATTTTTCTGTGGTTCATTTTAGATTAGAGGAAAAAAATTAGTTGAAGTTCTTCGTGAAGGAACAAATTTATGCCGCAATAAATGAAAATATTGCTACCGTGCTTGAATTTGGTAGCTTTTAAAGATATGTTACGGTGATTTTCTCTTCTTCGCATGAACAAAATCGCTTACGTTGATTTTTGCTACCCTTTATCAGCATTCTTCACGAGTACTTGACAATAAAAACGTAACTAATTGCTTTGGCATTTGCGACTTTGTGATGGTGACTGATAGGAATAGACTGTTTCAAACTGTGCGCTACTTGAAAGTTACTGTATTCCACCGGTGACAACATTCATTTGAAGGTTTATGTGTGTTCTCTACACAAGAACAACAGACCAGGCCAACTCCACTAAATAGACCTTGATGTTGCGCGCAGTGCGCATCTATACGCGTTACGCGCAAGCGATTTGATATTTAAATTCTTTTTAGAAAGGTCATACCAATTTGTTAAGCGCAACATAGCAGGAGTAGAAGCAATGGTTTCAAATTTAAACGCATCACCATCCATTGATTTCGAGTTCATTAAAAAGAACTTAGGCTGACTTACCTCTGAAGATCGCTACGATTACCATGGAGTTGAGCGTCAGTATCACAATCGCCATCGACAATTGACTGACTATTGAAGGAACCGAGTTCAAGAAATTGTAACACATGCCATGTTCTTTTATAGAATTGGTAAGGTTGTGCTGAAGTGAGACTGCAATTAAAAAGGTTACTGGAATAACAAAGGGCAGCAGTTTTTATTGTTTTTGTGTGTATACGTCGTACGATATATAATTTTACATAAAACTTTGGTTTGAAATCGTAACAGCTTAAATTTTGTTGGAGAGAAAGGAGTTGTTGCATTTATTTCATGTTTTGTACTTCCTGTCGAACCTAGAGGCCAACCTTTGAAGCGTGGTCTACTCTATACATTTAAGGCGTCTGACAAGTGCACTTCTGATGACTATCGGTCACGCGTATAAAGAATGGGCAAGGAATATCAAAGTGGATTCAGTTGCTTTTCAATAACAAATTTCTCATTTTATTGTGTTTACAGCTTGGTGTTCAGCTGCCTACAATTTGCACTCACGGCAAAAAAGTAGCAGTGCGTATATCTCAAATCACGGCCCCGAAATGTTTTTTTGAGGAAGTTGAACTAAAGCATTTCAACCATCAGCTGCACAAAACAAAACTACACTCTTCGTTTGTTTCATCTCTACTTTATAGGATGGATCAAAAACTTAAGGGTATAGTTTGAGTCAATGCGTTTATGATCGTGTTTTAAAAATAGCAATTTTAACCTCAAAGTTTTCAAGCAGTTATGTGCACGAGCGTAAAAATATTGAGCACAGTTACAAGGCACAGAGCTTAAATATCATAATAGTTCAAGTTTGATCTTATAGAAGTCATCCCTCAGGCTATAGTTTTGCGTTTCCGCGCGGTTGCTGTGAACACTCGATCTTGCAGAAAATGAGACCACGGATATATCCAAGGGTGCACTATAGGTCATACGCCACATGGCTTCCTAAAAGTCTGAGTCTGAAAAATCCAATCTTTTCCTAAAATCCTACTGAAGCAGACATTGTACGCAAAATTAGAAGTGCCACGAATTTCACCTAAGCTTCGCAGATTTTCATTTTGCCCGCATTCCGTCCTGAGAATTTTCGACTACTTTGTTGTTCAAAATTTTGCATATGATTTACCCAGAGAAAATTTCGCAAGGTTTCATGTCCTTTTAGGATGTCGCTATTGCTAAAAACTTGACCTCTAGAGCACTGAAGCGGACCATTAGCCACGAGGTCATGAACCAGGGCAGGTGAGAATTTTCTAAAAATCCACAATATCGTGTGACCTTGTTGACGTGTGCAATACGCTTGCACAGAACGTTTTTGACTATTAATTATTTTGCGCTCACTTTTATCGCATTTTTAATTTGCATGCTAAATGTTACAAACAGTGACGTAAGCATTCTCTTCACTCTGCTTGTTCGAGCATCGTTTCCACAAGTGGATAAAATATCAAAAAGTATCGAAAACTGCTCCGAAAAGTGAAATGTAACCTTCATAAAAATATTTTTGTTTGTCAATTATATTTCGTATCAGGGCCGCAACCAGCTGATATTCTCGGGGAGGCAAAATGAGTGTAACTTGTTGTTGTACCTAACAAATAAACATGATTTTGAAAATTTCGGTGGGGGCGATTGCGCGGTTGCCCCACTGGTTGCTACCCTGCCTAGTGCATTCACATTTGTCCGAGAAGCTTTATTCTGATGCAACCTGGACTTTTGCACGCAAACATTTCAACTGCATTTGATTTAAGGAAAAACGTTTCATTTTTACCGTTTGCAGCTCTTTGATTGAACACCTTGCTACCGTTCCTTTCCATGACATCAAAACTTCGTTGATAGTGTGATAGTGAAGACTGAAGTCAAATTCAAGGGATATATTATTTCAGATGAAAGCTTATGGCTTGAGAATCTCTGCAAAACAAATGCATGTATAATATAGCTAGACTGCACCTCTGCACAACGCCTGATGACCAACTGCTTTAAAGTCAGTAAACGCGGTTCCTCAGTTTTAGAGGTGAATGATTTTAAACGCTAGAAGAAGGTAATCAATCCCAACGGGAAATCGTTTTCAATGTGAGTCGACTTGCAACATTACGCTTCACTCTTAATGGCTGTAAACGTCACATTTAATTTGAGCCTATTTATATCGACAAGGAGTAGATTTAAACAGTACTTTGTGGTGTAATAGCCAACGAGACGAATACGAATCCAAGTAGCTTACTTTTCACAAAGAAAATAAGTCTTGCTTGTCAAAAAAATCGATTTGAAACGAAAATTACTTTTGATTAGGCGTTATGGGCAGCGAATGCTTGCCATCGTCTTGTAGTGAATATCATGTCCAGGGATGCCATTGGCATGCAGCTCTATGCGCAAGCTTCAACCACGTTACTTTAACACTTATTCACTCTATCTAAAGATGGGTCAGAGAACAGTGGCATGCGCTAAAAAGAGTACTCGGCGCAGCATCCACAGAACGGAGTGTGCTGAAGTAATCTACTTCGTTTCAATTCTAAACTGCTGATTGATTCGTTCTGCAGTTCCGATTGCAATTGCTCCGATATTAATCTAATTCTACTCAACTTTCTGATGGGCGAGAACCGCTCGACCAAATCTCTAAAATCGACTTAAGTTGATTTGTGCCACCAATTGGTAGATGAGCTCTGTAACGTCTGTCACCAGTTTAACACACTTCCGAGAATTTCTGTACTGCTTGCTCCATCAGTGTTCCTTGCCGATGCAACTAATATTATTGCAAGGCCGTGTGCGGAGGTGTGAAATAATAAACAAGTGAAGCGATTTTTCCTCCACCAAGTGTTCTTTTTTTCACACTGAGCATTAATACCGACGCGCAGGTTCTCTGTAAAGAGAGTGATCGTGAACTGGCGTAATTTTGCCAAGCAGGGGCGGATTAAGATTGTGTGTGGCCCCTGGCTGAAACTTAATAAGGGGCCCTTTCTATATTTACAAAACTGTTGTTAATAGGGAAAAAGATAAATGAACGAACAGAAGTGTTTGTATTATTGAAACCAAAAAAGCTTGTGCAAAAAAACGAATCGTCAATTGCTGTGATATGGACGTCACAGTATGAACGAAACTCATTGATTTCAAGTCTCTATTTCTTGCTGGAGACTTGGAACCAGATCGATAAATTTTCACAAAATACCGGTGGAATGTTTTGAATATACAGTGGCACCCTGTCGACGATCACCCCACTATCACCACTTCAATGCGGTCTTCCCTAAGCTAATGCATTACCTTTTGTTTCACTAACGCCACCACAATTGTGCATTTCAAAATCGTGTTGTTTTGGGTCAGTTGCGCCCTATGCTTCTTATGTGAGGTTTGGCTGAACAAAAATCCATGTAAATGAGAATTTGATTCTGATGGATCCACATCTACTTCGAAAATTTCGATTTTTTGTTTTTTTATCTTATTTCTTATATTTTTTCGTGTGTCAATTTCATGCTATCTAATAATAACTTGTAGCTAATTCAGGCTTTTTTAACTCGTCTTTATCATCATTGCCTATGATTGAGCCTTTGTAGAACTTACTCCGGCCTCATGGAGATGTAGTTTTTTGCAGCAGAAACTTCAATTTTGCTCTAGAGAGCCTGTGAAGACTAGGGAAATTTAAAGCAAGAAAAGTCAGATTTTTTTGTGCGCTTCAGGGAGCTATGAAACGAATTTCAAAACAAAAATCGCACCCCTACGAAGTCTATAACAAATGGTATAAAGTCATAACGATCATATTTTTCATGTTAGGTCATAAAGTCGTATTTTGCATATTTTCAACTTAATTCAATAAGGAAACCATGAAAAAAATCTCAAAAATTCAGATGAAACTAATATATCGCTGGATCTAAGCTGCGTCCTGCAAATTGAACCCATTGGAACACCCTGCGAATGTTGGCAAAAACGTAGGTTAATCGAATTAATTGAATGAAATGCAATGCACTGCCTAAAAGTGCATGCTCTTGCTGCCCCAAAGAATTAAACCAATGTCTGCGCATGTTTTAAATTTGCTTCAAACCAAACTATATGTTTTGCTCATCTTTTGGGCCGTTTATTTTAGTGGGGCTTCAACAAACCATGAGGCTACCATCTCTTATGCCTATTTTCGCTGGTAATGCTTATTTGTACAGTAGTTGTATGTTCTACCTCGGTAATATTTTTGTTTGGTCATATGAAGTCATATTTTCCGAAAAATAAAGTCATATTATCAGGTTTTTACGTCATAAAAGTGACCCTAGTGAACACGCATGTCCATATTTGGTAATGCTTCAGTGACTATGGTGATGTCCATATTTCGTATTTCTCTAGAATTACGAGAAATACTATATCTGGTGAATGCTTTGCAGTGATGAGTGAAGACCACGTTTGGTATAAGTAGACCTGATGCATTGATCTGAATTGCGTCGTTGTGTCATATCTCACTAGTAGATCATTTCCATTAATGTCAGGCTGATCAAGTTTCAGTTATCAGTCCTAAAATGTCTTCAAGGATCCCAGTTTATGGATTGGGTCTCCTATAACCCAAAACGACGGTCATATTAGAGGATGTTATTTACCAATCTGTGAGCAAGTGCAGCCTGTGCTGTTTGTTGAACTGCTGAAATCCATATCGCCCAATCAGACTCAACGCGATAGTGTTTAAATTGTTGTAAGAGAATTATTACCGTTGTCTGAGATAGCAGACATACCAACCATGACAAAAAAGAAAGTCGAAGAGAAAATTTTAGCTCTTACCACACGAATTGCAAAGTTACGAGCCACAATATCCAGGAGAAATTCGGAATCAACGAAAAGAATATTATTGGATGAGGAAAAACGTCTCACGACTACGATTGCAATATGGCCAGCATATGTGGAAAGCCGCTTAGTACATGAACACGATGAGTTTTTTCTGAACTCCATGAGAACGGTTCGGCAGATGGTTATGCGACACTATTATGAGAAGCTGAAAAAGAGAGAGCACAAATTCTGATAAAAGAGAAGGATGCAAAGCGAAAATCGAGAAGGAACTACAGCAATGCGAAAAATGACTATGGGATCCTTTAACAATAAGCAGGGATTTTTAAGGGAAATGTTAGGTACGCGGTATGGATCTGTAGGGACCCGATTGATCTGATTCTAAGGACCCGATTTTCTCTGATTCTAGGGACCCAATGATAATTTTCTCTGATTCTAGAGACCCGATCTTCAATTCTAGGGACCCGAATCGGGTCCCTAAATTACCATAAAAAAACTGCAATAAGCTTAGGAAAAAGGTGAATAGAAAAGCTGAAAGAGAGAGAAGGCAAGTTCTGAGAAAAGAGACGGAAGTAATGCGAAAATGAAGGAAGTTAGGCGAAAAGAGAAGGAACTACTCTAATGCGAAAAATGAAACTGGGATCTATTAATAACAAGCTTAGGAAAAAAAGCTGGAAGAGAGAGAGCACAAATTCTGAGAAAAGGAAAGAAGGAAGTAATGCGAAAACGAGAAGGAAGGCGAAATGAGAAAGAGCTACAGAAATTCGAAAATGGCTATGGGATCCTATGACAATAAGCTTAGGAAAAAGGTGAATAGAAAAGCTGAAAGAGAAGCTGTTAAGAGAGAGAGCGCAAATTCTGAGAAAAGAGAAGTAACGCGAAAATCAAAAGAATTTAAAGCCGCTGATAGTGATTTTAATAGCGACCAAAGCCATGAGACAATACCGCAAGATAATTAGGAAGAGTCATTCACCTACTGGTACACAGCCATATATGCTTAGAACTCTGCACCCTGAGCCAGGAACCTCAGCATTTTTTCCAAGAAATTTATTACAGTCTTTAACATTAACTACTTCCGCTACACGTTTC
>JGI24021J15306_10001146_pt1 | contig 24730 bp, 19 predicted proteins | sample Ectturendosymbi1_FD_15306 | JGI IMG/M metagenome (IMG submission 15306) | reverse complement strand
GAACGGTTTGTGCCCAGCCGGATGGCTCAATGAGCAGTCTATTACAAAGCACTGGTTCCAGTCCGTACGTACTTGTCCATATAGTTGGGCCACTGGCCGCAGCAATACTCGCTTTTTATCCGCACGTTTTTTACCTGGAATATGGCCTGTATTTTGCCTGCAGCTTATAGGCGCAACATATCCAGAGGGACAAAGTTTTCGCATGAGCTATCAAGAAATGTTCTATCAGCAATAGCCTTGACGGAACAAAAGGTGACATTCTCTGGACAGATGTTCGCGACGACACCCATGACACAGATGAAGAAGACCTACAGTAACGCATTGTAGGAATGCAAATTTTTTTTGTGAAATAAACTTTCGTGTTATGTTTTTTTTTCATTCGAATAGTTGTTTGAAACCTATGAAAGGCAAAATGCGCCTGTCAGTAGTGGAAAAATTTTACGTTAAAGATATCTTGGAGTGCATGTTAGAAAACACGTGGTGTGTAGACGGAAATATCTTACGAAAAACTTCGTTATTAACGCATTCGATACCAGAGGATTTCAGAGCGAAAGGTCCCTGGATAAGGGACAGTTTTTCGAAGTTGGCTGCAGTGGCAAAAGTCAATCAATATTAAGAAACGCCTGACAAACTACAGGCTGTTTTCCATGAAACTGTGCATTGTTTCAAAAATACAGTGCACCAAAGAAAGATTTGCTTCATTCATACCAACCTACACCGTTTCGGGCATGAAATAATCTTGTGTATTTGAATATTACATTTTGCTGTTTTGTCTTTTAAAATTTATAACAAAAATTGTTAGGCCAATTGATAAAATCGAACATTTGGAACCAGAGTTACAACTTAAAACGAAAGATTGGTTTAAATCGCTATTATAACAGCTTTTTCGCGTAAAATGTCTGTAATAGCTACATTACTTTCATTTAAACAAGGTTATCTAAACATACGCGTCCCAAGTTTTCGGCGAAAGGAAAGAACATTATTTCAAGAAGTTAATTACAATTTTTTTGTAAGAACAAACAACAAATATTGATTTTTGTCCATAACTTGCTAACTGAACGCTTTGACCAATCAAGTGCTCTACAGATGCGGATTTGCGCCTAGTTTATTTTAAAAGAAAACAAGTAAATTGCCACTTGAACTCTTTTCAGGGTCTGATGACGTCATGGAGACCAACCAGAGATGTCAGGCTTCCCTACAAAACGTTCAAACTAAAAGGGTCCGCATTAAAAAAATCGCAACTGGAAGACTTCTTGCACCTTTAAAGGGTTTGATTAGCTCTCTAGCTCTATCGGTCGACAAGTTATGACTGAAAATGTCCAAACTACAATGTGCTATATCTATGAATTACACAGCACGCTTATCCGCCATGCAGTCTTGTGTATGTGGAACAACGAAACGCAACAGGTACGTGGTAGACAATATATTGCCCAAAAGGTACATCATTCTCTGTTCTAAATAAACACAATATGACAATACAGTAAATAGAAACGCAAAAACATGGGTCAACGAAACGCAAGAAAAAGCAATTTCCGGTAAACTTTCGTCAAAAAGTGTAACTGCATTTAAGTAGATTTGTAAGTGTTGTTACCGTGAGGTGTGGTTCTGAAAAGAGAACAAGTAATTTTCTGGGTTGTGCTTACTGTTGCGTTTGTGCCTGGTTTTGCATGAGAGTTAGGTAGTAAAAAACAAACGATTTATGACAATAAAGACGTAATTTAAAGTAACAGACAACTCTACTTTCGAAGTAAAAGATAATAGAAAAACTGGGTTTCAAAGCAAGTTCTCAACTCTACCTGGAGCTGGGTTGATAATTTGCAAACGATTCTTTTTTTAATGTTTTTCTTTTTAAACCCGGTGTTATTATATGATTTGATCCCATACAATTCAGTTTGACTACCCGACATACAGAGGTTTGCATAACCTATGTTATGACCAACCTCCATTTTTATTTCCCATCTTTGCTACATTTACAACTTTCCAAATTATAAAGAGATTAATTTATCTACCCACATACCTATGGCGGCGATGACAGAGACGCTGAAGCGCAGAATCAAATTTAGTAAACAGCGCGTTTTATCTGGAATGGATGCGCAGCGGATGTTGTGTTGTCGAACACGAAATTATCTTCGTCAAGCATTCCTCAAATAAAACTAAATATTTGTATTTGAAATGAAGTAGAAGCAGGATCTTTGCTACAGTATGTTTCATGTTTGTTTTTTTTTGGAATCCATTAGACGTAGAATTTGCTCACCAAATGATTTGTACGGATATCCCGGCACGAAACATGAGTTATTCCAATCAGGTCGATCAAGCTAGGAGTAAACCACCTCTTTTGTAAGAAATTCTCTTAAACGTACAGTACATATTTGATGTGGTGTTCCGTTAAAATTTTAAAAAGGTCTGTGAAAATCCTTAAACTTTCCACCATATGTACAATGTACCTGCATAATGAGTGGTAAAGTGACACAGACTTGGTCAGATATTGCTGTTGTTACGACAACATTTTATAATTCAGCAAAAAGTCATGGTCTCTACCAAATGTCTGCCATAAATAGTGAAATTTTTAAACAAAAGAAGGGCCTTTAAAGTTAAACGCTTAAAATATCTATGCTGAGCATAGTGGTTCACGACTACTACAAAAGGTCAATGAAGTACACATTGCACAAGCTCCATCATTACAGTGAAGAAGCCAAGGAATAAATGCTCACTATGTCACGGAACTTTCTACAGAGATTCCCTTGCAGTGAGATTTTCTTATTCGTACAGCAATTTCGATGCAACTTGGAAACTGTTCTACAAGCGTTTGCGCAAGTGCACTTAGTTTGGGTTAATACTTACTTGCGTTTTCAAAAAATGTGTGAGGTTTTCTGTTGCATTTTCAACAAAACACAACAATTGAGGTGATGAAAATCAAAAATAATTTCCTTGCTTTGAAACAATTTTGCAGCAAATACTATGTTCGCCATCTTTGCACACACGCGTATTTTGCTTGTAAATGTTTCCTGGTTCCTACGCAAGGATCGCCGTAAACGCCACTGTTCGCTTGTAAAAGGCACGAGCTTTTAAAGTTGCAGCTTGTTTTCAACTGGTAAGTTGCATTTAAAGATCTGCATCTTGTTTCGTTTCCTTCGGAGCATCTGAACATAATCAGTTGGTTGCATGTCATGTGAGTGTGAGACTCAACAGATTAGCATTAATGAAAAGCAAATAAAAATGCAGAGTGACTGTGTGGCAATGGAATAGGAAATGATAAGTAGCCTTTACTGAAGTCATACCGCAGCTAAGTAATACGTTGCCGCTCATGTATAAAAAACATTGGTTTTACTTAGATCATTGGGCGTTGCGTAGAACAGTTTCTTAAATAAGATGTAAACACAGAATACATAAACTCGTGAAAAGCTAAGTTTTAACCTTGATTTTCGATTACAGCAGATTCGTGTGAACGGTTTTCACCGTGGAATAGAATGGCTAAGACTCTGGTTGACGATGCCATGATAATTTGATTCAGTAAAACATAATATTAACAAATGGTGTTTTGTATATAGAAACTGCCTTCTGGGAAAAGCATTGATCAAATATTTGGATTGAAACTTTAAACGTTTTTGATTATTAATTTTCGATAAATTTCATTTTCCACTTCAAAATTGTTAATTTTCAATGTTCATTAGTTCTTCTTCTTCCTTCATTGAAGTAGAAAACGACGCCGCACCGTATACCGCGAATTTCAATCTAAGGATACCTACGTCATATTGTGGTCTATTCCGTAAAAACCCTCTGTGACCAGGAGAGTTTTGTCATTTGGACAAGCTATGGTTCGGTTTTCCCCTTCAGACACGTTCACTGAAGTCAAGCTTGCATCTGTAGAAAACAAAACTAGAGTGAACGGCTTTCGTACAAAGCCACTTTTCTGTATTGCACCCAGTCAAGTCTTAAGCTGTTTGCCTGATCAATACCAACACGGTTAAACCAAAAGTTTTCAAAATTGGTAAACGTTACAGTTTAACAATCGTGATTTCTACCTTTGAAGAAAAACCTTTTGAAAAAAACGCATTATATGACGTTTACGCAACAATGACGGTATCTGAACCCTACTAGAAACAGCTTTTCCATCTTATTTCCTGCGCAAGGTATCGTGAGTTATATGCAAATCACTTCTAGCCGTCTTTAGGTTTGTTTAAAATATGAACTCTTTCCACCCCTTCACCGAGCGATTTTAAACACAGGTGAATAAACTAAACAAATTAAATGTTAAATATTTGAAAATTCCCAAAAAGTATCGCGGGCCGCACAAAATGCCCTAGCGGGCCACGTGTGCCCCGAGGGCCGCGTGTTTGAGACCTCTGTTTCAAGGATTGTTTTATTTTATGTTGACGTTTTGGGTCGAAAAAATTCGAAATTGCTTTTCACCTTGAAACCTTGTTCGTATAGTGGACACATTAGTGCTTTAATGTTTTGTGCATTCGTACTGCGTAATTCACAGTAATATTCCATTCGTGATTCAATGCGATGTACTTGTTTGCGAACAGTCCGACCGTCGACACGATAGCCTGCAAACCTACGTATCCGCAGTCGGTCGCTGTTTCCTGTGGTGCATTCGACCGCTCAACGTTTTTGTTCGTCGTCATTCTATGCTGATTCTACATCGAACCGTTTCAGCGTTACGTTATTCTGACTTCACGCTCAAGTGTATCGGACTTTTTGTTGTATATCTGAATACAATCGAAAGAAGAGGTCAACTTAGAGTACTACTGGGAGTTATTAGCGGACAAAGTGATGAGAGCCTTTTGGTTCGCCTTGCCTCGGCTTGACAATTAAGACGTCAGGTTGCTTGGTTGGGAGACTTACCTGTGCTCCTGAAACAACCAGGTTGACTCCTCAACAAGTAGGGATCTCTGTAAAAACCTACGACCTCAGTTCTTACATTCGTACTTAAAGAAAAACTAACGACACTCCATTTTTGGTTATTTCAAATTAAAATTTTAATTTTGTGCAGAAATGTAAGTCGCTGCACTGAGCCGCCGCTTTCTTTCAGCATTTTTGTGATTCCATTACATCGACTTCAAGACGTCTCTTGCTTCTCAGTAACTTATTTTTATGAGTTGTGCTACGCCTCAAATTGCACCGCATATTGTAGATTGCATGATAAGCAGCTTTGTTCCCGATATTGCTGTACAAACATTTCATCTTGATTTCATTCTGGGACAAGCTCTCAGCGACGTCAGTTGCATCAACAAAAATTACAAAGCAAAAAATTTTGATATCAGCCATTTGGTGTTTTATACCTATCACCACGTGTTTGCGTTATGCTTCGACAAAATTCGTCCACTAAACAAGCCTCTACTTTTTTCAGCATAATCCAACGTAGAATGCTCAGCAGGCAGTGTCTGTACCAAACACCATCAGTGCTTTTAATCAGAGTGCAATTGAGTAACTTCCTTAAGAAATTCAAACAAACCTACCGAAGGGAACGCATCTGTAGTTCATTACAGCATATTTCGTGACATCACTGCACGGATTGCCGAAAAGAACACTCGATGCCACCAAGACGCACGACCTTTGCATCTCGCACTGGGTCTTGATAGCGTCTTGTGAGCCTTGAGCTTCACACGTAGTGAAACGATTGCAACCGCACCTGCGCACGCATACGTCATCGGGTAAATGTTTCAGTTTGAGGTAAACATCTGATTATCGCAAATGCTATTTTTGTCAAGGCCGGGTTGAAGCTCAGTCTTGATTAAGGATTTACTTTTCTGCAACAGGTCACTGTTATTGAAAGCACTGCATTGCACTGCATTTTGAAAATGACTTGTACTAGAGGTAACTACAGTACAAATGATCACCCACATCCCTATGTGACGTCTTCCGTAGAAAGCTCTGATTACTTGAATAGCGTAACCATCTGGGCAGGACGCTTGGACGGGGTGTTGCCATTCGCACGTAAATGCTGTGAACGATGGGAGAGGAGCTGCAAACAGAAATGACATTTTTAGTAACTTTTATTTTTGTGCTTTCTTTGAGTGGAGCAATTTCGACGCAACGTGGTGTCATGATCGCACGTTGCGGAGCTTGTTCTATCATATTTCATTCTCCAATCCGTTGAAAGGTTATACATAAAACTACAGACCTAAGTATAGTGACAAACTTTTCGTTAACTAGTCAGGCGATAGCTCAATGGCAAAGTGCCCGCCTTTCAAATGGAAGTTTGGGTATTCGAGCCACGGCCACTGAGTGAGTTTCCGTAGCGCTCCTTGGGCAAGAGCGTTCACTTCAACTGCCTGGGCAAGAGCGTTCACTTCAACTGCCTAGGCAAGAAGCAGAGTTTCAGGCGTCGGCCTACCGGCCGTTGTCGTCACCAAAAATCAGATTTAAAAATTCAGCAAATATTTTTGACAAGAAAATGATTTCACGTAACTCTGCAACATCTTCATTGCTGAAATATTGTTCAAATAGAAAGAAACGGTGATCAGAAAATTCTTTCCAACGGAATTGAAACGTTGATCATTCAAAGTTTATCAAATATTTGTTGAGTTATTACTAATGCATGTTCGCCCCCTTGAATAAGATGTGCGAACAACTCAATGCCATAAATTTCCGTTAAGGCGCATTGGGTTTTGGTCTACTTCTTCCTGTTTGCGACCTTGGACAAATCTACCGTATTTTTGCAACAAACTGTGGTAGCGATGGTCTTGATGTGTTTGGCACTTACTGCATTCGTATTTTATTTCGATGTACTTGACAACGCCTTGGCATGGGTTCCCAAATAGGAAGCTGCTTGCTATCAAACGGCATGAAGTTCGACCTTGACATCTGCGTCTGATGATGTCCGATGAAATCTGGGAGACGCAGTTGGTGTCTATATTGTAGCCACACCTGGACAAAGATACAGTATACCTAGCGGTAATTGTATAAGCTACGTTATCGTTTTCAAATGAAAATAACCGAGTGCCTAAAATTCTCCATCTTTTTCTGCATTTTAGCTGATATAGTAGTTGTGCAAAAGCATGTACGATTTGAATCGTAGTAACAAAAACCAGAACTTAACAGAGGCTAGTTCTGCTGTTACGTTGGACATATTTTGACAGTACAAAACAAAAACGCAATTCAGAAAGTCTTTTCCGAACCTTTTCCAAACCGTTTTATGAACTCATTATATGATTGGGAGAATTATAAGAAGTAAAGGTTAACGATAAGGTCTTGATAAATTCCAGTCTTGCTTGTTTTTGCCCACGATGAAGGCAATTTCGTATGCATTTGCAATAACATAAATGCCGTGATTTTCATCAGTGAAAACAAAACTTTTATTTCAAGGCAGTAGCTTAGCCAGACCAAAAGTTTTTGAGGGGCAAATACTTTGATTCTAAGCGAGCAACAGTGTTTTGTTTGGGACACTGCTTCACAAAGCACAAAATGACAAGATATGCTAGAAATTTTGGGGCATGGCCCCTTGGCCTCCCTGGCTACGCTTCAAGACTTACGTTAAAGAATTTGTTCTGCCGTAATAAGCTTCAATCACGTTGATATACGATGTTCCTCCACATTGTACAGTAAGAGGAAGAAATCCTTCGCATGCGATCATAGTTATTGGCGGTGAGGCACATGCTGTTGAAGAAAGAAGATGCGATACGACTTGTTCTAGATTAGAAGATGAGCGTGTCGTTTCCATCAATTAACTGTTGGTAGGTAACAGATAGGGCTCAATTCAATCAAACTGCTACGATGCAAAAGGTTCTAAGATATGCTATATTTGTCACAACTACTGCATTTATTTTACCTGAGACATTTAAACAATTCAGTAGCATTTTATAACTTTTCTCAATACGTTCCAACAAAGAGTTTTGCGTTATTTTGTCCATGGGAATACAAAAGTTCGCTTTCTCCACAGTAAGCACTGTTTTTTTTCAGCTGCTGTACTTAAAAATAATGCGAACATTTCCCTGATGGATTGCATGATACAAATAAATTTGCTGCGGCTACCTACACTTGGTAAAAGATTGCCACTTTGCATGCAGGTTTCTAAACACATCTGTTGTAAGTTGTAACATCCCTTATCTGTTTCTGCTCGTCGTTTTACTTTGTTATTCGAATAGATGAACATTTCAACAAGGGCCTGCAATCATTATCCAATTTCTTAACTATTTCTATAATAAGAATGTTTCTACTATTTTTCCAGGGTAGACATTTGGTGCTAAATTTTACCAAACAAGGTCTTTTCAATGTTGGTAGTAAACCTTGACATTTTCTACAAAAATCTGCTTACGGCAGTTCCCAGTGTTGCAATTTTCCGACTGCTCTTCGTCGCCAGCACAGTTAAGGCTGCAGTTTGCAAGCGATGTTACGTTGCAGGTTCTCCACCTGAATCTTCTTCCTATTCCGCAGGTTTTGGAGCACTCAGTCCAAGAACTCCAATCAGACCAACAAGCGTATCCAGTGTTACATTCTCTTATTTCTGTATCGCTACCTGTTTCGTGGAAAAAGTAGATTTTTGTAAAACATAGAATTGATTTGGTAAAGGTCGAAGTCCAAATCGGAAGAAAATAAGTGACATGTCAACACAGAAATCAAAGCGCACGAAACAGACTGATTTGCAAAGATTTCATAGCAAAACGTCATGTGCATGTGCTGGCATTTGTGACGGCGCAGCGCGTCACATGCCTAGAGCGAGCAATCGGGAATTGCTTCGAAAATGCAGCTACGCACAAACAGCACTTGAGTGAACTTGGTTGATCGGGGCAATCTCTACTGTTGCTTGCCCGTTGCACTAGAGAGCGTATTTGGCGTTCATTCCGTTGCGTGTTCGCATCTCCCATTAGGAGCCGCAACTAAACGTTAGATGTTTAGACGATTCATCTTTTTATTGCCACAAATAGTCAAAATATGTGGCTTAGGATTGTTGTGGTTACTGACTGAGTTTAACAGTCACATGCCTGTATTTTGTTGGTAACAAAGGAATGTTTTTCCATGAAAACTTTTTCAAACTTTGTGGATTAAGTTTTTAAGGACCTACGATAGAAAAGAAGATGGATCTTGGCATTTTATTATGTAACTATGCAAATATCACTGTGGCCAGGCTGGCATGTGATTGTCTTGATAAACATCATGAATTAACCCATTGCCAGTTGACATTATTATGTTGACAGTCACATCAAACTGTCACACTCATTGAAAAAAACTGAAACTTCATCAACCTTACCATTTGAACAGTCAGTGGATTTGAACTTTGTTCGGGGTCTGTTTCCATTGAAACACAGCCTTGTTCGGTTTTGGGTTCCCGAACACTCTGGTTCACATTGAGACCACTGCGACCAAAAACTCCAGGAATTTTCTGAAAAGATTATAGCTGGGTTAAGGGCAGTTTTGGAAATGCATATATTTTAAGGTTTTATATCAATGGCATTTCTGAAAATGGGGTTGTACATGCAGAAAAAATTTGAAAGCACACGTGTTTCATCAGTTTGCGTTATTGCAAGTTTTTTTCATTACTATGACAGATGCTTTCCATCAGACAGTTTTTACTCAGAAAATAAAATAGTCTCTGCTGATGTTTTGAAGCATTGTAATATTTATTTGATACAGTTTTACCCGTTGATATGTATGCGACTACTATAACTTTAAGTGTGGTGAATTGTCTGTGTTTCGTGTCTGATGCTAAAAGTACATTAACAATGAAAACAAAAACACCAATTATCCAAAAGTTCTCACTAACAAATATATGCAAAGAGTACACATAACAAAAACCTTACTTTTTGACATTTTTACTAGTAAAATTATAAACTTCAATATGGTACTGACATAAAAAAATTCATCACGTTTCTAACGAGTTTTTGTAAATCTGGGTTTAGATACAAACCTTCTGGAAATCTTCTTTTGTTGCATGATTCGATTGCTCTTCTCACTTCCTTGTTAGGTAGAGTAAGAGACAGAAACTTTTGCCTGTAACTGAGTGGACGGGTTTGGAAAGCTGAATTGCACTTTCTGCAAAATGTAAGTTATTGTCGTAAATGGGCAGTAAGGAAATAATAAAAACCTGTAGCGAATTTGATAAATCTTGGCACTGTAATTTGGAAATTATTTATGTAGCTGTGATAAAAGTCTTCAAATAATGCCCAGCTTTGTGAAGGCAAGACGTACTAATTGTTTTTCCAAGTTTGTACCAAATTTTTGTTCACACTGGCTGGACGCATTTCAGCCTCTGTGATGTAACAATTTAGTGAGGTGTTAAACACGGCATTACCAGGCGTTAGTGGAAAGACCGCTATAATCAGGGCTACCATACCGTCCTTATTTGTAAGACTTGTCCTTAGTATGAAGGGGACTGTCTTAGAAAACTTGACTGTACTTACTTCTAAGAAATGTACTTATTTTGGACTTGCGTCCTTTGTTTTATCTTATTTTCAGCAATAATGTCAGAAAGCGACTTAAAGCAACAAACAATTTAGAATTTTATTTCTACTTTACTGGTCAAAAGTTTAGGACCACCTTGTAAAAAGTGAAATTTTATGTTGACAGGTTGTATGTGGCTGCCGTATTCGTCTGATAGCTTCTTAAAATTTTATTTGCACACAAAAGGCATGAATACAATCTTATACATGACTTTTACGCTTACGCTGACGTTTGAATAAAAAAAATATGCCAATAATTGTCGTTTTATTCTGGTCGTCCTTATTTTTTAGTCCAAATCGATGGTAGCCCTAGCTATAGTCCTTACGCATGCAAAAATGATAGTGGCCATATTTAGTTAAACAGCCACGTGTGAATTGCTAGGACCCTACGAACTACCTAAGTATACAGCCAGCAGTAGTGTCGAACAATCTCAAATAAACAACCGAACATTTAAGGTAGTATGAAATAACTCGTCGAAGTGACAACATCCTACGTCCGATTCCTAGAAAAAAACTAGCCCAACAACTCTTGTGTGAAGCCAAGTAACAATGCACAAATTTTTCGCTCGTAAATTTTTTATCATTTTTGAATTTAATACTTGCATTTAACTTTATGCGCTGCTGGCATCTTATAAATGCTATGCTGTATACTGTTGTCAATATCGGCTTTTTTCAGTGAGTATTGGAATATAATAGGCAAACGTCTAAAAAGTAGCTCAACCAAAACTTTGATGAAATCACGGGTAGCGCATTTTGAAAATCGAATTGACGTTACATCACCAAGAACCCATCGGCCTAGAAAAACAAATTTGGAAGAAAATTAGTAAGTTCTTTCTAGCGCATGTATCAGTGAAGGTTTTGTTGCGATTTTATATTATTTCACCAAACCCTTCTCCACTAACGGGAATTGAAGGCTCAGGTTTAAGTATATTTGCACAGTAATTAAACCGGTCCTTGTGACATACTTGGGGGAACCAAATGAGTTCTTATAAGGATTGCAGATAACTTGCTCATCGGCTGCATTGTGCAGTATAGCTTTTTCACGAGACTGTTTCTGCTGTGAGACACTGTGTTTTGCATAAACCGACCACATCAGAAAAGCCATGCCCGTTAAAGCAGAGTCTCATCAAATCGTTTTGATCCTTTTTTATGCCATGACCTTTGATGAACTCCTGATGCCTATTCACCGTGGAGTTAGTACCTTTATTGCTTCAATGAAATCAAATATTATTTAGTGCGATGAGTTTCATCATCGCAATACAAGATGCGACTATTAATTTAAAAAATTTATTTTCCAAAAAGAATTTTTTTTAAGTTACTGCTCCAAATTATTATCCCACTCAAAATCTCCTTTACAAAAGCTGGACTTTTACACCCAGTTTGTAACAACACGCATCGATCATTTCTGCAAATTTTCTCATCATCTGAGGCTGGTTGATATCTCACCTTAGCACGGAATGCCTCTCAATAGCTCCCAGCAATTTTCGGAAGTTGACATTCAGTGTAGTATTTGCGTTTTCAATGCAACTTATGTAATCACTGTTTAGCCGGTTTGGATCAGGTGGGTTTTGAATCCTTTGCATGCTTAAACTACGCTTGACTGTGCTGCTAGGGTATCTCGCTGAAACAAAAGACAACAAAATTTTAGGATATTTTTAATCAAGAAAAATCACAGGCAATCTAAACAGAGACAAATGGCCAGACATTTTGGATTGCGGTGAAGGCAGGTTGTAACATGCAATAGAAAAGAAAGTTCAGATTTCAATCATTTATTTTAAGATCGTTATCTTTAAGACAGAAGCGGGGAACCTGCGGCCCGCGCGAACATTTAGTATGGAGCGCATCAGATTTTTCGTTACCCAAGATGGAGCTCAACATCGCGTCAGAACGAAACTCCGTGAAAGCAGATAATTAGACAAGTCCACAGAGGCATCTCTCGCTCCTCATAGTTTTCTCTCCCTTTTGCCTTAGGAAGACATGGGTAAAATTTTAAGATAAAACTAATTATTTATGCGGCCCGCCAGCGACATTCTACAATATACGTGGCCCGTGTTATTAATTAGGTTCCGTAGTTCTAGATTAGGATATAGAGAAGTCACTCAACCGAATCAAAGAAGTCCACCGATGTACTCCGAAAGGAGGACGTAAAAGGTAGAAAAAGGAAAAGCAATGTTGCCCAATCACTCATTTTGCTTCAAACTAGTGATTTCTATGTTCGACAAACATTCTTCTTTGCCGCAAACCGATTACGTTTCGCCTGATTCACTCGCAGGTGACGTAGCAGAATAAACATGATTTACATTCACAAGATAATCACATTCAAAAAATGTATTTATGGAATTCTTTTCACAGACTGCAGAGTGGCAATGATGCTGAAGCACGAGTTTCAGTGTCTTATGATGCAATTGGCAGTGATGCTGAAGCTGTGCTGGCTACAAACGCAACTTACGCTGTGGCGGAGTAGTCGCATAATCCACATAGAAATGCTCGATGCAAGTTTTGACAAAAGGGAGCAGGTCGTCGTCATTCAAGTACTGCTCGATTTCAGTTGACCAGCAGGCGGAGTTGTTATATTCAGCGTCCGACCTGGATAAGATTCAATCCTCGTTACTTCAGGGATAATATGGGCAGAAATATTTTTTTCTTCGAATAATTTTTGTTTGAATAAACACAAAAAGAAAACCAATATTACTCGGAAATGCGAGCATTGGCAAAAGTTTCGTGAACTGGTAAAACGATAACTCATTTTGCATTCATCAAATTTAATTTCACCAAAAGAAAATTCTGAAATTCTGCATATTTCAAAAAACGTCCAACCTCACGTAGCCTCCCATGTACAAAATGTACAGATAACGATTAGTTTTCTTAAAACTTATTTAGCAACAACAAATCTAATAACACCAAAAATGCATAAAATGGAATAATATCATTTTCAGAAATGTCTTTTGAAAAAACTAAAATATTTTCGTAATATTTTATTTTATTTAAGAAATGGAAATTAGGTAATTTGTATTCACACATTAAAAATTACATAGCGACATTTTTCAAAGTTTATTTATCACTTACGAGCAAACAACTTCGTTTGTGTTTAAAAACCACTTGCTGTACAAGATAGTATAAACTACATTGCTTGTCCAGTTGTAGCTGTTGGTATCTCCAACCTGCAAATGCAGCCAGATCGCATGAATGAAAATACAGTGGTTCAGGATAAATCCTCATTTTTATATAGTTTTTGCAATTTCACGGAGAGCTGTGCAAATGCGGCTCTTGCAATGTTTTGCTTTTTCTTTCTAAATTAACAAATTTATTTAGCAACACTTGTGGAGAAGAGGGATGGGATTATTTTAACCTTCAAGTCGGTTGTTTCATTTTTTTTATATTCATTTTGTTATTGTAGAAACGGATGAGGTTTTGAAAGGTTCCATGAGCCTTTATTCTATTTGCTAAATAAAGCACCATCTTATCTGCCATGCCTATTTTCTCAAAGCGAAATATGGCTACCAGCGAAGAAAGAAAACACAAATATCCTTAACAGTGGTTGAAAGCAAAAAAAAAATAATTTGTTGTCTTCCAGAGGAGATTTTATTACCGCAATTATCGTTTCGCACATTTCGTGATTGATTTTAATTTTATTCCAGTAAATCGCAGGAGATTGAATGGTTTCTGCACAAAAAGTCATCACATGAATAAGCAATAAAAGTTGACAAAATACCCTACATTTTTCAGGTCTTAGAAACACGTATTTTGAAATGTTTTTGGTTATAAATAAAACTCCTTTTTGTTGCGATCCAAAAACTATAAATCCTGCTTCGTCAAACATTTACCGTTTCCTCTAGACACGCTGCAAAGTACTCAAGGGTTTGTGTTGTATCTGCGCCGCTGGCAGCACTTCGCTTTTTACGCTTCTCTTGACCAGCATGGCATCCTGGAAATCAGCAACCACGATCGCGTTAAATGATTTTCTGCTTACAAAACAAGCAAACAAACAACGGTAATCGCAAGTCCAAGACAAAAATATCTCATTCATATAATAATGTTTGGGCTATGTACATGTGTGTTGGCGCGACTTTATGTCTGCCTGCATGGAAGTATGAAGCGTGAGTGTTAACTTTGTCATGCGAAAACCAGCTAAAAACTCAGCACATGGTGCTTATGACTGATTTCATAAAATCTACACTGATTTTCTGAAACGATTGCTGCCCAACTACTAAAACACAAAGAAAACCAGGAACTTTCACTGAAACATTCTGTGATTCTGTGATAAAGTATGATTCACGATTCACCCTCGTGAAAGCAAATTTCACCACTTTGTTTCAGATAGGTATAGGTGGGGTTGGTACATACTTCATCACCGCAATGGCCACGTGAACTTTCATCAACGGCCAAATTTGCGTAAGGCCAACCGTGACTTTTATCTATATTTATAAACAAATATTTTCTTTAACACAATTTAGCAAGTTAATATTACCTGACCCACCAGATTTTGATTTCAAATTAATTCAAGCAATCAACGTACTACTCGATTTCGTAGTCATTAAAATCAAACAAATTTCAACCAATCTTTCTGCATATGATTCATACTGTAAAGTAAATCAACTGGCAACTGGTGTGATCAGCAAACAAAGCAAAGAATATGAAATCAATTTTGTAATCACAAAAGTCATGAAACCGTGACCAACAACCCACCATCAACATAATATGGTGATCAGCGAATCTGCGTGAGCTTAAGTCAGTGCGTTCAGGAAATAAACTGCAGATTAGAAGTTCGATTCATTGATTCACCGGCATAGGATTTTTGGGGACTTGAAGTTTGTAACGGATTTGGGGTTTCGTGGGGACGCTAAGTCCAAAAATCGTATCCATTTTTGTCCATCTGGTCAGGATTAGCGGCTACAGAGCATACGTTTTGAAGTTTTTCGCAAAACATTGCAAAATCTCACCAAAAGTTTCAACAGTTAACTCCCACCATTTTTAACTTGAAAATATATTTTGTAATCACTAGTTGTGTTTTCAAATGCTGAAATGCTTTATCAGCGGTTGTTGAACTGCGTACGCCCATAGGGAGTGAGTTAGTGTTAGTCTGTTGATAAGCGGTAACTACAACAAAAACCTATGTCAGAATTGTCCATGCCTGGTACCATAGTTGATGAGCATGACTGGAAGATTTGCTGTAAATTAGAAGAATTTGTGCATATTTGTTAGACAACAAAGTGGATACACAAAATTTCCGTGTTTCTTGTGTCTGTGGGACAGCAGGGCTTGCCAAGAGCATTGGACTAGAGAAAGTTGGCCAAACAGAGAAGGATTTGCGATTGGAGGAAGAAATATTACACACTTTCTTTTGATTAATCCAAGCAAGGTGTTACTTCTTCCTCTCCATATCAAACTAGGGTTTATGAAACAGTTTGCAAAGCTTAAAATAGGGAAAAGCTTGGCATATTTGTGTGAAAAATTCCCTGCGCTGAGCGTCGAAACGTTTAGGGCTGGAATTTTTTATGGCTCTCAGATATGACGTTCAATGCAAGACAAATGTTTTCCACTTACCATGACAACCCTGATAAAAATGCTTGGCACTCACTTACAGCAGTTGTCGAAAACTTCCTTGGATATTTCAAAGGTCCTAAATATTACGACCTTTCAAAACAGCTGTTAAATTCTTATGAAAAACTTGGGTGCAATATGAGTGTAAAGGTTCATTTTCTTCATAATCATGTAAACTATTTTCCTGAAAACTTAGAAGCAATGATTGAAGGGCAAGGAGAGTCCTTCCACTATGATATAAAAAAAGTAGAAAAGATGCCAGGGATGCTGGAATATCAACATGTTGGCAGACTATTGCTGGTGCTTAGAAAAAGGTTGCTGGCAGTAGCTACTCCCGAGTAACACAGAAATGGCATTTCCAGGATTAGCAACCGTGCAATCTTTTCTGTCATGAAAAAAGAGTATGCTATCATGTTTGGGCAATTCTTTGCATTTTAACGTTGTTTTGTCACCACAGTCTTTGCATTGCAAGGCCATAATATCTGTGTATTTTCTCTTCTGTGACTTGTAAGTCACAGTTGCAAGTATACAGTATACACCAACCGAAGTTTTGTGTTTGTTTAACCTCTGTATGTTTTCTATGCTGCACATTGCTCTTCATAAGCTAGTTTACAATCGTGGTTATTACAAGAAGTCACTAGTGTTTAAATGACATGTTAGCCAGTTTAACAAATCACGAAATGTGTAACACCTTTATGCAACCGTATGCTTAAAATGCTACATTTGCATAAATCTAAAATATTAATTAGCTCAAAAACTTGACCACATAGGGATGATCTGACAACAGTTTTGATATCAGCGCCCCAAAATTATACCGAAAACACTCTTAAACCCCAATCCCCATGAAATTTATTTAAAATTGTTGAGCTGTGTAACGTATCAATGATAATTATGTGTCATTAACTATTTCTAATCTGGGTTTGGAATGTTAGCCTGCGTAATTTAAACTGTCAGGAAGGGAAGCGTGCTTGAGAGAGTGCACATGGAGACGTTTTGAGTATTTACATTCCAGAACGTGGTACCGCATTCAAATTAGGCCAAAATTGTGTCAAATTTTCAAAAACACTCAAAAGGACAAAAGACCAGACAAAATACCATTTATGAAAACGGCCGAATTTTCACAAAAGTTTCTAACTAACTTTCATTAGAACTTAAAAAATCGAACTACTGTTGCTGCTATTTTGCTTGGAAAAAAATTCTTTTTTTCCAGTAGTAATATAAATATTCGACCGACATCCAATCGATCTTACCTTGTCGGAGAGGTGCAAGAGAGAATAAGATCAGCACAATGATTATCGAGTTACGGTTCATTTCGCATGAATATTTTTGACAACTTAACTACCTGAAACAGCAGCAGCAAAAAATTTTACGTTTCGGGTCTTTGTTTTTTAGGAACCGAAGAAGGTTTAATCGAAATTCACGAGACGTTTCCCATTGCAAAATAGAGCGACTTTGTTTTAAACTGCAGGGAAACTCACAGAAAAAAATTTCGCAGGGAAACTGTGCTTTTTTTCTGTGACATGCTGTCACTCATTCCTATAACGTGATGGTCAGTTTTGCGTTTTTTGACTTTGTACGTCATGCTGCTTATTGTTTCTTGTTATTAGCAAGTTGCATGTTACACATATGTGGTTGAAAACATTGCCCTGAGGAAACGCACTTGAACAAGTGGGCGAAACGTCGGCTAATAATAAAACAATCGCCAGAAGAGCTAATTTATCTGCTTGATTTGAAACCTGGTGGCAAGTGCTACAAAACAACATGAGTAGCAAAAAGAACAGTATTTTAAGTTAGTTTACTGTAGATTTCCAGAATTTAAATCAATGCTTTTAGCCTTTCCTTGAAACTTTACACAACCGGATGCTTTTTCGCTAGATTCGTCGATTAGAACTAACAATCCGTGGGTAAATGTTTTGCTTTTGTTGCGACTGGTCTTCATCGAGCTACAAAACAAGAAATTCAGCTTTCAACCAAACGCAATGTGTTAGCACTAGCCTGTTTTCAACTTATGAGTTGAAACAATATCTCTAAATTTTCTGATGCATTACATCAGTGCTTCGATCTATATTCAGTTCTTCGTAATTGTAGCGTTTCATCTGCAACTGGACTCCATCAGCTCTGACTTAGGGGTTGGCGACAGCGTTCAGTGCATATCTGGTAAAGGCCGATAAATACGATCATGTTAGATGTTGTATTGTGTGAAACAATGCCTGACATACCAACTTCCTCTTATTATTTACGTACTGAGTCAGTGCTCCGTATCTGCAGACGTTTCACTACAGGTATCTGTTTTCAAATCTAGAGATGGGAGCCTATGCGTCTTCTTCTTGTCTTGCAGAACCCACTATGCTTTGCATGATCATAAAGAACCAGCAAAATATTTTTTGCTTAGTAAAACGAAAAGCTAACAGCATGCATTTGTTAGATCAGTGATTGACTCGAACAACGCCAAATAAAATATCACACACACGAGATTGAACTGTGCTTCCCAAGTTTAATTTCCCTGCGAAATCAAAAAATCGCATTCATATTTGTGAACATCATGAAAACAGCTGTGACGTCTTCACATTATATTGAACGTCACAGTTGAACGAACAGACGATATTGACGTACCTCGACACACCCAAAAACATTCAGAATTTGATTTAAAAAGCAGACTTGACAAGTTAATAGACACAGAAATTCAAAATAAAGTTATATTTAAGTGCTCAAACATTTTATTGTTAAATTTGTGAAGGCTTAATTAATTTTGATTTTCTATTTGTTTGCTTGTTAGGTGGTGCTGACTGAATTCAGTATACTTTTGGAACGACTGCTGTATTTCAGAATCTGTCACCGCAGAATTTCTTTATATAAAAATACTCAAGTGGCAAAAAAGGAACTTACCTACTGAAGAACAAAAAAATGTTCACTATTACTCATGATCAGTAAACTGTTTTAACGTTTTCTCTACAAGATACCTGCTTTTAAAAAATCACCAACGACACCTTTTATACAATGCGCACTGAAGTTTTTACGGTACGCTTGTGCAACTGATGGCAGCAGCATGCACCATGAGAATATACAGTCAAAATTGATAAAATGAATACTTCATCTTGTCAAGTTATCATCCTGAAATTACTTCTATTGCAAATCTCGGTCTATAAATCTATGGTGAAAAGGCATTGCATGCCACAGAACTGCATAGATTTGTCTGCAAAATAGATCTATCATATAAACATAAACATCAAAAAATCCTTCGATATGTGAACAACATAGCCATCATATATGATCTTATAACTTTTTCCAAACGGTAAAAAGCGAAATATTACTGCCCACACTTCTTTGCTTTAGTTTGTCTGCTTTCATGAAGCGTCGCTTGAGGAGAGGAATTTTTGTTAATAATTGGACAATCAAGTATTTTTACAGACATTTATTAAATCGCCTGCTTTTTTAAGAGGATGGGAACTCATCATTTGATCAAACATAGTACCTTCGTTTTGAGATGCCTTTTCTAGGAAATCGAAAAAGCCCACAGAAATGCGAAAATTAAACAGAGCGTTTTTGAGAAACTAGCGTTGTTATTAAATTTCCTGAAAAGTTGAGGTGTTCCAGATATAAAATCTTCCGAAACAAGTGGGATTGTTTTAGTTTGAACAACTACAACCAGCGTCGAGTAGTGTTCACATGTGAAGCACATAGGGCCAAGCAGGAAACTAGGTTAATTTCTGAAATTTTGAATCACTGAAACCGTGTCAATTTAGATAAATTCCATTCTCAAATAAAAAAGGAATTGCGCAAGTGGCATTGCTGCGAAAACATCAGCAAGCCAAAAATCAGCGTTGGTGAAATAACAATGCTTATTGGGTGTCCCTGTTATAGTCTTTCCGAAACATCCCCGGGCTAGTCAAAATCAGAGCTCCCGAAACACTTTAATATACACCTTGTCAGTAAAACTGTCCGAACAATTAGTAATATATTAGATCAGTACCGGTATATCTTAACTTGGGGGGGTCAATAACTTTTCAGGGGGGTGCGAGCCCTTACGCGCTCTACAACAAGGGAAGTTTGGTCAATAAATTTACCAATCAATATATTTGTTTTGCAAGTTGTTTAATGTCAATAGGCTTGAAATAAGGGACAATTACTTAAGAGGGCGTGGAAGAGAAAAGGTTTAGAACCACTGTATTAGATTTCTACGTGCCAAGCCTTTCTCTTTGTTGTTGGAAAACTTGATGCCAAATTGAGAAAATAAACATTATTGGAAAAAATGTATCAAAAACTTTTTTCATGATCAGCATCATCATTGCTTGAGCCAGTTCTTTCAGTCCACTGCTTGGCCGAACTAGATCTTGGGGCAGGTGTTGAGCAGCCGATCGATTGTCTCATCTTTCAGAACTGTCAGGCCGTGCAGTCCATGGGGAGGTCGAAGGATTGGACATGGGAGGACAACATGGTCGACTGTTTGTCCGTCTGCGCAACACTTTTTATGATGTGCGATCAGAACTCAAAAAACTCATTGGCGAAAAGACAAATGATGAAAAATGAAAACTATTCTGAATCCAAACCAATGTTCTGAACCCATTATCCTGAATCCATTTCTCCGCAGCGAGCTCCCCATAAATAGTGTACAACAAACTTTCGACGAGTCGTTTCTCTCATGACGCTTCTCCTAAAAAAACTTTGAAAAAAATTGAAAATTTAAGGACATTGTCACAAAAGGGCAAGAATAGAAAGTGGAATTGTGCTTGGCTAACAAATAAAATTAAGATAAATTTGGGTAAAAACTGTAACGCTGTGCAACTTCATCTGTAATTTGATATCTCGCTCGCAATTTAGCAGAAATTTTGATTTTGCGAACTTTCCCTTTTCAAATATTTGAGAAGATTTTAAGAGGAATATTTGATCGAGAATTTACTCAAGCAAACCCTTTCCTACGTGATATATATTGGAACTGTGCATCTCAATAGGCAGTTACAGCAATTCCTAATGCATGATTTCCCCAAACGTTGTGGGGAAGTAAATCGATTTCGCAAATCCTTGAAGTTTTCAATATGGGAGCTCGTAATAAGGTATTCGCATATGTATAAAGTTAATCTTAATAAGGATGATCGCCACACGCGGTAAACTAGTGCGTTGGTGCGTGATTGGATTTTAACATAGACTTTTTCCATGACAGTACTTCAAAGTGACATAATTACCACGCTAAATCGTTTGAGGAGTATGTTTTAGGGAGGCGATACTTGTTTTTATTGCAAAGCTAATTTCGCAGTACATCATTTTTGTAAATTAAAAAATACAATAAAATTTATTACATCAACTTTTGGGAAAAGGTGTTTTACATATAAAAAGAAATGGTTGAAACTCCTGCTGCACTGAGAAACCGTTTTCATTACAATGAACTCGAAAATGCTGTTAATTACAAAAAATGAAACAAAAACGTACACAAACACCTTTAACAAGAATATTCCAAGATTTTTAATAATTTGATCATTTTTACATAGTGAATACCATATTGTCACTGCTGCCATTTCAGTTTGCGCAATCTTATTTTGTCTCATTCCATCGTTCATAAACAACAAAAATAAGCCATAGTGAACATATGCCCGAGGCTATGTTGTCATGGTCCAAAACCGACCAGTGAAAGAGACAGAAAACAGGTCCGGAAACCGCGAAACAGCAATTGCACTGATTTGAAGTGTTTGACCAGAAGATACAAACCGCTGCCAACTGTATATTTATAAAAAGCTTCATTTCTGGACTCAAAACAGAAGAGTCACTACAAAATCACATGGCACTCGCTTCTCCTGTTTTTTTTTTATTTCTGGATAAGCTGAAAATGCGGCAAAATTATGTTAATTGGGAATCAACGCTGCGTCAAGAAAATTTATCTCGTCAGAGACAAATTCAAATTATGAAGAAACAACATTACGAATGAACCACTGGCTTAAAATTCACCCACCGCCGCTATGCTTGGGTTAATGAAGATGTTCATCAAACGTTTGATGGAAATGCTCTAAAAACATTTCGGCGACTTTGGGGAGGATAGCAGATGAAAAATCAGGACGAAGCATATTGGATAAACCGCAGATAAGAAAGAAAATGAAAATATCAGATTTTTAAACTAAAATGTACTGTATTATTGTAGAAAAGTCGGCATGGATGTTGTGCTGTGTTGTGTTAAAAACGTTCTCCGGAAAACCGAAGCAGAAGGTTACTCCACTCTTAATTTACAACTGAGAAGCACTTTCAAAAACCTTTGATGCAATATGGGTGTGAAGGTTTACTTTAGTATCTGAGGCTACATTCCTGAAAACCTAGAAGCATTTGGTGAAAAACTGGAAAGATTTCAGCAAGATTGAAAGGTTATAGGGGAAACCATTACGGACGTAGAAATGCAAGGTAGCGGCAGACTTTTGCAGGGTCTTGCGAAAAGAATTTTCGCAGCGTACATACGGTATTCCAGTCATTTAAAGAAAGGAACTTTCATCTAGACTATATATCCAGTTCTTTGAATGAACTTTGCTACACTTCACTAGTCATTACAAACCAATAATTTCGTTTCAATTGACCTTCTTTGTTCCCGTTTTTAGCAAGATGTAAGTTTTCCATAACGCACTGGTATGTTCACAATGAAATTGGCTGGCATATTGGTTGAATATTAAGATAAAGCCAGATATTCACCAAACTGAACCCTTTTTCAGGTGTTTGTGCTTGTTTTGATCTGGATCATATCTCAAAAGTTGAGCTGGTAGAAATATGTAAAATTAGAATGTTTGAAATCAACAACCCCAAACTCTTCCCAAAACGCGACTTCGAAAAACATTAGCAAAAAATTTTGTTATTGAAGAGTGGAGTAAAACTTCGAAATGTCGCTCTAAGCGCATAATATTCGTGTGTGGGAAACTTGTTTTCCAAAGTTTAAAAATAACTGTTGGAACCAAGACAACGTAAAACCTGCTTTCGTGAAATCAAATATTAGCAATGACGATTTTATCTTACATTAGACTTTTCAAAGCAAAGTGGAGTTTTCTCTTTAACTGTTTGCCCCGGGCCAAGTTCACAAACGGTTGCGACCCAAAGAACGAATGTAAGGTATTTTATTTCGCAAGTTCTTTTAAATACCGTTTTTCTAACAATTCCAAGGAATAGCTTCAAAACGTAAATTTAGCAGCGACAATGACCTCTTGGGCAAAAATAACTTTATTTTCCGTTGCTGCAGATAAAACAGGCACTAGTACATTTATGGAACTCATTTTCGTCTTATGATTTTACAAGGCCAAGGTACACAACAATGACAACAATCTGTAGCGGCCATATAGTCACACTGGAGCACTTAGTAGATCTCTTGTTTAAATTCCTGAAGCTGAAGAGTTTGGTAAGTTCGTTGATACGTAAATGAAAACAAATTCGATAGAAACCATTGATCGCAAAAGGGACTTTGTTTGGTTTTGCAATTTTTGACACTCAAAGAATGCATATTATTGTCTGAAGATGGCAGCAAGCATTTTAAGTTTTCCATGAGGAAGTTGCATTTACCACTTTCCATTTCCTTATTTATCGTTTTTTTAAATATGCCTAAAGACTTGCATAGTAAATTGTGGTTGATTGCAGGCAAATTCATATGCACAGGGGCAGTGGCGTAGCAACCCACTGGCTACTCTGGCTATAGTCAGGACGGCACGTTCGAGGGGGCGGCAAAATCTAGTCGCTTATTGTAAGCAGAGATAATTGAAAAGAGGTGAGAAAATTATTCAGACTGATTAAAATTTAAGCTTTCTTAATTTCATCAGCTTAGGCCACGTCCCATGAGAATCTTCTTTGGCAAATAAGGACGACACAGCCGATATTATTAGCGCCATGGTTCCTATGCTCACCACTGCTTTGTCACTACCTATCTCTCAATATCATTGCGTAACAAAGGCCGATATTTCGGAAATCTACTCGAAACGCGCCTACTCTAGCAAGCTGCTGCATCGTTCGTTGGTCATGCTCCAGCCACTACAGTTGCAGCTGGGCTTTTGAAGCAGTAAAGCAACTAGCCGCCGCAGTTATTTAGAAAGCTCTACAGTAGTTAAGCTGTTGTTCTGTGCTTTATTAGTTTATTGATAGAAAAGGGAAGTTGCTTACTTGCTTAAAACTTACGCTCATCCGGTGGAAAAAGTTTTAATAGGTGACTAAAGGCTGTTTTATCTTAGGGCGTTAATGTACGCAGGTACTGTTGAGAAAACGTGAGCGCTGTGTTGCAACGTTGGGCACCCAGTCATGGAAAACATCGTGTACCAATTGTTTTTAGTCTTATGTCGTCCAAATGAGCTAAATTTCACCCAACTAATCGCAGTAACGTTTACTACAGTCAGACCCGTCGCCAGTATTTCGCAGCAGAGGGTCCAAAACTAACATGACACTTGGGTTATGCAGTATCACGGCAAAGCTACCTAGTGAAAGCCTCTGATTGTGGCCCCCAGAAAACCGCTCCGTGAGCCCCAAGGGGGGGCGAGGGCCCCGTTTGAGAAAACCTGAAATAGATGATACAACGTGGCAATTGAGGCACAAAAGCAGAAAGAACGTCATCCTCTTAACCTCTGGGCCTGATGCGATAGTGATAGATCACAGGTTGAGAGTTGAATTAGTCAAAGCAGGGCCAAAACAAATGTCCTTTTGGTAGCACCACCAGTTGGTGATAGCACGAAGAAATTGCGAAGAAGTCTTCTAATCTTCTTTCTAACTGTATTTGTAAAATATCTAGAGCTGCTCACGTCCCAATGCTAGATCTATATCACTCATGCAAAATCTTTCAGATTAATCAAATATATGAATACGAATTA
>JGI24021J15306_10001145_pt1 | contig 24739 bp, 15 predicted proteins | sample Ectturendosymbi1_FD_15306 | JGI IMG/M metagenome (IMG submission 15306) | reverse complement strand
GCTTATCGAAGACGCTTATTGAAGTTTGTGGGCTCAAATCTCACGCCAGCCGAAGCTTTTTTCTGGTGTTCATTGTTACCTGTGTTAAGTTACTTAACAGCTACGTGTGAAACAATTTTGTCAGTGAAAGAATGAAATCGTAAAATGAATATCAAGCAGAGGAAATGTACAATAGTCATAAAAAATTTGCGTAGTGCGTATGTCACTGACCAGAAAACAAAGTCAGTTTATTTTAAATTGAGGCCCTTGCCCCCGCTTACTTACACCACTGCCGAATACTATTTATACATTTTTCATTTTTAGGGTCTGAGGGTGGGCCATGGCACAGTGGCCGCCCTCCGTACGCTAGTGGTTGCGGCATTTCTTGAAATGTTTACTAAACCTTTCACTACGAGAGCACCCGCGCTCCTGGAATGGTGCCGCCTCCGCACCGGTATCGGACGTTTCCCTCCGGCTTACACAAATGGGTATGGCCCCACTCTGCGACCTATTAATGTGGCGCAGAACAACAAACCGTTGACCATGTTGTCCTCCATTGTCCGATCCATCGACGTCCCAATGGAATGCACGGTCTGACGGTTCTGGAATACTGTTTATACACGGTCTGACGGTTTCGAATACTGTTTATACATTTTTTATTTTTAGGTTCTGAGAGGGGGCATGGCACAGTACCCACCTCCGTACGCTGGTGGTCAGGTACCAGGCCTGTAACCAGCTTGGGACATCAGGAACAGGGTTGCCAGATTAGCCTTTTTTAGGACAAAATTCTGAAATTTGGCCTTGTTTCAAGTTGGTTGGCTGAAAAAATTTTAGTTGGCCTTTGGTCTTTTTTTGACCTCATCTTAAGTCAGCTGGCCTTAAAAATTCGGCCTTTTGACTCTTTTTTGGCCTTTTTAATGCTGGAATAGCTTCTTATGAAGGAAAATATTGCTACTCCAATATTTTCGGCAACACATTTGCAAAGTTTTCGTGATAAATGCTATATCAGACGCCGCATTCTGATATTAGTAAATTTGATGGATGTAATTCAAAATCAAGTTTTTTCGTACTCATTGGAAATGGGTGCAGTCACTGCACTGTGCAGTGCCTATTGTGTTGTAAGCACTAAACAGTCTCAGCACTTGCAAACAGGTCTGCGTTTTCGCGATAGAAATGCCATCATTACGTCGAAGTGGAAGTGCTCTTGTGACCTCAAGTTACGCTAGTAAACTCTTGTCACTTCAAGTTACGCTAGTAAGCGTTTTGCCGCATGTGACCACGGCTCCTACTGAGGGTTTTTTCCCACGCAGATCTGTTTCTTAGTCGGGTGTCAAGGTTTAATTATGAAAAATCGCGTTAAATCTGTGTTTTTTGAAGTGATAAATTCATCAGCAACTTCAATGTGTTCAATAATATAAAGATAACTTTACATACAGCGTTTGCATGCGCACATCAGGTGAGAAAGTACTCATATCGGATGAGGGAGAACGTGTTCAATCGGTTTAATATTCTCATATAAGATCATTGTCAGGGTTATATACAGTGGTGTGCTTAAAGGAAGGCAAGCGAGGCACTTGCCTCGGCCCCCCTCAAGGTATTTCACGTGTAAATATTCCTACTTTTTGGTGAAATAATTATTATCCGCTCATATAATATTTTCCGAACCACAATTCAGTACTCTGCCTTCAAACGGGTCCCCAAGAGCAACTGCAATGTGTAAGTAGGCTACTCTGCTTTCCAAGGAGCCCAAACAACACCTGTAATGTGCAGGTGCTCTGCTTTACAAGGGCGCCCAATAGCAACTGCATTGTGTAAGTACTCTGCATTCAAATTGACCACAATAGCAACTGTAATGTATTAGCCCTACGCTTTCAAAAAGGCCAACAATAGCAAATGCAATGTGTACGTAGGCTCACTACACTTTCAAAGGGGCCCAACAGCAACTGTAATGTATAAATAACCTACTTTGCTTTCAAAGTGGCCCCCAACAGCAATTGTAATGTGTGAATACCTTGCTTTCAAAGGGGTCCAAAGTATCCGTAATGTATAGGCTAAGCACTTTTCTTTCAAACGCCCCCCCAGCTTCACTGATTTCTAGCGCTTCATACTTCACTTTGGGGAATCGAAGCTTTCTTTGTGGGGCTAAGTGGTGACGGGACTGAATTTTGGGCACATGTGACAACGTGGGCTCCCCCAATTGGGGGTATGGAGTGCGGCTGATACGGCTCTGTTTCCCAGTAAAATTTACGAGAAACTGTTCTAGCTGATTTAACTAACATATAGAGTTTCAACAAGCAATCTGTTTGCGGGAAATCTTGTGAAAACAACCAAACGTAGGATCCAATACTGCAAATATTGCTTTTCATCGGAGTTTTGCAGCGTCTGGCTGTCCTGTGTTGTTGCGAGGTTTTTGTCAGTGGAAAATTTAACATCGATTAAGTAAGTTTTTTTTCTTTTTCTGCAACCGCTTTCATACAGAAGGTCTGCATCTCTGTCACGCCCAGATGCACCGTAATGTCGTGTTGTTACTCTACTGACAAGAGTCCAGAGTAGACATTCGCATTTCCGCTCGTTTCAAAGTAAATTGTGAAGTTATGCCTCTGCGCAGTTTCGCAAATTTTTAGATATTGAGTTGTCATAGGAAAGAGTTTCGCGGGGCCCCCAAAAGCGCGGGGCCCTAGGCAGGGATGTAGTGGGGCAGGAATGCGTGGGAACGGCGTTCCCACACCTTTTTCATGTTTTGCTTTAAAATGAGTTTGAAGCTGTTTCAAAATGGCTACTTTTTTGGGAGCGTTCCCACACCTTTTTTGTTAGCTTTACATACCTGGGCGTAGGCCATGGCCTATGCGAAAATCCGTCACTTCTGATAAAAGATTTGAAGCGTTGATGTTTATCAACTGTAACAAAGATTTCAAACATTGATTATTATTTTTGTTTAACCAATATTTAAAGTGCTTGTTGCAGTGGAGTAACTGAGGGGAGGGAAGAGGGCGATTTGACTCCCCTGGTCAGCTAAATGTAAAAACCAGGCCCCCACTTACCTTATATTTCGGATTTAATATTCTTTTAATTGGTATTTAGTAGGCTGTCGTCTTTTTGCGGTTTCGGAGTATTTTCCGTTGATTTGGGGCTTTAGTATAGCCATCCACACCTGGATTCACCATTATTTCTCAATTTTTCTCTGAGTGCTGACTAGTAGGTCCCTACAGAGGTCATTGGGCCTCTTTCAGCTAAGTTTCCCCTCTAGCTCAAAACTCTAGTTACGCCACTGGTTTGTTGACTGCACGAACATCTCAGTAAACAATCAATTTTTTTTCTTTTTTCCGGTGCTTGATCCTTACAGATTAGTAATTTCGTTTATTGCATTGATTCATATCGTATATGTTGTCTGAAAATATACTTACAACAAACCATGCAAATGGGTTTTGTTTTCATTACAAAGATGTTTCAAGACAAATGTAATCGCGATTGTAATCGTGATTACTTTCAATGTAATCGTAACCGATTACATTGTGATTTTGTTTATTTGTAACCGTAATCGAGCAGTGGCAAGAAATCGTAATCCATAGGTGTGTAGGAGCAGGTAAAATAATTTTGGGGGTGCGAAGGATATTTTGCTCAAATTTCTCCATACTTGCCTGAATAAACGACCTCCAAGAAAAACGACTGCATTTCATTTTGAGCGCATTTTTTTCTAATCAAAGCACATCAACAATTTTGCCCAAATTTCCCCCAAACTTGCCCGAAAAAAACTACAAAAGAAATGACCTCCAAAAAAAACGTCTGCACTTTGATTTTGGGCGCTATTTTTTTAACCACAGCACATCAAGCGATTTTGCGAAGGTTTTCACACATTTTGCCCAGGTTTCCACATATTTTAAGGGAATTTGCCCGGATTTTCCTCAAATCCAAACTTTTGGGAGTGAACTTGCACCCCGCCTACACCACTGTCGTAATCGATCACATTTGTGATGTAATCGCCCCGTGTCTGCAAAACTTTGTCTTTCACAAATATTGGGTGACAATCTTCGTTTACGTTTTAAATCGATCTGTTCTTTGCCATGGTGTTTTCAGTTATTCTAGTTTCCACTGACAATTGGTATTATTTGCATGATGGCTTTTTGCATTGTTTCTGCTTATTAGCTGAGTCATATCAAATAATACATCAATCAAAACATGAGCTTTCCAACACCTCAAAGCTTTCAGTTTCAAATCAGCTTTTGGTCCGATACTCATCTATTGTTATTAATATAGATTTTAGAGCAGGGGTGGGCAACCTGCGGCCCGTGTGAACATTTGAAATGGCCCGTATCAAAATTTTCGTTACCCAATTTACAGTACAAAATCGCGTCAAACCGATGCTCCGTGACAAGCAGATACTGAGATAGTACGTCAAGAGAATCCCTTATAGTTAGATAAAGGTTGAATTTTTGGATTAAATCAATTGTTTTTGCGGCCCGCCAGCGATAATCCACCATTCATGCTTCCCAAATAAATAGATTCCCCACACCTGTTCTAGAGTAATGTCTGAGAGTGCTCTCTTTAAGTACAAGCGGCAGAGATTAGATTTTTGCGAAGATTTCGGGCCGTGACACTTCACAACGAAGTGCGATTTGAAAAGTGAGTGAGAGGTAGCACTACTCAAAAAACCGCACTTTAAGCGAGGTAGGAGTTAAAATACAAGATCCTCTAACACAGGGCTTCCCAACCTGAGGCACATGTACCCCTGGGGGTACATTTGCCTATCTCAAGCGGTACATTTATTGTACAGCGGCAACAAATGTACTTTTAGACATGAAAACGGAGTCTACCTTTCTTGTTCTAAAAATATATAATTTCTATTTTAATTTCATTCAGCTTTATTGTCACAAGAAATTTTAGGGGTACATGCTCATCTGTCGAAATGCTAAAGGGGTACGTGGTCAGAGAAAGGTTGGGAACCCCTGCTCTAACAAATCACTTTACAACATTTCAAACTCCTGTTTAGACGTAGTAACCTTGAGATCAATGCGTTTAAATGAGCACTTGTATCAGCCCCGTAACTAGCTTGGAACACAAGGAGGGGCGAAGAGTTTTTTGGGAGGGGCCCAAATTTTTCGAACTATGTCCAATAGTTTCAAACGACGTCCAACACATTTTTTCAGGGGGTCGAAAAATTTTCTAGGGTGGCAGGCTTTTCCCCCCCTGGTTACGGGCCTGACTTGTATGAAGCAGTACCGCCAACATAAAACGATTCTTTGGAAACAGCCCCTTGCGGATGTCATAATTTCGCCGCAGTGGTTGTCTACGCAAACTTACCTTGCAAAGCAGCGCTTTGCAATTTTCACTGTTCAAGCTCAAGTAGAATTGTTTTGAATACAAAATTGAAAAAAATCTAAGCAAAATTTTCTTGGCGTGAAGATGCTGAAACGATCTTTACATCTTAGCGTTAGTGCGGGTTTTACCATTTTCAAAACGCTGGTCTACGACAGATGCTACAACGAATGCCGTGATGCCGGAATAGCAAGACCACACACGTTTGCTTAAAATCTCGATATATTCCTATGTTTATCAAAAATGCTCAGAACGAACAGGCTATTTCGTCGCAGACGACGAGGAACTAATGCATGCGAAGCCCAGTGACAGCAAGTTCCTATTTGAACAACAATAATGCAGACAAAAGTAACCTTACATTGCAACTACTATCAAACGCACGGCTAAAATCAAGCAAACAATAAGTCGGAAAGTCGTTCGCTCTAAAATTTTGCGACAGCTTGCAAAGGAAAACTGTTCCGAGGTTTCAAACGGTTTTTCCTCCAACCAAAAATCGTTTTACTTCCACAACAATTTTCACTCTTTGCAATTCCTGTTGAATTTAAAGTAAAAACGTCGCGTTACGAAAAGGGTGCAGTTATGAAAAAATCAGCCAATGTTTGTTCGATGAAGTCGACTGCACAGGATGTATTGCATTGCATGTTTCAGTCTTGACAGCAAACGAAAAAAGCCCTAAAATGAACAAACAAAAATGCGAACAAACGCATAATGGAAAAATGGGTGCGGAGGTTGTTTTCATACGGATTGTATGNAAATTTCAAGGGTCGCACCCACCCAAACAGACAACACCTGTCGCTGGTTCTGAACGTTACCATCGTACTGTGCACGCTACAAAAGTAGCATTGAGGGCGTACACTAGCAATTAGAGCTGTAGATAGTGGGAGCGTGCTGAATGCATTAAGCAAAAACACGGATATAGATTTTCTACGAGAGCATATCAAACGTTAGACACGTTTGAAATAAACTAGGATACTATGAGCGCTCACCTATGAAAATGCGGATGATTTCTAATTCAGGTGGAAAGGTACACTTCAAATTAAAATGGACTGTGGGGGTAGTTGAGACAAAAAAGACTAGTCTTCGATGCGACAAAATGCGAGCAAGCGGGAAATCGAATGAAGACTCCACGGAAAGAGTATGATTCAACAACAAAGGTAAACACGATATCAAGAAAAGCAGAGCAGGATGAAGCATGGATAAAAAGTTAGGTGGGATTTTACACCCCTAAAGCACAGCGCGGTAGTCACCAAACAGTTAAGGGCGTTCAACTGTGAGACATCACACCAAACATGGGAAAAAGCATGTATATCTGTTCCTATGGCCGATAAGTGATCTATCGCATACAACTACTCGAAAAAACAACGCGGTTATAAACGTGGCCAGAAAAGATTGACACAACACAAAAAAACCTTTGGTTGATGCTACGATGGTCGAACGGCATAGGTCACGTTGAAATGACCCAATAAAACACGTTGCGATGTTTTCGCTAGCGTGTTAATGTATATTGGGCTGCAGCAAACAGGACACCCGTTACTTGTTGCAGTTGTCACTGTTGCAACTTTTTCTTGTGCTGGCAATGCAGCTTTCACAACTACAAAGTTTGCTTTAGAACAAGAAGCGAAGTTTCGACACCACTTGGAAAGTTAACACCGACGATAAGAGTGGTTCAAACGATTTTCATCACAGCAATCGATGCTTTGCGCGAAGATATGACCGGAGGTCTGGTTCAGATGCAAATGCGAACTGTGATGACATTTGTACGGCCTTCGCACGCTTGTAAAAGCTGGTACTGAAGCCTTCTCAACAGAGCAAACGTTAAGGGCAGAGGTTTGCCAGGAAGAGCAACGCATGTGACTAGAAAATGAAGCGCTCAAAGAATGAAAGCGAGCTAGATAACTGGTATGACGTAAAAAGGTTCGTCATGCGTAGAAAGCTAATTAGATCAGTCGCGCATCCGTGTCTGACATGCCCATTGCCCACATGCTTATTTTGCGTGCGTTTTAGTATTGCTTGTGACCGCTTCTTACCTAACAATAGTTTTTACTTGAAGCTTTGTATCAATCCGAGAATTCTGTGCAGATTTAAGCCAGGTAACAAATCACCACCAATTCGCATGCCATCTCCAAAGCACAGATTTCAGACATGGCGATACCTACCGCATACGCAACGCGCAAAACAAGACAATGAGACGAAAACAGCTTTGCACTTTCGGCGGCTCGTCCTTCATAGAGGGAACGCAAGCGACGTATGTTCCGATTCGAGTATAAAAGTTGTTTAAATACCGGTGCGGTTCCCGGTTGGTTTCACTCAGAGTCTTGTCGATTTCGCGGCAGAAAAAAATGTAACATCAGAGAGAGAGAGNGGCTTGAACTGAGCCATGCCCAGAAAAAGAAGCGAAAGGTCACTGATTGCACGCAAACCAGCACTGCAACAGAATAGTTCGCAGGAGAAAATAAGCGGCAAACGACGCCACTATCACAGATTAGCAGCGAAGGCACTGTGCGGCTGTGTGAGGCGCAAAGTAAATCGCACACGGTCAACTCGATAAATATGTTACGATGGCGTTCCGAAGGCACAAATTTAACAAATTGCAGCATTTCTTTGCGGCGACGACGGACGAAGCTCGAGAGATGCGCAGGGGCTGAGAAACCCTTAACACTTTGTCCCACTTAATATGGAAGCATCAGCGCAGAAATGTAAAGAACGATTGCACAGAACTTTATTCGGAAGACGCGTCTCAACACACTTTCAGCATTTAACTAACGGTGAATGAAGAACACGGTGGTCCTAAGTTCAAAGTTACAGTGTGCGGCAGTATCACAGAAAGTCTTCGTGCGAACACCAATACGCAAGCACTTTACAACATCAAGGTCACATTTAATCCTTTTTGAAATTAAAAACGCGACTGTTTACGCCTTAGTACTCACGAAGAACATATTTCGCGTGAAGGGCGGAGCTAAACGTTGTGTTGTCGCTGTAGCGACGTTAGACGTAGGAATAAAAAAACTCTCACCTTGCGCACCATTGCATTTTTAGTTAAAGTCAAAACAACTGTTGTTTTTTTCTTTGCCGAGAGAAATGGTCCCATTTTAGAACTTGATTTAACCTTTCGCAGGCGCTTAGACTGCGATGGTAAACTCGACTCTATTGTTTAGTAGAAGCATACGCACATCAAATCAGACAACACAGCTGTCAGTAGTAAGTGCGTTCACGCAATGCAAATGACTGTACAGTACAGCGTATATCATATGACGTGTCACGAAAATGTAGTATATCGCCATTTCGCCGCATGTAGTTTGAGAAACAATTGCAACGCAGTAAAACGTAACCACGAGAGTGAAATAGGAAATCCGCCATCAGCATGATACTCCTTGCTCGCTTGGCTTCTACCTTTTCCAAACTTCTGGAACGTGCTTCACCATGAGCCTGGGTAAATACAGAAAAAGGGTAAGCGTGGCGATTGGCAAAGCAGAACGTTGGCAAAGTAACTTCGATTCATCCAATTTCACAAGATCTCTAATTCGCGCACTATGCTTTCTCCAGCATCTGCGAGAGCAGATCCCGCCCACGGTCAGTTAGCTCCTCTGGCTCTCGACAAAAAAGCGTGACCAGAGTGAAGTCTGACTTCCTGCAGGTTGAGTCACACACCGGCCGCAAGTAGGTAACGCACGCGCGACCAATGAGAGCCTTAGGTTGCCGATCGCAAGGATACCACGTATAACCATCGCTGTTGCGGCTCGTCAGCATTTTTAGTTATAAAGTGGACGGGCTCTTCGCGGTGAGCACAAAACAACCAGGCGTGGGTGTTGGTACAGTAACCAAGAGCATATTGGAAGATGCCAAAGAGCAAATGTTCAAACGCTACGGATGACCCAAACCATCGCCTACAAACCTTTCTGTACAATTAAAAGTTATTACGGCTATCGGGCAGCTGAGCTCCTTGGGAGAAAAAAGAAAGCAATGCCAACTGTAGTTTGTATTATGGGCGAACATTCGCCGTACATAGACAAACACACTCATCAAACTGTCATAGTTTCACGGAAAGACAGTAAAACGTAAATTCGTTGCACTGGAGATGTTTATGACAAACCAGTTACCTACGAATAACACATACGAAAAAACGCATAACATTTTCGTAGAGAAATACATCTGCTTCAAGCATTTTGCACAACCCAGTTTAGCTTTAGCAATGTTTTGTAAGCGTTCGATAACTATGCATACACTAAAACTTTAGGCCGTGAGAGAACCTCTCTTTTGCGTCTAGCGCAAAAAAACACAGGCGCCTTTTCAAAATATCTCAACCTGTTTCCGCGCAATGGATCCGTTAGTTGCTTTTTCCTCAACTCCGCCACCACTGCAAACAGACTTCCTTGACTTAGGCTTATACCGTAATTTACGCGTAACACAGCGCTATGGTCCCGTGTAACCAACCCAGGTGTCAATTAAAGGGGCGCCAGCACTCCACGTTCAAATTCACTGTTCTGGTACCCTGGTATGCTACGTTGTCTGCATATCAGTGCTTTGTGAAACAGCAATGTCCTAATGCAGTATTGGACATAACGCAGTATTGAAACGACAGCAACAGATGAACAAGCGCATTTAAACAGAAATTTCACAAAATCAAATCCTAACTAGTATCGACCACACATCGCGCACGCTGGACGAGGTCGCCAAATGAATTGTTTTCTCCAGAGCCTGGTGAGGCTAAATCAGGAGTGAGAAACCTGGGGTGCGCGGGCTAAATACGGCCAGTTATGGCCCACATCAGAATTTCCGTTACCCAATTTAGAACAATACATCGCGTCAAAACAAAACTCCATAATAAAAAGATACTTAACAATAAATCAAGAAAAGTCTTCCACACTGTTTCTCGAAGTTTTTCTCATTGCTTTACTCAGGAAGATAAAGGTAAAATTTTAAGATAAAATTAATCAAGGTTTTTTTGAGGAAAATGATAGGTACCCGGTATGGACCTGTAGGGACCCGAAAAATTTCCGACGAAATTTCATAGATATTTTCCTTGATAATTTTCTCTGATTCTAGGGACCCGATCTTCAATTCTAGAGACACTAATCGAGTCTCTAAAACACCTTTAAAAACCCTGAAATTAATTCTTTTCGGCCCGCAAGCGACATTCCACAATTCATAGCGGCCCGTGATAGTAAACAGGTTCCCCACCCCTAGGCTAAATAAAGAGGGTAACTCAAAGTGGCAAACACTGAGAGACAGGGTTGTTGGAAAAAAACGACCCAGTGGGTTTTTTTTAAAGCCCACTTAAAAAAAAGTAATAAAACCCACCAAAAAAACCACTCTACTTTTCCTTTGAAAATCTACTAAGAAGTAAAAAATAAAATAAGCAGGACACTTGTACAGTTAGCTGTAATTTTTTTTCAATCAAACAAAACGAACAGCAACGAAATTTAAAGGACTTGGAAAAAGAGAAGAATAAATCGAATAGTTTGAGTAAATTCTGATAGTGTCTTCTTCAGCTCTGTACAATCGGTATATTTTAACCAATTTTTCTTGCATCTACACTTTTTCTGATTTTGGATCATACCAAATCATATGTTGAAAAAATACACTCTACAGATGCTGAACTAGCAGGGCATGCACATAAACTTGACGTGAAACTGCGGAGTTTGTGCGGGGGTGGTTTTTCTCTGTTCGCTGTGCGCATGCTTGCCAAGCTTTACCACTTGGGATTGAACTGACCAACAACACTTTGCGAAAACAAAGATGGGATACACTTCTTTACCCTCAATTTTGACTGCCATAATAGGTATAACAAGTTATTATTGTGTACTGTAATTCTGAAAATAGTGATATTGCATGATAGAATAAAAACAATTCACAATGTTTTTTTTCCGTTTTCTTTAAAAGAACAAAATCTTGCTTCTTTTTAAAACAAAAAAAACCCGGCTTTTGAAAAAAATAGGTGGGTTGGGTTTTTTTGAAAAAAATTGATTTTTCTCAACCCTGCTGAGAGAGGCTAACGGATGTACTACACACTCAGAGTTTATTCACTAAATTTCTTAATGCAAGGTCCTAAGACCTATAAAGAGGATGTCAAAGTTTGTACCACAAACCTTAATCAGCCACATGCATTATGACCTCAAAGGTATTGTGATGTCACATGTCATTAGTATATTGCGCGGGAAGAAATATATGACCAATCCGCTCACAGCGAATAACTCTACGCTTGATTAGGCTTTATACGATGTACAGTATATTTAAACTATAGCGCTTCTTTGAAACATAACCATGGTTGGGATGGGCTCACGCACCCCCAGGGGGGGTTCACACACACACCGGTAAGAGAACCCCCGCTTCAGAAAAAAGAATGTTGAAATGCAAATTAAGTGTAAAAACGTAATAAAATTCCGAAACTTCATCAAACAGGCTGGCGAATGCAGAACGACTGATGAATGAAAACAAATTTGAGATTTAACAATAGTAGAAGATGCGGTAAGTCAGCAGCACATTGTACGCTTTTAAACACTGGAGTTTAGGGGAGGGCGACCCACGCAACTGAACGACCAGCAGTACCAATTGTTTGACAAGAGGCACATTTGCAGGTTTTCGCAGCAAATCAGTTCAGCAAAACCAAAGTACCATTTTCGGCGCTGGGTAAACAAAGCAGACAAGCCGCCCGGAAAGTCACACAACCGACAACTGCGCCCTGACGAAAAGTGACTCAGAGAGAAACGCCCCACCAGGAAAGAATTTATTGACACAAAGGCCCTGTGTCTATTTCAAACGCAAGAACTGCACTGAGGCCAAAAGCTTTGTGTATTGGGCAAATAGCTAGCGTGACTGTCTGTTAGGCCATCTTATTCACAACACAAATTAAAGCTTATCATCAAATACCGAATATTTTCGTGAGCGCTAAAAGTGCCGACGTGGCAATGCACCATCGCCACATTGCCTGAAGTGGCATTCATTCAAAGCATCTCGGAACCTTCATCGTGGTACAAACAACATTCAGGTCTACAAACTGTGAAATACATCTATTGTGAAATAGTATAAATAGCACAAATTAAACTGAAACAAAAGCTTATAAGTGTTTACAAGCATCGTGTCACAGATTGAACAAAATTACACGTCGATTGTACAGCAAGTCCATTTATTGCACGCCTGCTGGAAAAGTACGTTACACCCGATTGAAAACATTTGGATAATTGGCTTCTGTCGATCCTATGGGCATTTACCAACACTTGGCAAAAGCATACAACTATTGGTGGTGAAGTGTTTGGGTAACCTAGCAACTAAGTGACTAGAAACCCTGAACAAAACGCAATTGGCTTTACAGCTCTATCAGCAGCGCATGATTTTCTCTCCGCCGATCCTTGCGGTGAGCCTGATCTTTCCGACAATGCTGGACTTCGCGCAGAAACAAACAAATGCGTTCTCCAGTAGCTGGCAAGTGAACGCTTGCGCTAAGAGCGGTAAACGAAGTGCGACCTCAGCCATAAGTAACACGAACAGCGCGCGAAGCCGTATTCATTTTACAGTGGTATACTGTGCATAAAACCTTTGTGGCTTTTTGCAGCGTGTAGTAAGGTCCAATTTTGAAACGTTTTGCGTACTTGACTGTTGGCGCTTATTTTTTTAACAATTGTTATTATTAAACATTTTAAATTATTGTATTTCTTCACGATATTTTACTTGTGTTAGCTAAACACTGCTGTCATTAGAAACACCATTAACTGGAAACAACACTAATGATAAGTCGCAGCCAGCGCAAAAATACCACATGTTCACTCACAGATGGAAATTTGTAGACCCCTGGCCTTTTCTACCACGAACCGCCACTGTTTCTTAGTGATTTATCGGTTTTACTCATTGCATTGCAGATGTTACTATTTTACTCTACGTGTAACTGACGACGCTCTTTTGAGTGAAATTAACGTTCCATTGCAAGCAAACTGTGATCCGATTTTTGCGAAAGACTCGTTGATTGTGAGACTTTGCGTGAAATTATTGATAAAGAACATTTATCGTCAAAGCGCGTGCGATCGAGTCCGCCCAGTAGTCAGGCTGATTCTAATACACACCTCAGGGCAACGCTAGAGTAGAAAAAAATCCTGTCCCAAGTCTTAAGAATGGCAAACCCCGATCCATGCAAAATTATACAATCTGAGACATGCCAGAAGCGACTAAGTTAAAAATTTTGTGAGATGAAATTACGGTTCGATAAAGAAAATCCAAGCTTTCTCACCAAATTCCATAGCAAAGGAGTAAGAGACTGACCGCCAAGCCTACCATGGAATCGAGGTACCATAGAAAATGATTTGCCTCCGTTGCTTGCGACGTCACTACCATGGACAAAGCAATGATAGCGCCGGCCGAAGAGTTTAACGCTGTAAAAAAGACATACAAAACATTTAACTGTAGGTTGGCGGCACACAGCTCTGCCCAAGAGTAATGTTTATTTCAAGATGTCGCGCACAACCACTTCGCATCCATTAAAACGGGATGTCAGTATTTTTACGGGCAATTTAAATCTCTTTTGTTGGCCTTGAACAAGCTATTCGCGTCTGTTTTTACAAACGGTGGGCTGCGTATCAAAGCGTTTCCTCGCATTTTATGGTACAATCGTCGGCAGCAACGCGGATGTCCGCGGCATTACCATTGTGAAAGGCGGATATCCATCGTCATTCACATGAAACCCAATCAGCCAACACAAGTTCCCTGGAGCAATTGGTCATTTGCTTACATGTGCACAGTACGCAACAACGGTCGGTACGACTACATGGTATAGCGCAGGGGTGGGCAATTAGCGGCCCACGGGCCAAATGTGGCCCGCCACGTCGTTTTCAGTGGCCCGCGGAAGCGTTCAGAAAAGATCTTCAAACCTACATTCCTCCAACTTATCTTGATATTTCTTCCAACATTTCACAGTAAATTTTAGCGTTGAAGCTACTTGAAACAAAACTTGCTACTGTTACCACGGACTTGCTTCTATTTCCATTGGAAGGTGTAGCCCTCCACTAAAAGCGACCTTCTCAAAGTGGCCCCCGGAACATATTAACTGCCCACCCCTGGTATAGCGTAATCCTGCTAACAAAGCCTTAAGCATGGGTCAAATATCTAAATAAAGTAAGTAATTATGCAACATCAAAAATATTGACAGAAGAAGGAAGTGTTGCATATGTCTAAAACAGACGTAGCAATCATTGCGAATTACGTTTTGTATTTCTCATGGCACCAGGAGAATTTTACACCAAAAATTCCATATAGATCTCATAGCTTTTGCGATCAACCTCCTACTGCACCACAAAGCAGTTTCATCATCACGTTCACATCAACAGCCAGGAGATGGAGTAAGCGAGAAGGCGAACCGATGTGGACCAATATTTCAAGTTCTTGAAAACACTAATTCAAATGACCAAGAATTTTTAAATTTTAAGATCTCTTTCGCGGCGGTGTTGCCGAGCTTGCGCAAAATATACAGTAGCAATGACCATCAAAAACTTGCTCTACCCAGACAGGCCGGCACAACCAGGCGCTTAAGCTCACGGGCATGGAGTTTCATTGTGCTCCCAACATTCTGATGGAATATGAAGCATACAGTGCTTTACACCGCATCGATAGTAAAATGACATGTGTAGATTTTGGTTAGAAATATGCCGAAAATCGAATTTGCTTAAATTTGTTTTGAGCCTTTCAACACAATGAATTCGAAAAATTCTGAGGGTTGTGTACCAACTTCTGAGTTCATCCTCCTAGACATTCCAGTAGCATTGCATCCTTGGAAATCTCAAAGCCTTATGCAGTATATAGGATTGAATTTGTGTTTTATATTTCATAAACTCAATACAATGAAGCCCACTGTTTCGGTTTGTGCAGTCTTAAAAGTTCCAACTCCCGATTTACAACTCAAGGATCGGTGCTAACAAGCACAAACGCATGCTATGAAAGATGTAACAGTGCATCTCTCGTTGTGGGAAAAAACTACGGATAACCTTTTGTGGCAACACGATGTGAAACTGGGCAAGCAGGATACCTGCTACACATGTGCTTCTGATGACTCACCTCAATATCCGTGTATTGGGATTACAGGTAATAGCAGGTACAATAGGCGATAAGATGTGCTCACCAGACAAGACCATTCAGCAGCCTACAGAGGGTCTGGCGAGCAGCACACGGGGTCAGAAAAGATATATTGATGAAAATGGTGCAAGCGATTTCCTTACCGTCCGTCAAAATCGTCCACGAGGACAGACTCTTGGCAATCACCAGCTTGACACCAAAAAGTATAAAGCACAAGCAGCTGGCAACGATCGAGGTAACGAGCACTTTTTGCAGACCATCAGTCTGTAATGTGCACACAATGCTTCAGTTTGTATTGAATGGCAGACCGACGGTTGGTTGCACATCCGCTGCGAGCTGCCTGGCTGAACACGACACCGCAACGCAGCCTGGGACCAGGAAATGCGCGGGCGCTACGATAAAACTACTGTGGTTCGCAACAAGCACTAACGCCAAAAATTTACATCAAACAAACTGCATGTGGCATTGACGTGCATGGAAACGAAACATAAATGGAACTTCTGGCACGGATGTGATACCAACTGTATCTACATTAGCTCTCGCCTGTGTTTGGCACTTCTATCATGGTTTCGAAGTTACACGGCCAAACAAGTAAAAAACAAAAAAGAGTCCGAAATCAAACAAAAAATAAATCACGCGGCATAATCGCTAAATTACAAGAATGTAACATGCTAGGTAGAACTGACAACGTAATAGCAACAACAAAAAAGCTCTAAAGAGAATTTCATTCTTTTGCACGTTGTCAGCTATTTCATTTCCATAAAAATAAGACAAACCTAGACAGAACGACAAAGTCGTTGTACGCACAAACACAAAAAAAGAATTAAACATTTTTGGTGCAGAACTAAAATCGCGCGAAAGTAGTAGCTGTTGACAGTAAGGATAAAATGGCTTGTTTGAGGTGAAACACGTAATCAGATAAGCAAAAAATCGCCAAGCAAGAAATGACTCAACATGTTTTCAATAATGTTGAGCAACGAAATGTATACGGTGTAATTTCCCGAAATCTACAACTACTACTTACGCTAAGATTCGGAGGCTTCTTATTTAGTAAATCAAAAAGTGCTCTTCCAGCAATTCCAAAAGATGATACCATGAACAAAACCGCTAGAACAACACAGGATCTGTAAAAATTAGAACAGTTAGCCTCGGTGCAAAAGTTATTTTATCAAAACACTTCAATAAAATTCAAGCAAATGTCTTTCAACCATTTCTGTTTGTTTCATTTCCCCTTTAATTGAAAGATGAAAGTGTGAAAAACAAAAACAATACCTATGTCAAAAGTATGGAACTCTGACAATGTACCCACACGTAAACTATTTGGAACAGAATTTGTGACTCCTAAAACTTAATGCTTTGGGTTTCATCAAAACGTCACAGCCACTAGCCATGCGAAATAAACATTGAAAGTAAAATATACACATTTGCATAATGATGTCATAATGAAACGAACAGTTTGGTTTGTCTCAGGTGAATGTGGGGTGTACGGCGAAAGGATGAAGCAAAGAAACGCTACCCCGAAAGAGACTTTTGCGTGTGTTGTAATATTTTATTTTGAAAGTAAAGTGTGATAACATAAAAAAAATTCAAATTGAACAACTCGGTGGACACTGAATCTAACACGATAAAGGTGAGCACTACACTTCAGTCCCATTTTCACACTGGAAAATTTTTGGTACATACTTGTTTGAATTTACAAGGTTAATGACTTTTTATTCTTTCCACTTCACTTCTAAACGTGTTGCTGCATGCAAACTGACCAATTTTGCTATATTTCTTTTGCTTAATTTAACAAAATATTGTTCAAGTCAAACTTGTCAATCAGTTGCCGCCATATATAATAACTTGTGGGTTATTAAATCACCAATAAAAACATTTTGCTAACAACCAGAGTATAACAAATGGTTCACCATTCAAACTTTAAAATTAGCAGTACTTACATATGTTCTCGTCTGGTTGAAAAGGCAGCATGAGCATTGTAAAACCTCCACAAGACAACCACTGAAGTAAGCACATCAAGCACAGCACTGAACTGAATGTGAGCAATTAAGATAAAAGGTTTAAAGCTATGAGTCTAAATTTCTTTGAATATGTGTCATTGACAGCATAAAAGTAAAGAGAAAGTTGTTTATTACATTTCTGTTAGCTTCTACACACTAAATATCACCAAAACAGATCATGCTCAATTGGCAAACAGATATATAGCAGTAATGCATTCAGTCAGTCACTGGATTTTAAGTCTGTGAATGGAACAGTAATTACATACCAATGCACACAGCTGATTTAAAAAACATTGCAACTGCATTTCAAGAACTGGAGCAAAAATATATTAGTACTTACAGCTAATCCAAATGCAGCTGCACTGTTTTCATTTCTTGCAACAACTGAAAAACCACAAAAAGGAACAAATTATATCAAGTAATGCATAGCAACTTAGAAGGATAAAGTAAAGAAACATTCGCACACCACTGAGTATAAGATGGTGAGCACTTGCTGCTGTGATTATCACTAACATTTGCATTTTGAAAAAGAATTTGTGCCCCTTACCACCATTTTCACATAACTATCCAAGACCTTTGTTGTAAGCCATTATCTCATGAATAACTTGTTTCTATTACATCCAAATTTTGAATGCATCTAATTTGCAAGTCCATGGTATTTTCAGAGTCAATTGTGATTTAGAATGATCAAATCTTGGTCTCATCATAATTCTGACCACTATAGAAGTCTAACTACAAATTGAAAAATTGCTTCCATGGAACATTCTCTCTGCAGAATGTTCAATCAAACAATCATTCCAATATTTTCAGTGAGTCTTGCAGATGGTTTATAGCACTTACCAAACTCAGTAATTCCAATTACAAGAGCAACTCCTATAGAAATCCATGATACAGCGACAGCAAACTTCCTCCAAAAGTTTGCTTGCTTTGAACTTAACCCAATGGGAGCATCATCTGATTTGGAGTTCTCAGTGTCAATTAAGTCTAAAACAAATTGACAATTGTGAAGTTCTGCGTGCTTCATCCTTCCATGTCACAGCTTAAATGCCTTGATGTAACACCAATATAAAGCACATTACAGGAGTAAAACGTAATCATAGCGCTTTCTTTAACTTTTGCAAATAATAAAGCAACTAATTAATATTGCACAGCATCTACTAAGCACACGATATCAAAAAAGGTGCTAATTTAAACAAAAAACAAAGCTAATATACAGATATATTAAAGATATTTCCACAACTCACATTTTTTATCATTGAATGCAAACTTTGTTTTTTCTGAGGACTTCAATTTTGGACACTGAAAAACAAAGGAAAGTGCACAGAAGAGTAATTTTAATTATTCTTGGCAGTTTGTGGTCATGAATATAGATATCATAAAGAGCTGAAACGTTCAAGTCCCAACTTGAATCTATAAAATGTCGGATGAGTTTAAATGCAAATTGAATGAATTCACTAAATCTAAGAAATATGCTAAGATTTGAAAAATGCAGGGTAAACAACAAAGTATATGCATATACAAATAACAAATAAGGTAAAAAAGATGCTTCTCCATTCAAAAAATATGAGAGCATCACAATAAGACTTCTGAAAAGAACTAGCGTAGTAACTCAAGAAGTGTCAAAGCTATGTCAACAATCAAAACATGTTTGAAACACCACATAAACAACACAAAAAATGACACTTTAGTGCTAAACAACTTATTGTTGTTATCAGTTCATATCTTATTTCTTTGTTTTCAAAAGCTAAGTAAAGATAAAATCAATCACACCCTTCGCACACTAAATTTCAATTTAAATCTTGAGATGGAAATACAACACGTGTATACATAAACCAATGAAGTACCACTGAACATTCAATTCAACATGTCAACTAAACAACAAAAATTTTTAAAAGTAAAAATGATATACTCCAAACATTCAATGATTGCAAGTTGCCATGTTGCAGTTAACAAATCTAAAGCCAAATTACAGAGTTATTTGTCTATTTATAGCATAGCAGCTCATATTTCTTTTATAAAAAACTTGCATGCAGCATAGGTATTGAAATCGCTACAAAGATCAAGCTGATGCAAAGAAAACAATTCACAAAAAGGCAGAGACAACAAGTGCACAAACAAACTGCTTCAACAAATGATAGTCAGATACACATACATTATTATAATTCGAATTTTTGGATATTTCATAAAGTTCATTGTCATTGGGTTCACTTGGTTCAATATGATGATCTGATTGTACACCATCCATTATGTTTCTTGTGATACTTTGTGGCCATCTACAAAGGACTGTGTCTTTATTGTATGTACAAAGCAGCAAGTCTGGTCATATACAAAACACAATAGAAAAGTTGAATGTTGTGAAACAAGAAGTTTTAAACCTTAATTCTTTTGATCAAAACTTATGTCAACGCAAGCTGGAAAAAAACACGTCAGGTTTTATGAAAATCACTTGAAAATTTACACAATGGAAAAGGCTACACAAAATTTTGTATCCTACTTTAGCCTTATGTGTTTGAAATAAACAAAGAATCCTGCTTTGGTTTTTATTGCACTCTGAAGGTACCAAATTATATGCAAAGTTGAAGTCTTTTAAACTAAATTTCATGGACTGTAAGTTAACTTTAAAACAATATTTTTAACTTTTGCAATAGTTGTTGGTCTACATCAGCAAAAAACAACTAAAATAACTTCAAACACAAATCAAACAGGATGTAAGAAAGGCAATAAAGGACATATATCAATATCATACAAATTTTGAAAACATTTGACTAGAAAAGATTTTTCAAATCTGCAAATGTAGCAGCTTAGCAACCTATTTACTCAAATTTGGTATAGTCATTGGTTTTTGTACCTATGTTATTTGGATTTGCAAACATCCAATTTTTTCTGTTCCAGTACACAGTATCATTCTTGCTTAAAAATAATAAGCAATGATCATACTAACACAATATATGTCAATTTTTAAGTTGAGAACCATGATGTTGAGACAACAACATACTGTTGGATGGATATAAAACACACAAGCAAATTGCCTTGTACAAATTTTTTAAAATAATTATTGTAAGTAAGCTAAAAATGACTGATACTGGTAATCTAACCAAGACTGTGAGGGTTGCTTAGTTGACACTTTCCACAACAAATGTGGTGATGAAAATCTAATTATAACATGTTATAAAAACTAAATATGACATTAACTACCATCAATAAGTGTCTGAACAAGAGATTTTTTATAACAAAATAAGTCATTGAAATCAGCAACTTCAATTTGTTTGCTCATGTCAGTGTACTATTTCAAGCACCTTTCACTGAAATTATGTTTTTTCTCAAATGATATTCTTATAAATAGTGGGAAAAATGAATGAAGCAAATAAATCATCATACATCTCCACAGTTTGAAACTGGTGGGAAGAACATCTTTGTCTGGCACATAATATAAATAAATCTTTTTTTTCTGCAGTTACTTTTGCTGTGTTGGAAAACAATTATTAAATATGCAATATCAAATATTTGCAGTCCTGAGAATAATAATAAACAGGCAATACATAAACTCAAAATGCTTAGTGCACATAGAAAATCATTGTGAGCCACAATCGTAGCTGGTCTTTTCCTGTGTATTAAACCCCGTGACTTGTCTAATACAAATGAGTTTTAAGCTTTTTTACTTTAATTTAAGTTTTTAAGCTTTTGCAAATTAACTCATGCAATGCTACAACTAAACAATGAACATACTTCATATATGTAGAAGCTATATTGACTAAAATGCCTTGAGCACAGGCCTCACAAAGTTGATTTTCCTTGACGAAACTATGTTAATACTTTTGCTCCCAAGAGTTTTTCCTGAGCAATTGTCATGGAAACTAGGTTGTTTTTGAGAGTTTAACACATCTATGCCACTTTCATAAAACACTTTGCATTTGAAACTTAAACAATAACTTAAATTGTTACACCCGTTGTTTCTCTTCTTAGGTTTCATACATAAATTTATAAAATTTCAAGAGAAAAAGATGGCATTATCTAAACAACTGTAGTTGGTTTAACTTTTTTGAATGACTAAAAAACTATACCAAGCGAATCATTGATCTCCAGCCTAAACCTAACCTAAACCTTAATCCTAACCCTATTCCAAAACTCTAACCATATATATAAACCCGTGTTTTGTTTTCGAAACATTTTAACAAAGCACATCACAAACTAACAAGAAAAAAGGCTGAAGACTATGATGACTATCAAGTGGTCACTTGAAAATTTTTGTAATGAAAGATATGAATAAAAGACTCAAGCTAAAGCATTTTACTTATTATTACATTTTAATAGTCATTAAGCGTACACTGTCTGCTCAGTATTAATTATGCTTTAGCCATTATCTGGACTTCCTCCTAAAGTTGGGAAAATAACTAAAATCAATAATTTCCCATGTTACACTGTATCAGTTGGCAACACAAAGATCAACCTTTGCACTTATATTGGTCCAACCAGCATAGTTTGCCTCTGGAGACTGTGATAATGAGAGAACCTGTTGTTAGAGAATCCTAGAGTGAGAGAACCTGTTCTTAAAAAATTTGAATCCCACCACTGTCCATACTTACCATGTAATATACAGTAGACCAGGGGTTCCCAACCTGGGGTACATGTATCCCAGGGGTACATTTGCGTATCTAAAGGGGTACATTTAAGGTTATCAATAGAAGAGCAAAATATATTTACATATAATTTATTTCCAAATATTTACACAAATATCAGTTAATATTCTTTTCAAAAATCATTATATGCTTATTGTTAAATACATCTATGAATAATCATGATAAAATGTATTGTCATAGGAATTCTTAAGGGCACCTGTGTATCTGTCAAAATTCTGAAGGGGTACATACTTATCTGTTGAAATGCTGAAGGGCTACATTCTCATCTGTCGGAATGCTGAAGGGGTACATAGTAAGAGAAAGGTTGGGAACCCCTGCAGTAGACAAATAATTTTGAGCACCAGCTAAGCTGTACTAGCACTAACAGTGAATCGAAAAGACAACATAGTAGATTTACCAATTAGAGTTACAACAACATACAAATTCAGCAATGTCTCTTACTACTACAGTATAGTAATTAGTCGATTCAATATGGCACAACTCAGTGAGAGACTCTGGGGCACAGATAATGAGAGAGGTCTGTAGAGATGTTTAAATAGAACCCACACTTCTGCCAATCACTGAAAATGAATTTGAAGGAAAAGTCAATGTCAGATTGTATATTTTTGCGAGAAGACTGGAAATAGCTATGAGAAAACATTCTTTGACATGAGGACCACACATCCTACCTCACTACCATATTCCAGACAGTACCTTTTACAGATCTACCAACAACATGAAAAATAAAGGGATAAGTACAACCAAAGAGTGAATGACATTGAAAAGTCCTAAATGTGCCAAGGTCAACAAACGACTAGCTCAAAAATAGCTGAATAAGCCATATGCATCTGTCATGACATATGTAATAAGCTCATATTTGCACTTCTTAAGAGCACTCTTGCTGCTATGTGAGGCTCTCAAGGCAAACAGAGTGATGTTCACCTCCAGAATCTCACGAACACTGACTTTAGTCGGTCTAATTCCTAGGCCCACAATTATGTGAAGCTAAATGATGAAGAATTATATCAATGTCATGACTCTGATGTTAGATGTGCAATAGGTGGATATATGTATGTCATATGTCATGGCATTATGAATGAAAGACTGCTGTTTCCTAGAACTATTTACTCCACTCATCAACTAACCTTATTTTGTTTTTGAGGTATCCAACACTTACTGGATTAATTTTTATTATTGCTTTTTGTTATCTGTTTCTACCCTTGCCTCTTCAACCTCATTCGAGGATGTTATGGTGCCCAGTGGGACATACATGCAAATTTGGTACTGCAGTATGGTCCATGGGTCATTGTATTGCTTTCTCACGGTTTACATGGATAAACATTATTTTTCACCTTTGCTACATGCCTTTCGTCTGAAATTTCATGACTGCTGCATTGCTTTCTGTTTCTGACTCATAACCTCTATTGTCACTTACTTCTCACACATATGTCACGATGTGCATGCCTCAATTCTTCACTCATTTCATCCCCACCATCATCTGTGTATGTAAATGATTGTTGTGTATATGATTTAACATTTATGTACCCTTGCCTTCAATTACTTTGTTTTTACATGCTTTTATGTTTCACCAAAAATTAGTTAATTTATTTTGAGTTGTTTAGCATCATTCTAGAGTTGCTTCTAAAAGCAAGCATACTGCACAATGATTTAAAGCACACACATATTTGGTAAGCTAGTACAGCCTCTCTTAAGCCCATCTGATTTCTTTAGTTTATATTTTACAAAAGACTTACTTAAAATATTTTAGAGGCCATTGCAATTTAAGTTCTAACTGTAATGTTTCTAAAGGCAAGCATAGTGCATATTGATTTCAAGCATGTACATATTTGGTGAGCTAGTACAGCCTACTATCTTAAGCATGTTTGATTTCTTTAGTCTCTATCTTATAAAAAAAATTGCTCAAAATAGTTTTAGTGGCCATTGCAATTTATCTTATGTTCTAGCTGTAATGTACATACAAACAAAACCCTATTTATTATTATATGAAAGATATTTCCACAAAAACTTAAACTATGGCTGAAAGTAAAAAAGAGACAATTAATCATGGGTACAATGTAAAGAACGGATGTCCATCAGTGCGGATATCATTGATGGATCTTTGATGACGCAACCAGAGTAGAAAAATATATTGTTTCATCATAAATAAAGGTAAAGATACAATTTCTGTCATTTCAATTTAATTTTCTGTCATTTCAATTTAATATTATTATATAATCTTTCTCCACACACTCAAATGCTAAAAAGTCATGTTTTAATTTTTATATTTTCACAACAGTTCAAACCTAAATTTGGGCTCCACTGGAGCATGTCACCAAGAATGGAAGAATCTTGGTGTGAGACTGAGAGCGATGGTTGCTGAAATTAAGCCTAGGCTAGCAACAAATATTATTTTTTCTATCGAAGTGGTGTCATTGTTCACTTTAAAATATCACGTTTTACGAATCTGGATACGTCATTTTATATCTGCCACCAAGATCCGCGACTGTTGGATAGGCTATTCGCCTTTTACAGGGGCTCTTGATCATGTAGATGTAGTCCAACAGTGAGTGCAAGAAAGCATAAAAACTAAAGTACAGCACTGCACATACGAACAACATCCATGGGCTATGGTTATGGAACACACCAAGTCGCATGGATGATGTGCAATGTGGTGACAATAAGTAAACTTAATTAGGGGATTCGAGGAACCGTCTGTGCCATGCTGCGCCTTCACTTCACTCACATGTCAAGAATATTTTTTTCCAGTACCCGACGCAT
>JGI24021J15306_10001143_pt1 | contig 24744 bp, 16 predicted proteins | sample Ectturendosymbi1_FD_15306 | JGI IMG/M metagenome (IMG submission 15306) | reverse complement strand
CCGATGGCATCTTTTACATGCATTTCAATTCGCTTACAACGTCAATTCGGCAATAACGTTCTTTATGCAATCCCCTAGAGGTGCCGTTTTAGACAATGCAGTTACCTTGCTTGTCAACTCAAGGGGTGAAGTTCCTTGCGTGTTGTGTTCTCCCAGACAAGAAACTTTATGGCAGTTAGTTTTGCTGATGCAAACATGTACGCGACTTCGATCGCGCAACGCGATGGTTCCGGCTCGAAGGGTCTGACTCCCTACACCTGCCTGTGTTATTGTTGCTGTGCGCTTGAGTAAGGCACTTAAAGACGCGCGCACTCAAAGGGGCCAAGCAATCTGCACGTCCGTGCGGCCCTAGCCTTGGCATGGTAATAATTACGAATAGCCTACCACATATCTGGAAAGAAACAAAGAACGTTCTCAACATTTCTGTAATAGACATTTACATGCATGTTTCAGACTGCCACTTTTCCCGCGGCAGTGATTCCAAGTGAATCAACTGAAAACACCATCATTGACAGCCAGAAAGTTTCAGTTAATATCTGAACAAATTCAGTTTGTCCTAATGGGGCCTGAAACCTCTGCCAAATCTGTTTTATAGTTACCTTGCTAGTCAATTGTTTGGACAAAGAATTGATGGCCTACAAACCACTCTTCAAGTACTTTATACAAGTATTGTCATTTGTACCACTGGTCCACATAACACAAACCGCCACCAGGGTTGGCCCAAATTTCACACTGCATTCACACAACTTAATTCAAAATTTTCTTACCTCAGCCAATCAGCTAAAAATTGATGCTAAGATCAATGCTGCAACAGATAACTGAAGAGTTCTGAACAAAGCACGAAAAACTTGGTACTAAAACTCCTGTTAATAAAAAAATCCATCATCTTAACACCCTGCACCTCTACCCAGCGCAAATTCGAAAACGAACAAAGAAAGAGTTACCAAATTCTCATTTCAAATTGTTGATCAATCGACATCTTATTGTTCGATTTTTCCACAAAACGAGGGCTTGGTCCAGATAAAAGTCATTATAACCAGTCATGACTTTGGTCCAGATTACACACTACACGGATCACCCCCAAGTGAATATACACTGAATACTCTATTGAAATATTTTTCACCGTATAGGATTTCTGAGCAACTTGCCCTCACCCTGAAAAACAGAATTTGCCCTGAAATTTTTCACTGCATTGGATATACTTTTCACATTCAGGATTTTTGAGCAACTTTGCGCTTGCCCTGAAATTTTTCAAGCTGGTGGGGAGGCAGCCTCCCCCCGCCTCGTACGCCTATATTGGAACTTAGCTGCTAACTTCAGGTTTTCTAGAAAATTTTGGTTCCTAGTCCCAATTTCTAAGAGGGGGCAAATGCTCGTTTTATGGCCCCCTGCGGACGCCCATGCCTACAGTAAAACTCACGTAACGATTTGCCTCGAATGCTGCTGATGGAGCAATCCTTGATATCATTGTTACATCACGGTTCAAATTTTCGCCGCATAATTAACTGCGTTCCCATTCGGGAATAAAAGATTTGCGTGGTGGCTCCACATAGTCTTATACTTCAAAGTGTAAAGAAAACTTGCAACGGTTGTTGTAAACGGACAAAAGGGCGACGAAAAAGCGTCACTATAGGCGAAGTGATGATGCAGCCAAATTCTACTGTACAAACGAAATTACAACCACAACACTTCGGGCGTAAACACCCCATTGATCGATACTGAAGTTCCGCTTTTTATTGCAAAGAAGAACAAAAGAATGGCAGTAACGCAAAATCCCTAGGAAAGAAACTCAAAAGTTTAACCGAAATGTCATCTTCTGATTTTCTTGGACTGCCAGTTGTGGAATTTGTTGTATACTGCATTAAACATGTCTTCCAGATGTTCTGTGACCTGCAATGTATTTTCAACTCGTCATAAATAAAGTAGAAACAAGTTCAGTACGTTTACTAGTAAACAGAATGCGGGCTATTCATCGCTAGTCCTATACAAAAGGTTAGCTCTCACACACTGACAAGACATTGTTTGAGGTTTCTTTCTGAAACCTCTTGCATCCGGGGTTTTACCGCAAGGACGTTAGTGAAAGAATGAAGCGACTAAATACACGATTGAGTAATGAGCATCAATCAAGGTTTTTACCCAATCCATGACGTTCTTCGAACTCAATCGTTTTTCAGCTATCACTATCACCATTTCTATTTTGAGGAAGTGACAACATACACTATGCCCGCCTTCTAAAATACTAAAAAAATTATATATTCCCACCCGCGCAACGTTTTCAGGAGCCTGGCGAAAAATATTCCGTTTTGGGCATACGTTTGCAAATTTTGAAGTATGAAAAGGATTGAGGCCTGCATAGTCGTAGAAGAAACAACGCAAAGACTAAGATTTACATGAAATCGTTGGAGTGGACCTTCCTCACGATTTACAATCTGCAAATAAGTTCCATAACGATCGACACAGATTCTTTCAGTTCGCGAGACACGTTTGTGCTGCTGGAGTACAAACATTTTGCAAGGGGAAGCAAGTGTTCCTCGTCCGTCATTCCATTCATATGCAAGACAACTGAATACTGAAAAGCTTTTGGGCCAGGTGTGCAGCTGTGACCGCAGATAAACAATTTTTAACTACAGTAAACCTCGGTTAATCCGGATCTTCGCCAAAACCGGATAAAACTGGTGGTACGAATGATTTCTAGCGTTTTCTTTATAAAAATCTTCGGTTTATCCGGATCTTCGCCAATACCGGATAAGATCTGCTCTTTTCACATCTCGTAATCCGGATTTTTGTGCACTTCCACGCTGTTGTGTTCTTAAGTGCACTGACTTGTCTCAACAAAAATTCGGCAGCTTTCAGACGCAGTACTAGGGTGCTCACGATCAACAACGAACGTTTATAATTATGATAACAACTGCCGCAACATTCGACGTATCGTAGAAACGATTATTACGTCACACACGGGCATAACATATCACTTTGAACATACCGCTCAAGGCACGCCGCGGCACCACGATTTCAATCTATTGATCAGTGTTGAGTATTCGTGTGTAGAGCACTACGCCCGAGTGTATTGTAGGCCTTTGTAAGATGTCTAAAGGGTATTTCCTTTCAAACAGAGTGACTGCCTACGGACCAGTCGCAGAAATATCTGCGTCACTCCAAAATCCCAGATTTCTTCGCAGCTAAGCAATCTAAAATCATGAACTTAAGATTGTTCATAACTGCCTGGATATGGCATTTACTAGTCTGACGTACCATTGTATACATCAATAAATTCGTTCTGTTTCTGCGAAAGACTGCTGTTGGGTCGTAAATGTGCTCAAAATACGAGATTTTCACCGTATCTCAGTACTTAGATGACATCAGACTGGAAACAACCATCTTCGGTTAATCCGGATCTTCGCCTAAACCGCATAAAATCGTCGGTCAAATCGAATCCGGATTTACCGAGGTTTACTGTAACTAATCCATCCGAATCGAATTCACAGTTTGACATCGTGTTTATTTGTTTTAATAAATTTGTGGTGAGTTCCTTAAAAATCATGTTAAATCCACTCAGACATTACAGACCAAAGCACACAGTGCCACATGTGAAGCTCTCAACAAACAAGCACCAATTGTTGGGTTGTGGTGCGCTGATAAACACCGGAAGACTTGATCAAGCAGATCGAGAAGTCTTCATCAAGCTTACGCATTCCACTTACATTAGCGTGAACCATGTTTCTTCTCAGTTCTTCCTGAAAAGTTCGGACGCGAGTTTGATGAAACGTTTCAATGCTTTTGCACATTCGTACAACCTGAACATATCATGAGTGAGGTCAGTTCCAGTGAAAGTGTCAACTGCTACTTCATGCAAACACCGATCGCCAACCTTTTCTTGCAGAAAAGTTGAATTCGCGGGAAAGCAAAACCAAAAATGACGGCAAAGCTCAATGGCTGACATGTACAACTGCTTTAAGCTTTCCTGCTGAGGAGGCGGGAGTGTACGTTGGACGATGTTTGTTTGAACCTGGTTCGCGTTATTTGCATCCGGAGACAAATCGCACAACGCAGCAGCAGCTCCTCCTGAATCCATTGTCTAGAAGTAGAAATAAGGTCGTAGCGACACTACACATTTCGCGCGTGTAGATCGCCGCCTCGATTCAAGTAGAGATTTTCGGAAAAAATGTGACTTGAGTAAGTCATTCTTTTTCCCAAAAGCTTCGAGTCATACAGAAGAACGACTTGAGGCAGATTCAGGTCGAAAGCGACCCGTTCACAGCTTTACCTGAATATGAACACCTGAACTGGAGAAAACTTTCAAATACTGTTTTTGGACTTTTCGGTGTTGGTCAAGATTTTACTGCGTTTGTTAATTTACGGTCACTTAAAATAAGAAACAAGCATAAATCATTATTCACTAATTAGCTGTTGCAATTCACGTCCAATTCAAATTAACTTTGTTAATTTCAACTCCAAGTGTACCTCGGCATCGGTTTCCAACATGAGACTGCGACATTTGAAACAACCGCCTTCGCTTTTGTCACTTGTTCTTGTGTAACCGACAGGGGCATTATTTCTCACCGAAGCAAGAAAGTTTAACCATGAAACATACATCCTCTATTCTTCTACAATAACGCTCTAAGAGCAAAGTATTCAATAAGTTTCAAAGCATACTGTTTCTTCTCTTTCGAAAATTTTAGTTATGCGAAGGAGACGCGACGGGTTGATACGTAGATAATCGTCATATCTTGAAAGTCTACGATTAATTTTGACGTCCTTTGCAAACCAAGCGACCACATGCTATTGCAATCTACCTGGAGGCAAGAATCCGCGGAGCTAATTTTTGACAAACAAGCGAAAATATTTTTCTGTGACACGATCTTCTAGTGCCACATACATTTGTCTTTTCTTTCGGAGCGACATAGGCCGCACAGGAACGGTTTCCACATCACAAAAACATGGCATACTTGCCACAAGGTCATGAAAGACGCATTTAACAAACGAAAATGAAGTGACTTTCAGCATCAGCAACACTTGTGCGCAGACCTGAAGCAGCTCAAAATGGAGATTAGAAACTGAGTAACCATAACAACGGTTCGTTTGAAACTTGATACAGAAGCAATTTGACGAGAAAGGTCGAACTCACTTGGGCCAAACGGGGCTTGTAATTTCTACATTGTGATAAGACGATTTCCATTCCTTCACGAACCTTCTGACCGTTCAGTTCTTGGTGCACTTGCTTCACAATTGTTGGTCCATGGCTATATCTAAGTTAGAATTTCACAATATAATTTCCGAACGGTCTCCTGGAAATTTTAGGTGGCCCAGACTACCGTTTCGCTTCGCAGGCTGTACCTTTCGGAACGATGCAAGTGTAGTGATTGGGCGGGTCTGGTGTCGCTCTCCACCAAGTCACTGTAGGTTGTGGCTTCTTTCAGCTTGACCTACGCAAAAGCATTTTTTGTTGAGCATGGACAGACATTGATTTTCCTGTCAGCGCAAAAAGCGCCACAGATGGACAGAGGCAACGACCGTATCAATTGTAACTAGGTGTTACGATCATCTGACGAAACAAGGGTTACAGCTTTACGCCTAAATCACCAGTCGTGAGAAAAATATTAATTGTTGGAGAAAAATGATGAAGTATTCCATGAAGATTAGCAGATCGAAAAAAAAGGAATAAAACATTACTACCATATGTTACTACCATCAATGATGCAGTGAGCCACTGATGATGATATGTGCTTTAACAAAGAGACAAACAAAAATACCAGCACATAGGCAAAACACACCACTATTTTGTTCAGGGGGAAACATAGGACATATTGCGAAACGACAACGTAGTTTTGCAAGAAACAAGTGATCTGTGTCAAGATTAGAAGCTCTTTTAGAGATTTTGATTACTAACTCAGGACAATTACCCTATACTGTCGGTATGGCCACAAATGTTCCAACAGAGAAAAAGGGCTTGGAGGTGAAACAATTTCTTAGACATTATTTCATATCGACATAAGAAGCGCGTAGTATGACCGATCCCTTTAAACAATCTCATATTCTCTAAACAAAAATTTCAAGTGTTTTTTTCATTTGGCCGCACATCCAACATTTTAATTGAACTTATTTTTGTATTTCCAACTTAAAACAGAAGTAGGGCTGTGATTTTACCAATCTTTAGAAAAGTTGCAGTCACTAGCACTACACCAGGATTGGAAATCTGAAAAATGTCTCTGAACGTATCTCATCTGTAGTTACATACTGTAACTCGCATATGCATGGAAGGCAAAGCCATGATGTGATGCTGTTACATATTTACTTGTGAAAAATTACTTCATAATATTTAGACCTTTACATGCAAAATGGCAATACTCCTAAACAGGCTCAGCGTAGCCACGGGGGAACATTCGGGTCAGTGCTCCCCCACAATTTTTGTGCCCCCTCAAATTTTGTTGTGTCCAGAAAAATTTGTTTCAAATATACTAAAAACAAAAATATTTCCCCCCTAAAAATGTATTTTGTCCCCAAACCTTAAACCTGGCTATGGGTCTGCCCCAAAGACCACAAGTCAGTGCCGAATTTGCCATTCTCTGCCACCAAATATAAAACACACAGTAGCACACGGCAGAACAGGATAAAAATTACGAAGTACGTGGTCACTGGTCAGTCCAGAAAAGTCCACACAATTAACTGAATAATCCTGCTTAGTGAGCGCATAAATAGCTTTAAATTTCATTCCTAGAGATTTTTGACTTCGCTGTTTGTCATATACGGAACATATCTTCGTTACTTTGCTGAACATCTGTCTAAAACGTCCACACACGTTTACCTTGTTCCATTGATTCAGGTTTTGGTTTTTCACACCAAACTAGTAAGTTCTGGGGGTTTTTAATAAAACGTTATTTTCTTCAGCCAACGTCTGAACGCCCGCTATCTGGCAAACTCATAGGCTCAGAAGAAGTCTCTTGCACTTACGCACATATAGCATATCAGCAGCAAAAGCATGAGCACACATACACAAAACCACACCAGCTCTTTTACAGTGAAATCAGGCATGTTATCGATTAGCTTGGAAGCAGAACCGACCAGTCAGAGAATTACTTGGATGTCTCTATGGAAGCAAACTTTGTTTTAGGATGTTTTGTCTTAATAAACGGCGTATTTATCAATACCGCAGATGTTGTTCAATTCCCTACATTATCCCTGTTACGGCCTTACTACCTGCATTTGCATCCATATTTACGAAGTTGTTGCTAGCAACAACGTGAACCTTTGTAATAGCTAAGCATCCTGTTGTTCCGAGAAACACAAGATTTTCTGCATAATCTCACGAAGGTGACTTTCTTAGCAAATTTCGATAAATGTGACCTGAAACTGGAAGCGAATCACGTACCAAGGCACTTAAACTTTACCATAAGGCCATTAGAATTGAGTAGTGAAGCATTTCAAACGCTGTTTGCAAATACAAACAATGTAAGTTATTGCTCTAGGAACGCAATTCAAAGTATATATCAATCGCAACGGCAGGAGTTAACCTGCACGCACAACACATTTCTGTTGGCTTATTCAGCGTTTTGCTTGCGTTGGTTAACACCACAGCATGCAAACAATGCCTGTAACAGATTGGTGATAAAGCCATCATGACTTGCATTAATTTTAAATTTTCCTTCTTGCTTTGCAAAGGCAATTGTTGTTATCACCTTGTATCAAGTTACTGGACTAATATGTATAAATTAGGCAAAACAAATGAATTCAAAGTTAGTTCTTAGAGCTGTTAATTATCTTTAATACCGCACGAGAACTAGCTTCAAAACAATAAGAGAACTATTTTGAATTCTAAGATATTTAAAATAATAAACCTTTGCCTTTTAAGTTTTACGAAGTTTTACACGGGTGTCAAGGATGCCGCAAACTCGCGATGAGCCCATGAAATGAGACGGAAAAGACGACGTGAGACGAACGTGGCCGCAGTACGTCTTGCTGGCAGTAAAATTCTCAATCTGACGTTTTCTGTATAAACGTTTAGTCATGGCATTAACCAACCTTTTTGCTGAGTGGTTCACCATCTTCCGCTGATGTGCCAACACTGTTTTCTGAAATTTCTGTTCTGTAAATGAAAAATCATTACGAGTTTGCAACTTAGCACCATTCGCGTGCAACTGGTTGTTGCCAGGGTTGCGGAGTCGGAGGTTTTTTGGTGGAGTCGGATTCCTAAGACCACTAGGAGTCGGATCCATGATCCGACTACGGAAGTCCAATTGCATCATTTTTTACATCGCACTCCTAAGTTAAGAGTCCTAGCACGTGCCTGTTGAAAATTTCAATATTTCAACTTGAAATGGTACAATTTCTTTTGAAACTTACTGAAACAGATAATTTTTGCTGTGCACCACGATTTCCAATGATTGCTAGTTGCTACTCGCTTCTTTGCCATTGTTGACAGCCAAATTTCTTTCACGTTATGTTAAGGGGTCGAAAATTTTGGAACGGTCAGAGTCGGAAAATTTTGGAAGCTAGGAGCTGGAGTCGGACATTTCACCTCCGACTCTGCAACCCTGTTGGCAACCACATCAAAAAGTGGCCTGTCAAGCATGGTACAATGCCATTTACGTACAGTTTATTACGTTACGACAACAGCATGTCAAACATGAAAAGATTATGCGACGAAACCACTGTTTAAAAACAACGCAACTTGAAATACTGCACCAACCTGTTGCTGCTTGAAAGCACCATGGCGTTCTGATGATTGAACCGCTTTATAATATTTTTATTGATCAACTGTGTACTGGACTGTTTTCCTTTTGTGAGAAGAGTTCGATCGACGTTTGTGCCGTATCCCTGAATGAAAGAATGAACGTCATGAAATACGCTAAATCAAAATAACGTACCTGGCTTCTTACATGCAAATGCTAACTATTAATGACAATCGGTTTGATTTCACCTTTGGTGCACAACGTAATCAACAAATTTGGTGAGAGCAGAATTATCAAAACAGCCTTTATTGCAAGTAGTACATGAGTTCGTTGTACTTACCTCCAGTTTTTTTAAGGTTTGACCTTGGTGACCGCTAAGTCATTTTGAGGAACTACAACCATTTTAGCTAAATACCGAGATGGTCGTAAAGCAAGGCTTTAGTGTATTTTGATGATGGCAGTGAAGCGAGGTTCTATTGTATTTTGAGAGACCGTTTCGGTCCCTCAAAAACATCTTAAAAACACTGCTTACCTCATCTCTTGCACTGTCATCGTCATCAAAGTATGTCAAATCATTGAAAACATCTCTTACTCCACGGCGCAGAAGAGCAAGGATATCTAGACAGTATAGAGCAACGCTTCAGTGAGAACGTCGAATTACTATTGATGACTTGATATTTGTCAGAAGGCGTCTCTTGCGCGAACTCCCGTTACTTCGTTTGAATGCCGTACCAGGTCGGAACGAGGGTCAAATGACTAGAGCAGGGATTCCCAACCTGGGGTACATTTACCAATCTGAAGGGGTACATTTAAGGTTAGCAACAGAAGAGAAAATATAATTACATATTATTTATTTCCAAATATTTATACATATTTTTCAAAAAATCTTATATGCTTAATATTGACAAATATGTCTTTGAAAAATCATGACAAAATATTTTGCCAGAAGAATTTTTGGCGTACATGTTCATCTGTTGAAAAGCTCAAGGGGTACATGCTAAGAGAAAGGTTGGGAACCCCTGTACTAGACTAGAGGATGATACTAACGTGCAATTTTTTCGTTTTAGAATTGGCCAAATATCCGAACGCACTGTAATCGCTGCCCTAATCGCAGACGACAGAAAATTAGGCTTCACCAAAATACCATTTGGTATCCTTGAAACACATGTAGCAAGCTATCCGAAAATAAAAACAGAGCTAAACGTGTGGTACAAAACATTTTACACCGCTTTACATTTTGCCGAGAAAACAGGCTTTGCTTGAACAAAACCACCATGTTATGTCATCTTGACTTGACGACTATGGATCTTATACTTCTGGGAAATATTACTCATATTCTGAAGTGTAATCCATACTATCAGCGGTCAGCCACTAAACTTTCCAAAAGAATCCAAAAAAGCATAATCCGAAAAGTATACAGGTTGACAGAATGTTTAATAAAACATTCGCTGAAGTTTTGCAAATTTAGCATTAGCAGAGACATGAAAAATAAAGATATGCAACACACAGTCAGCAGCAACACAATTATTCACCGACCTTGATCATCCTTTTTTACGCAGTCAGCAAAAATGTCCTTGCTACTACCACCTTGATTAACACGATCTCGATGAAAATAATGTGATTGGAAAAACATTGTCCAAAACTCCTTTTCGGAAAGTTTGTCAGGAACTTTTTCCAAATATTTTTTCTTTACTGAAAAATTGCAAATCAGTTTACTGTCAGTTGCAAGCAAACTGAAACCATTCAAAACCTCACCTGCGGGATATGTAACAAAGATGGACTGTATAGTGTCGTAAGTAAGATTGTATCGCAAGCCATTGCATCCATCAGCTTGAGGTTTAACATCAGCAAGAAAAGATGCCGATACGCCCACTTTTTGAACCGCGCCGGATCCAACCGATAGTTTCTATAACGTGCATAAAACAAGTATTATCAGTTGGTCGCTCTGAAAATAAATTAAAGCCAACTGTAATTCAAGACTCGACCGATAGGTAACATCAGTTTCTTACACCAGAATGCGACGTCCAAAATTCTTCAGGTGTAATGATACCACTGACTACCAAATCCTTGTACGTCTGAAAAAGCTCGGGGTCCATTTGCAACAACCTGCTTATCAAAACATAAAAGTTAAACTGGTGATGCAGTGAAAACCATAAACTACAGATGACATCACAGAATATGCTTAAAATCACACACAACACATCTGAGTATGTAGATAAAAGTGCAATGATACGAACACCTGTTCTTTTCTTCCAGTTCCTTGTCAATTTGTCGCCGAAATTTAGGAAGCATTTGAGCAAGCAAATTCTTAACACCTTCTCTCTTGCTCAAGGCTGTTGCATTATCCTGCCCAATAAGCATTAGAATGAACAAAAACTAATAAGAATCGGATCAAACCAACCACATAATTCAGAAAAATGAATCATAACTACTGCAACCGCATCACTTTTAGTGTATCAACCCTGAAAAATAATTGTTGTGAAACAAACACACAAACCAAAGTGCATTGTTGAGTTTCAACACCATTTAAACCAATTTCTTTTGCAAGTGTTTGAATACTGGACATCATGACTTAAATGTATTGCAGACCACATCAAACACTTCAGGTTGAAGTCACCCACATATGACGTATGTACTAGATCCGCAATTTATATGGTGTTCCTTACCTCACTAACAGTGAAACTAAAAAGGTTTTGTGTGAATCGATGTTATAGCTAGAGCCAGTGGCGTGCAGAGGTGGGGGTTGAACGGGGCAAAGGTCCCAGGCATCTAAAGAGTGAAATTACAAAAATTAAAATGCTGTAACTAGATGATTTTTCCTATTGTAAGGCTATTAACATATGCTGCAATGATTGAATTTTTCGAAACTTGTTTTTTTGGCAACACTAGTTTTTACGTATAACTGCCAGTAATTCTCACATTCTCCAATACCAGGGACCTATACACTAGGTGTGCGGTGCACACCAATCAAACTGATAGTGGCGTGACTTTTTCCAGATCGTGCGATGAAAGGAAAATCACAAAAAAGGATTGAAAGATGATTATGGACATTTAATTGATTTTCTGTGCCAAATTTCAAAACTGTCGTATTTCAACTTGCTTGATTTAGCTGACTTTTTGATGCATCACTNCTTTCCTGTTTCATTTTTTGATGTGGCAACCCTGGGTGTGCGCTACTACAGCTGCACACCTGTGCTTGCAATATGTGCATCATTTCGAGCTTCGTCATTAATTGGCAGTTCAGGCAGATTGATCATAACAGCTCACACAAGCCTGCTTCTGTTCTGACCCCAGTCATTATACATATAACAGCCACATACTAAACGAAAGTTTTCTTGAGTACTTTATGCGCATTCTCAATTCTTGTGTAGTTCACAAGTTTGAAACTGTCAACCCAGGGTATCTATCCACCATCCCAGCTGCATACCTTCTCTGCTCAACTGCTATTCAACAAGACATTCACGTAGGTTGATGTTTTTGCAGTTGTGAACTGCCCTTTAGTGGCGTTGAGTGTGTTGTACTCCACTGTTTTAATGCGCAGGCTTATATCTTTGCAGTTGTGAACGGCACTGAGGTAGCACTGAGTGTGTTCTACTCCCCTTTAACGCCCGCGCCGATCACTATATTGGCCGCTACAATTCTGGCCATCATCTAGAAAAAAACCTGAAATCAAAAACTTTCCAATTTTAAAAAATCAGAACTAGAAGACTTTCCGGATCTTTCAAGGGTTTGAACAGCTCTCTAACTCTAGCAGCTGGCAAGTAATGGCCAGAAATGTAGAGGCCATCACAATGGCCAGTGTGGTCGTTAAAGGTTTAACACATTGCCAGATATTTTTGCAGTTATGAACTGCTCTGTCTTAGCGTTGAGTGCTGTATTTTGCTCCAGTCTCCTAACTTAGGCTAACTTGAGCGCTGATAATTTATGTTCATTACAGTGACACATTGTATAACAATGAGTAAGGAGGGTGCATGTAGAATAATATGCATGTTGGGTCAACAAACTTCGCCAAGACGTTGGTTTGGAAACTTGAATATGATGTCATACTGGGATGTCACGAACAGCATATATCTAGCAACGACCACCATATACCACTGCACAATACTAGAATTCGGTAAGGGGGCATATAATCAAGCAATCATCCTGTGCATCACCAGACCTTTGCACGCCACTGGCTAGAGCAATCAAAAGTCAAAAATTTTCTGCTTTTTTCAAAGTTTCTGAAACGTCCACAAACCAAATTTCACGCTCATACCACGAGCGACTCCCAAGTTATTAGGTCAAAAAAGTAATAATTCATCATTAGGTCAAAATTTATTGTTAGGTAAAANGTATCTTGCAGTTGTTTCTCTTCATCAATATTTTATTGAAACTACAACAACAGATATTGATAGTTTAGTTGCANTTCTGTAATAATAGTGGCTTTGTTGTGACTTCTTACATTTAATAATGTNGTTTTTCCCACTGCTGGACAATTAAATGTTGCGTAGGTTGTGCATGGTAAGGTAAGAAACATGGTCTCATAGCGCTTGATTTGATAAATACTCAATCCATTATGCATATAATGTTTCAATTTCATGAGGTTCTCAGGTTTTACTCTACTGTGGTTATTAATGTACTGATCAATATATCATCCCTAAAGTTAAACAACCAATTTTTAAAGTTTCAAGGTATGGTGCATGAATATGCTTCTGAGTTAACCACAACACACAAAGCTGAATTAGTTTGCAGTTGCAAATGCAGGAAATTTATAGGTCAAAAAATTGGTTGCCCTAGTTATAACAATAGGTTCTTGACTTATTTGAGTGCGTTGATTATCTTTGAGTGTGGTAACTGGTTAAAATGTGTTGTAATTTCTTAGTGACATTCATGAAACATTGGCCTTTGAATAATCCTATAATCCTATTTCGACATCTTCTAAGGCAGGGGTACTCAACCTTTGCAAGCATATGACCTAATTAATAAAGAAACAGAGGCTCCGTGGCACACCGACCATACAACTTCTCCGATGCAATAATTGTTGCACATGTGGATGAGAAATGGAAACAACTAAAACAATATTTAATAACGTAATGTGTGCTAAAAATCAATGTGAAAGCTGAGCCTGTTTGTTGTTAGAAAGCATAGAAATTCAAGGTTCAATTCATGATAGTGCGAAAATCACATCCTCTTCTACATAAAGTCTGCTTCTAGATTTCGTTTTCATGTCAACAAAAGCCACCTGGGTCTGCCTTGCAAAATGCCTTCAGTAGCTACATATTGTGCACAACCAGGTAGGCCACACGTCGCAATAATTTCTAACACATAATGACGAAATACAGCGTAGTATGACATTTGTAGCTCATGAGCTACCTACGTTTTTGATTGTAAGGTTCAGCTTGCAAAATGTACTCAATTTCGATACCACCAGACCATGGCCTGTCAAAATTTCCTCTGTGGCCCACAGATTGAGAAAACCTGCCCTAAGGGTTCACACTCACAGACCCAAGCTTTAGAACCTTTCACAAAAACAAAAACGATGTTGATGCAAATGATAATATAATCGCCGATACATGTCCAAGAAATTTTATTGCAGATTTTGGTGTAACATTGAATTTCACTTCAATTGATACAAAAATTTGCAAGAATCAAACAGCAACCAGTAAAAAGTTGATGGAATATTTTACAGAATTGTATGAAGTTCGATGAAACAGACTTTCCCGCAAAAAGAACTTATTATGTATGCAACATTGTATAGCTACAATGTTAACGTTTGCGCACATTGAACAATAATGGAAAGACCCTCTGAGGAAAAGCATGATAAAAAGGCAAGCTGGGGCCATTAAGAAATTAGTAAGTAGCTTGAAACAATTTTAACAGTTGTGAATAACGTAGTATAAGAATTATATAATAATCACATATTAGAAAANAANACAGTTTGAACTTTGAAGATAACTAAGCCAAGGATTCTCTAAACTATGGCCCATAACTAAATCTAGCCAGCTAAACTTACAGTGCTTGAGTTTTCTTGTATATGAATCTTATTGCNTGTGGGTTTTATTTGGAATGTTCTTACATTGTAACATACATTAAATCAGAGCTAAAGGACTGCATGAAACTGCCATTTTGTAGCAATCTACAAGTAAATTTAAGAAAACATTTAAATACAAATCTAGGCTGTCAGCTAAGGGTGTGGCAGTGAATTCTTAGGAAAGGTAAACAGCGAAAGCGCATTAAAGCAGTTTCAGGAAAACAATGCATTCAGTTTACATCGTATTTTCACCTTATAAATGTTTACAATGCCACGCTGTGAATAACAAATAAATAAATGTTATAAATATAAATGTTTACATGTTGTTGGTCGCATAGCTACTGCATTAGGCAAGACATATTTTCCATTGATATATTGTAGTCACATGCATACTTGCCAGATATATATATAATAAAAAGCAGTGTCTCCCTAAACTCGCAGTCATTAGGAGATCCCTTCCCAACCCTTGTGCTAATGAAGCAGTAACTAACACCTGCCCAAACTAAAATATTTGGAAGATAGTCAAATTTGGTACATACATGAGATTGCTCTTTCACATTTTACTTAAATATTAGAAGCCAACAAACTATAAATATTGCTGGGAATAACTGTGGCACTTCTCTTCTTAGAGAAGGCATTAATGCAAAAACCAGGCACGGGTTGTATTTATGAGAAAAATTAATTTAAATGTAGGATTATTTTTAGTTTCTCGAAAAATGCAAGTGCATGACAGTAAAAACAAACAAGTGATAAAATGTACCAAATTGATGCTTAACAGAAATTAACCATTGAGGATGTATTACTTACAGAATACGCAAAATGGAAAACATTTGATTCTCCAGTAAGTAAAATGACTTGAAGCTGAACTTTCGTTTTTCCATCTGGGCTGACTTTCTGACCTGAAAAAGTAATGCAATGTAAAAAACTATTTTCAACTAAAAGCTTAGGCACATTTAGCTTCACCACATTATTGCTCAAACTTTTAAACTATAACCATTAGTACTCAACAGACATGGCAAACCACATAAAGCCAAACAAAGCAAAAAACACTAAACCAGCACACTGTTTGCTTCCATCACTGCAGCTTCGAGAAGGTAAAATCAAGCATGACCNGCATCCAAGTGCTAACAAAGATATCGTAGAAAAATAAAAAGTACAAATACTCAATAACTGTCTTGTAAACTATACTTGGTTGGTCAATCATAAGCAATCCAGGCAAATGAAAAAAACATACTTACATGAATGCAAGATTTACACATATCTGATTTCATAGAAATTCAGTCACATTGACATAAACATTATTATTGACACACATATTTCTCAAAATGTATGGGTTCAAAACAACTGAGACTGTTCATTCAAATGATAGTACATTTATATTTGCCTACAAGAATACAACTTTTAATTAACAATTTTTTAACTTAGTCATGGTGATCTGGTATTTAACATTTATAACAAGCATATTAACTTTTCACAATTATGTTGTGGTAAGCTAACAACTCCCCAGCTTAAAACACTAGGCAGTTGAAAGACATCAGTTAATATAATTCAAAGCACTTCTATCTCTCAGTATAAAATCATCAAATAAAAAAAATAGTGAAGGAGTTTAGAGCAATAATTTTTTAATTGCTACATAACAAAACAATGATATTCACTATACGAAAGGATAACTTCACCAAAGGGAATAGATTAAATAAGATAATACAATAGGTAAAACAATTTTTATTTAAAATAAGGCACCTTTTGTATGAAGTAAGGACCCTCAAATATAATTCGCTAAGTTAGTAGTAAAGCAATTTTGAACTATTGGCACAAAAATACGAAAACACATCTTTGACTTCTAGCTAATTCAATCTTCCCAAATACTGATGATCAGCATGAAAATCATTTCATTACATTACATTTTCAATAACATTGATGCTGATAGCAGTGTTGTGGTTCTTATTAAAACATCTGAATAGTGGGGTCTAGTTTAACACTTTTGTGCTCGCCGTACTTAGAACTAAGTAGTGATGATTCTATGCAGCGGTTCTCAGCAGGCATAAATGTAGGTTTTTATTGAAAATCATGTTTGGAGGCACTGGTTGTAATCTTTTTCGTCTGGAAAGGGCTTAAAATTAGCGTCCTATACTGAGTTTAAAACATAATAGGTCTTGGTACGAGATTCTAAACTCTGCAAGGTTCAGAGGCTGTTTGAAACCATGCTTTTTTGAATTGGTCCACCAAGGTGGGACCAGGACTGCAGTTTTGTGTGATGGAAGTGCTTTGATATGCTGCCAAATGCTAGAAAAGCATGAAAGATTGTGTTGCTAACGTTTATGTAAGTACATATAGACATTTCAGTCTAATTGATCAATGCCAGTGTTAGCTGCTTTTATGGTATCAAGAAATGTTTCCAATGAAGTGAAACTTTTGCCAAAATTATGGCACTAGTATGCCCAGGCTTGTTGCAGTAGCATAAAGCCTTAACACTTTGTGAGCCAGGGTACGATATATTCGTACTTTGAAATCAGCCTGAAACCAGCAGTTGTCAGTTGCTTTACCAACGCCATAGCTCCTCCGCTGATTGCGCTAGAAAGCTGTTCAAGGGCTCAAATGGATCAGCCAGTCTTCTAGTCTGCACTAAAAAAAAAAAATTTTTGGTTGGGAGTTGCAGATTTTTTATGAGTGACGTCATAAGTGAAATAGTTTTTGGGCCATTTTGGCTCATGTTACCTGGCCTAGGGCCCAACCGCTAGGCCAGAGTATTTTGCTGAAGTTTTCATTGGAAACTAGGCTCGAGTCCAAGGCTTTTGAGCCTTTGATCGACTTTCTAGCGTTTCTGGTTCAAAAGTTATGATCTAAAATAAACAAATTAATTAATTACTCAAATATTTTTATTACTTTAGATCAGTGGTCTTCAACCTTTTTTGTACAATCGCCCCCTGCGGGAACTTTTTTTGAAAATCGCCCCTATGTCTATAATTTTTGTGTTGTCTGAAAATATTTTGTTTTGAAAATAATTTCAGTACTAATGATACATAAACGGGCAATCTAGTTAGCACAAAACAAGACGAACAAACAAAACGAATGCAAATGCATTTGTAGAATAAATGTTACTAATTTCCAAAAAACAGCTGGTTCTAAATAATGCGAACCTTGCGATGGTGTTTATCTGCTAGCTTTTTCAAAGCAATTTGCAAGTTGGTCAGCTTAAGTCTTATGACGTTTCCACCGGTCTTGTTCATGTCAAGATGATTGCGGTATTTATTACGAATGTGCAGTACTTGGCTGAAACCTTGCTCAGCAAAATACGTCGTGGGAAACACCAGTAATAATACCTTTACTTTTCCCCAAAGTTCTGGAAAACGCTTACTGCATTTTATCCAAAAATTCAATCATTCGTGTGTATGAAATATAGCATGGGCTTCATCATCGCTTTGGATGTCGATGAGACGTTTCTGAAAGGTGGTCGCATTTGCTTATGCTNGTTAGCGGGCAAAAATGTACTTCACCCATAACTTTTTACGCAATGTAACTTTTGGCGTGATCTCCACAACAGNATGAATTCATAGCAAGCCTCAAACAAGTAGTGAAAAGTNTTTTGGACTCCTTAGTTTAGCCACCGACTGAAAAAAATAAGCACGTTGTACAAACTATGGGTAGCAGTTACTGATATTACTAGCAAGTAATGCTACGCAAATCATCTTGCAACAGTCATATTTCCAGTATTTTTGCAACAGAACTCACTTCAGTAGATCTATATTGTTTTACTCAAGGTACCAACCAAATGTTATAAAACATGTGATAAAGGATGGTGATATTTTTTTGCATGCGAAACAATGGTTTGGCAGTGCTCTACTGAAGGCCATGAAGACTTATTTCCAGGCAATTTTGCTAATAATAACACAATACGGTTGGAGGGATTTGTGACAGTTCACGACAAAAATTGTTAAGGCTGAAGTTAACGGCCGCTCTCAATTAATATTTGCTTTTGCTGCAAAAGTCGATATGATGAGTTAGTGGTAGCAATGTTATGATTGCTGGGCCATTTTACTATCTTCAAAAAGCTGAAATTTTCCTCTTGAAAGATGGGGTTTGACCGATTGGGTATTTTCCGATAGCTATATCACTATTGGTTGCTTTCAACCAAAATCATTATAATAAAACTAATTAACGCATACTATACAAGAAACGTCCAAAACCCCAAGTGCTGATCTATACAGGCTGGCAAATGTTCTTGCTTGATGTCCTGTTTGTGACGTTTATCATGCAACGATTGGGTTAACCAACCTAACAAGTACTCAGTGCAACAGTTTATTTACTCTTTTATCTTATTTTGAACATAGTCTTAACAAAATACTTGCACACATCACAATTTTTGTGAGAACCGCAAAGCTTGACTCCCAACCAGTGAAAATCTCAGTATTCTTGGATAGTTGGTACAGAGAAGCGTTACACAGAACGATGATAGTTTGATTGTTATGTGACCACTCGGATATATTTTATAACCTTTATCACGAACCATGGAGTCGAAAGTGCATCACTTGCTTTGACTTCAAAGTAACAAATATTGCTTTTTTGTAATCAATTCAAAAATTTAGTATGCTTAAACTGCAGAAATCGTCTCCCTGGAAACTGAAATCGTCCCCCAAATCTCGTAAATCACAAAATCGCCCCAACAACACATAAAATTGCCCCCTGGGGGACGATTTCGCCCACGTTGAAGACCACTGCTTTAGATCATAACTTTTGAACCTGAAACCCAGCAAGTCATCCAAAGTATCAAAAGACTGGGATTGTAGCCTAGTTTCCAATAAAAACTTTAGTGAAATACTACCACCTAGCGGTTTGGGCCCAGGATTAGGTGAAGTTGGCCAAGGTGGCCTAAAAGTCCTTCACTTATGACGTCACTCACAAACAACCCGCACTCCCAACCAAAAAATTTTTTTTCGAGTGCGAAGTACAAGACTTGCCGAGTCTTTTGAGCTTTTGACCAGGTCTATAACGCTTACCAGACCAGAGAAATTCCCGCGCAAAGCCACGCACGATCCAGCTGTTGTTTTGCGAACCGCTTGAAATAAACCAGGTGTGAAAGTGTTGACTTATTTGAAAATTATATGTTGGCAATTCATTACTGTGAAGGCAACAAAATGTTTGCCATGCTTAGTGCTTTCGCCTTCAGTTGGAAAATTACTAGCAGTATCCACCTTCTAGGATTTGAATTTCCTGCCAAAACCACCTGGCAACCATGGATATTGCTGTAGGGAAACCACCCAGTGATAAAAGTATTGAAGAGTCAGGCAATTTTTTGCAAGAGTGTGAGCCATTACTATCAGAATTTATACTGATTTGTTGATGTGATGGTAACGGAACTAAATGAATAGGGAAAAAAATACTTATACACTGCCATCACTGATTTTTAAAAGTTTACATACATTGCAAAAATATGTTCTTAAAGTTGTGTGGCATGAACTAAACAAACCATTAGGTCAACTTACACTTCATATCTGCAAAAGGTATGCTGACTTCAAATTGATTTCGACTTTCTGGACACCATGCAAGTCTTTCACCCATCAGGTATAATGTGCCATCACGCTTTTTGTAGCGAACTTTGTTGACCATCAGCTGAACTTGTTCAGCAGATGCCATGGATACTACTTATATATAAACTTTTAATTAAAATTTTAATACTGCAGTTTGTTGCGACAAAACCAACAAGTTAAAAATATTCTAGAAAAACAACACTCCCAATACAAATCTGTCAAACAAAAAACTAATTCTTGTAAATAAAACCAAGTCAACTAGGTTTATCCACTACAAGTAATTCCAGCATCTTATGCTGATCAGGGATGTCCTAATAATGTGAAAAGCAACACTATTTGAATAGGTTTTAGGATATGTGGATAGAGTAAAATGTTAAGTTGTTTAAGCTATAACTTAAACAATCAAAGGCTACTGACATGAGCAAATGTAGGTGTGAAGCATGCAAAGTAATTTGTGATCAAAATGTAATACTTTGTGATGAGGCATGCACACAATGGTTCCACCACAATCATACTGGACTAACATATGAACAATCTGAGGTCTGTTGCAAGAATATTTCAACACCATGATTCATCCCCATTATAAAAAGAAACACAAGTAGCCTGAGATGACCTCATCTGTAGAGATTCACTCACAGCCCTGCTTGGCACCCCAGCCCTTGGGACAGATGCCAGCTACTCATAGCTCAGAAATATCACACCGCTGCCTGGTTAGAAGCCTTCCCAATTGCTAGTGTCAGAAACCTGCTGAGCCCTGATGAGCTCCGAATTGCAATCGCTTTCCGAACCGGTGCCAAAATTGTTTAACACACAGAATGCCACTGTGGTAAGTTTGTTGATAGGCTGGGGTTCCACTTTTCTGCCTTAAGAATGCAGGCCACCTTCCCAGACATTCATCCATCAACACAATACTCAAAAGGTCATTGGCCCGCATTGGTCTGCCCTCTGTCTTGGAGCTTGTTCGCTTGACAGTTTGATCTGAAGCCATCTTCAATGTATTAACAGTGTTGCTGCCTGGCACTTGCCTCTTTTCCATGAATACCGTAGCTATTGCTTTGTGACTGTTTGCGTTCTCTGTAAGCTTTATTGCCTTCCGTATGTTTTGCGCTTTCTGCAAGTTCCCCTGTGCAGTATTATTCTGCTCCCCTTTTTAGCTATCCTGGTTACCGCACGGCCTATAATGAAAACAATGTTGTGACATATCTCACTTTGATTGAAACTCCTGAGGCCGTTAGTTGAAAAAAAAAGATAAACACCATGATCAGGATTCCCACAAATGTTGACTAGAAAAGTTGAGCTTAAAATTCCCAAAATTTCACAAAAATTATCTAGATTTTACTCAAAGTGTGTTTTACTCTCACCAAGCTTTTTGCACTTCAAAACACAGTATAAATGAGGTGGCCTGAGTCAAATTTTCAGGTGCTGATCGGGGTCACTTTTTTAAACTCCTGCTCCTGTTCCAAAACAAGAATTGACTCCAGATCTGCTGCTGCTCCAGGACTTATTGACGGTTTACACTCCGAAAACTTCAAATCAAGAAACAGAATCATATGTTGGTCTCACCAGAACCAAGNCTCGTTTAACTCTTTCAGCTCTCACCTGAACCAAGTCTCATTTAAGTTTTTCATTTAACTCTGTGCTTTTGGGGCACAATCACAATGAAACAAATAATTATATCATTTCACATAGGCAGTGTCTGTTTTGCCTTATGAGGCAAAAGCACTGCTGGAGTTATTTTGCCTTTCTTTAGTGATCATGATTGAAGTGGTCACATGACTAGTTTGTAATGCATTTCTTGCTTAGTTGACCATGATGTCTGTTGTGGCTCAGCCTATTGGACAAGTGTATTCATGGTTTCAGTGCTGTCTGTCAAGCTGCAAGCAGTTTGTCTCCATTGCATGATCTGTAGGCAAACCCTACACCAGGGGTGGGCAATTAGCAGCCAACGGACCAAATTTGGTCCCCCACAGTGTTTTCAGTGTCCTGCACAAGCATTCAAGAAAAATCTACAAATGTGAAAATTCTTCCAACTTGCCACAGTAAGTAAACAAAGTTCCCACACATTTTCAAAAACCATTTTCTATAGTTTTTCAATATCTTTTCAAAACTAAATTAAAAGATTTCAATATCATCATTTAGCTTCATTTTTCGAAAATTTTACTTATGGAACACAATGCAGAAAACATCCGCAGAACTGCTGTCAGCGGTGAAAGTGAAGAACAAAATTTGAATAAAAAATCGTTGAATGTAGAATTTCCATACTTTTTCAATGCTTCATGAACATTTTGGCAAAATTCAATACTTTTTCAAGGTCTTGAAAACTGATTTTACAATTCAATACTTTCAATACCATGTGGGAACCCTGAGTAAAGAGTAAATGCAACTTGCCACAGTAAGAAGTGCTGAGGTTAATTTGAAGCAAGACTTGCTTCAATTTCCATGGGAAGGTACAGCACAGCCCTCTGCTAAATGCGACCTTCTCAAAGTAGCCCCCGGGGCAAATTAATTGCCCGCCCCTTTCCTAACCCTAAACCCATTAACTCTCATTCTAAGTAAAACCCTAATTGTAAACCCTAACTGTAAACCCCAACCTTAAACATTCAACCCTAACCTGTTGTCTCTGTGCATATCGTACTTTTCATGTGACCACTTCAAGGTCCAACAACCATGTTCAAGTTAAGGCAAAAAAGCCTTTGCACACCTTTTGCTTCATGAGGTAAAAACCATAACCTTTCACTTTCACATTATTACTGTAGCCTGCACAAACAAAGGCACATAGATTACATTAAAAACACTTTGTAGTACTTTATTCACACAATTAAGGTACCCTGTAAAAGGCGGAGCTCCGTGAAGAACGGAGCTTCTTGGTTGCAGAGGTTTGATGACGTAACCGGAGTTACTAAAACTGATATTTTGCGTTGAGCAATGAGAACTAAACGGTAATAAAAATAATTTTAGTGCAAAAGGTGATATTACACTACGGTAAAGGAAGTCTATTCTGAAGTTTGATAATTTTTGCTTATCTGAGTTTCACAACGGTTTGGGGACAAAAAAATAGGTTTCAACAGTTGTGAATGTATAAAATTTTTAAACATCGCAAACATCCATGTATTAGATGTTTGGGGGAAGCGCATATTTATTTGTAATAATAAAATATTTTTCCTTTGCTTTTTTTCTGTTTATTCCTTTTGCAATGCAACTTTTTTCTACTCTGGTTACGTCATCAAACCTCCGCAACTAAGCTCCGCTATTTACAAAGCTCCGCCTTGTACAAGCAACTCACATTTAATTATTTCCCTTATACTGCGAACTTGCAACAAAGTATTTAGTAATGGCATGTTTGGGAATAGCCTAAAGTAAACTGCATTTCTGCTGGTTTGGCTGAAACCACACAGACACAGCTGTTGTCTTGTTGCATTTTAAAGATACATGCATACACTCTTTTGTATATTTCACTAAAAATAACAAATTATTCTGAATACTGCTTAAAACAAGATGCAGCGCAGATGTAAAACTTTCAGTAACTGATGTATCCACAAAATCAAAAAAACTATTCCTGTTGTGTTATACAGCAGCTAAGCATTGGCTATGAGGTAGCCCAGGGTTGCTAGATATTTTCCATAGCTTATAGCCAAAATCTAAATAAAAAATGGCTGTTTTTTGAAAAGTTCCGCCAAAATTACAAAATCCTTCAACTGAACTAGTGTATGTTGATTTACACATTCATAGAGGACTCAAAATGTTTACGACAGAAGACTATATTTTTTTTTGCCAGTATATTTTTTGCCAAAAAATCTGGTTTTGCTAACGAAGCAAGTTTTAGCCCTAAACTAACAATTTCTGCTATAAACTCAAAATTGCGTGTTACAAATTGTCTTTCTTTATCTTAGTAATACTTAACAACCATATGGCCTATCAAACACTACTGTGGATAAATGTTTCAAATCTTAAATTTCAGAGATATATTCTACTTCTAGGCTTAAATGCATATGTTATGTAGACCAGTGTTCTTCAACCTTTTTGTCATGAGACAATGGAACCCCTGATATACTTTTGCATTTTCCATGGAACCCCCATCAGCAAAAATTTAAAAAACATGAATTACTTGTCAGAAAATCAAATATTTCATTATTAGACACTTCAACAAATAAACAGTTGTTACGGAGGTTCAAAACCAAGAAATTTAATGACTTGGTTATTCTTGCATTTCTGGAATGTATCTGCTACATTCACAATTTGGTCATCCGACAAAAAGAACCCGTATCCCAAATATGTGTCGTCCCATTTTCTAACTTTGGCAATTGAAAGACATTTGGTCCGCTTCGGATTAGGTGCCTATGTTTACATTTGAACTACACTACACTCTTCATTAAAACGTTGATGAGATATCGTGCGTGATAAGGTTATTATAGGCGTGACACGCATGAAAAAACTTTGTCGCGTGACGTTCATGTGTGACTGCTTTTCACTGAAATCATATTGGCGCGTGAAATCTTTTTTCCCAAAAGCTCTTTTGAATAAAAACCTTTATCAGGGTTTTTTG